>Ga0206682_10000247_pt1 | contig 58064 bp, 42 predicted proteins | sample M240m12015metaG_FD_155444 | JGI IMG/M metagenome (GOLD analysis project Ga0206682, IMG submission 155444) | Ammonia-oxidizing marine archaeal communities from Monterey Bay, California, United States - M2 40m 12015 | ecosystem: Environmental > Aquatic > Marine > Intertidal zone | place: USA... | reverse complement strand
TCCCATAACAGCTCCAGCTCCCAGCTCCAGCTCCAATAAATAGGAATTACCCTACTGCCCAACCAACCGGAACTCCGGGTGTCGTTATCAGCCCCCACAAGCCTTATAACAAGATCCGCACCACTGGCTTAAAACCTGGACAGCTTGCAACTGATCCCACTACTAAGAAAATCTTCGTCGTTCCCAATTAATAGGAGAGATCCCAATTATAAATAAGGAGCTGCTTCGGAAAAATCTGAAGCAGTTTTTTTATCGGTATTCCTCGATCTCTAGATTTTTTTCAGCACACCAGTCGAATCTCCGAAGCTCTTGGCGTTGGAACCAAATTCGTTAAGCATCCGAACGTAGAGGTTAGACAAAGGAACTTCCTCACCAAGATCAACATGGCGGCCAGTCTCAAAAGCACCCCCTCCATTACCAGCCAAGATGACCGGAAGGTCGCTATGGCTATGGCGGTCGCCATCGGCAATTCCACTCCCGTAAACAATCATGGAATTATGGAGCAACGACTTCCCGTCAATATCCTCGGTCGCCTTCATTTTTTGCATAAAGTAGGCTAATTGCTCAATATAAAATTGATCGATTTTTTGGATCTTATCCAAATTCTCCTGACGGCGCTTGTGGTGGGAAATATTGTGGTGACCTTCAGATACGCCGATTTCCTTAAACGAACGGTTACTGCCATCGTGAGCTAAGAGAAAGGTCGAAATACGGGTGCTATCAGTCTGGAAGGCTAGGACCATCATATCCATAAGAAGGCGCATATGATCCTTATAATTTTTCGGCTGACCTTCGGGCGCGCTCACGCCTGGGTCGAGTGATCGCCCCAATGATTCAGTCTTTTGAATCTGGCGCTCAATTTCTCGCACTCCTGTGAGGTATTCCTCAAGCTTGTGCTGATCATTCCGGCCTAGTTGTTTGTGCATTGCTTTAGCATCATCCGAGATGAAATCTAGAATGGACTTCTGGGTCGCGCGGCGTTGAACGAGCCCCCTTGTTCGCTCTTCTGCCGAACCTGCTCCAAAAAGGCGTTCAAAAACGAGACGTGGATTAGCCTCTGGCGTGTTAGGCTGATTTTCCGATCTCCACGAAAGATTGAATTGATATGCACAAGAGTATCCTGAGTCACACCGTCCAGACTTTCTCACCCCATCACAGGTTAGCTCGAGCGAAGGCAAACGAGTCTTGTCACGGACGAGCTGCGCCGCAATCTGATCAACTGAAGTGCCCACCTTGATATCAGAGCCTGATGTCTTCTTGGCACGCTGGCCTGTGAGAAAAGTAGCACCACCCCGAGCATGATCTCCCCCGCCATCCTTTCCAGGGGTGGCGTTTTCATGCGATAATCCAGAGTAGATTTGCATATCCCCTTTCAGCCCCTCAAGCGCCTTCATACTCTTGCCTAGCTGGTAGTTACTCCCCTTTCCCGTCGGCTTCCAATGCTCAAGGTTCACCCCATTCGGAATATAAAGATAGGCCATGCGGAGCGGATTGCCATTCGCAGTCGAAGCAACCCCCTTTGTTGTAGCCGCCATAAGCGGAGTCACCGACTCCAAAGCAGGCAGCCCAACCGCTGCTCCAAGCCCTCGAAGAAAATTTCGACGATCCAATCTTGTTCCATTCATACCCTGACTATACGTTTTACGGCCCATTTATCTCGCAGAATCTTCTCAAAATTTCTCGCCCCCCGTTCTTAAACCGTAAGTCCCTCAGTAAACCCTAAATTCATATCTGAATAACGGTTACTGATCGCCAAGCGCCCAAAGCAATAAAACCGCCTCATAGCAGATCCAGCAAGAGCTCATAAACTTTTGACGGCTTCTATCCATAGTATGGAAAAAAGACCCCCCACTTTGAGGCGCTGGCAGGCCCATCAGCACCTCCGCTTTTGATTGATTATGGTTTTACTAATGCCGTTTCTACCTAGACTCCCGCCATGCCCACCGCAGCTGACCTTGATGCCGCCATTCGCGATGTTCCCGACTTTCCGAAACCTGGGATCCTCTTCAAAGATATCACTCCAATTCTAGGGGATCCGGAACTCTTCAGGGCTTCGCTTGAACTGTTGGCGGAAACCGCCGGAGATACCAAAATCGATAAAGTTGTCGGGATTGACGCTCGGGGATTTATTTTTGCAGCTGGAGTCGCTCATATTTTAGGAGCCGGATTTGTTCCCGTTCGCAAAAAAGGTAAACTTCCGTGGACGACCCACCAAATGGCCTACAGTCTAGAATACGGGGAGGATATCGTCGAAATTCATGCCGACGCCGTCAAACCAGGCGAAAAAATCCTTTTGATCGATGACCTTCTCGCAACCGGCGGTACAGCCGCGGCCGCAATCAAACTTCTCAAAGCACTTGATGCCGAAATCGTCGGGATATCATTCCTGATTGAACTGGCCACGTTGAATGGCCGTGACGTTCTCGGGCATTCAAATATTCAATCACTCCTCTGCTACTAACTCATGACCTTTAAAAAATACGCCGACACTCTTTTGCGCTACCCAGATCTAGGGTTCAACCTTGATCTCTCCCGAATGAATATCCCGGAGAATTTCGAAAGTAAAATGCAGCCCCAAATCGAGAAGGCGTTCGCGGATCTCAAAGCTCTTGAGGCAGGTGAAATTGCGAACGCAGATGAAGGTCGTATGGTCGGGCACTATTGGCTTAGGAACCCTGACCTCGCCCCGAACGATGAAATTCGCAGCCAGATCACTGAGCCAATCGAGGCCATCAAGGGGTTTGCCTCGATGATTCCGACCGGGGAAATTGCACCTCCTTCCGGCGGAGTCTTCAAGAACATCCTCATTATCGGAATTGGAGGCTCGGCCCTCGGCCCGCAGCTCATCAACGATGCCCTCGGTCAGCTCGACGAAATCCGCCCCTTCTTTTTTGACAACACTGATCCCGATGGAATGGACCGCGAACTTAAGGAAATTGGCCGCGACTTGAACAAGACACTGGCAATTGTGATTTCAAAATCCGGCGGCACGCCTGAAACCCGCAACGGAATGCTTGAAGCGAAGCACGCTTACGAGGAGGCCGGGCTCGATTTTGCCAAGCATACTATCGCGGTCACTGGCGAAGGATCCAAGTTGGATCAATTCGCACGCGAGGAAGGATTCATCACCACCTTCCCCATGGAAGACTGGGTCGGCGGCCGGACTTCGGTTCTTTCGACGGTGGGCTTAGTCCCAATGGCAATTCAAGATATTGACTTCGAGGAAATGCTCGCCGGAGCAAAGGAGATGGACAAATTAACACGCTCGACCGACGTGAAAAGTAATGCCGCGATGCGACTAGCCCTGGCTTGGCATCACGAAGGAAACGGAAAGGGCGAACGGGACATGGTCGTGCTTCCCTACAAGGATTCACTTGTTCTTTTCTCCAAGTATCTTCAGCAGTTGATTATGGAATCCCTTGGCAAAGCGGACGATCTTGCGGGGAACTCCGTAAACCAAGGAATTGCGGTTTACGGCAATAAGGGGTCGACCGATCAGCACGCTTACGTGCAGCAGCTTCGCGACGGACTTCACAACTTTTTTGCAACCTTCATCGAGGTGCGTAAGGGGCGCTCGGGTCCTTCCATTACGATCGAAGGCGAGAACACCTCGGCTGATTACCTACAGGGTTTCCTCAGGGGTACCCGCCGCGCCCTATACGAAAACGGGCGCCACTCGGTGCTAATTTCAATCGAAGAAGTCACACCGCGAACCCTTGGGCACCTCATCGCCCTCTTTGAGCGGACCGTAACCTTTTATGCCTCTCTGGTAAACATCAACGCTTACCACCAACCGGGTGTCGAAGCCGGTAAAGCAGCGGCAACCGAGTTCCTCGACATGCTCAATGAAGTCCGTGGGCACCTGACTGCCGACCGAAAAAGCGCAGAAGATGTCGCCACCGCAATCAGCTGCGATCCAGAAGAGGTTTTCCACGCCCTGGTTCATCTAGCATCTAATGGAGAAGTGACTCATTCGCGGGGAGAAAACCCGATGGACGACCGCTTCTTCCTTTAGGCACTAAAAAGGTCATGCTTCTCGCATTGTCCTAAACGACCAAAGACACTAGTCGCTCTTCTTCCCCGGCGATAAATCTCTATCCAAAACACCATTCTGGTTAATTGGAGGTTTTCCAGATCTCTCATCCCGTCCATACTCCATCCCATGCCAAATCCCTATGAGAGAACTCCGGAGAAAATTTTAGCACCTCCGACCGGATGGCTGAACACCGCGAAAAGGCTTGGCCCCGGATTTGTCCTTTCTGCTTCCATCGTTGGATCAGGAGAGCTGATCGCAACTACCATCTTTGGTGCACAAGTTGGATTCATCTGCCTCTGGCTCATCCTCTTTTCCTGCCTCGTCAAAGTCGCCATTCAAATCGAGTTTGGACGTTTCACCATCTACTCTGGCAAAACCTCAATGCAGGCCCTTGATGAACTTCCTGGACCTAGGTTCGGGAAAGCCAGTTGGGCAGTGTGGAGTTGGTTTGTGACCCATAGCCTAAAAAACCTCCAGGTTGGAGGAATCATCGGTGGCGTTGCCCTCGCCCTTTCAGCACTCTATGATCTTGGTGACCATAGCAACGTGATTTGGACTATCGCGGCCGCTTCTTTAACGATCCTCGTCGTTTCAAGAGGGATCTATGGCCCCATCGAAAAGTGGTCCATTATCATGATCGGACTCTTTACCATTTTCACGGTCGTTTCTCTGATCTCATTACAATGGACTCCCTTTGCAATTTCCGGCAACGAAATCACTTCAGGTTTCGGCTTCGAACTTCCTGCCTCGGCCTTAATCCTTGTTGCACTTGGGACCTTCAGCATTACGGGGGTCGGTGGTGATGAAGTCTTGGCCTACAACTACTGGCTGATCGAGAAAGGTTACGCTTCCTTTACCGGCCCCGAACCCGAAACGTACTCACCTGAATGGCTAGCACGCGCCAAAGGCTGGATCCGTGTCATGCAACTCGACGCAGCGCTCTCCATGGTTTGCTACACTCTAGTCACCGCTCTTTTTTATCTTCTAGGAGCCGCTATCTTACATAGCCAAAAGATCGTCCCCGAAGGAAATGAGCTCATTACAGTTCTCTCAAAAATGTATACCGATAGCCTTGGCCCCTGGGCTGAGAAAGCCTTCCTTATCGGAGCAGTTGTCGTCCTTTTTTCCACCCTCCTAGCGGCCCTTGCCGCTTGGACCCGCCTATTTTCAGATGCCTTCGGACGATTTGGCTGGATCGATTTTAACGACGAAAGGCAACGCCGAAAATCAATCGCAATCCTCTCGATCATCTTCCCCATCATCTGGAGCATCCTCTACTTCCAGATCGGAAAGCCCGGCTTCATGGTGATCATCGGCGGGGCACTTACCATGATCATTTTGTTAATTGTAGTCTTCGCTGCGATCATAATGCGCTACAAATGGCTTCCCCAAGAACTCAGACCATCACGCACTTTCGACCTTGCCCTCTGGCTAAGTATCGTAGCAATTGTGGCCGCCGGAATCGTTTCGGCGGTCAAGTATTTCGTCGTATAACCATTGCGATCAAACTGGAACCGCAAGGTCCTCAACAATTTCCGACACTACCGTCTGACCTGTGCGCCCAGCATATTGAGCATCAGCCTCAAGAACGAGACGATGTCCAATCACTCCCGGGGCCAGTGATTGAATCGTCTCAGGAAGGACAAAATCACGACCTTCCAAAAGACTAAGAGCCTGAGAGATTCTCAGTAAATTCAAGGAAGCCCTCGGACTTGCCGCCAGCTTCACCCCCGCCCGACCACGTGTTGCGGCCACCAAACGGACGAGGTATTCCTGCAAGGCCGGCGTGATGGAAACCTCCGTCACAGCCTTTTTAACCATGAGTAAATCATCACGGGTCACCACCTCCTCGACACGAGACAAGGGGTGCGCCTCCTCCTGCGCATTCAAAATTTTTATCTCCTGATCCACTGAGACATAGCCCAGCGAAGCTTGGTAAGCGAAACGATCCATCTGTGCCTCGGGAAGCGGATAGGTTCCCCGGAGCTCAACTGGATTTTGAGTCGCAATCACGAAAAATAAATCTCCTAAATCATAGTGATTTCCTTCGATCGTCACCTGCTTCTCGGCCATGGCCTCAAGGAGAGCACTCTGCGTCCTCGGAGAGGCCCGGTTCACCTCGTCCACCAAAAGGATATCACTGAAAATCGGACCTTGGCGAAACTCAAAGCTCGCATTACGGGAATCAAGGACGCTCACCCCAAGAATATCTGATGGTAAAAGATCCGGCGTAAATTGGATTCGCTGGAAATTACTTCCGCCAATCGAAGCAGCAATTGCCTTCGCCAAAGTGGTTTTCCCAGTCCCCGGAACATCTTCCAGTAGAACATGCCCACCAGCGATCATTGTCGAGATGACCCGGCGCACTGTTTCTTCCTGCCCCAGCATCACAGCCTTCACCGAGGCTTCAAGCTGGCTGACAATTTCACCTACTCCTCTCATTCTTTATCAGCTTGCTCACTTTTCCATTTCCCCCAAACAGGACGCGACACCTTCTGATGCCATTCCCTCAATTCCTCAATAGCTGCGAGATCTTCTTTTGAAACTTCCTTAGCTAAACTCTCAAGCCGCTCATCATTCAAAAGTCTTATCCCCTTGTTGGTCTCGAGAGGAAGCTCAACGTCAACCAAAACACAATGGCCAATCTTGGTCGGCACAACTAAAACCAACGGACAGGCCCGATCGACCCCTCCCGCATGATCAATCATCATCGAAACACCACGAAAACGACCCACCGCTTTAGACCCGATAATCTGGTCCGGTGACATTGCGGAAGCCGCACCCTTACGGACAAACCCCAAGTCGCGGAGCAAGCTAATTGGTTTGGCCGGTAACTTTCTCACCGCAGAAACCCTGAGAAAAGCCATCATATCCTCTTCCCTAGCAATGCGGCGCCATTCTTTAACCAAGGCCTTAGCTTGCGGCTCAGAAGCTGCTTTCCCCTCAGGATTTTCCCGGCCAACAATCTTTAAAACATCGCTAAAGAATTTCTCTTCCAGCTCCACCTCATCCTTGCCGAACTGTTCCGACAAAGCGCGCATACCCTCCTCACTCCCTTCAAGGTAAGTCCCTACCATTGGGTTAACCTTACCAGGTAAAATCATCCACCCCGAGGCATCCTGCCTCATCCAAACCTGCTGATATTTTGGCTTCCAGTTCTCTCCAGAACCAGCGAACGAAAGGACCCCAAGCGTAATCTTTTCATGCCGGTATAGCTTAACAACTTTAGCGGAAAATGGATCGCCAGACTTCAGTGAAGATCCCCACCATTTTACAGCTTCGATGTAGCGCCCCGAGCGACGATCATCGAACGGGTTTCCACGGCGACCATTTATATTACGCTGGAGCAAATTGAGTCCAGCATCAGCAGGTTTTTCTCCTTCCTTTACCGCTTTTTCTTCCTCTCGATAATGACGTTGAAGAAAGGAATCTAGGCCTTGGGTTTTGAGGTCTCCAATGACGGACTTTAGCAGGGCCTCCGGGTTTTTCGCCCTCACTACCTGATTCTGCTCCTCAAAGACCTGAAACATTTTCTTCACGGCTTCACGGTCTTTCCAATCAGATTCATCGTTTTTTGCCGTTCGAAACGCACGACTGTCCTGATCGGCATACGAGAAAAAAGCTGGTAAAGAAATTCGCCACCCCTGATTTGTCTTGTTCAGTCGGAATCTAACGGGACTCAAACGATCACCCTCAATCTCGAAACTCGAGAGAAAACCTACTAAAAATTCAACCTCTCTTTCTTCACTCTCCGGTTTGAAGTTAGGAAGGTCTTCTGCAAGAAGTTTAAGATTACCTCTTCTTTCATTTTTCCCCTTAGAAATAATGACTTTCATTACTTTCTGAGAAGTGAGCAACCGCCAAACCCTCTGCTTATCTTGATTAACCATGCCCTTACGAGTGGCTTTCAAATGCATTTCCCAATCCCTTTCTGGCAAGGACTCCCGTTCGAGAAATCCCTGCCAAACGATCATAGAATCGGTCTTTCCTGCTTCAGCCGCATTCAAAAACTCCTGCATGGCCTGCTTAGCATCATTCCCGGCTAGAACCTCAGGCGAAACCGCACCTTCCATTTTCTTCCGAAATTTTTCCATTTCAGAGCGAAGTAAACTAGTCATCTCAGAAGTTCGCTCAAGGGCCATCCAATTCTCCAGATCACGCACCCGACTTTTCAGATCCACCTCAAAACCGAGACCGGTATTTTCAAAGCTTCCTTCCACAGGAGCAACTTTCCATTTCCCTTCTCTCCGAACCACGCCCAGTGAAATCACCATGCTCACGTCGGGCCCATTTGGCGAAGTCGCCCCGATCAAAACTGCGGAGAGATTATCATCCATCTTCTCTCGGAGAGGTCGGAAGGAATAATTGCCATTTTGTTTCCACGACCCACGAGCCTCCCAGAACTCGACAATACGATCCTTCTTCTTAGGACCACAAAAAGGTGAAATTGCGAGACTAGAAGAAATCTCAGCCCCAGATAAATCACCATCAAATCCTCGTAAAAACTCAAGAGCAACTTCGGACGGCTCACCCGAGAAAACCCTCAACGAAGCCGCGAAGAAAAAAGTAATAACCCGACGCATTACGTTAACCCTTGCACCGCAAGCCCGTTGACACAAGCCCCGGTCTCATAGAATTACCCCAGAAATTCAAGGAAACAACTTCCAGCAAATGAGCATAAGAAGAGAACCTACGACCAGCCCCGCTGTCATTCCATAGACGGACCATCTAGCCTGAAAAGGCTGTAAATTTGGTCCCACAAAGCTCGGTGGCGCGGTAGCTTTAGCCATCACAAAGGATGGCCTCACTTCCTTTGACCAATAGTTACGATACTCTGACTGGCTGTCATAAATCGCCTTTAAAGCATCACTGGTCGAATCCCACTCCAGTTTGGCATCAAGGACCTCCGGAATATAGAGGTAATCTCCGAGGTCCACACCCGGCCCCGGTTCAAGCTTCACACCCTTGGCTGCCAGCGACTCTTTCAACTTTTCTTTCGCGGTAAGATTCTCATCAACCAGAGGTTGGGCATCTCGCGAAAACTGGTCCGTAGCTTCCTTTTTTTTCTTTTCGTCAAGCCGTTTGATTAAATTTGGTATTTCGGCTGCAACGGCATTTGCAAAATCAGCGGTATCCTGAGAATCATTCAAACGGGCTTCCACCGTCAACTGATCAGCGACCAAATCTAAGTCCAAATCAAGCCCTCCACGTAATCGAAAAACAGCTTCATTTTGGGTCATTCCCCACTGGTTGGCGAAGTCCAGATTAAGAGCGATTCCTTTCAAAGATTCTTCCAATTTTACATTTCGGAGCACCTCGGACTGATTGGCGTCTGCCACTCCGGTGGATCCAGCTTGGATCTCATTTGGGGACGACACGAAAACATCACGGACGTGAAATGAGAGAGTCGCATAGGCAACGTATTCCTTTGGAGCCTCATCCCACTTCTTTTTCCCATAGAAAAATCCGCCGACGACCCCTCCGATCGTCAGCGCGATCAGAAGCCAAGACCACCACCAAAACCCCCTGCGTCCTCGACGTTTTTTCATCACCGTTATTAGAACAATTGAACCAGATCAGTCACCCGAAAAATAAATTCACTTCAAAGATTGATGGAAGCTCTCCCCTTTTTTGAGACTTTCAACAAAACCCGCCATCAAATCTATCGTCGCGTCCACATCGGAATAAGCCGCCATTTCAATTACCGAATGCATGCACCGGAGCGGCAATGAAACTAATGCACTAGGAACTCCATCCCGCGATTGGAAAATCGTATCAGTATCTGTTCCCGTAAACCGGCTCGCTGCTTCATGCTGCACATCGATCTTCTTTTTCTTTGCCACCCTGAGCAGTCGATCAACCACCAACGGATGACTCGCGGAGCCATGGGTCACCGTCGGCCCTCCCCCTAGATTCACCTTCCCATACATCGGAGCACTCAGCCCAGGAGTATCAGTTGCATGCGTCACATCTGTGCAAAGACAAACATCTGGTTGGATCCGGTGCGTTGCCATTGCCGCGCCGAAGCCCCCGATTTCCTCCTGCACCGCATTTAGGCAAACCACCGTGAAAGCCGGCTTCTTCTTTGAGGACGCCAACTTCTTGAGCACCTGTGCAATCATAAATCCACCAATTCGGTTATCGACCGCTCGACTCACCACCCGGTCCTTGCCCAATTCGGTCGGCCCATCAGCATAAACCGCTGGATGCCCAACGCGCAGCCCCAATTTGGCAACATCTTGTGGTGACGAAGCGCCGACATCCACCCACAATTCGTGGATTTTGGGAGCCTTTTCAGATCCAAGCGAATCTCGGCGCAGATGAATTGCAGTATTCCCAATGATGCCCGGGACGAGCCCCTTATCACCCATGATTTGGATTCTCCTCCCCCGCCCAGTTGCCGAGTCACTTCCACCCACCCGGTCGAGGTAGAGAAAACCATCATCAGTGATGTATTTGATCATGTAGCCAATCTCATCCGCGTGAGCCTCCAACATCACTACATTTTTGGAGGTCCCCTTCAAGGTCGCCCAAGTCGAGCCATAGGCATCACACTCTACCGAATCTGAAAATTTTCCGACATACTTGGCCCAAACCTTCTGGCCAGACATTTCAAATCCAGTCGGGCTTGGAGTTTCAAGGAGATCAAACAAGAAGGATTTTTCCGCTTTCGTCATGCTCCAAGAGTGCCTCCGCGATTCGCCAAAGTGAAGTGCCAACTGGCCGGGCAAGTGCGGGAATTATCATTTGGACAAATCACTTAGGTAAGATTCGGGATCGATTTATCTTCTAAGTAGCAATAGCTTTACATCGTCGTGTCACTGCATCGATCCGCTCTTCTAAGTTCAATGATGATTTCGGGATCCTTGTTTTTTTGCGAAGGAGCCCGTATTTCGTGGGAGATTGAGTTTTCTGATGATGCAGACGTCGTTCATAGTTCCGGGCGCTTAATCGAAGCCTGCAACTTTGGAAATGGGACCGTCCAATCCCCAATCGTCAATGGGGTTCAATTTACACCCATTGACTTCACCTCAGGTGAATCTCCCGCTCGTTTGCTCGGTCTTAATTATAACACGGGCGAAAGCGGAAAGCGAGCTGGCACGGGCATCAACGAGCTATTCGACACGATTGCCTACCGAAGTGGCGTCGATCCCCAGACCGCCAATTTAACTGATCTCGTGACCGGGAAAAGCTATCAAGTCCAATTCTTTTACTACCATAATTCGGTAAATCGAAGTCTGAGTATTCGGGATGAACTAGGTGGCGAAGTAATTCTGAATGAGACAGGTGTGCCTCTTGTTGCAACGGGAACGTTTATTGCTGACTCAACGGTCCAAAGACTGACTTTTGACGCCAATACTGGCTCCCAGTTTATTAATGCCTATCAGATTCGAGAAATCACCACTGCTCCACCAGTGATTTTGGGCGAAGTTCTTATTAGCGAATTTATGGCTTCAAATGAGAAGACTTTGATTGATGGCGGTGGGGCTTCTCCCGATTGGATTGAGATTTGGAATCCAACCTCGGAAGTCGTAAATCTCTCCGGATGGGCGCTCAGCTCATCACCCGAGTATGAAAATCCTTGGATCTTCCCTCGTGTGCTCCTTGGTGCTAATGAGTATCTTTTAATCTTTGCGACTGGTGAAGAAAAAGGCACCGAAGGAGGGCAACTCCATACCGATTTCACGATTCAAAAAAAGGGGGGGAGCTTGGCCCTCTTGAAGCCAGGAGACGAGGAGGGCTTCGAGATAGTAAGTGAGTTTGTATCGTATCCCCCGCAAAAAAAGGATGTCAGCTTTGGTTATGCTTGGGGAGGAGAAGAGAAGGAACCCAAATACCTTTTGGCCCCTACCCCTCGTCAGCGCAATAGCAGTGAGGCCGTCTTAGGTTTTGTGGGTGGCACCTCATTCCATCCAAACCGAGGATTCTATAACACTCCAATCGATTTAGTAATTGAAACTCGAGAAGAGTCGACCATCCGCTACACCCTCGACGGATCTCAACCCACAGCAAACACAGGACTTCTTTATTCTTCAGAAACCGGGATTAATATTTCAGGGACCACCACTGTAAGGGCTGCCGCCTTCCGGGAAGGATATCTCTCAAGCGGAGTGGATACGCACACCTACCTATTTCCCGCAGATATCGTGGATCAACCTGCGAATCCCTCAGGCTTTCCCTCATCATGGCCGGGAGCTGACTATGGCATGGACCAAGATCCCCATCATCTTACTTTAATTGCTGGAGATCCTGATTTGGAGGCTACTGAAGCTAAGAAAACGATACAAAGCGCCCTCGAAGAACTTCCCGCGCTCTCTCTTGTCATGGATGTGGATGATTGGTTTAACCCGGCAACAGGAATTTATGCTAATAGCACGGCTCGAGGGACCGCTTGGGAAAAAGCGTGCTCAGCAGAGCTAATTTTCCCACTCGGACTGGAGGGAAAACCTCTTCAGATTGATTGCGGCGTTAGAATTCAGGGAAACTCATCGCGCAATCCCACTGCGAATCCTAAACATTCTCTACGCCTCGCATTTCGCGAACAATATGGCGATTCAAAATTACGCTACCCTTGGTTCGGCCGAGAAGGTCCACAGGAATTTGATACGCTTATTTTACGCTCAAATTCTCAGGATGCTTGGGTCTACAGCTCGACCAAAAACCGGATGGGACAATTTGTCCGTGACGCTTGGGCCCGCGAATCTCACCGCCGTATGGGGCACGAATCTCCTGATGGGAACTGGGTCCATTTATTCATCAATGGTCTCTATTGGGGAGTTTATAATCCTACTGAAAGACCTGATAGTTCTTATGGTGAAACGAGATACGGTGGGGCGAAAGAAAATTGGGATATTATCAAAAATCACGAAGAGGTCCTCGATGGCAATCAGGATTCCTACCGCAAACTTTTAGCAAAGATCCAAGTAGACCCAATGAATTGGAGTGCCGGCTACCGTAACCTCTCAGGTTTCGCCGCGTTCCAAGAGCTCGCTGAGCTGATTGATCTGGAAATGATGATCGATTACATGATCCACAATATGTATGCAGCAGCCGACGATTGGCCTGGTAATTTTTACATGGGCTACGACCGAACCGGATCTAGTGGAGGATGGCGTTTCTTTGACTGGGATAACGAACACGGGATGAAAAATTCTGTCAATCTAGACCGCACCCAACCTAATCGCAGAGTCAACGATTCACCCACGAAGTTTCACCATGCCCTCAAGTCCAATCCGGAATACCGCCTGCTCTTTGCGGACCGTCTTCATCGAGCATTTTTTAATGGTGGCGTCTTATATGTTAACCCTGACAACCCGACTTGGGATCTTTCCCACCCTAAAAGAAACGTCCCTGCAGATTTATGGATGAACTTAACCAGCGGGATCGAAACAGCCTTGATTGCCGAGTCCGCTCGCTGGGGAGATTACCGAAGATCAACGCCCTATACCGTTTCTGAAGATTTTCGAATCGTGCGGAATGACCTGATAGAGAATTGGTTCCCGAGACGCTCCGCGATCGTTCTGGAACAATTCAGAGGGCAAGATCTCTATCCAAAAATTGGCGCTCCGGAGCTAAGCCAATTCGGAGGGCTGATCGAGGAAGGTTTCCCACTACAGCTAAGCGGCCCAGATGAAGCTGAAATTTACTACACTCTAGACGGTAGCGATCCCCGGGTCAGCGGGGGGGAAGCTTCAGAAACCATCCTCCTAGATGAGTCAAACCCAACAAGATTTACGGTTTCTGAACCATCAATATTTGAAGCGGGCTGGCGTCAGTTTAGTTTTGACGACTCATCCTGGGGGGGTGGCCGAGGAGGAATCGGCTATGAACTGGCTCCTTCGGTTTACCATGATTTGATTGGCACAGCTGTGCCCGAAATGATGGGTGTCAGTAGCTCGGCTCTCATTCGAATCCCTTTTGAGCTTTCGGCTGATGAATTATCGGTTGCCGGATCACTCAATTTAAAAATGAGATTCGATGATGGGTTTGTAGCATACCTTAATGGTGTTCAAATTGCTTCGGCGAACGCTCCTGCAAACCTCAGCTGGAATTCCGGGGCGGTCGACGGACATCCAGACAATCTTGCGGTAGAGCAAGAATCATTTGATGTTTCAGCCCACCTTGATCAGATGAAAGTAGGCGGAAATCTTCTTTCGATCCACGGACTGAACGATGGGGTAAATAGCAGTGATTTTCTAATATCTGCTCAATTGATTGCTGGAGGAAGTGAATCCCTGGCTCCTTCAGCTCTACGTTATAAGGAGGAAGTTATGATTACATCCAGCGGACCACTCAAAGCACGCAGTCTCATTGGTGGTCAATGGTCGGCTCTGACCGAAACAGTTTTTGCGGTAGGGATTCCCGCCTCACCAGAGACTCTCGTGATTTCTGAGATCATGTATCATGCCAAGGAAGGAAGTGATTACGACTATATCGAGTTGATGAATATTTCATCAACTGAGCGACTACACTTGGGTGGCATTAAATTTATCGAGGGGATTCAATTTGAGTTTCCTTATGGGATCGATCTACCTCCTAGGGGGCGCCTTCTGTTGGTGAGCGATCTTGATGCCTTTGTTCAAAAATACGGTGAAGAAATTTCGGTAGTAGGAGAATTTTCAGGCAATCTTAATAATGGTGGTGAACGTCTGCTTCTCGTAGATCATTCCGGACAGATTATCCGAGATTTTTCTTATCTTGACGATGCTGGCTGGCCTCAAGCGGCAGATGGTGAGGGACCTTCACTGATTCTGAAATATCCAGAATCTTCACCAGACCATAGCAAAGGGCAAAACTGGAGAAAGAGTAGATTCCCAGGAGGCAATCCGGGAAAAACGGACACAACTCGATTCAAGGGAAATCCATCAGAAGATTTTGATGGGGACCTGATCCCAGCACTTCTCGAATATGCTATGGGCACTTCTGATCAAGAATCCAATCAATTCGAGCCTCTCTTAGCGCAACGATTTGATCGTCAAATAAGATTCTCTTATCTTGAGAACTCCGCAGCAGAAGACGTAGCGCTAATCACAGAGATTTCAAAAGATCTTAAAAGCTGGGAGCCACTATTCGCTGACGCTGCCAGAATCTCTCGGGAAGAGGAACTTAATGGAAGAATCCGAGTAAACATTTTGCTAAAAAAATCTCTCACTCCACAATTTTTGAGATTGCGAGCAGTCGTAAAATAAAAATCCCGCACCTCGTTAAAGATGCGGAATTTAAATGAATTTCACCCTCTGATCATTTCCGTATCCGGAAGAAGATGCGGTGCTCTATATCGGTGTCGAGGCCCGGCACGCCCGAAGGAAAAACATAAGTCGTTTCCTCACCTTGAGACTGAACGCCATCATCGATCTCCACCCAAGTCGCAAGATCGAGACTTGCCTCAAGGATATAGGCTGTATTGGGACGAGAGTTCCAAGCCAGCGAAACGTCACCATTTTCTCTCCGGTCGACAGAGGTGATTCCAAAGATCGCTCCTCCCCCAGTGACCTCTATTGGAGTGGCTCCAGAAGCTAATTCCGCGATCGTCGTTGCTGGCAGGACCGATGACCAAAGAGAGACCTCATCCACCAAGCCCTGCGCCCAGTGTGAAGGATTGGCTCTCAAAATTGCGCCGATTGTGGTATAGTTCACGTCAGGAGAGATCACGTCTTTAAAGGTCCAATCATCTCGGTCCAAAACTCCATCAACATAAAGTTGAATGGTCATCGTAGTATCATCATGAGTGTAAGCGATATGGTGCCAAGTGTCATCAAATGGCTCAGTAGTTGAAAACTGATGATTGGGGCTTCCGCCGTCTCTCAAATAGATATCGACAGTATTATCGGAGCCATTGTTGCGAGTTCCAATATTGAACAAGGGATTGTTGTTGATTTCAGAGCTCTCTGAGAAAAAACGTCTATCATTTTGACCAGTCCCGGCAGCTTTGATCCACATTGAGATCGTAAACGACGCATTCTTCGAAATTGGCAAGATATCGTTAGCCTCACTCTTTCGAACAAGAAAATCTTCGATGCCATCAAAAGAGACTGCAGCCCGCCCCTCACTCGTGACGAAATTCGTAGCATCCATGTTGCGTAATTCGAGATCATAACCGTACGGCCCTAGATCAGGAGTAGTAGTTCCATCGGTGGAATCAAGGGGCCAGTAAGCCGCTAGGGTATCGTCTTCAGAAGGAAAACTATTAGGGTCTTTAGGGTCTGTCCCAGCCAAGACTTCACCATTATCGGTAATGCCATCACCGTCGGTGTCAGCTTCAAGGGGGTTGGTTCCTCGAGTCACTTCATCTCCATCGAGCAAACCATCACCGTCAGAATCGGGATCAAGAATATCGGTCCCAAGTGCAATTTCCTGAGCATCATTGACTTCGTCAGAATCGGTATCAGAATCATTAGGATCACTTCCGTTTGCAAATTCATCAGCGTTTGAAAGTTGATCGTTATCCGGATCACCATCGGCGCCATTTTTTGGATCAACGGAGCCGTTATCATTTGGATCTAGCCCATTTTCTACTTCCCACGTGTTGGGAAGACCATCGTCATCAAGGTCTAGATTAGGCTTTACTCCAGTAAGTTCATCCGCAGAAATCCCCTCTGCCAATGACGCAATATCATCGGCGCTGAGAATAGAATCCCAAATAGCGACCTCATCAATATTTCCAAAATAGTTACAACAATCGCTTCCTCGAAGAATCCCCCCAATTGTCGTTGTAGTCGGGATAAAGTCGTTAATGGCATTATAGTCAAATTGACTATCGAAGACTCCATCTATGTATAGGTCCATGACCTTCCCTTGAGCAGTCCAAGCGACATGATGCCATGTGCCATCAAAAGCTTCCCCAATTGAACGCGGGTGATTTAAGGAACCTCCATTTCGAATATAGATGTCTACCGTGCCATTGTTGGCATTGTTGGCAGTTCCAACATTGAATAGAGGATCATTACTATCGGCCCGGGCTTCGGAAAAAATCCTTTTATCTTGGTTTTGAAGTCCATCTGCTTTCACCCACATCGAAACACTGTGGAAAGGTTGAGCTGTGATCGCGAGGCCTTCCTTAGGGGAAGAATTGATCGCTCCGTAGGTACCAGGCTGGCCGTCAAAGACAACAGATTGCCCACCTCCAATGACCGCAGGAGATTCGGCAATGTAAGAAGCTCCACCAAATAATTCTCCGGTATTTCCATTTCCAGAAGAATCATCAAAATTACCATCGAGCTTAAAGTAGCCGATAAGTTCAGATTGCGCTGAAAAAGGCAGGAGGGTAAGAGGCACGGCGAGAATGGATCGCCATGATGGGTTTGTCTGATAATTCATTATAAGAATGTGTGAGGGTGAAAAATGAGCCGGCACCTTCAGGTTGCCGGCTCTTAAAAAGGAATTTAGGTCCTTGACGAACTTTCCGATCTTCTGAGAGCCCTAGCGTCGGCGACGCAGAGCGAAAAGGAGTCCGGTAAGGCACAGGACTGCCGAAGTAGGCTCAGGAACTCCAGAAAGCGAGGTCGCACTGGCGCCACCTGCGAGAGCTGAAATTTCGCCCGTAGAAAGATCTGAATCCCAGAAACTGACATCATCAATAGATCCGTTAAAGTTACAGCAATCCGAACCTCTCAGGATACCCCCAATTGTGGTTGTATTTAAGTCTGCAAACGCTGGGATGGCGGAATAATCAAAGGTCGTATCAAAAGCTCCGTCTATATAGAGATCGAGCAAGCCATCAGATCCACCACTAAACGCGACGTGATGCCAAGTGCCATCAAAAGCTTCTCCAGTGGAACGTGGGTGATTTAAGGCAGTTCCATTTCGAATATAGATGTCTACCGTGCCGTCGTTGGCATTGTTGGCCGTTCCAACGTTGAAAAGAGGATTGTTATTGGTAGAGGCCCCTTCAGAAAAAATCCGCTTATCACGGTTCGCTGTCCCATCAGCATTGACCCACATTGCGACCGAGAAGCTTTCATTTGTTACCAACTGCAATCCCCCCTCAATGCTCCCATAGGTGCCTGCAGCACCATCAAAGGCAGCGGATTGCCCCCCGCCAATAGCGCCCGCACCAGCGCCGTAGCTAACTCCACCGAGCATCACACCATCATTTCCGTTACCAGAAGCATCTGTAAAGTCTCCATCAAGTGGATAATATGCGACGAGAGAGCCAGAGGCTGCGATTACGCCCGAAGCGAGAAATACGGTTGTAAGTTTATACATAGATTAAGAGATTAGCTTCTCCTTAAAGCATATTTAAAAAAACAGGCAAGCTGTTTTTTGAAAAATTGGCTAGGCCCGGGAATCAAAAGACTGGGGACCCAAAAAGACTGACATTTTAAAAAACTTACCCTTGATCAAAATTGATCCTGAGAAGCCCATTACGTGGAAGTTTTAAACCGAGTAGAACGCCCCCTGCCCTTGGCCAGCTCAGAGAGCTGTTCCGGACGTCGGCCGTTAGCCACTACGACTCCGACTCCCGCCTGAATGGCATAATCGACCGCTTGCAACTTTGAAGCCATCCCACCAATCGAAAATTTACCACTCTCCGCTCGGACCAATCCGGCAACCTGGGAGAGATCTTCAACATTTTCAATAAGCTGATTCTCCGCATCAAGAAGTCCATCCACCGTGGTCAAGAGAATCAATTGGCTAGCCTCCAAAAATTCAGCCACCCGCGCCGAGAGCATATCATTATCCCCCACCCGGAGTTCTTCAATAGCCACCGAGTCATTTTCATTGACGATGGGAATGATATCACCCTCTTCCAGAAGACGATGCATCGTCGCAGAAATTCGATCGCGATTTTCTTCTAGATCAGCACCTGTCAAAAGCAGTTGAGCCACATCCAAATCGAATTGTTCAAAGACCGTTTGATACCGCTGCATGAGACGAGCTTGACCAATCGCGGCCGCTGCTTGACGAGTTTCGACATCATCAGGATAAGCCGTTAAATTAAGTGAGCTTACACCCGCCCCAACGGCCCCGGATGAAACCATGACACAAGGATAACCCTGGGCCTTAATTTCCGCCACAGCTGTCACTAGACGAACTAAAGAAGAGCCATCAAGAGTCCCATTTTGGCGGGTCAAAACACCCGTGCCGACTTTTATAACGATTAAATCTTTCATCACTTACATCCGCTCGGGGACTGGAATCGCTAGCAAGTCTAAACCATCCTTTAGGACTCGCGAAGTCAGATCGCAAAGAATTAAACGGCTTTCGCGAGTCTTCCCTTCAGATTTAAGAACCGGGCATGCCTCAAAAAAGGAATGAAAAGCCCGTGCTAGCTCCAAAAGATAAGTCGCCAGTAAGTTGGGGCGATAATCTTCAACAACTTGGTGCACCTGATCACTGTAACGAGTTAACATCCGAACCAGATGAATTTCAGCTTTTTCAGTCAGCCGTAGATTGCCTCCCTTTAATTCAACTTTTCCGTCAAGCTTCCGGAAAATCGAACGTGACCGAACGTAACTGTAAAGAAGGTATGGCGCGGTATCTCCTTCAAGCGCAACCATCTTATCAAGGTCGAACACGTAGTCCGACATGCGATGGTGAGAGAGCTCGGTAAACTTTACGGAATTCACACCGATCAACTCCGCAAGAGCGGCCTTTTCCTCAGCGGTATCAAGGTGGCTTTTTTCGTCCACCACGATTTGGGCAGCTTTTACAGCGTCATTTAAAACATCTTCGAGCTGCGGCAAATCACCAGCACGGGTCTTCAATGGCTTACCGTCTTTTCCAAGGATAGTTCCGAAGGCAACATGAACCAAATTGACCTCTTCGTGTCCTAGGCGTTTTGAAGTATCAAATAACTGAGAAAAATGGCCTCCTTGACGGAAGTCTACGACATACCAAATATGATCAGCGTTCCACTCCTTCACGCGATGTTGGACCGTCGCGATATCAGTTGTCGCGTAGTTGAAGGCTCCGTCACTCTTCCTGATCATCATCGGGAAATCCTGCCACTCACCATCGCGATTGATCTTGAAAGGATCATGCTTTGGCTTTCCTGCCTCATTTGAAAAAATGCAGATCGCTCCGTCACTTTCACGAGCCAAATCATCCTCGATGAGCTTCTCAACCAAGGGCGCCAAAGCATCATTGTAAGCGCTCTCGCCCATCCAATGGTCAAAACTTACATCAAGCCGATCATAAATCTGATTAAGCCCCTTCCGAGAAAGCGCCAGACAACGTTCCCAAATCGCCTTATTCTCAGGATCACCCTGCTGAAGCTTTACCAACTCGGCACGGCACTCTTCTTTCGTCCCCTCATCGTCCTTGGAAGCATCCGAAGCAGTCCGATAAAGCCGGAGCAATTCCTGCAAGGGTTCGGTCTCCAACCTCTCTTCATCAACCCCTTTTTTCCAAGCCCAAGTTACCATTCCAAACTGAGTCCCCCAGTCGCCAATGTGATTATCCTTAATGACCTTATGACCAATTCTTGTGGCCACCCGTGAAAGACATTCGCCAATAATGGTCGAACGAATATGCCCAACGTGCATGGGCTTCGCCACATTGGGCGCCGAAAAATCGACAACAATAGTTTGCGGTGCTTTAACTTGCGAAACAGACAAATCGCCGGACTCCCACTGGGCTCGTGCCAAATCAGCCCACGCCTCTGCCTTCAAGGTGAAATTCAAAAAACCCGGACCGGCGATCGAAATCTCGCAAAGATCCTCTGCCGCGATCCGGCCCGATAAGTCTTCGGCAAACTCGCGCGGATTCATTCCAAGCCCCTTCGCCAACATCATGGCAATGTTACTCTGGAAGTCACCAAAACGAAGATCCGCGGCTTTAGTCACTTGGACTCGGGCGGGATCGGGAACTTCTACTTCGAGAGACTCGAGGGCGATGAGAACTTTCTCACGGAGAATTTCGGGAATGGTCATATCTAAAAGTTTAGGAGGTGACAGCCGAATCAAAGATCTGGCAGATTTCCTCGGCCGTCGTCGCTTCTATTAGTGCCTTGCGTCGATCTGCCTTATGGAAAAACCGGGCTAGCTCAGCCAGCAGTTGGAGATGCCGAGCACCCTGTTCCTCGGGAACCAGCATCAGGAAGATCAGATTAGAAGGGACATTGTCCGGACAATCGAAATCGATACCTTCAAGAGAGCGTCCAAAGACGACGAGGGTCTCCTTCAGCCCTTTTACTTTGGCATGAGGGATAGCCACCCCGGAACCCAATCCAGTGCTAATATGAGACTCGCGCTCAAGAACCGCGTTGCCCACGCAGTAGCAATCACCGGAAGAAACCTTCCCGATTTTAGAGAGGTGACCGATCATCTCAAGTACTACCTCCTCATGATCAGTCTCGGTAAGTTCGAGAATAATCGACTCGGAAGTAAGCAATTTATGGAGTGCTGACATAATAACGATTCCTACCAGGACGGGCCCCGTAGAGGGACGGTGCTAATGGAGCCATCCTAAAGAAACAAGGGCAAATCCGATTGAGACCCACCAAGGGATTGCGGATTTGGAGTCGCGGGGACTTCACAACCAGCCACACCTCGACTATCTTTCCCTAGCAGTTCAATCCGCAAGGGCGTTTTGAGCCAACATCACAGGCCACTTATGCTTCTTAAACTCACCATCGCTTACGACGGCACCCGCTTTGGTGGGTGGCAGATCCAACCCAATGCCGACACGATTCAAGAGCGCATCGAAGGAGCTCTAGGGGAAGTAGCCAAAGAAAAGATCCGTCTACATGGCTCCGGACGGACCGATGCCGGGGTTCACGCGCTTGGACAGGTGGCACATTTTGATGCGCCAGATCACCTTACTATGAACCCCTTTAATTGGGTCCCAGCGCTCAATACAAAGCTCCCTCCCGAAATCCGAATCATGGAGTGCGAAGAGGCTCCTGATGACTTCCATTCCCGTTTCTCGGCCCGCTTAAAGACTTATACCTATCGACTTTGCCTCTCCCCCATTCTCCCCCCCTTCCTCGCAAAACGCGCCTGGCATCTCCCGAGACAACTCAATCCGGTCGATCTCGAGGAGGCCCTGTCATTTTACCAAGGGACCCATGATTTTCGCGCTTTCGCTGCAAACCGCGGTAACGAAACGGAAGAAACAAACTATGTCCGCGAAATCGCCCGTGCTGATTTCGAGCAAATCAATGAAGGTTACTTAATCACCTTCACTGGGAATGGCTTCCTTTATAAAATGGTTCGTCTCCTTACTGGAGGAGCAGTGCAAGCCGCACAAGGCTACCTTCGGCAAGACGATCTTCATAAGCTGGTCAACTTACCAAGTGGCAAAAAATCGCCCCTTTGCGCACCACCCGATGGACTCACCTTACTCTCGGTTGATTACTAACTGAGAACTGAAACGATAACCTTGCCACCACTGCTCCCATCAGCGAGATTAGCACTGCGTGAAAGAAGCACCTGAAAAAACTTGGAAACAAGCGCTCGTTTCGACGGCTCTCGTTCTCGCCGGTTCTTTTGCGATCCTTTTCCCAGCGTGGTTGCCTGACAAACCAAATCTCCCCACTGAAGAAGGTATAGTCGAGGGCCTACAACTGGTTCTCCTCCTAACAACTTCAGCCTTCTGGTTTGGAGCGGCTCATCCGGCAGGGAAAGTTGGACCATTCTACCAAATCATGGGTGCCGTCACACTTAGCTCCGCCCTTGGAGAAGGAGATGATTTGATCGAACGCACCACCCACTTCGCGGTCGAATGGTTTTTTGTCCCACTTGGGATTTACGCGCTTATCAAATTTAAAAACCATCGAAAACACCTCGGCGAATTCATCAATGAATTTGTATCACGGCCAGCTGCGGGGTTCTTTGCCTCTGCCTTCATGCTCATCTTTGTGCTCGCTCGTTTTCTAGGCACCTCCCTACTCTGGAAAGCATCCCTCGGGGAAAACTATCACCCCGATGTTCCTCAAACCGTCGAGGCCTATCTTGAGCTCCTTGCAAGCTACCTGCTTCTCATCGGAACTATCGGATTGTGCCTTGCTCCACGATCGCACGACCCTACCGAGCTCGATTAGATGGAAGTTCCTCAGCTCATTCTCGGGAACTCGAACAAACGCTTTTCTGGCGTCACTTCGACAATGCTCCAAACGCTTCCAGAAGTCCAAAAACTCATGCCGCTTGCCGTCATGGGCCACCACCACCTTCCATCCGGCACTCCGACCATTCGATTCTGGGAGCTCGTTTCACTCAGAGACAAAACTCGAATTTTTCACGCTCGCCGGAACGATGAAATGATTCAGGCTCTTGCCGCCCGCAAACTTGGCGCGAAAATTAAAATCATTTTCACCTCGACCGCTCAACGCCACCACACCCGATTCACCCGCTGGTTAATATCGCAGATGGACGGCATCATCACGACGTGTTCGGCTGCGAATTCCTACCTAGAAACTCCTGCTAATATCGTGATCCCGCATGGTATCGATTTAGAACGCTACCAACCTCCGGTCGACAAAGAAAAAGCCTGGAAATCCCTCGGGTTCCCAGGTGAGTTTGGAATTGGAATCTTTGGCCGCGTCCGCCCCTCCAAAGGAATTGATGTCCTCGTTGATACCGCCATTCACGTGCTCAAAAAAAATTCTAACCCCACCGTCATCATCGTTGGAGAAACCACCCCGAAGTTTTGTAATTACCAAAACCGACTTCAGGCGAAAATTGAGAGAGCCGGACTTTCCAAAAGGATCATTTTTCATGGCAAACAGCCCAGCACCGCGCTGCCTGGTCTTTTTCAAGGGATGTCAATTGTCGCAGCTCTCTCTCGAAACGAAGGATTCGGCCTGACCGTCCCAGAGGCTATGGCAAGTGGCTGCGCGGTCTTAGCATCACACGCAGGAGCCTGGCAGGACATAATCACCGACGGACTTCACGGCTTTACGGTTCCTGTCGATGATCTAAAAGCAACTCAAGCAAGCCTAGAAAAACTCCTCGATGCAGATCTCGAAAAAATGGGGAGCGCTGGACGGGAGCACGTGGAAATGCACTACACGATTCAGCGCGAAGCTAAATATTTGGTGAATTTCTATCAGAAAATTCTCCACAAAGAGAGCAGCGACTAGATTATAGCTTTATTTCGCAGATCACCAGCACGCGCCTGTGAAATCCATAAGTGAAAATCCTTCAGTTCTGGTCGGCGGAAAAATTGCTAAGAGGTCTAAGACGGAGGATTCACGCTAGGAATTTTCATAAGTTCCTAATCTCTTTTTTCAGAATAATTAACCCTTGGCTAAATCTGGGTTGTGGTTGCCTTTTTATAAGAATACCTAGAACCGTTCTTTAGCTCTTGAAAAAATGCGCATGTATGAACAATCACCAGTCCTTCCGACATTTCGGCAGCGATCTTACCCAGAACAACTTATGAAGGTTTTCAAGCAGCTCTTTATCAGCCTCATTTTGCTGACACCTTTGACTCACGCTGAACAAATTGTTTTTAGTGAAGTCATGTATCATCCTCCAGCTGGAGGTCATGAATTCATCGAGGTCCAGAATCTTACTGCCACCCCGTTTGACATCGCACAGTGGGAATTAAGCGAGGGCGCGTCATTTACCTTTCCTGATTTCGCTTCGGGGCCCGCACTTGATTCTTTTTTGAAAGCCTTCGAACGCATCATTCTCTGCGACACCGATCCCGCAACCTTCCGGGCTGTTTACAATGTCCCAAATTCAATTCGCGTTTTTGGTCCTTGGTCCGGAAGCCTGAGTAACGGAGGCGAGCGCGTGACCCTCGCAGATAAAAATGGCACCGTTCGCTGCAGCTTCCGATACGAAGACCGGCATCCTTGGCCACTGGCACCTGATGGCGCCGGCCACAGTCTCATTCTTGCCAATGACAGTTTCGCTATCGACGACTACCGAGTTTGGACTTCTGCCCCCCCAACTCCCGGGTTCTCGACCCCCCTAAGTGCCGAAGAACCATTCCCAAGCCCCGAAGTTAATCTAAGTATTGGCATCCCCTTCGTGAACTATGGAGACACCTGGGATTTTAATGACCAAAACCTCGATCTCGGCTCCGACTGGGACCTTCCCAATTACACATTCTCCCATGCTGGATGGACCCGCGAAAACGATGCCGACAATGATGGCGGACTCTATGGTTTTGAAAATTCGAATTTGCCTGCGCCCGGGATTCAAACACCCCTCCTCAACAGTAGCGACGGAGACAACCATATCACCTACTATTTCAGGAAAGAATTCACCTACAATGGTCCCACCGTAGGGGCTAATATTACGATTGATTCTATCATCGACGATGGCGTCTTTTTCTATTTAAACGGAGCTCCTCTCGGTGGAGTCGGAACGACCGCAGATGCTGGCTGGAAGACTACCGCAACCCGGACTGTCGGAAATGCCTCGGAAGAACTTGCAATTATTTCAAACAACGGCTCTGCACTTGTTGATGGAAGCAACATCCTCAGTGCCGAGGTCCATCAAACAAATTCCGGAAGCTCCGATTGCGTTTTTGGTGCTCGGTTGAGCATTTCCGCCCCCTCAAACCCTAGCTTACTCATCAACGAAGTTCTCCCGACGACCGACGGCTTTGTGGAAATCTATAACCCCGGCGCTTCAGCGATCAATCTCTCTGGATGGTATCTCAGTGACTCCCCGGGAAGCCTGACTCGGTATCAGATCCCTGCCGGTCAGACTATTCCTCCTTTAGGGCTTTTCGCAATCAGTTACGCCACCACAGGCCTCGCAGTTGGTGGGGATGCCGTAGTCTATCTTACCGAGCCTGACGGAACAACCATCGCAAATGCGATTGATGCCGCCATCCCCCTCGACGGCCGATCTCTCGGACGGAAAGGCGACGGATCATCCTCTTGGTTCCTCTTTTCACAACCCAGCGAAAATGCACCCAATGCCAGCAGCTCATCAGACCTCAGTTTGAAAATCAATGAAGCCGCTTTTAACCAAGATGGAACCACCACTTGGATTGAACTCTACAACCCGGCTTCCGCTGCCATTAGCGCGGCAGGTCTTTTCTTAGCGAGCTCTCCAGATTTTTCCGACAAGATCTCTCTTTCCGGCAGTATTGCCGCGAACGGATTTTTTTCAATTAGCGAAGCCTTCACCGCTAGTGGAGAAGAGATCACCTTATTTCTTATTAGCGGGAGTGAAACGATCATCGATGCGGTCGCCATGCCATTTAAATCACCGCGCAACTATGCAGCGGCTTATCCCGATGGCTCTGGCGAATTCTACGCCAGTACACTTGGAACTAAGGGCTCACCTAACAATCCGAATCGAGTAAGTTCAATCATCATCAACGAACTCATGGTCGATCCACCTAGCGAGCATCGCGATGGCGAATTTATTGAACTCTTCAACAAATCGGGATCAACCATCGATCTTTCTGGATGGCGTTTCACTGACGGCGTCGACTTCACCTTTCCTGTCGGAACCTCACTGCCTCCCAGGAGCTATCTCGTCATCCCTGCCAACGAGGACTACACCAACTACCCGAACAGTATTGGACAATTTTCTGGTTCCCTCGCCAATAGCGGCGAACTCCTTCGTCTTGTGGATTCATGGGACAACCTAGTTGACGAAGTGTACTACCATACCGGTGGCGATTGGCCGGAGCTGGCCGGAGGTCAAGGCAGCAGTCTCGAACTGCGCCATCCCGACATGGACAACTCCAAAGCAAGCGCCTGGACCGCGTCCGACGAAAGCGACAAATCAACTTTTCAAGAATTCACGATCGCTGAACAATACCAAGAAATCACCCGCCGCGGAGGAGCTTCAGACTATAAAGAACTGCACCTTCAAGCAGTTGGAGACACCCATATCGCGATGAGAAATCTTTCTCTCTCCCGAAATGGAGGTGGCAACATTCTTCCAGGAGGAGGCCTCGCCTTAGCAAGAAACGGGTCTGCCAATGACGGTTGGCTGTGTCAGGGAACCCACCACGCCAGCAAAATCACCAACGACGAATTCCATCTCATCTCAAGTGGCCACGGAGATGTGAAAGCGAACCGCTGTGAAATAGATGTCACGAGCATTCAGGACAACAATAACCTAAACTTTACCTTCGAGGCCCGCTGGATCTCAGGGAAGCCCACCTTAAATGTGCAAACTTGGGATCGTTCCTTCGGAGGTACAATTCACCTCAACGTCCCTAAAAACCTAGGAACACCCGGCACAGCCAATCCCAGAATATTAGACAACCCAGCCCCAACGATTTCAGGCCTCATTCACAGCCCTCCTATCCCAAGATCAAGTGACCCTGTTCGCGTCACCGTCGAAGCTCAGAATGCCGATACCGTTAATTTACGACACCGTCTCGATACTACCGCAGGAAACGGAACATGGAACAGCAGCCCAATGTTTGATGATGGCATCAGCGGCGGTGACGAGATTGCAAATGATGGCATCCATACCGCTACCCTGACTAATTATCAAAGCGACAACTCCATTGTGCAGTTTTACGCTCAAGCCACTTCAGCCGGCGGAACGTCTATTCAGCCCGCCCTCGCTCCCGAAAAGCCCGCGATGTGGGTCGTAGATAATTCCAATCACCCGACCGATCTTCGGCTCCAGCGCTTTATCATCTCGGCCCGCGACCGTTCTGCTTCCGGCGGCACAGGAGACTCTGCAACGTTCGACTACGACTTCCCCAAACTCTCCAACCAATATTTCAACGCCACTTTCATCAGCAACGAAAAAGATATCATCTACAACTGCGAGATGCGTAAGAGCGGAAGTCCATGGACTCGATCGGGAAGCGCTGACTTTTCACGTATGAAGTGGAAACCACCCGGCGACCGAAAGTTCCGGGGCTACACTAAGCGAGCTGTCGACAACGATGCAGGCGGCGGACGAGCTTACCATAATCGGATCATTCGATACTGGCTCTATCTCCTAGGTCACGCTGCCAACGAGAACGAATTTGTTCGCGTTATCATCAACGGCGGAAGTGCTTCACTGAGGGAAGACGTAGAACCCAATGCCAACGATTTTCTGAAACGCAATTGGGAAGATGGCCACAAAGGCGAACTCTATCGTATTGACGATGAATGGTGGTTTGACGACGGCTGGGGCCGCCAAAACCGCAACGCCACTTGGGAGTATAAAAACACCACCGAACCGGAACGTTATTCCTCTGAATGGATCAAGCGTTCTCGCGAAACTGAACACGACTACTCTTCCTTCATCAGCTGGACCAGAATGGTTGGTAGAAATGACTTCACTCGTGAAGAAATGGAAAGAACCGCCGATATCGATATGATGGCTGCCAACGCAGTAGTTCGTGGTTGGTGTGACGACTGGGACACCCTCACTCGGAATCGTGGTAAAAACGGATACTTCCTCCGTCGAGTCACCGACGGCAAATGGATGCTAGTTCAATGGGACTCAGACCTAACCTTCGGTAGCTCCAATGCAGACTTCATTGGTAACCTCTCCGGTATTCGTAACTTTTTTGAAAAGCCCTACATCAAGCAAAGGGTGAATCATTACCTCAACGAAATGGTCCAAAAATACACCGCTAACTCAACCCGACTTGCCGCTTGGTTTCGTTGTGAGGAAGATGCTTCCACCTCCTACTCGAGTAACGAATCAACCTATAATTCTTGGAATCAAAATCGCCTTTCTAAAGCTAATTCTACGATTGGTAGCGCTCTTAACACTGACTTCAATGTCACCTCTGGAAACGGCTCCTCCCTCTCCACCTCTAACGATACGGTTTCACTACAAGGCAGAAGTGGCGCAGATGTTTTTGCAATCCGTGTAACCGGGCAACCTTGGGTTAACTACCAATTTACTAATACAACAGCTTGGACCCTAAGCGGGATTCAACTGCGGCAGGGCGCCAATATTCTTGAGGTCCAATCGGTCGACCAAGAAGGTAACGTCAGTGGCACCGAGAACTTCACCGTAAACAAAGGTGGTAACGCTGCACCCGTTCTAGTTCTCGATGCCGATCCTGGATCGTTCCGCATCCCAATCAATACCACTTTCGAGGTAGATGGAGACGAGAGCTATGACCCCGAGGGAACTAGCCTCGATTTCTCATTCCAACTCCCAGCAGGATTGAGCATCAGCAACCCAACTCCATCCAGCGCTTCCATGATCTTTCAGGACCCCGGACATTACCCATTAACAATTAAGGCAACCGACCAGAACGGAAAAACGACCCAAGTGGTTCGAGAAATCGTCGCTTACGCCAACAGCGGATGGGATCCATTTAACCAAGAAACCCTGCAGAAATTTTGGACTACAGAAGATCTTACAATCAAGGATGGAACCGCACCTTCTTCTTCTTACAGCTTTGATGAAACGCCAAATCGTCTCGCCGTTAAGTTAGAAACAAACCCAGCCAAACCGCTAAAGCTAAACTCGCCAAATCACCCTCGAATGTGGCGGGAAACCCCGGCAGGCGTATGGTCCTTTGCTTCTGAAATAACTCTAACATCCGTGCAGCAGGGTGATTTTTACACTGGCATCATCGTGGATGGGGAAGAAAACGGCTCACCTGTGCGTTTCACGGTTGGCATGGAAGACGGTGATTTGCTGCGTGCCAAAAAGATCACAACCTCAAGCACAACGGTTCTTGGCTCAATCGGTTGGACAGGAAAAGACGCGGTTGTTCGGATCTTTAAAAAATCTACAGGAATCGATCTACAGTATCGCAACGAGCCTGGTGTTTGGGAAACTCTCGGAAGTTCCTCTGGAAATATCACCACCTCGCAAGCCGGAATTTTTGCGTCCACCGATACCCCGCAGGCCCTCCGCGTGGAATTCGATGACTCTCTCCTCGTAGACCCAAGTATCAGTAGCCCAACTCTCGAAAATCTCAGGATTACCGAGATCATGTATCATCCGATTGGAGGCTCGCCCGACGAATTTATCGAAATTCAAAATACCGGCTCGACGCCGCTCGCTCTTGATGGAGCTTCCTTTGATGACACCCAACCCTTCGCCGCCTTTAGCTTTGCAGACGTCACGTTGGCTCCGGGACAATATGCAGTAATCGTTTCTGACGAATCAGTATTTCGTGCTCGCTACGGAAATCACATTCCCATCGTAGGAAGCTGGGCTTCTGGTGCGCTCTCAAACGGTGGCGAAACGATCGAACTACGGGATCCATTCGGCAACACCATTCACAATTTTTCATACGACGACAATGCTCCTTGGCCCCTTGCTGCCGATGGCACCGGCCCATCCTTGGAAGTCATTGATACGGAGGGAAATTACAATGACCCGCTGAATTGGCGTGCCTCTGCATATACCGGGGGAAGCCCCGGATTTTCCGAAGCCACCGATCAAGATGGCGACGGACTCAGTAACATCCGAGAAAACGCATTGGGTACCAATCCCAACTTGTTTGATACTGATGCCGACGGATCTTCTGACGGCGCCGAGACGATTGCAGGGACCAACCCCTTAAACAGCTCAGATTACTTCCGTATTCTATCGGTTGGACCAACAGATACTCCAAACGGAATCGAAATTACATGGGCTTCAGTCACCGGAAAAACCTACCTTGTTGAGTCGAGCTCTGATCTGGCCGGCAACTGGAGCCTCCACGATTCAGTCACGGCAGGTGCCTCAACGAGTCGCACGACTGATCAAACATCTAGTGAAAGAAAATTTTACCGGATTCGAGTCAGCGGACCCTAAAGATCCCAATCAACGAATACGCGCTTTGCCTACGCAAAAGTTGCTCTTCTTAATCACCATCGCCACGGTGGCAACTTAGCTGTTTTCGCAAAGAATCGGATCTCCTTTCTTTGCTTCCCACCCTCCGCTTCGCTGAACCTTCAATTGACCTATCGGATCCAAAACTCTTCAAAACCTAATCCATCAATCTTGGTCGCCTCCAAGACAATTAATCTAGCTTCAGCAGCGAATCTTTGACACGCTCACACGATGCGAATTCCCCTGCTATTCTTCATATCGGCTATTCAAATCTGGGCCGCTGAAATCGATTACGAAATCAAGAAAGACATCTCTTACCGTGAAAACACCCAAGCCCTCAGCGAGTATCAGCGTGAAAGATGTGTCCTAGATATTCATCACCCTTCATCAAAAGGCTTTGCGACTATTATCTGGTTTCACGGTGGGGGGTTAACTTCTGGGAAAAAAAGTTTCCCAAAGGCTCTCCAAAATAAAGGACATGCCATCGTCGCGGTCAACTACCGGCTGAGCCCTAAAGTCAAAGTCACCGAATGCCTTGACGACGCAGCTGCCGCAGTTGCATGGGTTATGAAAAATATCGGAAAACTTGGTGGAGATCAGAAGCGCATCTTCGTTAGCGGACATTCTGCCGGAGGCTATCTCACGAGTATGATCGGGCTTGATTCATCTTGGCTCAAGCGTCACCAAGTAGATGCTAATGATATTGCAGGCCTTATTCCTTACAGCGGGCACGCCATCACACATTTTACAGTTCGAAAGGAGCGTGGCATTGCTGCAACTCGCCCTATCGTCGACGAGCTGGCGCCCCTCTTCCATGTCAGGAAAGACGCCCCACCGATCCTCCTAATCACAGGCGATCGCGAAAAAGAACTTCTCGGTCGCTATGAGGAAAATGCCTATCTCTTTAGAATGCTAAAAGTCGCAGGGCACCAGGAGGTTACCTTGTTCGAAATTGATGGTTATGGGCATGGTATGGCAGACCCGGCACACCCCCTGCTACTAAAATTCGTGCAGCGAATCGGATCCAAAAGACGATAACTTCAAGCTTAGGATGAAATCTAAAGCCCTAAATCAGTTTCCAAGACTAAAAAGACTAGTAAAGACAACTCCGGAGGGTGAAAGACAAAACATTGAACCCGCTCCCCCTTAAAGCCCGGAAAAGCCCCATGCCAATAAAAACGACCAAAAAGACCCGCTCGGATCCCGGGCCTCGTATTCTTTTTATCACCCCGGAAATTTCTTACGTTTCAAAGAAACTTTCGGACGATGCCGAACGGCTAAGAGCCAAAGCAGGCGGACTCGCTGATGTTTCAGCCCTTCTAGTTCATGGTCTAAGTTCAGCCGAAAAGGACATTCACCTAGCTATCCCACACTACCGAAACCTCTTCCAAAGTGGTGAACAAGCCACCCACCCTGGCAAGCGGACCCGCATCTCAGTCGGGGACCGTATCCACCTTGCCGAAGACTGCAAATTCTATCGACGTGGTGGAGTCTACCAAGCCTGCAAGGAAGATCTTCTGATGTCCGCCCTCGCGTTTCAACGTGACCTCATCAATCACATCATCCCAAGGGTTAAACCCGACATTATTCATTGTAATGATTGGATGACCGGTCTGATCCCCGCTGAGGCCAAGAAACTCGGTATTCCGACCCTTTTTACTATTCACAATATCCACACTCAGGAAGCCACCCTCGCCCAACTCGAAAACACAGGAATTCCAGCCGGAGACTTTTGGGACGAACTTTACTTTGGAAGCTATCCGGAAAGCTTCGATGAATCCTACTGGACCAACCCTATCGATCTTCTCGCCAGCGGAATCTCGGCAGCGACCCACACCAACGTGGTCAGCCCAACCTTCCTTGACGAAGTCGCCATGGGTCATCACCCAACTATTCCACCCCACCTAAGCCATCTACTCTATCACAAACGCGAAGCTGGAGTCGCTTCAGGAATCGTCAATGCCCCCGATCGCTCTTTTAACCCCCAAATTGATCCCTATCTCCCAGAAGAATACGGGCCACGCCGGCATCACACTATCAAACCCAAACTTAAGAAGGATCTTCAAAAACGCCTCCTGCTCAAAGAAGATCCTTCAGTTCCAATTCTTTTTTGGCCTTCGCGTCTTGATCCTATTCAGAAGGGATGTTCGCTCCTTGCTGATATCCTTTTCCAGTTAATTAATGACTATAACCACCTTGGTTTACAAATAGTTATGATAGCCGATGGTCCTTACCAGCAACACTTCCAGGGAATTGTCGCCCATCATGGCATCTCCGACCGTATCGCTGTTCAACCATTCTCCGAATCCCTTTCACATCTTGGTTACGGAGGCTCGGATTTCGTTCTCATGCCATCGTCATTCGAACCTTGTGGCCTACCACAAATGATTGGATGTCGCTATGGATCCCTACCGATTGCCCACGCTACTGGCGGACTCAAGGACACCGTCAGGCACCTCAACATCCACGAAAACACTGGAAACGGATTTCTCTTTGAGCATTTCACGACCGATGGGTTCCGGTGGGCAATCGATCAGGCCATGGAGTTTTATCAACTTTCGCCAGACCACAAAAACCCCCAAATTAAGCGAATCATGGAACAATCTAAAGAGGACTTCTCAGATGAACGGGTCGTCGCTAACTATCAAAAAATATACAATGATCTCGTTAATTAGTCGCTGCAGTTTTGCCTCCTAGGAAAAGGGAGATCGTCCGGCCCATCGCACCATTATGCTTTTCTAGCACGACACGCGCTCTTTGCACTTGCCCCATCGGTATCTTCCGAAGCGTTGAAACTAACTCTTCGCGAGAAGAAACCATACAAATCCCACCCGCTTCCTTGAGCTCGGTAACCAAAGGCTCGAAGTTTGACATGTTCGGGCCACAAATGACTGGCACTTCGGCGAGAATCGCTTCGGAAGGATTCTGCCCTCCCTCTTCAAAAAAACTCTTTCCGATGACCACGACATCTGCATGAGCTGTCCAGTCTCGTAACTCCCCCGTGCTATCAATCACAAACGATTCACTGCCCAGAGGTTGTTGGAATTGACTCCGTAAAATCACATCGCCATCTAAAGCTTCGGCAACCTCTGTTCGTCGCTCGGCATGCCGGGGCACAATAACCGACTGATAACCTAACTCTCTAAAAACATCGTCAAGGTACTCCTCCTCACCGGGAAAGGTTGAGATTGCCATCGCTACCGGCCTCTTTGGGAATTGTTCTAGCATCGCAGAGAATTCCGACCTCTTCTCTGGCAAAACCGAGCCCGACGGATCGAATTTCACATTCCCGGTCAGCACCGCCGCTTTTTCGCGAACTCCAATTGACTGCCATCGGACAAGGTCCTCTTTTTCGGGAACCCCGACGTAGTCTAGCAATTCCAGAAAGGGGCTCACCAAACTCTGAAACTTCTTTAAGCGACGACCGGATCGCGGCGAAAGTCGAGCATTCATCAAACCAATCGGAATTCCTAGGCGGTGAGTTTCATAGATGAGATTCGGCCAAATCTCTGATTCCACCATCACCACTACCCGGGGTTCCAAACGCTTCATGACTCGGCGGATCAAGAAGCCAAAATCAAGCGGCGCATAAATCACCCGCACATCCTTAGGTGACTTATCACGGGCTACTGCCATTCCGGTCGCCGTGGTTGGGACTAGCACAAAATGGTCGCCCGTTTCTTTCCGCCATTCCGTGATCACCTTCAGTGCAAGCAGCACCTCCCCAACGCTCACGGCATGGATATAAACAGCCCCAATGCGTTCAAATTCCACTTCTCTCCGATAGATTCCTATCCGCTCAAGCAACCCACTCCCCCAACCATCGCGACGCAACATTTTCAACATCCAAAAAGGCGCAGCGCCCAGCGCCACCAGCGGGTAGAAAATTCTCCAAAAAATTATCACCAAAGTTCTCATCTCAAGATTTTAACTGATAAATTGTAATTCGACTCCGACCATAATCTCTGCTTTGGACCAATGCCAATTCTTTCAGATCAGGAAGTTCTCCGGCCGCTTCACGCTCTAGGATCAAAAAACCATCCTCGGACAACCATTGCTTCCAGCCTTCGATCGCAATCAAATCACGTGCCGGATCACTCAATCCATCGGCGTAGGGAGGATCAGCAAAAATCAAATCGTAACTCGTTCTTTCACTACGCAGGAAGGCGACCACCTCGCGCTGAATGACTCTTCCATCATCACATCCCGTCTTTTCTAAATTTTCCGCGATGATTCGGCATGCCCCACGATTCTGCTCCACAAAAGTACACGAAGCCCCACCGCGGCTCAAAGCCTCAATCCCTAGGGCACCCGACCCTGCGTAAAGATCAAGAACTCGCGCCTTGGGAATCACAGCCGTAAGAATCCCAAACACCGACTCCCGGACGCGATCCGTAGTCGGACGCGAAACTTCGCGCGGAACCTTTAGGGGATGCCCCTTTGCTGAACCGGCAATAATTCTCATGGTAATTTAGGAAGGTTGGTATTCTGGCGACCTAGGACTTCTTCCGCGGTATCAAAAAAAGGAACCCAGGACCGGTCCTCACCGAGGTTCATCATCAATGTCCCGTCACGAGCTTCAATCCGAATATCACGAAACGCGCGATCTGGAGTAATTAGCGGTTGAAAGTCCATAAGCAGGTTCCCAGAAGCCATCCTCACTCTTTTCGAATGAGATTGTGCCCTCTCAGGGCTCGAAACAACCCGCAAGGTTACTGCCGCCTCTCCCGCAGCCGTTGCAAACCCATTCATCAAGATGGCATCTTCCTCACCAATAGCCCGAACATCTTTAGCTACAACTCCTGCCGCTGTAGCAATGAAGCTGGCTGTTCCACGATTGAATCGTATTTCGCCTTCATCCCGTGGATCATTGATCACCACATTTTCAAAGCGGGTGACACTACTCCCTTTGAAGGTCGAAGGAACCAGCAAGTAACCTTGCAATCGATTTTTTGAATTCAAATTGGACACTGACAGCGGTGATTCCTGCTCCCGAAAAACCGAACTTAAGTCAACCTGCTGATCTGGAAGACTGACCTGTAAACCGACAGGCAAACCAGCCGCCAGTTTAACGGCCGCCGACAGCTCAAAATCCAAGCCAAATACCTTTAGCGAATGCTCTATGACCGCGAGCGAGCGATCTCCCCAGACCACGGGGATTCTCAATCCCACTTCTGAAATTTCTTCTGTAATCGTAATTTCCCCACAGGAAATCTCTCCCTCACGAGCGCTTCCCCAAAGCGGAAGCTCACCCTTAATTTGGTTTAGAGTCACTGCAAAATCGGGAGCCCGCTCTGAAAAGATTCTCACTTTCGCATTCGAAATAATGATCTCTCCCTCAAAATTTTCGACTGGTATCGAGGTCATATTTAGACCACGCCCTTTCGCCGGGACGTCGCTCTGGACTAATGGGGTTTCTTCGGTTTTCTGGTCTGCTGGTTGACTTTCAGGATCTGAATGAGGTAGCTCATCTTGACTGGGTGGCTGTTCAGCTACTGCCGACCTGGAAGAATTGTCCATGGGCCTGGCTACAATCTCCCTAAGTGTCTCAACCGCAACATTAACATCAAGCTGATTAATCTCGAGTCGCTCCCAACGCTTCTTTCCTTTTAGCAGAGAAATCCACGACACATCGATCCGAATCTCACGAACCGAAAAAAGAAGGGTTTTTTTTCCCAATTCAGCTGGGACAAAAACTTGGAACTTGTTCATCGCAACTCCCATCCAGGGCGACCACGTCACACTTTCCAATTGGCAAGGCAAGCCTGTCTTTTGCTCTATCTTGTTGCAAATAATTCTAGTGCCCAGCGCCGTAGAAAAAAACAGGCTCAGACCTGCCCAAGCAAGTAGCGGAGCTATTCCCCACGTATGCAACCGCAGCCCAAGAACTCGTTTGTTCAGAAGATTCACACGACGGGACCCTCTCAATTCCTATTTAAGCGGAAAACGAATCACTCGACTGACATCCTCTAGCACAGTGTTATTTGCCGTAATATCCTGGAGACGATAGACGAGAAAACCAAACTTCCCGTCGGCAGCTTTCCCAAGAGCCAGGTTCTCTTTAGTTTTTCCCAACGGCGTTTCCTCCTCAAACCTCCACTCGGCTCCCTTCCATTCGCCAAGAATAGTTTCCTCTCCTGCGTCGATATCATCAATTCGCTTCATGACACCGTTAGTCGAACGAAACACATCTTCCTTTTCGTCATATCGGAGCAAAGAAATCATTGCCCCCGTTCCCGATAATCTAAAGCACCACTTACCGCGCCTTAGTTCAAGAAGAACCCCGATCTTCTCTAGAATCTTGAATTCCCGCTTACCCCAGAGCTCTAGGTATTCCTGATACTGAGCGGTTGTTAGATTGAGATTTTTGTGGAATGGAAGTGGAACACCAGGCTTAGCATTCTTTGAATATTCCTCATACCACTCTGGATCGTTCTTTGCTCCTTCCTTAACTAATTTTATATATTTCTCGATTTCCTCCGGTGGAGTCACCACCACCCTTTGGCCCTCGTAAAGCTTGTTTGGATTAAGAATGTTCGTGAAAATCTTAGGGGCTGTAACTTGAGCGAAAGCCCCAGTTGGAAATAGCATAACAAATGAAATGGCGAGAAAAGTATTCACCCGGCTAATGTATTTTTTCATCATTCTAAATTATTGTCTCTTTCAATTGCTTTGTGCCCTTTGCCTTGTGAGAGGCAATCATATAACTTCGCATAAGTAAACTCACAGCTGCCTCCACTATTTCCGACACCAAAAATAAAAACTATTTAATCACTGTTAACCAATCAGAAGGCAGCGAAAAACCTTTCCGCAATTGACAGCTCCAACAACCATCATTTCCTCTTTCAAATTGACTTGTCCAAGATTCATAAGCAAAAAGTCTACTTCGATGATTCGTTCTTAGCAATTTCCTGTGGATTGTGAGGAAATGCCCACTTTGTCGATTCCAGACCCTCAATCAGCATTGAACGTGTAGCCTTGCTTCCCTCTAGAAATCTCGCCTTAATAATCGCGGCGTTCCGATATTCGTCAGTTCCAAGTGGGGAAAATTTTAAGAACTCCTGCTCCAAAGCAGTTCCCTTTTTCACAAAGCCATAGAGGATAACTTCGGATCCACGAAAGTTCAATCGAAAGCAATCATACTCGCTCTCATCCGAAAATTCATAGGTATGGAAATTATCTCTCTGAACATAGACCCTCAAGCCCATCACACTCGTTGGCCGAGATTCGGCTAATTCTTCGGGGCTCATTGGGAGATAACACACATACGATTCCCAATCTACGAGCATTCCATCCTGCCGGTCTTCGATAAGAATAGGAATACCCTTTTCGTGTTCCCCAACTCTCACTTCTAAAGCGATAAAAGGTTTATTTTCGAGCGAAAGACTATGATACTTCTTCGTAGCATTGAACGTTAGGGGCTCAATTCTATTACGCGCGTAATAGGACTCCATCAGCGGAGCAACCCTTTCCGGATGCCTAACCCATTTAACCATCTCTTCAAGAGAATCAGCACTAAGGAAATCAGTCACAACCTTCTCCATTTTGTTGAAATGAGCTTCCGCGGCCTGTCGCTCATTCTCCTCCGCCCTTGCTCCCCTAGGTCGATCCAGATCACCTCGCAACGCTTGATTCGCAGCTTTCACGCCTATCAAATCACTCCCGTCTCCCATCCCAGTTTGAACAATCACCCAACCTAAAACACCAAACAAACCAACTGCCAATAAGACGAACCACCCCATCGGAACCAAGTCTTCTTCGGCCTCCTTTTCAAATTCCAATGACTCCCTTTCCAAGTCAAATAACTTTTCCGCAACAGGAACTTCCTCAGAAGAATTTTCTGGAGGAGTAGATTCTACTTCTGGAGCCAGAACCACCTCGGGAATCCCCCCCTTCTTCTTCAATGGCATCATCCTCTCAACGTCCAAACGAACAACCTCCGTAGGCATCTCATCGACAACCCTAATCTGATCTTTCCTGTTTTCCTTCGACCCTTCTGCCATCGTTCATTGGCAGAATGACCTCAAATGAGTGTCGACGCAACTCTGGATCCCCTCTAGATCTCATTCAACAATTGAACGTGTGAAGCCAAAAATTCTAATTCTCTCTGCAAGCTTTGGCGATGGGCACAATAGCGCGGCCCGTCACCTTGCTGAGGCACTGAAAGAAAAGGCGGAAATCTTGGTCGCTGATCCTTGCCACATCGGCAATCCGAGAATTAACGCATTCCTATGCAAAGCCTATCGGGAAATCACAACTTACACCCCTAAAATCTGGGCTTGGATGTATCGATCCACCGATCGTCAAGACTTCTCCCAGCCCCTACCCTTTATTGCCAAAACTGAGGACGCCGTTGCGAACCTGCTTAACGAATTCGAGCCTGATTTAGTTGTAAACACCTACCCACTTTACCCTTATATGGTTGAGCGCCAATTCTCGATAGGGCGCCGCGTTCCCATTATCACTATTATCACCGACTCTATTGAAATCAATGCTGCCTGGACTCGTTCACCCAGTGACTACTTTCTCATTACTGACGATCACACCCGCGAAGGGCTGATCACCAGAAATCTCCCCAAAGAAAAAATGAATATCACCGGCTTTCCAGTGAGCCCTCGCTTCGAGAGCCTTGAAAAAGTTTCGCCGGATGATCCCCTAAATCCCTTTCGTATTCTCTTCTTTCCCACTGCCCGCTCTCCGCACGTCACTGACATCATCAAGGCCGCTCTCAGTCACGAAACCCACATCACCGTCGTTCTCGGACGAAATGTCCGCCGACTTTACCGCAAGGTCTATTCACTCAAAAAATCCTTCCCTGGCCGAATCCACATCAAAGGCTGGACTCGTAAAGTCCCTGAGCTGCTCTCCTCGCACCACCTCGTTATTGGTAAAGCCGGTGGTGCTACCGTCCACGAGGCCATTGCCGCACAGTGCCCCATGCTAGTCCACCACATCGTGCCCGGACAGGAAGAAGGAAACATCGAGCTTCTTGACCGTTTTCAAACCGGATCGCTTGCTACTTCAGCAAAAACTATCCACGAATCCATCTCTAACCTTCTCGACGACGATGCCGCACTCTGGCGCGAGCAGAAAAACCGACTCAGCCAACACGCGCGCCCCTCCGCTGCACGTGACGCCGCCAACTTCATCTTATCCAAAGTCAAACCCTCATGACCTTCCTTTTCGACATCGGAAACGTTCTCCTGAAACTCCACTTTCACCGATTCCACCTCGCCATTCTAGGTGCTGAAAACCTTCCTCTTCCCACCGAACTAGCCAATCTCAAAGATCCTTACGAAACTGGGAAACTCTCAGATCAAGAATTTATAGGGCAGTCGCTCGACATCCTCAATCATCCTCTCACCTCAGACGAATTCGTGGCAGCTTGGGAAGATATTTTCTCACCCAATCTCCCGATGTGGGAAATCGTTCACACTCTAAAGAAGCAAGGCCACCGCCTCATTCTTTTCTCAAACACTAACGCGATCCACGCCCGCTCATTTCTAAAAACCTATCAGGATTTTAATCTCTTCGATCACCACCACTTTTCGCAGGAAATCGGAACTATCAAACCTCTCCCCGAGTTCTATCAATCTGCCATCGACAGTTACGATCTCGTTCCAAGCGAAACCCTCTACCTCGACGACCTCCCCGAGAATATTACAAGCGGGAAAAAGTTCGGTTTTTCCTCTTGGCAATACGACCTAAATGACCACGAAGCTTGCATCGCCTGGCTCCAGGCCCAAGGAATCAACCTTGCAAAATCTTCCTGAGCACCATCCTAGATCTAGCTAACCAGAGGAACCGCGGTCCAGCTAGCTCGCTTTTTAATCGTTAGGCCGAAAACCTTGGAAGCAGGCTACCTAGTTCGTAAACGCAGCTTCGCGTTTCTCGTCGATACGAGCTGGCTTCAACTTTTTCCAATCGCTTGGATTTGGGAGTTTGAGCCGCTTCATGTTCTTGCCATAGCTATCAAGATTATCATTGAGGTCATCTTCGGTCAGTGGCTTTGATTTCACTCCATCTTCAGGGACTGTAATCCCAGCAGACCAGATCAAAGCATTGAGGACAACTGTGCGGAACCCCTCCAACGCCCAGCCGTGATGGTAGTGCCCACCAGTAAAACCAACCCCGCGACCACCATTAGGGCGCTCGTATCCCCACATGAGAGCATGCTCTTTATCTAGACCATCAACCCCATGCTGGTTCCAAAGGTTAATGTATCGATACATATTTTTACGAGTTGGCGTTGCGGTCACCAAATCGAGCACCTTATCGCGTTCATTGATGAAACGCATGTTGTAGTAAAACTCATCGAGACAAGTCACCGTTTCCGGCACACCATTTCCGATTTCATGATCCTGTTTGACCTTCATGTCTGCAACCCAATGAGGATTGACTGACCACTCCGACTCCATCGCACCACCAATCCAAGGTTGAAAATACTTCTTACCCATCTGCGGGTTCGGGTGAACGGCATAGTGCATAAAGACCATTCCGACACCCTTCTTTGCCAGAGAATCGAGATACTCCCACTCACCCGCGATACCACTCACGCTATCAGCGAAGATGAAAATGGAAGCCGCATCATCGAGAACCGACTTATCCTTAGGCCAATCTTTCCCTACAACGACCGCTTCTACATTGAGCCCGCTTTCATCATTTAGCGCTTTTGCAAGAAGCATGCAACCAGCCCTGAATTCATGCTCCCCTGATGCATGGCTACGGCTGCCCGCAATCAACACAATCTTCTTTTTCGTCGCTCCCTCTTTCTTGGCTGACAAAAACAAGGGACTGACAAGAGCCAGTAAAAGCGGGATAACAAGAGCAAGACGTTTCATAAGTTCCTATTTCAATTACGAAGAGTTTTGCCATTCCCTTCCAAAAAGGAACGCAAGAAAACTCCCTCTCTAATTCAAAGCCTTATACTCTCCGAACTCAAGCCCGTCACCATGAATTTTCGCCTCTAATTTGAGCGCCTTAAAGAGCCTTCTAGCAACATCCTTACCTTTTCCTCTTTCGAGTAAATCCACTTTCTCCTGAGGATCTTTTTCAAGGTCATAAAGGCGGGCAATCCCACCACCTGGATAAAGGATCAGCTTGTAGCCTTCTCTAGTTAGCGCACGCTGAGCATCCTTGAGGTAGGCCGAATAAATCTGAGCGCGACCACTCGATTCGCCTCTAAGAATCGGGATGTAGCTCTGATATTGAATATGCTCTGGAATCTCGACCCCTGCCACTTCAAGCGCAGTCGGAACCGAGTCCTGAATGTAGATGGGAGCAGAGACCTTTTTCCCAGCCTCAACTTCCGGCCCCACCACGACATAAGGAACCCTGATACTATGATCATACATGTTCTGTTTTCCAAGAAGACCGTGATGACCACAACCGAGCCCATGATCGGCGGTGAAAACAATATAGGTCTTCTCTCGTTGCCCATTTTTTTCCAGCGCATCCAGAACGCGCCCAATTTGCGTATCCATGTGCGTAATTAAGGCGAAGTATTCACGCCGGGCTACTTGAACCGAACGCTTGGTCCTCGGCATTGGCGCGAGCTTCTCATCGCGAAGACTATGCGGAGCCTTCATCACTTTGCGGTGAGGATAGGCATCGAGAAAATTCTCAGGCACCTTAATGTCGGACACCGGATACATATCGAGATACTTCTGCGGAGACTGTCGGGGATCGTGCGGAGCGTTAAAAGCCAAGTAGAAGAAAAATGGTTTGTCGTCATTTTTAGCCATATTGAGATACCTCACCGCAGTGTCAGCCTCCACTTCCGACCAATGTTTTCCACCTTTCCAGAACCCGTTATTGGACTTGTCGGTCGGATTCCAAATATCCTTCTTCCCTTCAAGAGGACGATTGTATCCCGTTTTCACTTGATTGGGCATACCAGGACGAACATCCCCGACATGGTCAAAAAGATCCTCTGCTTTCATGCGAACATGCCATTTTCCAGTCATATAGGTCGTGTAACCAGCATCGCTCATCAATTGCGGCCAGAGACGGCGTTTACCCATCGTCTTCTCTTCCTTCTGGGCATACCAGAGATGACGCCCCGTCATCATCATATTCCGGCTAGCGACACAAATCGCGCCATTCCACCCGCCAGAATTATAGGCGTGGGTGAATTGGGTCCCCGAGCTGAACAATTTGTCCAGATTAGGAGTCATCACCTCGGTCATGCCAAGGGATCCGATCGCCTCATAGGTCATATCATCAGCAAAAATGAACAGGACGTTTGGCTTCTCAGACGCTGACACAAGGGAGATTAAGGCAAGAAACGAGACAAAACTACGCATGATAGAAGGTTACGCTGAAAATCGATGCGTTTTGACACTTAACATTCACTTTTTTCGCTGGTAACACCCTCTCGCCTGCCACCGCAGGCACACGATGAGTCGTTCCACCGCCCCCACCCTCAGTCATCGGCTTGAGTATTGCGCCTATCGCATCTTCGAGTGGATGCTCAAAATGATATCTTTGGAAACCATCTTTAAACTTGGCGAATTCGCAGGCCGAATTTTCTATCGCTACAACTCAATACGAAGGTATCAAGTCAACCGAAATCTTCGCCTCGCATTCGGCGACGAAAAATCGCATTCCGAAATCTCACAACTCACTGCAGAAGTTTTCGAGCGCACCGGAGCCAACTTTCTAACTTCACTCAAAATCCCTTTTTTAAATGATGCCCAGATCTTAGCTCAACTGCACTTTGAAGGGCTCGACGATTTCTTCGCTACCACGAGCAAGGGCGGCATTGTCATGGTCTCTCCACATATGGGAAACTGGGAACTTCTTGCCCAGGCCATCTTCCTAATCGATGGCGATTTTAAAGTTGGGACACACTATCGGCCCCTTAACAACTCTCTCATCAATGCCGTTGTCGAACGCCGCAGGAGAAGACGAGGACTTGAACTCTTTGCGAAACGATCCTCGACCCATCGTCTCTCGGGCTTTGTAAGGGAAGGCGGGGCTATGGGGATTCTGGCAGACCAACGAGTTGGTGCCCGTGGAGCCGCCTGTTTATTTTTTGGTCGTCCAACTACCTGTTCACCACTCCCTCATCTAATCGCCAAACGAGGCAAGGGTCTCCTCATTAGTCTCTCATGCGAGACCGTTGGAATCGCACGTTGGAAGATCTCCTTTCGGCCTATTCCAACAATCTCCGCTCAAGCGTGCGCAGATAGCATCGAACAAGACTGGCGACGATCACCTGTTGATGTCTTTTGGTTCGAAAACCGCTGGCGCCTCCAAGGAAACGATCCACTTGCCTTCCTCGAAAAATATAAACCCGACCTCAAAATACCCCGTCCACTTCGTGCCGTGAACCTCGCTCGGCAAGAAAAGAAACTGCCTTACTCCAAACGCTTGATCACTCAAGAGCATCACGAAGTCGACTTTAATCAGAGTGACCAATCAGTTCGCGAAAGACTCAACGAAATCTCAAATCGTGGAGCGACTCCAGTCGATGTCTTCTTGGCACCGCATTCTCAGTTGGATCGGGTCAAAAAACTCTCCGGAAAAATCATCACCCTTACCGCCGAAAAGAACTATTTTTCAGAGACCGCCTCTACTGAAAAATAAAAAAACTAAGGAATAAGGGCCAGCTGTAGGAGAACTCCTAAACTTAGATAAGATCCTGATAGGAGCAGCTAAAAACCCAAAAAGATCGTCTCCCACTTAATCCTTAGATGACATCTAAACTCACCAGTTTCTCCCCAGAAAGACCTACCACCCACAGAGCCCGAGACAGCTACAAAAAGAAATAGACGGGACAATCCCCAACCTCCTTGATCTCAGCCACATTGCCAGAGGAATTTAGAGCGTATTTGAACTCGACCGGCCACGGCCCAGAATAGTTCCTCCCATTACACCACATCATCAAGATTTGCTCGTCACCCCGCTCAAAGCGAAACGCGTAAACGTCATCTTCCATTTCTAATTTTTCCAAAAAAGTCGCTGATCCCAACTGCTCTAAAAAAACACGAAGCATCTTAAACCCAATCCGTTCGCGCCATCCGCCTTCGGCCCGCTCGTCGACCAGTCCAAATCCATGAGCCACCAAACGCCACCAGTAAACTTTATCGACAAAGCCGGAACAGACCGAGATTACAAGATACCTCAACATATAGACCCCATAGTCTAATTCGCTCACACTAAGGGGATGCTCCGGCGCACCAGCATCCACGTAAGTTGCCGTTACCGGGGACCAAATCCCCGTTCCTTCAAGTGGCCAATTTACCTCCGAGATAATCACTTGATCATCACAAGCAGGCACTACCTTCGCAATCGCTCGCAGCAATCCACATTTTTCCAGAGTACTGAATTTTCCCTGGAAATTCTCCGGTGCTCCCCGCCGATCCACATAAAGATGATGAGACAAAGCTCCGTAGTGCAATCCTTTAGGAGCACCTTCAAAAGCTGAAAGAACATAATGATACTCGAAATCGATACAAGCGGGGCCCGTAAAAGTGATTTCAGGGAACTTCTCCTGCAACTTTATAACCGGCAACAACAAGGCGACCTGATCATCCGGCCCATGAACACCCCACTTCATCCGGTTCACGGCATGGCAAATTTCGACAGCCGTCACAAGCTCCCCAACTTCATCTAACACAAAACTCAAAAACTCAGCCCACGAATCCGGCTCGTTGACCGCCCCACGGTCCTGAACCATCGCTATCATCACCTCGCGTCCAGAATCCACAAGCCGCTTCACCTGCAAAACTCCCTCCTTCCAACACAACATGCCTTCATGATGACAAAATCGTAAGAGAACCGACACTCCTTCCAACTTTTCCAATAGCTCCACCTGACGACTAAAATCCAGATCGGCCGATTCAAGCGCCACTCCAAATCGCCCCTTCAAATCAATCTGGTTTTGGTAGGCTAACGGAATTTGTCTACGGTATTCACGCCAGATTTTTCCCGCAAATTTCAAAACTGCCCAAACAACTTTATAATGCCTCCCTAAAGAATAAAATCGTTTCCTCTCATACCTCTCCATCGTAATTGATGCCTGCGCCGATTCCCGATCCCAAATCCAAATATCCTGAATCTCGGGATAACTCCCGACAAGCCCTCGAGACCATTTACGAAATGGGTGACGCCATTTTCGGCTTCGCTCCCACAACTCAAAACTCCTCCGACGGGAAATCATCTCTTTGGTGAATTCTTTAGGGGGATTCCCTTTCCAATAAATCCTCGCCAAAACATTGAGAAACGCTGAAGGCAGTCGCATCCTCGAAAAATCCTGCGCTCGCTCCTTCAAACTCAGAACCTTCCTGATTCGTCCGCGATTCAGATCAATAAACTGAACCTCCCCCCACTCCCCGTCGCCCGACACCTGAAACTCCATATTTTGATTTCCTAGGTCCCGATGCCAAAATCCGACGTCGTGCATCCGTCGAATCGCAGATGCAATATGATCTAACTTTGCCACCAAAAACCGACAATCCGCCCTTTCCTGATAGGTCTGAATCAGCGAGCTCTTGAAACTGACTAACGATTCAACGTAATCCGAAAGATAAAAACTCTCCACCAAACGCGAACCTTCCCAACAATCGAAATAGGCAATCGGTTGAGGCGTTCCAACTCCTCGGCTCTTTAAAAAATTAGCAGCCTTAAACGAACGCTTAGCTTTACTGCCCTTCTTAAAGTCATAACGATCCTTAAGAAATCCCTGCCTCCCAAAGGCTTTCACAGCCACCTTCAGACGTTTCCCATTCTTTTCAAAATCGAGCACCACTACCCGGTGCCGACCCTCAGACAAAACTCCATCTTTTGCAGATCTAGCTCGCTCCCCCAGCCCCCCCAGAGATTCTTCGTCAAAGAATGATTTAAAATCAGAGAGCACCTGTCCTTGGAGCTTCCCTTCTGAAAGTTTCTCCACACCTCGATTCATCCTGCTGAGAAGGTTACAAAGCAGTCGAAAAAAAACAATCCGGTTTCTTCCACGCCACTTTCCACTCGACCACCAAGGACCCGACCGATAAATTTCAATCCTCCCGTCGTCTCACCCAGAAGTAATTGCAATGGTGACCCATAACCTCATTAACCTGTCCTCCGACTGCCAAACCATTGGCGAAGGCCTCTTCTGCACTTGCTACCTCCATCCGGAAGATAACTCTATCTGCATCAAACTTCCAACTTCTCACAAAAAGGCGCGAAAACGTCAAAAAGCCGATGAAGCTTACTATCGAAAGCTTTACAGAAACAAAGCAGATTTAACTTATATTAGTGATTATCTGGGTTCCTGCCAAACCAGCCTCGGCCCCGGCCATCTCTACCAATATATCAAAGATGAAAATGGTAAGACTTCAAAAACCCTCAATCACTATCTCGCAAACCATCCCCAAGAAACGGAGGAGCTTTGCACCCATCTCGCCAATCTGGGCCGCTATCTCCTGGAAAACCACATTCTTGTTAGTGACCTTCACGGCAACAACATCGTTTTCCAGCATCTCAGCGGAAACTCAAAAAAACTTATGATCGTTGACGGAATAGGCGATCGCGTTATTTTCACCGCCCCCAACTTTTTCAACTCGATCAAAGCAGGTAAAATTATTCGCCGGTGGAATAAATTTATCAGGCGACTACAAGCTGACCATCCCTCTGCACCTCTTCCAAAAGAACAACTCTATTTGGGAAATGAGCCTCTTATGGACCCAACAACGGTCAATCGAGCTCACTAAATACCTCAGGGAGACGCGAGTGGCCTCCACTACTAAGCCTCCGCCCGCTCCGAAATAATTGCCCCCTGATCAAGCTCGATCACGCGGCTTGCAATTTTAGTAGTAGAAAGGCGGTGAGCAATCAACAAGGTCGTGCGACCCTTCACCAAGTCTGCTAAAGCCGATTGAATAATTGCTTCACTTTCATTATCAAGCGCACTGGTCGCTTCATCCAAAAGGAGAATTGGTGCATCCTTTAGAAAGGCTCTCGCAATAGCAATCCGTTGTCGTTGTCCCCCGGAGAGGCTTCTTCCCATTTCAGAAACCGGCGTATCGTAGCCTTGCTCCTGTTTAAGAATGAACTCATGCGCATTTGCTTTTTTTGCAGCACTCATGACCTCTTCTTCACTGGCGCCGGGACGCCCAAGAAGAATATTCTCCTGGATCGTCCCTTGAAATAATACGGCAGTTTGGGAAACCACCGCAACTCGGTCACGAAGCTCACTCTTGGACCATTTCCTCACATTCAGATCACTCACAGAAACACTTCCTCCCTTCACATCGTAAAAACGCGGAATCAAATTGAAGAGACTTGATTTCCCCCCTCCGCTCGGACCGATCAAGGCCACGCACTGGCCGGGCTCGATTGTAAGATTGATTCCACGTAGGATAAGCTCATCACCATAGCCGAATGAAACATTGTTAAAAACAACACGACTTTCAAAAATCTCTGGGGTCTCTGGACACTCAGGATCATCCAAATGATCAACCGCGAGAGAAATCTCCTCTAAGCGCTCAAGAGAAGCATCAGCCTGCCGCAAGTTCGCCTGAATCGCACCCAACTTCTTTACCGGCTCATAGCAGAGATACAACGCCATCGCGATCGCCATAAAACTAGAAAGTTTCATCCCCTGTTGCGCTCCCAGATAGATCGCCACCGTCAAGCCAAGCACCGATACAAATTCAACCGATGGTGAAATTAGCTGCTTGTACTTAACAACTTTCATCGAATAGCGGATCACCCCCTGAATTCGGTTACGAAATTTTTGCACGACCGCCCCCTGCAGATTATAGGCCCGAATCTCAAGTGGCGCCTGAATCGATTCAGAAATCTGCCCACTTAAATCGCCAGCATTGGCCTGTAATTTACGAGCTTTACCACCCAAACGTTTCGCAATCGCGCGCAGCGGGAGAACGCACAAAGGGATAGAAAAAATCGAAAAAAGGACCAGGGAGGTGCCTTGGTTAGAAGCCGCTTCTGAGATCAGAAAAACCAGTGCAGCGATTAGGACCGCAGGTTGTTTAATGATATCAACTGCCACTTTACCCACCGTCGAGCGAACGATTTCAGCATCTCCCACAAGCCGTGCAAGCAAATCGCCCGCCTGTCTCTTCTGAAAAAACGCAATAGGCAGAGTTTGTAGTTTCGTAAAAACCTCATCACGAATTTGCTCCAAAAAACGATACCCGCAATAACTCATCAGATAGGTATTTAGAAAACCACCAATCGCCCGAAAGAAAAACATCAGCGGAAGCCATGCACAGGCAACAGGAAGCAACCACTCACCCGGCAACTGATCGAACCAACTCATCAGGCCTTCTACAAAGAAACTGTTTTCCGGCTCTCCTTCCCCAAGGTTTAGCTGATCATCTTTAAAAATTAAAGGGAAGACCACTTTTGCCGCAAGCGGCAACCCTGCTCCAGTTGCCGCCGCATAGACTAATCCGGACAAAACACTTCCAAGAAGCTGCCATTTGACCGGCTTAAAGTATTTGAAATAAGGCAGAAAGCGCTTCATCGACGGCAAGAAGGTTAGCTCAATCTCTCCAAATCAACCAGACTTACTTGGGTTGACCAGAAGCAGCTCATAAGTCATTCTCCCAATGTGGATTTGATCGAAAAAGCCCGGACGGTCGTAGGAATTGAGGCCTCGCAGCTCAACCGGCTAGCCGAGAGGCTCGATGAAAACTTTAGTAAAGCTCTTGGCGCCCTAGAGGAAACCCTTAAGGGAGGGCATAAAATCGTTGTCATCGGAGTCGGTAAATCCGAGCACATTGGGAAAAAGTTCGTGGCCACCTTAAACAGCACTGGCGCCACTACCGTAAGTCTCAATTGTCAAAATGCCCTCCACGGCGATCTTGGGATTCTTTCAGTCGGAGACCTCGTCATCGCTCTCAGTCATTCTGGAGAAACCTCCGAAATGATCCGCTTGCTCCCTCATGCAAAAAAACGAGCTTCCCAAATTATCACCATCACCGGAGATACCAGCTCCACCTTGGCCAAACATAGTGACATCGTCCTTGATACCCATGTCGAGCAAGAGGCCTGCCCTCTCCAACTCGCACCCACTTCAAGTTCGACCAACATGCTTGTTCTCTGCGACGCACTCGCCATGGTGCTTCTGGAACAGCGAGGCTTCCACTCCAAGGATTTTGCCGAACTACATCCCGGTGGCAGCCTAGGGAAATATCTCCTAAATCGGGTTTCCGATATTATGCGTACCGGTTCAAATTTTGCGAAAGTCCCCACCACTTCTCTGGTCCAAGAAAGCGTTCTCGCGATGCTAGAATGCCGGGCCGGAGCTGCTGTCATTGTTGACTTTAACGGAAAACTAGCTGGCATTTTCACCCACGGAGACTTTGTTCGGAGCTATCAAACGAACCGAGAGATTGGAGATACTCCTGTCTCTGATCATATGACCACTGACCCAATTACGGTCCACGAAAACGACCTCGCTGCCGAGGTTGTTCGCATCCTTCGTGAACATCGCGTTGATGATCTCGTCGTCATCAATAATGCGGGTGAAGCAATCGGCCTAGTTGACCTTCAAGATCTAGCCCGTCATGGACTGAGCTAAGCCAACGACTTTACTTGGCTGAGAGATCAACCTTCACTAACTCCTTGTCATTTCTCAAATAGGCCGCCTTTCCGGCAAAGGCAGGCCCACTCCAAACAACTGGACGACTATAAGCCTCGTTGGTGGGTTCCAGAACATGTTGGCGTCCAATTTCACGATATCCCTCACGCGAGAGCTGCGCCAAAATTAGATCTCCATTTTCATTGAAGATCCAATAATTCCCTGACTCCTCGTGACGCGTCAGATGTGCCGTGCCATGACTCCCGCCCTTTGAACGATGTTCCTCGGCGACTGTTGGCTGTATTGTTGACCAGAATCTCTCCCCATTTTCGACCGATGCCGCAACCAACTGGCTGGATCGGACGTCACATCCATAAATAACACCATCATGAATCAGAGGAGTGCTATTACAGCAATAGAGAGCAGTTTTGGGTTTTCCCCGCCATATGAACTTTGCTGTCGGTTCATTTTCATCAAGCTCAATCATAGCGCCAACTCGGCCGATCCCGCTCGCAAAAAGTTTATTGCCTACAAGTCGCGGCGTCATCACTGACATTCCATAAATAGGCTTGAGTGGAAGCTCCCAATACTTTTCTCCTGTCTTGGGATTTAAGGAATTAATTGCCTCTGGATGCCAAATCAAAAGTTGCTCCGTTTTACCGACTTTCACCAGTGAAGGAGGACAATACCCTTGGCTTCTCGCATCAAGCGCCTTCCACTTCACCTCACCGGTCATCGCATCAAATGCCACCGCAACACTCCCCTCTCCACCGACGAGACAATACAAAGTGTCGCCGACCACCAGTGGATGAGCGGAGAACCCCCAAATGGGAAGCCCAGCATCAAAATCCTTTTGGAAATTTTTTTCCCACTTCTTAGCACCAGTCTTGGCGTCAAGCGCAACGAGATCTCCCATTCCGCCCAAGAAATAAACTAAGCCATTCGCAATCGTAGGAGTAGCACGCGGCCCTCCTGGATAAGAGAGCCTATAAGTCCGGCTCTCTTCATACTTCCAAATCTCTTTCCCGGTCACCGCATTTAAACAAAGCAATCTCTCTTTTCCTTGCCAAGTTACGGCTCTCCCAGGATTATTAAGTAGTTCACCCTCGGAACGCTGATAGTCAGATACATAAACTCTACCATCGGCAACTGCAGGTCCCGAGTATCCCCACCCGACCGGAACCCGCCACATCACAGGAGCACCGGACTTTGGTAGATCTGTTCTAATCCCTTTTTCCCGCCACACCCCATCCGCCTTCTCACCCATCCAACGGGGCCAATCATCAGCGGAGGCACTCAGAAATCCGGCAACACAAAGCACAAGAAACGTTCTCATATCTCCAGAATCCCTCCCTCCCCAAAAAAGTCAATCCAGCTTCATTTGAGGGGCTTTTTAAATTCAAAGCCACCATTCGTCATTATTTTTGATGCAAGTCTCAATCACTCTTTTGAACCTACTCCAAATATCATGCTCCAGGACGTCACCGATTCGATTTAGAAACCACACTTGGGCAAACGTAATGAATTTTTTAGATCCATCCCGCAAAGCTATGGTTAGAAACAGCCTTTGGCCTTGCCTTCACCGTTACGCGGTGTTGACTCCCTTCAAGCCAAAAAAAACTGTGAACGCATTCGAAATCTATCAGAAAATCGCCCCCTCCCCCATCAGCGACATGTTTCTCTGGATCCGGGAAAATGACCGTCAACTTTACAAATCAGCGATTGCGACTCTCACCGCAAACCGGAATCTCCGATCTGTCTTCGTTGAGAAAAAGTCGGTCTCAGAGCAGATTTCTTGGCTTCATAAAACCCTTAAACTGAAGACCAGCGATACCATCGGGGAACATCTCTTTCAGGTTTACTTCATGAAAGGGCAACAAGAGCTTTTAATTGGATTTTGTGACGGCATGGGAATCGAGCATGATGGAGAAGGCTCAGTCGAAGGAGCTCTCCCTGAAACTCTCGATGATGAAAAACTTAAGTCCACCATCGACAACCTCATCGAAGCACACGACCCCAAATTGGTGACTCTTTATCTTAGGATCTTTAATCTGCAGACCCCAAATGGGTGGGAGAATCTTGCAAAGACGCTCGAAAGTGATGAGCGACTCAACCTAGTTTAAGAGGCATCTAAAAGTCGCCGTATTGCAGCAAGCGCATAATCTAACTCCCTTTCCGAGATCAGGAAGGGGGGGGTAAAAGAAAGGACGTTTCCTTCCGGCCCATCCGCCAGAAAGAGAATCCCTTCAGCTAAAAGCGAGGTCAATAACTTGCCGGCTGGGCGATTCAATTCCAGTCCCCACATCAAGCCACGACCACGCACCTCTCGAACCGCTTTGTGATCAAACGACTGCAGCGCGCTAGAAAGCCTTTGTGAGGATTGTTCCACCAATCGAACCGTTGCGTCCCTTTCAAAAATTTCCAGCGATTTCAATGCCATAGCACAGCCTACCGGATGCCCCAAAAAAGTACTGGTATGCAACGCCTCGCCGGAACTCTTAGGCCACTGATCCATAACTTCTTCTTTTCCCACACAAGCAGAAATCGGAAAGCCCCCACTCATCGCTTTTCCAACGCAAATCAGATCAGGGACTACTCCTTCCCACTCACCGGCGAACCACTTTCCAGTGCGAAAAAAACCAGTGTAGATTTCATCGAAAATCAAGAGAGCATTGTGCTCATCGCACCAATTTCTGAGTGCTAACAAAAATCCGGGAGGAGGAATCACCTTACCCCCACGTCCTTGAATGGGCTCTACTAAAACCGCACCAATCTCATCATCGTTAGGCAGCTCAAACGATCCGTATTTCACGCGATTGGTCACCTCCGCCAATTGGTCTACAAACGGACCACGAAATTTCTCGAGATCAGTGCCGAGCAAGCTTCCATAACCTAACCCATGATAACCATCAGTAAAAGCCATCACCCTACGCTTTCCAGTCGCCAGTCGTGCCGTTTTGAGCGCCGTTTCCACCGCTTCAAATCCTGAATTTGAAAGAACGACTTTTCCCGAACCAGCACCCCATTTCTCGAAAGTTAATTTCGAAAGTTGTTCGCACAGCTCAACCTTTAAAGCGGTTGGATGAACGTCACCCATCCCATGAAGCAGTTGGTCGCTTTGCTCCTTCATGGCCTCCACAATTTCAGGATGCCGATGACCGAGCCCTGCAACTCCAAAAGCACTAGTGAAGTCCAAGAAACGATTCCCGTCTGCATCCCACACGTTCACGCCTTTCGCTTTCTCCCAAAAAACTGGCCACGAATGATCCATATAAGTCACATTCCGACTTTCGTGCTCGCGGAGCCTTGCCGCCAGCGCCAGCGAGCGAGGACCAGGAATACTGGTTATTATTTCAGGAATCATGACGCGCGCATTACCATAGTAAGAATTGCGCCTATCGCTGAGGCTCCGATCAAAAAGATTCCGACCCCTCCGATCAAAAAATCGCGCTTCAAGATCATCGGCCGATGAGGTGACGATGATCTGGGGAAAACCACAAATGCATATACAGCGCCTGTCACGAGCCCCCCTAGATGGGCTGCATTATCAACGAATTTGAATCCCAGTGTCCCAATCACGATCAGTGACACAAGAATTCCAGCCAACCTGCGGCGTGCCGATCTAGGGACAAGCGGGCGATGAAGCGTTTCAAAAACCAGCAAAAATCCAAGCAACCCGCAAACTACTCCGGAAATCCCCACCGAAGTCTGGTTCGGTAGCCAGGAAACAGTTGCCCAGCCCGCACCGATGATGCTGAGGAAAAAGGCAGCAGCAAGATGGGGCCAGCGGGCTAGAGTTTCAACACGTCGACCCAAGTACCACAGTGCGCTGACATTAAGGATGAAGTGGATCAGATTACCGTGGAGAAAAGCCGCCGTAAAAAGCCGCCAGTTCTCTCCCGCTGCATAGCGGGGCTTAACTAAGCCAGCTTCGGAGATACCGAGACCAGGAGTTGCGAACTGAGCCCCACCAACCAACACGACCAGCACAAGAAAAAGGACAGAGAAAGGAGTGCGCTGATTTTCCATCCAAAGCTCGAAACGAGCTTCCGGGACCTGATCGCTAATTTGGTCCCGCGTTAGGCGCATGGCAGCAGCACGCGCCTTCCGAGCCTCCCACCAAGGACGGACCGTAAAATAAAGAAATCCAAAAATCGTCAGAACCAGAAATTGAATCCCAGGAAAACCAAACGGAGAAATACCCATTAAAAAGCAAAACAGGCCGTAGAGGACTGCAATTCCAGTCAGCGGCGTCGTGCGCCGGGCATAACCTTCATCTTCGGCAGCGAAAATAAGGCACCTTTTTTTTAGAGAGCCGGCCAGCTTCGGGATCTCTTCAGGCGCAACTAATCGGTCGCTTTCCGGCGTCCAAATCCAATTCAACCGTCCCTTTCCGATTTCTAAGTGATCTTTAAGCTCATCTAGCGATTCGAATGAACGGCTTATCCTCGAGTGATCAACAACCCCGAACTTACTTGTATCTGGCCGGATTGGAAAGGCATCATCGCGGGCCCAAGCTGGCAAAGCTGGCTCGCTCATCATCCCAAAAATTAGCCACCTACTGGCACCTTGTTCTCCTCAGTTGGAGTGTTAGCGCCATCAGTTGGAGACTCTTCGGGGTTCTCCGGGGCCTCGTTCGTTTCCGCAGGAGGTGCAATTGCTTCCGCAGGAGGTGCAATTGCTTCCGCAGGAGGTGCAATTGCTTCCGCAGGAGGTGCAATTGCTTCCGCAGGAGGTGCAATTGCTTCCGCAGGAGGTGTAATTGCTTCCGCAGGAACTGGGGCAACAACATTACCTGCGTTCCCAAGGACTGAATTTTCGGCCTCGGTCGTTTCCACGGGAGCGCTCGCCGAAGAACCTCCATCCGAAGCGTAGTTTTTGCCTTCAATGGCGTTTCTCTTTCCCATTAGGATCGCAAGAACCAAGGAGAAGATAAAGAAAAGGGTGCCTAGGTAAACGGTTCCTTTTTGAAGGACATCTGTCGTTTTTGCACCAAAAGCTGCATCGGTCATACCGGCACCAAACGCAGCACCAAGGCCTTCCTGCTTCGGGCGTTGCATGAGGATCACGAGAATCAGCAAAAGACTCACGACGACGTGAGCGATAACCACTAGTGTGATGAAAATGTCTAGCATGGGAGGGCGGGACTCTACCGGCTCAACTCGACTTGTAAAGACGGAGTTTTAAGCAAAATTACCAATTTTATTTAAGAAGCCCTAACAAGATTCGCCGAGCCCATTCATCTCTAATTCGTCGATTTAATGATCTCGTTTTTCAAATTGAGCACATGTCGGAGAGGAATGATTTGCTCATCCGAGATTCCAAACGCCATAATCGTGACGCATTCGTCCTTCTTGATCAAGTGGGCGGCGCCCCCATTCATGATAATATGACCTGTCCCCGGATCACCGGCCTGAACGTAGGTTTCTAGGCGACTCCCAGAAGTCATGGACGTCACGAGAACACGCTCACCCTCCCAAAGCCCAGCCGCCTTCATAAGATCAGAGGGAATCTCAATACTCCCTTCGTAATCAATATCAGCCTGCTTAATGATGGCCCGGTGAAGCTTTGACTTAAGTTGAATGCGCTGCATGGGGGTGACGAAACGAGGAATGACTGCCGCGGTCAAGCGGTGAAAAACTCCAAGATTGAAAAAATACCGCTTGTGCTTAAGATTTTGGCCGACCCATGAGGAAATTGATGCCATTCATCATCAGCTGTGCCGGGAGTTTTTTACCTGCCCAGGAGGCCGGGCCTGCGATTCCTCCCCTTGTGGCAAAAAAGGCACTTCAGTGGATGCAAAACTCAGACGCATCCAAAAGAGCAGCCGCTTACCGCACCTTTCAGCTTTACGGTGATGAGGGAGGCTCGATCTACCGCCGCACTCTCGAAAAAGCACGGACTCTTCACGAAAAAAAGCTCGCAGATATCCTCAGCGACGAACGATCAAACCCTTTCCTAGATCTCCCAGATATTTCAGAAAAATTGAAGGGACATCGCGCGCGCATCTACAAGCTCATTAAAACCGACTATCAAAAACAGCCGGATAAGATTTCGATGCTACGTCATGAGGTCGAAATACTACAAAAAATCAACGGCCGCGCTCGTATGATTGCCGAGAATGACCCTGCCTCTCTCGATAAGGCAGTCAAGGGCATCGCAACAGCTCTTGCCGAAGTCTCTCGTGAAGTGAATATCATCGACGAGACTGAGTTCGACCGCAACCAGCTCGATCTTGATGACGCACTCATGTCGATTTACGAAGGCGAAGTTCACCTCAAAAATAGGGAAGTGATCACGAATATTCGTAAGGAAATCGAATCACTAGTTTCAGCGCGGCTAGACAACAATGCTTCTGGATGGGCCAGTGTATCCCAAAAAGACTTCGCCAACCATCTCAACGAATTTCGTTCGTTATTTGCGCTCACTCCACTCCGCCTAGAGGAAAAACTTTCTGATGCTGCAGTTGGACATTCAAGGGATATGGCCTCGATGGGTTTCTTCGCCCACCAATCTCCCATCCCCAAAAAAAAATCGCCGGGTGACCGGGCTCGACTTGCCGGGTTCAAACACCGCTGGTCAGGCGAAAATATTTTCATGGGATCGGCTTCGCCGGTGGCCGCCTACGATGCTTGGTTTGGCTCCGATGGCCATCGCTTCATCATGTTTGCAAACGGTCCTAATCTGATAGGAATTGGCCCATATGGGAGACACTGGACCATGATGACTGGTAAAAAATAGCCCTTTCCTAAGGTGAGTATCGAAGAACAGCTAAATTACACATTTAAGAGTCAGACGCTTTTAAATGAGGCTTTGTCTCACCCCAGTCTTTCATCAGAAATTCGTCCGGCGCCGCCCGACAATCAAAGACTTGAATACCTTGGAGATGCCGTTGTCGAGCTCGTCATTAGCACTCATCTTTACCACCGCTTCCCTGAATTTCAGGAAGGTGTTCTCACCAAACTGCGTGCTTCAGTGGTTTCAAAACCAGCACTCGCCGCAGCAGCGCGCACCATTGATTTGGGCAGCGCACTTTTCATGAGTAATGGCGAATCTGGAAGCGGCGGACGCAATCGGGACTCTAACCTTGCCGATGCTCTCGAAGCAATGATTGGCGCGATCTATCTAGACAGTGGTCTTGAGGCAGCCAAAGAGGTGAGCTTACAACTTCTCAGCAACCAACTTGAATCCCTAAACCCAAAAAGATCCCAAGGTAACGCCAAAGGTGAGCTTCAAGAAATCCTCCAGAAATTAACCCCAGAGGCACCTTCCTATGAAGTCATCTCGGAAGAGGGGCCACCCCATGACCGGACCTTCGTCTGCGAGGTTACGTGGAGAGGTAAACCTTTGGGTCAGGGCTCTGGCCCGAGTAAGAAATCAGCCGAAGCAAAAGCCGCACAAGCTGCCCTCACCACTCAGATCTGGAAAAGCTAGGCAAGAATCTTACGAATCACCTTCCTCGGCTCCACTCCGGTCAGTCGCTCGTCGAGACCCTGATGCCTCAGCGTGAACCGTTCGTGGTCGATCCCGAGGCAATGGAGAGCTGTCGCATTTATTTCATTAATATGGACCTTGTCCTTAATCGGATTGTAGGAAAAGTCATCTGTTTCTCCAATTTCAGTTCCCCCTTTAATCCCTCCACCAGCCATCCACATACAAAAGTTTTTTGGGTGATGATCTCTTCCGTAGGTTTCACGGCTTAGCTTCCCCTGCGAATAAACAGTCCGCCCAAATTCTCCCCCCCAGATTACAAGAGTTTCATCCAACATGCCTCGTTGCTTAAGATCCTTGAGCAATCCGGCACAAGCCTGATCAGTGTCCAGACATTGGTTCCCCAACTCCTTCGGTAAATTTCCGTGAGAATCCCAACCACGGTGCATGATCTGGACCA
>Ga0206682_10000246_pt1 | contig 58066 bp, 35 predicted proteins | sample M240m12015metaG_FD_155444 | JGI IMG/M metagenome (GOLD analysis project Ga0206682, IMG submission 155444) | Ammonia-oxidizing marine archaeal communities from Monterey Bay, California, United States - M2 40m 12015 | ecosystem: Environmental > Aquatic > Marine > Intertidal zone | place: USA... | reverse complement strand
CGGGCGGGACGGCGGGGGCGAGGAGCGAGGGGCGCGCGATGGGGGAGGGGACGACGGAGGATAGCGCGAGGGAACCGGACGAGCGAGGCGCGCGCGAGGGGGACGCGACGTCGACGCGGGAGGGGGACGGAAGCGCGAGCGAAGGCGCCGACGGTTGAGACGAGATCGCGCGCGAAGCGGGATCGCGATGGATGAAGATTGAAATAATACGAAATAATACTGCGAGTGATGGGAGTGCGGTCGCGCGCGCGTCGTGACGTCGTCGCGCGCGCGAGGGCGCGTTCGGGGGACGAGACGACGGCGCGGGCGGGCGGACGCGTCGGCGTCGCGCGACGCGATGAGGAAGAACTAATTCTGCTTCTTAAATCGCTAAGTTACGTGCGATGTTCGTCTCATCTCCGTTCGTGCCCTCGCGCGAGTTCCACTACAGAACGCTATTCCGCTCGAGAGCGCCGACGTCGAACACGACTCTGCTCGTTCGTCTACACAAATCCCACCGCGCTCGCTTACAAGTTGAGCTTGGTGCGTCTCCAGTGTCGACGCTTCGCGTTGTAGCTGCGCGTACGAACACATCATCATCGTCAGTACTCGCGCGTCGTCGTCGTCAAAATCGCGTCATCGATCGCGTCGTTCGCGCGACTCGTCGGCGCTCGTCGCGCGAAAAAACCTAAACGCGTACGTACCGAATGGTGTTACCCGTGCGCATGCGGATCCATTGGGGAAGCGGGCGGTTTTGCTTTTGCTTCTTCCCCAAAATCTTCTTCACCTTGAAAGTCTTGTTGGACGGCTGCGTCGATAAAACGTCTCGGTCAGTCCTCCGCGCGTCGCGTTCGCGCCGTCGTCGACTCTAGGGCTTGCGCCGCGCCCCCCCATCGCCCGCCCGTCGCCCTCCCACCGCCGCCGTCGCCGCCGCGCGCCGCGCCGGCGTCGAATTCGCGATATCCACCCTTCATCCGCGCGCGCCGACCGCGCGCGCGACGATCGCATCGCGCGCGACCGCCCTCGAACGCGCGCGCGCGTCGTCGCGATCGCCGCGTCTCGTCCGCGGTCGTTCCGTCCGCGCGCGTCCGCCCGACGCGCGTCCCGGCCGTCGCGCGCCACCGGCGCGCGCGTCGTTCGCGCTCGCGTCGTCTTTCGTCGCTCGCTCGAGGTCACGCACCATGTTCGCGTCGCGCGCGTCGCGAAGAGACCGCGCGCGCGGGTCGCGAGGAGACCGCGCGCGGTCGCGGGCGTCGTGGTCCGTGTGTGAGACTCGCGTCGCCCGAGACGCGCGCGCCGCGTCCCGTTGGCGACGCACCGCGACGCGCGACGGGCGACCGCGACGCGCGTCTCGGGCGACGCGGACGCGCGCGCGACGGAACGGCGAGATATGGCGGACATACCGCGACCGATGCCGCAGGGCGCGCAGGGCGCGAACGCGAACATGCAGTTTATGGATTTTAATCGCGCGCAGGCGTACCCGAACTACGACGCGTACGCGCCGCGAGCGACGAGTTCGGGCTCGCACGGGTACGGGGGGGGTGGTGGACACGGCTCGGGACACCAGGGCGGTGGGTTCGGGTTCGGGGCGCGCGACGGCGACGTGGGAGGGTCGTACGCGCACGTCGAGGACGAGGCGCCGTTGCTCGAGGAACTCGGCGTGGATCCGAAGCAGATTTATCGTCGGACGATGGGTGTGATGCATCCGTTCAGGGTCGAGGATAGCACGGATGAAGATCTCGCGGGACCGCTGTTGTTTTGTCTCGTCATGGGCGCGTGTAACTTACTGGCGGGGAAGTTGCACTTTGGGTACATTTTGGGTTGGAGCACGCTCGCGTCGCTCGGGATGTACTGGTTGTTGAACCAAATCATCGGCGGAGGGGAAGGGATCGGGTTGAACCGGTGCGGGAGTATTTTAGGCTACGCGCTGCTGCCCGTGGTGGGGTACAGTGGGATCGTGCTGTTTTTACCTTCGAAAACTGGGATGTTGAGCAAGGCGCTCGCGGTGCTCTGCGTGACGTGGAGCTCGAGAAAGGCGAGCGTGGGGTTGATACAGGCGATGCCGCAGTCGGAGGGCAAACGCATGATCGTGACGTATCCTTGCATGATGCTTTACACGCTGTACATCGTCTTTTCGATGTCCTAAGCCTAAGTGCGCTATCTAATTTGTAGTCGTCAATTCTAGTCATTTCACGACCACGACTGCAACCGCTCTCGAACCGCGCTCACGAGCGAGATACACGCCACGTCCGTGGTAAATGTTCTCGTTCCTAGGCCAACGCGCTTGAACCCGGCGCCCTCGAATAAATCGAGCTCATAATCCGTCCATCCGCCCTCGGGTCCGACGGCGATGAGCACGCGCGAGCGCCGCGCGTCGACGCCCTCCAACGCTTCCGCCACGCTCGTCCCAGAATCCCCTGGATGCGCCAGCAAGCGCACATCGGCCGCGTCGAACTCATCCCAACCGAGCTCACGTGGTCCATCCAACAACCACTCGAACCCATTCGTGACGCTCGAATTCCCCAAAGCGCCCGACAACCGGTCCACGACCGGCGGCAACCGCATCGCCACGCCCACTTGCGGCACCAAAAAATCCCCCGCCTGCTCCAAACCGCGCAATATCTCCCCACGAATCGTCTCTGCGTCCAACGCTTTACTATCAAAGTAATATCGCTCCACCTTTTGCGCGTTCGCCAGCACGACACGACCGAGGCCCAGCGACGCGAGCGGCGCCCACAGCCGCCTCAAAACTTTAGGCCGCGGCGTCGCGAGCAACAAGTCGATCTCCGGCCTCCCGCGTCCGCGCGCGTCGTCTCCGAGCTTCAGCACGATTTTATCATCATCCATCGTCGCGATCGTCGCCTCGCACGCGCCGACGTCGATCGTTCCCGCGCGCACGCGGTCGCCGACGTCGCTTCGCAGCACCTCTCGCGCGTGCGTCGCGCGCGCGTCGTCCGCGCGCAGCGTCACCGTCCGCGTTCGGGCGTCGATCTCGGCGCGCTCGAAGAGAATGCGATTACGCATCGTCACGCATCGTTCGACGCGCTTTCGCGCCGGCGGCGCTCGCGTCAGCGCGTCATTCGCGCGCGCGAACATTTGCGGAAAAGCACTTTTTGTCCCATGCGCATCGCGCTGGCCTTGCGACGCGCGACGGTGGCTTTGCGACGCGCGTCGAGGGCGACGATGTCGGCGCGCGCGTGCGCGCTGCGGTTGTTTCCTCTCGCCGAGCCTCTGCCGGCGAAAGTGGCGCACCTGGTCGTGGACGACGACGGCGGGACCGGGACGGCGCTGACGGTGACGAAATACCTCGCGAAGACGCTCGGGGACGAGGGCGTGGACGAGACGTACGCCGAAGAGTTGTTGGACATCGGTGCGGTGTGGTTCGCGACGGCGCAGCCGCCGAGGGAACTGAGAGGGGTGCCGAGAACGGCGCGCGCGAGGCGGTTGTCGCCTCGCGACGCGGATGCGCCGCTGCGGGCGGGCAACTATCTTCGCGTTCACGTGCAACCGAAGCGGTTTCCGGCGGCGTTCGCGGTCGATTGGAAGGCGTGTGTGTTGAAAGTGGGTGAGGGGTACGTTTGTGCGCATAAACCGGCGGGCGTGAGCGTGGTGCCGACGGTCGATAACGTCAAGGAATCGTGTCTGGCGATGCTCGAACGCGCCGCGGGTCTGAAGGAGGGAACATTAAAGCCGATTCATCGCTTGGACGTCGGCACGGAAGGGGTTTTAGTGCTCGGTACGACGAGTGCCTTTGCGAAGGAGTTCGGTGATATGTTGGCGGACAGGAGCGTCACCAAGGTGTATCGCGTGCTGACGGAGAACGCTGTGCCTCGCGGCGTTCACATCCACGACGCCGAGCCGGCGACCGAGGGTCCGCGAAAGATGATCATGACGAAGGTCGACACCGACGACATCGATGGTGAAATAGAACGATCGGCAGAACGCGGTGGTGGCGAGCGGGGAGGCGTGAGTGGGCCGAAGCGCTGTATTTTGCGAGTGTTGAAGAGCGAAAACATCGCCCCGGCGCGATGGGAGACAAAGGTGGAACTCTTAACCGGACGAACGCATCAAATTCGCGCGCAATTCGCGGCTTTGAGTGCTCCTTTGGTAGGTGAGACGCTGTACCGCGCTCCGGGCGACGATGGCGAGGTGAGGGTGCAGAAACCGAGCGAATATCTCGGTTTGCAAGCCTCAGAGATGCACATCAAGCGCGACTGCGCGCTCGGCCCGAGCGGCACGATCATTCGAGCGTTCGAACCGTGGTGGGTGCGTGGCACTAAAGTAGATGCGTTGTATTAGATAATCTGTAGCAAAATTTCATCCTTCGTAAATCACGCGTTGCGAGCTTGGAAATCCTTCATGAAGGACACGAGCGCTTCGACGCCTTCCTTGGGCATGGCGTTGTAAATGGACGCGCGCGCGCCTCCAACGGAGCGGTGACCCTTGAGCGCCTCGAAGCCCTCAGCCTTGGCTTCGGCGAGGAACTTCTTTTCCAATTCTTCACCTCCTGCCAAGGTGAAAGGGACGTTCATCAAGGAACGGTACTTGGTGTCAACCGGGGAGACGTAGTAGCCGCCGCTCCCGTCGATGGCGCCGTACAAAACATTCGCCTTTTCGATGTTGCGCTGCTCCATCGCCTTGAGACCACCATCCTTGAGAAGCTTGGCGAAGACGAGACCAGAGACGTACCACGTAAAGCACGGCGGGGTGTTGTACATGGAGTCGTTGTCAGCCATGAGCTTGTAATCGAACATGGACGGGGTATCCGCGCGAGTGTTGCCCATCAAATCTTCGCGAACGATGGCGATACCCATGCCCGCCGGACCGATGTTCTTTTGCACGCCACCGTAAATGATACCGTACTTTTCAACTTCAATCGGCTTGGACAAGTAGTTGGAAGACATGTCCGCGACGAGCACGCGGTTGCCCACGTCCGGGACTTCCTTGAACTCGACGCCGCCGATGGTTTCGTTGGAGCAGATGTGGACAAACTTGGATCCTTCGGTGAATTTCCAGTCCTTAACGTCCGGAATCGTCGTGAACGACTGATCCTTAGACGACGCGATCACATTCGCCTTCGCGAGCATCTTCGCCCCTTCTTTTTGCGCCTTGACGCTCCACGCCCCGGTGACGACGAAATCCGCGCTGTCCGTCGCCGCCGCCAAGTTATGGCAGTTAGACGCCATCATCGTCGACGCCCCGCCTTGCAAAAACAGCACCTTATAGTTATCAGGAATTCCAACCAACTCTCGCAGATCCTTCTCCGCCTTCTCCGCGATCGCCATGTAATCCTTCCCTCGATGCGACATCTCCAGCACGCTCATCCCGCTGCCCTTATAATCGACCAAGTCCCGTTGAATCTCCTCGAGCACGTCCAACGGCAGCGTCGCCGGTCCCGCCGAAAAGTTATACAACCGATTCCCCGCGCCCGGTCTCGCGCCCGCGCGCGCCACCGCGCGCCCTCCTCGCGTCTCGTTCGCGCCCGCGTCGTCGCGCGGTCGATTCAAAAAGCGCATCGCGCGTCCCGATCGCATCCTTCGCGTCGCGCTTCCCGTCGTCGGCGTCACCGCGCGCGCCGTCGCTCGCGTCATCGCATCGATCGCGCCCGTCATCGCGTTCGCCCGCGCGTCGTCGCTCGCGCGTCGTCGCGCCTCGTCGCGCGCGCGTGTGGCAACCGTCGCCGTCGACGGCGGCGCACACGCGGGTTTTTCGCGCGCCGCGGATCCGCGCGGATTCGCGGTCGGTCGCCGCGGTCGCCCCAGCGCGCGACGCGCGCGCGACGCGCTCGACGACGGCGCGCGGACCGATGGCGGCTGGGAAGCTCCTCGCGGTGTGGCTCGTGAACAAGTCGGGGGGACTGATCTATCACCGCGCGCTGCGCGAGGACGCGCCGACGCTGGACGCGAACGCGTGCCTGCGCCTGGCGAGCGTGTGGCACTCGCTGCACGCGATCTCGAGGAAGGTGGCGCCGGTGACGGGGTGCGCGGGGATAGAGAGCCTGGAGTGCGATACGTTTGATTTGTATTGCTTTCAAGCGGAGACGGGGATGAAGATATTCGTGACGATGACGAAAGGGAGCGCGGACGCGAGCGGGACGCTGCGAAGGACGCACCGGGCGTACTGCGACTACGCGCTGAAGAATCCGTTTTACGAGGTGGAGATGCCGGTGCGGTGTGAGTTGTTCGACGTGGCGATCGCGGATATCGCGCGGTCGGTGAACGAGCGAGGGTAGGTTTGTGTGGGTAGAGATCGGTTAGCGATCGATTAGAGTCGGCGCGTCGGCGAGGGACGTCGTTGTGAAGAAAACTACGTTCGTACTACAAAAACGTGTTATGTTAGCTCGCGCTGGCTATTCCGCCGCCTAGAAATTAGATGCCGCGTGTATCACCAACCAAACGAGCTCGTGTGCCGCGCGTCGCCGTCGAGACGACGGCGCGCTTCACCGAAAGAATGACTTTCGCATTCAAACGAAGACTTAGTAGCCTTGCGGCGGCATCGCGCCAAAGCCAGAGCCAAAGTCACCACCTTGCTGAGCATCCCAGCCCGTGGGCGCGGGCGCCTCGGACCAGTTACCCGCAGCCGGAGCGAAACCACCCGTCGGGAACGCCTCGGCCGGCTTTTGCTCGTCCCAAGACTCGGCGCCGTACGCGGCGTCCGCAACGGCGTTGTAACCCGCGGATTCCGCCGGAGCCGCCGCCGCGGCGGCGGCTTCCTCTTCCTTGGCCTCGAGCTCCTCCGGATCGCGGTAGAAGAACAAATCCACCATCACGTCCCACGGGTTCGCCGCGGAGACCGTGCCTCGCATTTGCAAAACCATGCGCGCGAGCAAGTAGTACAAGCAACCGATCGAGTGCTTCGCCTTGTTGTTCGCCGGAATGGCGACGTCGACGTTCTTCAACGGAGAATCCGTGTCGCAGAACGCAATCGTCGGCAAGTTGACGTACGCGGTCTCAGAAATAGGCTGCGCATCCGTGCGCGGATCGGTGACGATCAACACGCGCGGTTCCGCGAAAATCGCGTCCTTTTGGTTCGTGTACGTCCCCGGCGTGTGACGACCCGCGATGGCTTTCGCACCGGTGTATTGCGCAAACTTCAACACCGCGCGTTGACCGTACGGGCGCGCCGCTTGGCAGATCACATCCTGCGGGTTTTCGCACGCAACGATGATGCGCGCGGCGAGCATGAGCTTATCCCACGTCCGTCCGAGGTTGATGATGTGGATCCCGTCGGCCCGTCGCTTCCACACGTAGCGCTCCATTTGGAAGTCCACGTTCTTCGTCCCGAGGTGGCACCCGGCGGCGAGCATCATCGCGATGTCGGCCTCTTTTTGGGACATTTGAGGAGCCATCGTGTTCGCGTTCGTGTGTGCGCGCGCGAGGCGTCGACGGCGTCGCGGAGAGACGGATCGCGCGCCGCGCGCGATCGCAAAGCCCTCGTCGGAAAGCCCTAATTGTACGTTCGGACATTCGGCGCGCATCGATTTTCTCGCCGATTTTCATTTCTTTCGCATTCGGCGATTCAAACGTCGATGACGCGCCGCGCGCGCGTGGAAATCATAAATCCGCGCGCGCGCGCCCGACTGTTTGCGCGCCGTTCGCGCGGAGGCGCGCCCCGACGCCGTCGCGGTCGGCATAACGACATGCGCGCGACGAACGCGGCGCCCGCGGCGACGACCGCGCGCGTCGCGCGACGCGCGCGCGCGACGCGGGCGACGCGAACGCGCGCGAACGCGCGCGTCGCGCGCGCGATGCGAGGCGACGACGCGCGAAGGCGGAGGGTTCGCCGCGAGAGCTCGGCGAGCGGGACGGCGGGCGAGCGGGACGATCGCGAGGGAAACGCCGCGAGCGAGCGCGACCGGGGAGGTGATCGCGCGTCGACGTCCGCGCGATCGTCGAAAGAAGGATCGTCGTTGGAACGGCAGATCGCGGTGACGCAAAGATTGCGCGAGGGGTTCGAGAGAGATCCGTTTCTGCGCGAGCTCGGGCGGGAGGCGTTCGCGGCGAACGTCGAGTACGACAACGACGTGCACGCCGTGCGCGGATTGGACGAGTATCGAGAGCTCATGGAACACTTTAGCGATGCGACGAAGTCGGCGTTGAAGGGGTTCAAGTTTGTCACGCGAAGAGCGAGCTCGATCGAGCCGGGGGTGTTGCTCATTCAGTGGACGGCGGTGTGGGAGGGCGCGCGATTTGGCAAGAAGTTTAGTAATCTCTTGCTCGGTTCCATGCACGAAGGCGCAGTTCGCAGGATCGTGGAAGGTGAGTACGGGGAGAAGGTTGCACCGGGATACCCGGCGACGGCGACGGTGGCGGACGGGAAGGAACCCAGAACCGACTTGAATTTCCGACTCTTTGGGAGAACGACATACAAGGTGAACAGGGACGGCCTCATCGCCAGTCGCTTGGACAGGATTGATTTTCGCACCGATCCCGAGCCTGGAAGTCAATCTGGAGACGACTTCTTCCCCGAGACGCCCGAAGAAGAGGAAGCGGAGTGGGAGCAACTAGCGGAAGAAACGGCGGTGAACATGTTTTACAACACTCTCTCGCCGCCGGGGAAAAATGAAACGTCTTGGTTCCTGGACGTTCTCATCGAGCTCGAATGGCAAAGCTTTCAGCGACAGATGGGAGACACCACCTCGGTGTTGTCCAAGCAAGAATACGTATCGGTGATTTACGCCGTGCTGGCGAGCGCCATCGCGGCGCCGATTTTCATCATCGTCGGCTTGACGGCGCTCTTGCTGTCGCCCGACCAAGCCGGCGATCCCGATTCTTTAGATGCCGCGATGACGATGGGTTCGGACCTCGCAAAACTCGATACGGGTGCGAATGGATCACCCGTGTGGGGTGCGGATGTTTTCCTCGATCTTTACAAGGGAAAGATTGGGGCTTAGTAGCGAGCGACGAAATTTCGTTTCGGTCCCCGTCGCCGCGCGTTGTGATGAAGCAAATGTTTCCTGACTGAATCGTTCGTTTTACAAGTTGCGCGGCGTCAAATATATCTCTCGTCTCTCGCGCACACTGCCTTACCGCGTCACCGGCGTAAAGTTTTCCGGCACGCTCCATTTATCCTTCGGCAAGCGTTGATACACTCCCACCGTCAGGTGGCTTCGTCGTCGCCCCGGGGTGTTCATGTACGCCTCGTACGCCTCCTTAGACGCCCATTTCTGCTCAAACGCGTACTCATTCGCCTTAAGCTTCACCAATTTCGCCTCCGTCGCCCCGCACTCCTTCGCCATCTTCTCCCGCGCGCGCATCTCCTCCTCGAATCGCGCGACGACGCCGCCATCCCCGCCCGGGATCACGAACTCGTTCCGCGCCTCGTACGGCCCACCGCTCGCCTTCGCCGCGCGCGTCACCGCCCCTCCGCGCGTCTCGTCCCTCTTCGCCGCGCGACCCGGTCGCGCGCGCGTCGGCGCCATCGCGCGCGTCGTCGTCGTCGTCATCGTCGTCGTCATCGTCAACCCGCGCGCCGCGCTCTCGCGCCGCGCGCGCGCGGTCGACCGACCGCCGATCCCTCGGTCGGTCGCGCGCGCGCGACGTCGATCGATCGCGCGAGGTTCGCGCGCGCGCGTCGATCGCGCGACGTCGATCGATCGCGCGCGCGCGCGATCGATCGATCGATCGATCGAGGCCGCGATCCTCGAGGCGGCGATCGACGCGCGCGCGCGAGCCTCGCGCGATCGATCGACCGACGCGCGCGATCGATCGACGGACGCGCGCGAACCGCCGCGACGTCGTATCTTCGTCGACGATCCCTTAAATTCGCTCGCTCTTCGCGCGCGTGAGAACGCCGCGCGCGCGGACGTGCGTGGCGCGGACGCGCGAGTCGTCGCGAGCGCGAGCGCGAATGGCGCTGCGCGCCGCCGCGAGCGCGGCGGTGGAGCGGCGGAGCGGCGCGCGCGAGAGCGGGCGACGGGCGGGGTCGATCGGGACATTTGCGAAATCAATCGTTGGGCAATCGCATGCGGCAACGGCGGGGGGCGGGGCGCGCGCGCGGGGCGCGACGGTCGTCGCGCGCGTGGTCGGTGGAGGAAAGAAACGATGTGGATTGGCGTGGGAGGCCGCGTGCGCGGGTGGGACGCGAAGGCGAGGCGTGGGGATGAGGGAGGCGTCGACGCGCGCGAATGCCGTCGGATTGGGGTACGCCGATCAAACCGGCGACGACGATAAGGATGACGAAGGGTTCATCGTCGCGCCTGGGGACGAGGATTTGATCATCCCGCCGACGACGGAGGAGAATGCGATCGAGAAGGGCAAGGAACTCTCGCTGTGGGCGGCGCTGGCGACGTGCGCGGTGATGTATTCGGTGCCGTACGGTTTCGTTCGGTGGAACTTGCACACGCTCGCGCCGTTGCTCTGGTATGAACTCGGTTTGGCGACAGCGCTCGGTACTTTGATGGCGATGCCATTTATCTCTGCAATCGGATACCCCGCGGCGAAGTACGAACTGAATATGCCGATCCTGGCGCGTTCGAGTTTCGGGATTTGGGGGGCGGAGTTCACCGACGCCTGTCGCGCGACGCTTGGATTCTTGCTCTACGCCGTGCAAACTTTGGTCGGGGGCGAAGCGGTGTTCGGATTGTTCAAAACGACGTTTATCGCCGCGAGTATCGAAAGCGATGTAGTCGTGCGAGCGATGTCGTACGCGATGTTTTGGGTGGTGCAGCTCGCAATTTCCTTGCGCACCGTCCCTTCATCGAGACTTCTCGCGTCTGGTCAGACCGTCTTAGCGCTCGTGGCAGGTTTCATCGCTTGGACTTTGCGTCAAGGTATTCCTCAGACCGCGATCGGTTCGTTGATTTCCGCGGGTATGCCGGGCGCCTTGCCGAACGAGTTCTGGAAGCACGCTTGGCTTATGGTGGGCGTTTGGGTGACGCTCGCGAGCGTGTATCCAGATTACACAGCGCACATCAAGGGCTCTAGAACTGCACCTATTGGTCAGTTTTTCTGGCTTCCCTTGCTGTCCGGTTTGTTTGCTATCGTCGCCGCGGCCATGGCGCAAGCGCCGAAGCCGATTTTATTTGCGTCCATTGCCATCGCCTCGCTCGTGACGAACAGTGCCGCAAACGTCGTTGGTCCGCAGGAGTATATGCAAGAATTCTCGCTTCCGTGGGCAAAGACCAAGAACTATCTTGGTGGTACGATCTCGTCCAAGCAAGCAGCGCTCATCATCACCTGCGCTGTCGGCCTCTTTGCGCCGGCTCAGTTGATGTGGCAACAAGTCGTCGCCGCTGCCTCGTGGATCATTGGCGTTGGTTCGTTGTTAGTCTCTCCCGTGCTCGGTGTGATTTTGTGTGACTTCTGGCTTATGCGTGCTGGCAAATTATCGCGACGAGCAATGCAGACGCGCGATACTAAGGGTCCATATTGGTTCTTTAAGGGCGTGAATCCACGCGCCATGATTGCCATTGCCGTCGCGGCGGCGCCCAACTTGCTTTCACTCATTTCTGGTGTTTCCTATTTGATCGAAGCCGGTGCCTTCTCGGGTTCTGGCGCGTTCTACACGTACGTAGTGAACATGGAGTACGCAAGTATTATCGGTGCTGCGATTGCTTTCATCGTCTATCTCTTCATTCACTTGCTTGAGATGAAGCCGGTGAGGCTCGGTGAAGTCGCGGCATCCATCGGAGACGCCGCAGGCACCGTCACAACATCGGTAGCGTACAGCTTTGATGGACGAACGAAGAAGACGATAATCACGACGCGAGAGAAGGTGAACACGCGTCTCGCCCGTAGGCGTGAAGAATTGCCGGACGAGGAATACCACGACGAAATCGATGCTCGCGAGCGTAAACTTCGCAAGGAGGAAGATAGACGCCGCAAGGAAGCCGAGGAGGCTCTTCGAAAGGCTGTCGAGGATGAAAACAACGAGCGGCGTAAAGAGAACAGACGTCGTCGACTCGAGAAGGAGAGGATCGATAAGCTGTACGACGAATGTGAAGCCATTTACTCGGAAGAGATCATCACGACTAAGGTCATCACTGAGACACAAAAGGGTGACCTCGAGGACCTCATGGGTGGCGATGATGGCGCACCCGTTTCAGTCGCGAAATTGCGCGAAGAAATCGAACGCCGCCGAAAGGAAATCGATGCCCTTCGCAACTCTATTCAACTACGCCGCGCGCAAGGTGAACAAGATATCAACTTGGCGAAGAATAACTTTGAGAAGGCGAAGGGACTCGAGGCCGATCTTCGAGCAAGATTCGACACCGAGACGCGATCTCTTTTGGAGAAGGAGGCTCGTTTGCAAGATGAAGAAAATCGGCGTCGTGCGGAAGCTGAGGCTCGAATTCAACGTATGCGAGATGCTCTCGCCGCCGATCGTTCCGCTGAAGAAGCTCGACGACGAGCGTGGGATGACGAACACGCGCGTGAGCTTGAAGAAGAGAGGCGTCTCCAGGAAACGGAGGATACCCGGCGAGAGCAGGCTCGTGAAGACATCAGACGCGCAGTTGATGATGAACGTGCGCGTCTTGAACGCGAAGAAGCCGATCGTCAAGCTGCGGAGGAACGCCGTCGTGATGATGCTGCGCGTAAGCTTCTACAAATGGAGGATGACGAGGCAAAGCGTCGCGACGACGAGGATAAGCGCCGCCGCGAAGCCGAAGCTGCCATCAACGCTCTCCGGGAAGCGATTATCAAGTTCGAACGCGATATAAAAGATCGACGCATCGCTGCCGAAAATGACGCTGATCGCAGAAAGCAAGACATCGAAGCTGCGCTTAAGGCTGAAGAAATTCGCGCCGCGAACGCGCAAGCTGCGATGCGAGCCGCTGCAAAGGCAGAAGGCGATCGGCGAAAGGCAGAGGACGATGATCTCGCCGCTAAGCGTCGAGCCCTTGAAGAGTTCAAGCAGCTTGGTATTCGTCTTAAGGATACGGAAGAAAACCGACGGCAAAAGTATGCTCAAGAGCTCGCTCGAATCAACGCTGAAGAGGTGCGACGCATCGCCACTGCTGAGGCCAACCACAAATCTCGACTTGAAGAAATCAAGATCCTCGAAGAGGCTGAAAAGCGCAAAATTGCTGATGAAGATCAACGGCGCGCTCGTGTCGAGGCGCAAGCTGAGGCCGCTGAGGATGCTGAACGCCGCAAAAGAGAAGCCGAAGATGCGCGTCGACGTGCTTACGACGATGCCGCTCGAGCTGCGCGAGAAGCTGAAAACCGACTTCGTGCCGAAGAGGATCAACGTCGTGCCGAAAATAAGCGTCATGAAGAAGAACTTGCTCGAGAAGAAGCGGCTAAGAAGGAAGAAGAAACACGTCGTCAGCAAGAACAAGACAAGGCGAATTTGATTTTCAATTCCCAAGAAGGTCTGCGACGCACTTCTGAAGATTCTCGTCGCATCGATTTCATCATCAACAAGGATGAATTCAAGACGAAGGAACAGCTTCAACGTGAAGCGGAAGAAGCGAGACGTAAACAAGCCAAGCAAGACCTTTTGGCTGCTGCTGAAGCAGAGCGTAGAAAGCGTGAAGAGGAAGAGCGCCGTCGACGTGAAGCCGATGCTGCTGCTGCCGAGGCTGTGCGCAAGGAAGCCGAAAGAGTGGAAGCTGAAAATCGCCGTCGCGTCGCCGCAGAGCAAAAGTTGCGGGACATGGAGCAACAAGAGCAACGGTTACGTATGGAGGCCGAGAATAAACGTCGCGCGCAAGAAGGCGAGAGTCGCACGCGAAAAGAAGCGCTCGAGCGTGCTATCGTTGCGGAGGAGAATCGCCGAGCCCGCGCAGCTGACGAGCTTCGTCGTCGCGAAGAAGACGAGGCACGCACTCGAGCTCGTGAAGATCAACGCCGTGCCGATTGGGATCGCGAACAAGCGCGTCGCGACGCAGAAGAACAAGCTCGTCGCGCCAGAGAAGATGCTAGAGCTAAAGAAGCGGAAGATGTTATTCGTGCTGCTGCGGAAGCCGAGAGAAAGAAGATGGCCGAGGAAGACGCTCGTCGCAACGCCGAGGAAGAACGCATTACAAAGATGCGCTCCGACGAAGACGCTGCGTGGGCCTCCGAGCTTGCTCGTCGTGAAGCTTTCAAGGCTGAACTCCAAGCAAAACAAAGAGCTGAAGAAGATCTCCGCGCTCAGGAAGAACGCAGACGTGAAGATCATGCGAATGAGGTGTCCAGAAAGCGTCAAGAAATTGACGATTTCATTCGCGACTTGGAACGTCGTCGACGCGAAGCTGATGCCGCCGCCAAGGCTGCACTTGAGGCTGAAGCGCAAAGAGTCACGGAGTTCAGAAAGTCTCGTGAAGAAGCTATAGCCGAAGATGAACGTCTTCGCGCGGAAGATGCGGCCGAGCGCCTGAGAGAAGACGCCAAGCTGCTGCAAATGCGTGAAGAGCTCAAGAAGCTTGTGCGCGACGAAGCCATGCGCCGTGCCGAAGAAGAAGCCCGACGCAAGGCGATGGACAAGAAGATTGCCGATCAAAAGGCCATCGACGACGATATTATCGCGAAAGAGGACGCTAGACGCGATCGATTCCGTGATGAACTGCCGGACATTCTCGACAAGTTCCGAGCGGAACTTGAAGCCAAGGAGGAGTTCTTACAGACTCAAGAGGAGATGCGCCGTAAGCAAGCTGCCGACGCCATCGCGCAAAAGGAGGCCGCTGAGAAACAACGAAGAGCTGATTTTGACGCGCAGTGCGAGCGCAAGCAGAAAGAGATTGACGACTTTGCGGCGAAGATCAAGGCTTTGTTCAACGCCGAGGAAGCTCGTCGCGCCGAGTTCAGGAAGATGATGGAGGAGAGACAACGTAAGGAAGATGCGCGGCGACTTGCCGCTGCTTCGCCTATTGCTATCGACAACATGATGCAGAATCTCAATGCTACTATTACGCAGATGGAGTCGCAACTTCAAATCCTCATTCCCGAATTGCAAGCTCTCGAAAAGACTGCAGCGGCCAACTACGAAGAGTTTAAGGCGCGCCGTGCTCAGTCCCAGATGTCCATTGAACGCACCGTGACGGAGGAGCAGACTAGAAGTCACAATGAAGATGAACGTCACGCTGCTGTCTGCGCGGAAGCTGACGCAGCTGTTCGTGCCGAGCGAGCTCTACGTGAAGAGGAAGACGCCCGTAGAAAGGTGGCTGAGATGCGTATCAAGCAGCTCGAAGCCGAGCTCGCCGCCATCATCGCTGAAATTGATGCTCGACGTCTTGCATGGAACGCAGAAACTTTGAGCAGGAGAGATTCAGAGTGGGCCGCTAGACAAGACGAGGACACTCGTAGATTTTTCAACCAGACCGAAACTGAGGGCGTTTTGTTCAAAGAATCTTCGACGATCAGCTTCGAAGAATCCCGTCGTCTTGAAGCCGTCGCAGCTGCTGAACGCGCGGAGGAGTTACGAATTGCAACTGCAGCGGCGGAGGCCGAGCGCGTGGCTGCTTCGGAAAGACGCAAGCAATTGGCCCTCGACGAAGAGGAAAGCCGTCGCAAGGCGGCTGAAGCAGCGAAGAAGGACTCCAAAAAGCAAGCAGAAGACTTGAAGCGTCAAGCTGAAGAGCAGCGCCGCGCCAAAGAACAAGCTGAGAAGGAAGCTGCGGCAAAGGCCAAGCAAGCTGAGGAGGAAGCTGCGCGCGCCAAGAAAAAAGCTGACGAGGACGCTAAGGCGGCTGCCAAACGAGCTGAGGAGGAGAAGAAGCGTCTCGAGAAGGAACAAGAAGAGAAGAGAAAGCAAGCTGAGAAGGAGGCTGCCGAGGCGAAGCGTCGCGCTGAGAAGGAGGCGGAAGAACGTCGCAAGGCGGAAGCCAAGGCGCAGGAGGAGGCTGCGAAAGCTCAGAAGGCTGCTGAGGAAGCGAAGCGAAAGGAAGCCGAATTAGCGAAGCGTAAGGCTGAAGAAGAGGCGAAGGCGGCTAAGGCAAAGGCGGATGCTGAAGCCAAGGCAAAGGCGGATGCCGAGGCCAAAGCCAAGGCGGACGCCAAGGCCAAGGCAGAGGCAGAGGCCAAAGCCAAGGCAGAGGCAGAGGCCAAAGCCAAGGCGGACGCCAAGGCAGAGGCAGAGGCCAAGGCAAAGGCGGATGCAGAGGCCAAGGCAAAGGCGGATGCAGAGGCCAAGACCAAGGCGGATGCAGAGGCCAAGGCAAAGGCGGAAGCCGTAGCCGCTGAGGCAAAGGCAAAGGCGGACGCTGCAGCCGCCGCGAAGCGCGCGGCCGAACAAGCTGAAGCCGCGTCAAAGCCGGACAACGAAGTCACCGATGAGCGTGCATCTCGTTTGCAAAAGCGACTTGAAAAGAGCGCATCCAAGGAGGAAATCGAAGAGGTTGTCCTCGAGCTCTCTGAAGACGAAGATCCGATCGCCGCAACGTTGATCCTTCAAGGAGCAGCCAACGTGGAAGCTGCGGCGACAGCCCTAGCTGCTTTGTGGCGCGCAAAAGATACCCGAGGCGCTGAAGCGCTCATGGGTCTCGATTTGACCCGTGCTGCGACGTTGATTGACATTATGGTGGAGAACCTTGGAGACGCCGAAGCCGCCATCGGTTTGGTTAACATGTCCGAGCCCGGTCGCATGGTTGGTGTCGCTGAATTCGTCCTTCCGTACTACCTGCGAAGCGTTGTGTACAACGGGGTCGAAATCCTCCGCGTCGTTGCAAACCGCAACGTCAAGACTGCGAAGGTTATTTATGCTGGATTGGAGATTGAAGAACAAGTGAGCATTGTTCGCCGTGCGAGCCTCGGGTTCGGCGCGCGCCCGGGCGTGGAGAAGCCGGAAGACAAACCCGAACCTGATGTGAAACTCGCCGCGACTCTCTTGACTGGGCTCACGCCATCCGCCGCTGTGGATGTCTTGCGCACCTTCAGCACCACGGGTGTGAACAAGGGAAGCCCGAAGTGGAAGCGCCGCCAAGACGTCATCGTTGAAGTTCTCGACGCCTTCAAGGATATCGGTCCCGGAGAGGACTCCATCGCTGAACTCATTCGCGATAGGCTCAAGCTGTGATTTGAGCGCTGCAACTGAAGCATTTCTCATAATAACACGAATCAGAATATTGCACAATCCACGTCACATCCACGTCCTCGCTCGCGTCGCGCCCCGTCGCCGAGCGGACGCCCATACAAGACAGGACGATGATCCCACACTTCGAGTCCCGCGACGCTCACTGCGCGCGTCCCGCGTCCCGTGCTCGCGCACGACGCGTGCGAATGTCACGATCGCATCGACCGTTCGACGAGAACGCGCCGGCGAGCGCTCGAGGCAGCGTGCGCGACGACATTCTCGCGCGTCACGAGCACCACTTGAACCCGCGCAGCGCGGTGTTTAAAGATCCCCTGACGACGACGTACGCCCGCGACGGGCTCGCGCGCGATCGACAGACGGGCGAGAGGACGATTTCTACGCTAGAGGCGCTCGAGCGAGATCACGGACGCGCCGCGGCGAGGTCGGGAGAGATCGATCACGCGACGCCGGTGCTCGTCCCGGGCGGGGCGCTGCAGCGAACGAGTCCTTGGAGCGAACGCGTGGCATACGCGCGTGCGCATCCGTATTCGACGCCGCCGAGACGTTTTGGATTGTTTGACGACGTTGTGGGGGGGAGTGGGCGCGATCGATCGCTGGAGGGCGGAGGGACGGGGTCAACGTTTGCGCGAGAGGCCAGACGGGACGCGGCGTGGAGAAGGACGGCGAGCGCGTTTGGCAAACCGGGTGGGACGTCGGTGCGAAGTGAGATCGGTGGTGCTGTAGTATATAGAGGGTACGGGGACGTCATCATGGGGACAACGCAGAGTGGGATGAGAGACGCGCGCGTTTTGGAAGATTCGAACGGGCGCGACGTCGAGCGAGGATTTGGCGGCGCCGCGACGTTTAAGCGGTTCGAAAAGGTCAATATTTTCGGAGATGCGTTCAAAAAGTACGTCAACACGCGCAAGTGGGACGATCCGAAAGGTTTGTCAGACTACAAGGCGTTGATCGCGTCTCATGAGAACGGAACGCTCGCCGGACGTTCGCAAAGAGCGGCTTTAGAGAAGGACCGCGCCAGCCGCCGCGACGCGGCGACCGCGCCGACGGAATCGCTCTCGGCAAAGCATGCGGCAACAATTCGTGATATGCAAGAAACGTTGAGAATCAGGCGAGAGAAGTTGAACCAAGTGCTCTCTGCGTCCACTTCGAGCGGGTTAGAGGAACAACTCTCGCGCCTGAGCGTCGAGGCTGAGGAACACAAGAGGCGACGAGAGCGCGAAAAGGCCGCTAAAAAGTTCCTCAAGCCGCTCACCGCGGCTCAGCTCGAAGCTGTTCAAGATGCGTTGCGAGCGCCGTCGACGCAGATCTTAGCGAGCGGTTCGTTCGTCGGTCAGGGTGCACTCGACGCCACTGGAAAAGACATTGCCACTCTGAAGACGGGCACGTGGTTGAACGACGAGGTTGCAAATTTTGCCATCGGTTTGCTGTCTCAGCGCGCCATAAATAGCATGCCCAAAGGAGAGACGCAGCCAAAGGTGCACTTTTTCAGCACCTTTTTCATCAACAAGTTGTACCAGGATAGCAACATGTACGACTACTCGAACGTCCGAAGATGGACGTTGCCGAAGAAGCTCAAGTACGACGTGTTGCGCTGCGAAAAAATCTTCGTACCGATTCATCAATCCGTGCACTGGGTGCTCGCTGAGATCGATACGCGCAAGAAGCGCATCAGTTACTACGACTCTCTCCTCGGCGAGAGCGGCGTCGCGGTGAAGAATCTCAAGCGTTGGCTCATCGACGAGGCAAAGAATAAACTCAACGAGGACTGGGACCCGGACGAGTGGATCGAAGCCTACCCCAAAGACATCCCCCTGCAAAAGAACGGATGCGATTGCGGCGTCTTCATGATCAAATACGCTGACTACCTCTCCGCCGGCGCCGAACTCGCGTTTTCCCAGAAACACATGGAATATTTCCGTCGGCGTCTCGTGTGGGACATCGTCTCCGTCGGCGTCCGATGACCTCTAGCGAGCGTTTAGTAGCAAAATCGCTCAAACTTCCCGTCCATCCCATCGTCTCCCGTCGCTCGCGCCGCGCGCGCGCGTCTCTTCTCGCGGCGCCGACGACGACGAGATTAATTCAACCGTCCCTCGAAACTCCCAGCGCGAACACACCGCGCGCGCGCGCGCGCGCGCGTCCCGACCGACCGCGCCCCCGATCGATCCCCGCGCGTCGAATCACGCCGCCTTCGCGTCCTCGCGCGCGTCCTCCTCGCGCGCGTCCGCGCCCGCGCGTCCGCCGCGCTCGCGTCGACACGCGCCGCGATGCGTCCACGCGAGGTACCCCCCGACGGACAGTTTCGCGCCCGCGAGCGCGCAGATCGCGAGGACCGTCAGCGTCGCCGGCTCCATGCGGCGATCGGCGCGCGCGCGTCGGCGAGTCGCGCCGCGCGCGCGCCGACGACGGCGTCGTCGTCGGGACGTCCCTTCCTATGGGCAAACAGTCCGACGATCGCGACGGGTGCCGACCGCGGTCGACGCGCGCGCGCGCCAGAGACGCGCGCGCCGATCGCGGACGCCTCGCGGCTCGCGCGATAGGCGCGCGACGATCGCGGTCGCCGCGACGACGGGTCCGCGACGCGCGGGCGCGGACGCGCGCGACGCGACGCGACGACGACGAGGTTTCCCGCGCATTCAATCGTCGTCGGACGCGCGAATTCGTGGGATCGACGCGGTGCTCGCGCGATAGGCGAGGGCGAGCGCGACGCGCGCGCGACCGAACGGCGCGCGAGGACGCGACGGTGAATCGGGGACGTCGGAAGCGCGAGCGACGGAGGGATGCGGGCGATGGGGGCGGAAATGGTGGGCGCGGCGGGGACGTCTTCGAACGCGACGCGCGCGGACGCGCGGCGCGAACGGCGAGGAGGACTCGCGCGACGCGAGCGCGGAGTCGGACGACGCGCGTGGGTCGAGCGACGATCTGGGGTGGGGCGACGGGAGACGATGACGCGGACGCGCGCGTTCGACGGGAGGGACGCGGCGGAGGTGGGACGCGCGGCGGCGGATTCGTTCGAGCCAAAGTACGTGCGAAAGCCGGTGCCGGTGTACGTGATGCTTCCTTTAAACGTGGTGACGAATGATGGTGAGGTGAACGATCCCGAGGCGCTCGAGCGTGGGTTGCGCGCGCTGAGCGAAATTGGAGTCGAGGGCGTGATGATCGACGTGTGGTGGGGCATCGTCGAACGCGACGGTCCGCGAAAGTACGACTGGGCGGCGTATAGAGAAGTTATCGACATGATAAAAGACGCTGGTTTGAAAGTACAGGCGGTGATGTCGTTTCACGCGTGCGGGGCGAACGTTGGAGACGTCGTGGAAATTCCTTTGCCCGACTGGGTGCTCGAAGCGGGGAAGAAGGACCCAGACTTGTTCTTCACCGATCAGTACGGCTATCGGAATCCGGAGTGTATTTCGCTTTGGGCCGACAACGCCGCGACGTTGGCCGGACGAACACCGATGAATACGTACAAGGACTTCATGATTAGTTTTAGAAACACCTTCAAGGCTGAGCTCGGAACGACGCTGACTGAAATCGCCGTCGGCTGCGGACCATGCGGCGAGTTGCGGTATCCTGCGTATCCAGAGAACAGATTTGCGCAAAAAGCATCGCAATGGCGATTTCCCGGTATTGGTGAATTTCAATGTTACGATCAACGCTCTCTTCTGTCTCTCTCTCGCGCGGCGTCGGAGGCTGGACACATTGAGTGGGGCGGATCGGGCCCGCACGACACCGGCGGATACAACAACCTACCCTTTGAGACCGGTTTCTTTCGTTACGACGGAGGTAGTTGGGACTCTGAATATGGATCGTTCTTCTTGTCTTGGTACTCGAGCGAACTCGTTAACCACGGCGATCGGATGCTCGAGATGACGAAGCGAGTCTTTGATAAACGCGGAGTGACGCTCGCCATTAAATGTGCAGGAGTGCATTGGTGGTATAACGTTCGTTCACACGCCGCAGAGCTTACCGCTGGATATTTCAACACTCGTGCCGGGGAATTTGTTTCCGAACGCGATGGCTACGCCCCGATCGTGAGAGTTTGCAAGAAGCACGGCGCTCGCTTGAACTTTACGTGTGTCGAGATGCACGACAGCGATCATCCGTGGTACTGCTATTGCGGACCCGAGGGTTTATTGCGCCAGATTCGCTCAGCGTGTGCGCGATTCGATGTCCCTTTCGCGGGCGAAAACGCGCTCTGTCGATTCGATCAGGCAGCGTATGATAAAATCATCAAAAATTGCGCTGGAGAGGGCAACGACGAGGAAATGTGGCGAGAGGGCACAATGCTTCCTCCGATGGCCTGTTTCACGTTTTTGAGATTCAACGCCGAGCTTTTCAGTCCGTTCGCTTTCGAGTCGTTCAGAATTTTCGTTCAGCGCATGCGCGACGAAACCGGTTTACTCGACACCTCGATCGGCAACACCTCTGATGAAGAGGCGTCAACCGAAGATGTCGACGAAATATCATCCGAGTCGCGCGTGCAGCTCGGGTTGTAATCTTTTCAGTCTTGTGTATCTTTTCTTCTATCTTTTGATTCATAGAAGCGCGCTTGTTTCAATATAAATGCAAACCTTTTTTCATTGTCACAACTCTGAGTGGCGTTTCTACATTTCGAGATTACAAATAACGACCGAGCACGAAAGCCAAGATGGCCGTGAGTAAGATGTGAAGCAAAGTAAAACCCTTAACGATGCTCTTACCGCCCTTCTTCATCATCAGATTCATGTCGTTCGCCAGCGCCTTGTTTCGCGACTGCAAGAGAGCCACATCGCGCTGCAAGCGCGCCCGCTCCTGCTCCGCGCTCTCGTTCGCCGGCGGCGGCGCAAGAGTAACCTCTTCGGCCATCGCCGTGGTCTTACCACTCATGACGTACTTCACGCGAAGTCGAGTCTCGGAGATACTCGTAGGCGGTCGCGAGAACAACTCAGTCATATCCGAAGAGTCTCCGCTAGGCGTCGATTGGATCAGAAACTTATCCTTGCACGCGTTGAAGTCCGCCGGCATCTCTCGATGCGCCTGCATCATCACCGTCACCTTAATCTCGGCCCCGGGCTCGACGATTCCAGTGTTTGGCTTGACGCAATACTTCTTCGGCGAAGTCGTCTTCACCTTGAACGCCTGCTTCGCCCCCGTGGGGTTCTTCAACACCAGTTCAGCCGCGCACTGCTTTCTAAGTTCGACTGCGTTTCGCGAAACATCGCATTCATCGATTCATCGTCAGTCTCCCGTCTTCCCTCGTCACCGCGTCGATCACACGCGCGCCTCGCGCGTCCGCGTCTCCGATAATCCACTTTGAAATTCAAAGATCTCTTCGCGATCGAACGCCTTCGACCGTCTCGTTCGCGTCGCGCGTCGCCGCGCGATCCCGTCTCTCGCGCGCGCGTCGCGCGCGTCGTCGCGTCGCGTCGTCCGCGCGCTCGCGCGTCGTTCGCACGCACACTGAAACGGAAGCTCTCCCGTGGGGGTGACGACCAACGAGTCTCCGCCCATCGCGATCGACGCTCGACGCCGCGCGTCGAAGCTCGGTGCGTGTCGATGAAAGCGCGAACGAAGTCGCGCGCGTTCGCGTCGACGTTCTTCGGCGACGGCGTCGAGCGCGCGGACGTCGCGCGCGCGGAGGAGTGCGGAACGCGACGCGGCGCGAGGCGGAGGCTCGAGCCACCGGTGGCCCGCGGGCGAGCGCGAGGACGAGGGCGAGACGGCGAGAGAGGGCGCGAGACGCGGGGACGACGGGAGTGAATTCTGATTTCGATTTTAAAACTCGAATCTTCGTCGTTTGAATGATTGAATGGTGCGTAAAGGGGCCTCGGCAGGCGGCGCGTCGACGCGCGTCGACGCGACGACGGAACGAGGCGAAACTAAGAGAGCACGCGCTCGAGGGACGAGGCGCGCTTACGCGCACCACGTTCTCGGGTTCTTGAAAGCGTCGAGCGCGTCGGCCTCGCGAGAACCGGCTTCGGGCGCGTGGTCGTATTGCCACTCGCAGTAGCGCGGGAGAGACATGAGGATGGATTCGATGCGACCGCCGGTTTTCAAACCGAACGTCGTCCCGCGGTCGTACACGAGGTTGAACTCGACGTAGCGACCGCGGCGCATTTGTTGCCAGGCGCGTTGTTCGGGCGTGAACTCATCGTCCTTGTGCTTGGCGACGAGCGGGACGTACGCCGGGACGACACCGCCCGCCATGTCCGTCGCGAACGCGAGGAGTTCATCCTTGCTGCGGTCGTTCATGTCGTCAAAGAAGACGCCGCCGACGCCGCGACGTTCGCCGCGGTGCTTGATCATGAAATAATCATCCGCCCATTGCTTGAACTTCGGGTAAAACTCGCCATCGTGCTTATCGCAGATATCCTTCAAAGTTTGGTGGAAGTGCGTGACGTCTTCGTCGAAAATGTACGACGGCGTCAAATCCGTGCCGCCGCCAAACCACCACGCGCGCGGCGCGCCCGCGGAGCCCTTGGGGGCATCCGTCTCGAAATAACGGTAGTTGAAGTGAACGGTCGGCGCCATCGGATTATGCGGGTGCATAACACTCGAAATACCCGCCGCGAAGAACGGAATCATCTCCTTAGACGCGCCTTCCTCCCCCGTCGCCGCCCGATACGCCTCGGGCGGCATCTGTCCGTACACCACCGACACGTTCACGCCAGCCTTTTCGAACACGTTCCCATCTTGCAACACGCGCGAGATCCCACCACCACCACCCGGTCGCGTCCACGCGTCCTCGTGAAACGGCTTCCCATCCAACGCCGTGATCGCGTCGCAAATCTCATCTTGCGCCGCGCGAATCATCTTCTCAAACCTCGCCCGCATCTGCGTCGCGTCCCCCTCCTCGCCCGATCCCTCTCTCAGCAGCGTCGTCGGCGCCGCGTCGATCTTCACCTCCTGTTCGATCCCTTGCGCCGCCGCCCGCGCGCGCGTCGCGCCTCCCCGCGTCGCTCGCGCCCGCACCGCGCGCGCCCGCGGCGCGCGAGGTTTATCCACACCGGTTGCCCGCATCGCCCGCGACATCGGCGTCGTCGTCGTCGCCGCGCGCATCCTTCGCGCGTCCTCGTTCGATCGCGGTCTCGCGCGTCGCGCGTCGTCCTCGTTCGCGCGTCGTCGGACGACCGTCGGGCGCGCGCGCGATCCGATCCGCGTGTCGCGCGTCGCGACCTGTCGCGCGACGTCGGACGCGCGCGCGCGCGGGCGAGGCGCGATATAAATGATATAAATCCCCGCGCGGTCGGTTTCCTCGCGTTCGCGCGATGTTCGAGCCCATGAGATCGATCGCGCGTCGCGACGCGATCCGATTCGCGCGGGAGATCCGATCGGGCGATCGCGCGCGCGGGATTCGCACACGCGGGTGTGCGTCGATCGGCGCGCGCGGGATTCGCACACGCGGGTGTGCGTCGATCGGCGCGCGCGATCGCCCGATCGGATCTCGTATGGTTTTCGTCGCATTCGAGCGATGATAAAGCCCATGAGTGAAGCGTCGTGAAGCGTCGCTTAGGGTTTATCCCGCGCGCGACGGCGACGGCGACGGCGACGGCGACGCGGGACTTCATCGCGCGCGTCGACGGAGGGACGACGACGCGGCGGTCGACGACGCGCGAGGCGACGCGAATCGCGGGATCGCGGGATCGCGGGATCGCGGGATCGCGGGGCGTCGAACGACGCGACGCGGGGATTCATCGAGGATTCATCGCGAGGCGGGCCGGAGATCGCTCGAGGACGCGCGCGCGGCGGTGAGGACGAGGCGGACGGCGCGAGATGGGGTTTTTTCGAAAGAAGACGTCGACGCGAGCGTCTTCGGACGAGGGGAGGGAGAACGCGAGCGCGGAGGGGAGACGGTCGCTTCGGGACGGCGCGGACGGGACGACGTCGCCGAAGGGCGCGCGGAGCGGGGAGCTGAGCGAGAACGGGTCGACTCGGGCGGTGGGGACCGAGCGGATGTCGCAGTCGAGCGAATTGGATGATTATGAGTCTCGCGATACGCTGACGGAGTTCGCGACGTCGAGCGCGAGCCCGCGGGTACCGCCGGGGCGGAAGAGTCTTCGAAGACGGTCGCTCGAACTGTACAGGCAAGCCGCCGCCGGCGCGACGATGACAAACTCGAAGAAAGCGTTGGTGGATGCGGCGATCGATGAGATCATCGCGGACGAGGAAACCGGTGAATTCGTTCCGGGGACGTCGACGGCTGCGGAGAACTCGGTGTATCGCACGATGTTTCACACCGTTCGCCGTCTCGTGGACCTCGAAGCTTCCAAGCGCGCTCACGGCTCAGATAGCGATCCATTAGATACGTTACAGGCGATCGCCAACGCGCTGAGTTTAGCGAACGCGTTGATTTTACAGATTCATGGAAGTTTGGCGAGCAAACAGGCGGCGGTGGATCTGCTCGATCCAGTCGCGAAAGGCTTCGTCGAACAGTTTTTCACGGCGGACAACTCCTCGCTCATGCTCGCGCAAAACATGGCGCAGTTGGCGATCGAGATGCGAGGACCAAGAAATCACATCCAGAGCCAAAATCATTCTGCCGCTTCTTTACCTTCGCGGGCGAGCAGTGAAGGCGTGCGAGATGAGGACAGTCCGGGAGGGTCCATGAATACAATTTTCGCCGATGTAGGCAGGAATCCGATGTACACGAGTTGGACGTCGTTCGACATCTACAAATTCGCCAGCGAGTGCGAGCGCGGACGTAAAGGTCCGCTTCAAACGCTTAGTATGGGTTTGTTTGACCGTTTCAATTTGTTTCATGCTTTACCTTTGGATCGCAATTCTGTCTCAAACTTTATTGCAGACATTGAGAGGAAATATCGCGACAACGATTATCACAATCGCGTTCACGCCACCGACGTGACTCAAGCCGCGGCTTATCTCATCGAGACAAGTTTAGAGTCCCAGATTGAGCCTATACACACTTTTGCAATGCTTGTTGCCGCCATGTCTCACGATGTGGGACATCCTGGAGTCAACAACACATTTCTCGTCAACTGTAAATCCGCGGAGGCGGAGCGTTGGAACGATGTGAGCGTCAACGAGAATGGTCACTTGTTCACAGCTTTTTCGTTGCTCAAGAAGCACGCGGTGCTAGCGAAATTTACAGATTCCGAGCAGTCGGACTTGAAGAAGTGGTTACAAAAGATGATCATGTACACCGACATGGAGTTCCATGGCGAGCTGACGCAGCGAATGCTGAAGGAAATCGAGGACGAACAAGATGAGGAAACGAATAGTATCAAACCGATTAAACAGTGGCAAAATATTTGGGTACCGTTAGCATTCGCGCTACATTGCGCAGATATTAGTAATCCCGCCCGCCCGTACGAGCTAGCGTTGGCTTGGGCGCAAGCCGTCACGGCTGAGTTCTACAAGCAGGGAGATCGCCAACGCAAACTCGGGATGCGAGTAGAACCCTTCATGGACAGAAGTCTGGCGGGACCGGCTAGCACACAATCCAACCAGCTAGGTTTTATCAAGTTGGTTGTGAAGCCTTCACTTTGTGTTCTCGAGGCGTTCATGCCCGCGGCTTCGCGACATCTCTTGGATACTTTGGAAGAGAACATCGCGGCGTACGGCAACGACGTCGCCTCCGCGGCTCACGCAGGGAGTTAAAGGTGTAATAACACATTAGTCTATAGTCTATTCTGGCGGTTCGTCGCTCGTTAACTTCCCTGGGTGATTACGAACTTTACGATGGCGCGTTTGCTCTGGGTCAAATCCTGCTTCTTCCGCGCCATACGTCGCCCAGCTCGGCGTCCGCTCGATATAGTCGAGCGCTTTGAACTTTTCTCCACTCGCTACGAGGGTTTGAAATTTGTCATAATCAATCCATGTGTACCACTCGTCATCTATTTTGTACCTGTCTGTTCGAGCAAGCAAGATGCAGCAAGAATGCGCGTGCTCGCACGCCAAGCCGTATTCTTCCTCGCCGTTTTCGCGTCGACGAAGATTGACAATAGCCTCGCCAAATTCACACACATCCTTGTGATAAGGGACGTTTTTCATCGTGAGTGACGATGCATCACTACTTCCACAGTATGTCACGCCTTTGATCTCGATAAAATCGGGTTGGCCGAGGTCTATCAACTTGGCGTACGCCGCAACTTCTTCCATGTTCCATCCCGAGACGAGTGTCAAGCGGTAGACAGTTCGCTGTTGTTTATCCTTTAAGGATGTCAAAGAACCAATGAAACGATCCCAGTAGTCTGCAAATAGCGGTCTATCGATTGCTTTCAAGGTCTCTGGCGTTGCGGCGTCGACAGAGACGTATAGTTGCGTTATTGGAGGCAAGTTTGTGATTGCCTCAGGGAATTGTGCATTCGTCACCAAAAACGTGCTGATTTTTCGCGAGTGCAACTCGCTTACAAACTTTCCAATCTCAGGGTACATGATTGGTTCACCGACTAGAGACAATGCACAATGTTTGGGATTCATACCCTCTTCGAGCTTCTCGGGCAAAACGCCTGGCACCCCCTTCATTTGCTTCACCATCTTGCAATGCTCGGAAACCGCGGCTTCGACAAGTTCCAAGGGATCGTCCATCTGCCAACGCCACGTTTTCCCGACAGGATTCGTGTGATGCCGCCAACAAAATGTACACTTATTCGCACACGCAAGCGACGGCGTCGTTTCCATGCATCGATGACTTTCGATGCCGTAGAAAGTGTGTTTGTAGCAACCTCCTCTGCCGCGAAGCATCGCCTTGGTCCATCGACAAAGTTTCACGCCCGAGTGAGATCCAAGAATCTTGTAACCTTGCTTCGTGAGCGCCCCACGCAAAGCATCAGTCACCATTTCTTTCTTTTCTCCACCCTCACCTTCGGCGATGTCCTCCATATCTTGACCATCCTCGCTCCCTGCCGCGCTCGCCCCCCCCTCGTCGTCTTCGCCCTCGCTCGCGTATTCAGACTGGTCCCGTTCTTCCGCCACACCGACGCGCGAGTGCGCTGCATCGTCCCCGCTCGATGCGGTAGAATTTGACAACCGACGGATAACTTTTTCCCCCCACTCCTCGAACTGCTTCTCCATCCGTCCGCTCGCTTCATCCCCGTCGCACCGTCGCGCCAAGCGTTCGCCCCCCATGCGCGCCAACTGCGCGTCCAACTCTCGCCCCGCTCGGTTGAAGTTATCCCCATACTCCCTATTCCCGCACCCGAACACCGCATAACGCACGTTTTTCAAGTACATCCATCCCGTGCGTTCATCGTACGCCGCCTCTCGCGCCCAACGAGCGAACCACGCGCTCGATTCCGGCGCCTCGCCGCCGTCGTGCGTGCTCACCACGAATATCGCGACGACCCTCTTCCCCCCCGCCAGCACTTTTTCCGGATCCACCAAGCTCGCCGCGTCCAAGAGCGCGTATCCTCGCTTTCCTCCCGTCGCGGCCGCGTCTTCATCGTTCAACCGTCGTCGAATCGTCGCCGCGTACCGCCTCGCCGTCCCCGTTCGCGTGGCGTACACCACCACCCGCGTCTCGTCCTCCCCGTCCTCCGCGTCGTCCGCGTCGTCCGCGCGCGTCCCGCCTTCGTCCTCCGCGCGCCTCCGCGCGCTCGCCTCCGCCGCGCGCGCTCGCGCGCCGCCCGCGCGCGCGTCGCCGTCGCCGCCGCCACCGCGCGCCGATCCCGCGCGCGCGGCGCCCGCGACGCACGCGCTCGCGCCCGCGACGACGCCGATCGCGAACGCCGCGACGCGCGCCATCGCGCTCGACGCCTTGTGTCGCCTCGCGACGCGACGCGACGCGAAGTGCGCCGCGCGGTCAACGCGTCCGACGCGCCACTCGCCGACGCGCGACGCCGCGCGCCATGCGACGACAATCCGACGTCTTCTTCGGCGAGCGCGAGAGCGGACAGGACGTGCGACAGACGAACGGTGCGGCGCGCGGACGACGACGAGCGACGAAGCGCGAGCGAACGAGGGACGCGATCTCGAACGCGATGGGACGAGGACGACGATCGACGATCGACGATCGACGGGACGCGCGACTTCGAGCGGGGAGACGGAGACGGAGACGGAGACGGAGACTGACGACGACGCGCGCGCGACGCGGGATGCGAACAGCGACGGCGGTCATGGCGGTGGCGAACATCGTGAAGACGTCGCTCGGGCCGGTGGGACTGGACAAGGCGCGTGACGAAGACGCGAAGGCGTTGACTTTGAGGACGAGACGCGAAGAATCGACGAAACGATGCGCGCGCGCGGTGAGGGACGAGGACTGACGGAATGAAAGGGTTTGACGCGTAGATGCTCGTGGATGATATCGGTGACGTGACGATCACGAACGATGGGGCGACGATTTTGAAACTTTTAGAGATTGAACACCCGGCGGCGAAGATCTTGGTCGAGCTCGCCGAGTTGCAGGATCAGGAAGTGGGAGATGGAACGACTTCGGTGGTGATTCTCGCCGCGGAGCTTTTGAAGCGGGCGAATGAGTTGGTGAGGAATAAGATTCACCCGACGAACATCATCGCTGGGTTCAGGTTGGCGATGCGAGAAAGCGTCAAGTACGTCGAAGGTAAGTTGGCGAGAGACGTGGAGACGCTCGGGAAGGAAGCCTTGTTGCAGTGCGCAAAGACGAGCATGAGCTCGAAAATCATCGGTGCCGAAGAAGATTTCTTTGCGGATTTGGTCGTCGATGCGTGCACGAGCATCAAGACGTACAACGACATGGGCGACGTCAGGTATCCCATCAAGGCGATCAACATTTTGAAGGCGCACGGGAAGAGCTTGAAGGAGTCATCGGTGTTGCACGGATACGCCCTTAACCTCGGTCGTGCGGCGGAAGGGATGCCAAAGTTAGTCAAGAATGCAAAGATTGCGTGCATCGACTTCAACTTGCAGAAGACAAAGATGTTGATGGGGATTCAAGTGCTGGTGAACGACCCGAAGGAACTCGAAAAGATTCGCGAGCAAGAGTTTGAAATCACCGCCAATCGCATCAAGATGATCTTAGCCGCCGGTGCCAATGTCGTGCTCTGTTCTAAGGGCATCGATGATATGGCGCTCAAGTACTTCGTCGAGGCTGGGGCTATCGCCTGTCGTCGCGTCAATCGTGATGATTTGCGCCGCATCGCCAAGGCGACGGGGGCGCAAGTGATGCTGTCTCTGTCCGACATGGATGGTGGAGAAACTTTCGACGAGTCCATGCTTGGCAGTGCGGGCGAAGTGGTGGAGCAACGCGTGGCTGATGATGATATGGTCGTCATCAAGGACTGCGCGAGCACCCAATCGTGTACAATTCTCTTGCGAGGCGCAAACGATTATATGCTCGACGAGATCGACCGCTCGGTGCACGACGCACTGTGCATCGTGAAGAGGACGTTGGAAAGTGGCAAGGTTGTCGCTGGTGGTGGCGCCGTCGAAGCTGCGTTGAGCATTTATCTGGAGAATATGGCGACTACTCTGGGTAGCCGGGAGCAGCTCGCCATCGCCGAGTTTGCCAACGCGCTCTTGGTCATCCCAAAGGTACTCTCTGTCAACGCTGCGAAGGATTCCACCGATCTCGTGGCCAAGCTTCGAGCTATTCATCATCAAGCACAGAGTCAAGGTAACGAAGAGCTCGCCGGGATGGGCTTGGATCTCGTCAAGGGCGAACTTCGCGACAACATCGCCAGCGGTGTCCTCGAGCCGGCGTTGAGCAAGGTGAAGAGCATCCAGTTTGCCACTGAAGCTGCGATTACGATTCTCCGCATCGACGACTTGATTCAACTCGAACCCGAACAGGAGGGTCAGTAGGCTTTAGGCCAATAGTTAATTGTAAGAGTGAGAGGTCAGGGACGGCGATGAACGGTAGCCACGAAACACTCGCAGCGCGGCGCAAACGTTTCTCCCCACGGGGTTGCAGACGTGAAAGAATAATGATAATATATGTATTCAAAGAATCGAGTGGGGGAAGCTTGGATGAAAAGAGATTAGAACTACGTGAATACACCGGTCCTTCACAGGATCTCGTTTCGAAGCGTACGCGCGCAAGTTTTGCGGCGGTTGTCATTTTGTCGTTTTTCGTTCACGTTGCCCTTCGTTCTCGGCGAGGCGCTTTTTCAAACGCTGATTTTCTTCACGAAGCGCGACGACTTCTCGCTCGAGCTCGCTCACTTTAACGTTTATCTCGACCGTTTCAGCCTGCTTGCGCAACCGGCTTCTACGCGCGCTATCGCGATTCGATTGCTTGCGTGCCAATTTCTTCCGCGTCAACTCATCCGTCGCCGCGCTCGCCCCGTTCGTCGTCGCCCCCGCCTGCGGGAGCGCCGCGCTCTGCCCCATCGCGATCCCGCGATGGAGCATCGCTTGCGCTGCCCAAAACGGGTTCGTTTGGGTCATGTTTTGCAGCATCTGAGTCGCGATGGGAAACGGCGGTAACCCCGATAACGTCGCCGGCGCGAGCGCCGGCGACGACCCACCCAAATACGTTTGCACGTCCCATCGCGCGTTCTCCTCCTCCGTCTCGACCTCCCGCGCCCTCTCTCTCTCCGCGCGCTCGCGCGCGCCGCTCTCGCTCTTCTTCGCCCCGCGCCCGCGTCGTCCCGTCGCGCCGTCGCTCGCCGTCGCCCCCCCCCCACCGCTCGCTCGCCGTCCCGCCATCGCCGCGCCCGCCCGATCGCGCGCGCGGCGCGCGAATCCCCGTCCTCGATCTCACCCACCTCGCCGTCCCGCCGTCGCCGTCGCCGTCGCCGTCGCCGTCGCCGTCGCCGTCGTCGCGCGCGTTATCCCAACCGTCGCGGCGTTATCCCAACCGTCGCGGCGTTATCCCGACCGTCGCGCGCGTTATCCCGACCGTCGCGCCCGACCGCGACGTCCCGACGTCCCGACGCGCGCGACCGCGCGTCGTTCGTTTTCTTCCCGGGCGCGCGCGCGCGGCGCGCGCGGCGCGCGCGCGAGTGCCGATCGACGTCGCGGCGCGACGCGCCGACGACGCGACGACGAGTGGCTCGCATCGCGCGACGATCGAGATCGCGCGTTTCGATTGGCGCGCGAGATCGCGAGATCGCGAGATCGCGAGATCGCGCGTTTCGATTGGCGCGCGCGATCTCGCGATCGCGGTGGTGCTGTTTACGCTGTTTGCGCACACAGTTGAGCGCTCGAGTCCCGCGCGGGCGAGGAGAGGCGCGCTTCGTTCGGGCGCGCGTCGACGTCCGAGGGGCGGTGGCGAGGCGCGGCGAGGAGGCGGCGTCGCGTTGGATTCGGTGGTTACAGCGGCGACGACGCGGGCGCGCGACGGCGACGGTGGGCGCGCGATTGACGTTTTCACGACGCGTGGGGCCAGTGGCGGCTGCCTCGCTGGCCGCCGGGGGCGTCGGCGACGCGTTGCCTGAAGGATTCGTACAGGGTGCGGTCGCGGCGGTCCTTGCTCCACTCGAACTCGAAGTCGCCGATGATGATACGGTCGCCCTCGCCCGCGCCCGCGGCGTTGAGGGCGGCGTCGATGCCAGCCATTTCGAGGACGCGGCCGAAGCGCTTGTAGGACTCGAAATAGTCCCAGTTTGTCATTTGCGTGAAACGCTCGATGGCTTCGCCGGCGACGACGAACGCGTACGGGGTGTCGTCGATTGTGAAATCTTCGATGGATTTTCCATCCGCGGCGCGCACGCCCGTTTCCGCGATATCAGCGGCCCAGGCATCTTCGACCGGAGGTAGGGCGCGAAGGGCGGCTTGGACGTCGGCGAGGAGCTCCTCCACGCCCTCACCCGTGACGGCGGAGACGCAGTGCGAAGAGATGCCCTCGGCGTCAAACTTTTCCTTCATTTGCAGCGCTCGCTCCGTGGCTTCGATGTCGTCCACTTTGTTTAAAGCGACGATTTCGGGCTTTTCGAGCAAGGCTTCGTCGAAGAGTTCGAGCTCGGTGCGAATCGCGTCGTACGCCTCAAAGCACGTCTCGCTCGCGCAGTCGATGACGTGAATGAGCACGCGCGTTCGCTTTGTGTGGCGAAGGAACTCGAAACCTAAACCAATCCCTTCCGACGCCCCTTCGAGCAAACCCGGGATGTCTGCAAACACCATGCGCTCGTAGTCGCGCTCTACGACGCCCAAATTTGGCACGATGGTCGTAAACGGGTAGTCGGCAATCTTTGGTTTCGCCGCGCTCACGCTCGCGAGTAAGGTTGATTTCCCAGCGTTGGGTATGCCAATTATTCCCACATCGGCGACGAGTTTGAGTTCCATCTCAGCCCAGAACTCACGTCCTTTTTCGCCCAACTCCGCAATCATCGGAGCCTTATTCTTCGCCGTCTTGAAGGACGCGTTCCCTCGACCGCCTCGACCGCCCGCGAGCACCATCACTCGCTGTTCAGCCTTCGTGATCTCTGCGATGATTTTTTTGCTCCGACTGTCGCGAATGATAGTTCCGGGTGGCACCAAGATCTCCAAATCGCGACCGTTACGGCCGGCACACTTCGATCCGAGCCCCCGTTTGCCCGCCTCGGCCCGATGGTGCACTTTTTTTCTAAATCCATCTAAAGAATTCATGTTCTTATCGGCGACAATATACACCGCGCCGCCGATCCCACCGTTACCCCCCGATGGTCCACCTTGCGGCACGAACTTTTCTCGCCTGAACGCAACCTGACCATCACCGCCGTCGCCAGCCTTTACGTAAATTTTCGCCGTGTCAAAGCACCGCATCTCCCGCGGTATTCCCCGACCCCGTTCCTGAGTGACTTCACCCTCCCCCTCGTCATCATCGTCATCGTACATGTACACTTCAAACCCTTCATCACCGGGTCCCCAAACTTCCTCGCCGTCGTCCTCATTCGTCCCAAACGCCACGAATTCGGCTTCGTCGTCCCCGAACGTCGCCTCCTCCTCTCCCGCGTTCAATCCCCTAAACTCTCGTCTCGCGACCGTCCCAGCCTCCGTCACCCACGTCGTGTCCATCAAATCATCGCTTTCGTTCGATTTCCTTTCCATGTCCGCCATCTCCGCTCCCATCTCCGCTCGCGTGCGATCCTTCGTCGCCTTTTCTTCTCGAAACGCCGCGAGCGAGCTCGCCCAGTCGTTGCTCGAATTCCCATTCGCTTCGTCCGCGGCGTCCTTGGACGCGAGGACGTCCGCGAGAGACTTCGTGGGGTCGTACTTGAGCGCGTCTTCCGTCGTTTTCACCGCGTACTTGGCGTCGCCCGCGCCCGCGCGCGAAGATTTCTTCGCGCGCGCGGTGACGATTCGCCGCGAGCCGCCGCCGGGCGTGGTCGTCGACGGCGGTGACGATTGCGCGCGCGAGGACGCGCGAGACGGCGGCGAGGCGCGCGAGACGACGGCGCGCGACGCGACAGACGCGACGCGCATCGTGAGGAGCGCGTCGGCGAGCGCGAGGCGTCGACGAGTGGGATGGGTCTGAGTCGCGTCTCTGGTTAACCTGCTACGAGACCTACGGCGAAGTGAAAACTGAATCCATTGCAAAGCTGCGCGAAGTGGGCTATGAATAACGAAATAATACGTTTACTAATCTGGATTGTGAAGACGCGACCCCGGCGGTGGCTTGATCGTTCGACCGGGAGCTCGACCGATGGACTTTTTCTTTCCGGGTTCGACTCCGGTGCCTCGCGGACGAAGCGGGACGTTGAGGAGTTGCGGTGAGTGCGAGACGGCTTCGTCCCATCCGAAGCTCGGTGCGCGCTCCCACCAACCGGCACTGTCTTCCCAGGTGTCCCAACCGTCGGAACCATCGGTGGTGGCGCCCCATTTGTGGACGCGACCGTCGTGCCAGTGCTCCTCGCCCCACGTCTTCTCAAATTTGTGCCCGTCGCGATCGTCCCATGTGCTCCCGTTGCGATTCCCCGCACTCCCGTTGTGAGCGTATCCCCCCCATCGTTCTTCCCACTTTTCACCCCAGGCACGTCCGCTTCCACCGTCCTCGCTCTGATCGCGGTCGGCGAAGGAATCCGTCCACTTGACGCACCCACCGTGACCGTCCCACTCCTCGCCCCACTTGTGCGTCCAACGATTACCGTGACCGTCGTCTGGAGTCGCGCCGTTCGCGATCGCACCTTTTTTTGTACATGTACGCTTCACTTGACCGTCGCCCCAGTAGTTCTCGTCCCACACTTCGTGCCATTCGGCGCCGTCGGCTTGCGCACCCCACTTGTTCGCCTCTCTCATGATGTGCTTCGAGGCGTTTGAGAAACCGGTGGTGGTGTCGTGAGTCACTTGCTCACGCCAGCTTTCTTGCCACACGTTGCCCTTGGCGTCTCTCCCCGATTTGATCGCCCCGAGTTCCCGATAGTTGAAAGCATCGCTCGTCTCCCACCATTTTTCTTCCCACTCGACGGAACCGTCCGCGGAGGCGCCTCGGACGAGCGTCCATCGACACAGCTTCCCGCCTTCGAGTTCCTCTTCGCCTGACTCGCGCCACCACCTCGAACCATTTTCAAGTGTACCTTCGGTTTCCCCATCTGCGCCGAGCTCGCGCACGGCGGTCGCAGTTTCCTCTAGCTCCACCGTCGGCGTGTCGCTCAGCGGCGCCGGTTCCTTCGCCAAAACGACGTCGCTTTCGAATTCAAGCTTCAACTCGCTCGGCGTCTCGACGTCGCTTTGAAACTTCAACTGAAGCGAAGCCTCGGGCGCGCGCTCCGCGACCGCCACGGCCGCGCTCACGCGAGTCTCTGTCTGTCTCTGCAACTTTGGCGCCGCGGCGGCGGCGACTTTATCCGAACCCGCCGCCTCCGGCGGCGTCCACGTCCAAAAGTCGCTCCCGGGGTTGAAAGTCTCCGCCTTCGGCTTCGACGCCTTCTTCGCGGTGTTTTTCAACCCTGAATCGTTCGCGGACCTCCCTCCCTTCATCACCGCGCCGTCAGCCGCGCCCGACGCCCCGGTCGTCGTCCCGGTTGACCTCGGCGCGCTCCCGCTCGCGCTCCCGCTCGTCGCCCCTTCCCCTCCTCCCGTCGTCACCGCCTCGGTCTTCGACGTCGCCGTCTCTCGCACGCTCGTCATCGCTCGCACCGCCGCCATCGCCGCCTCCGCGCGCGCCGCCGCGCCCATGGGCGTCGCCGCGGCTTCGAACAAGTCCACCACTCGCGCGCTTCGCGCGTCGTCCTCCTCCGCCGCGCGCGTCACCGCCCGCGCGCGCGCGCGCGCGCCCCTACCGGTCCATCGCGGCGGCGCGCGCGCGACCGCGCGCGCCGGCGTCGCCGTCGACATGGCGTCGCGTCGACGAATGCGGATGACGCCCCGCCGCACATGTCGCCCTTCGGCGGTCGAGCGAGCGCGCTCTCGCGGTTCGGCGACGGCGCGCGGCGCGACGTCGCCTGGCGCGCGCGTCGACGCGCGCGCGCGCCCGAGCGCGGCGCGCGCGCGGCGCGAGGGCGCGCGGGACGCGAGGGCGAGGGCGCGCGTTCGACGCGCGCGGGAACGTCGCTCGGCGCGCGCGCGCGCGCGCCCTCGCGCGCGATGACGCGCGCGGACGCGCTGTCGTGGATGGGCGGCGGCGCGATGCAGTCGAGCATGCTCGGCGCGGCGCTCGTGGACTTTGGGATCCAGCTCGTCGGTTGGGCGGCGGCGGCGACGCTGCGGACGGAGAAGTTTTACGACATTCTGGGGAGCGCGGCGTTCGCGACGACGGCGGCGCTGACGCTGGGGACGTCGGCGATGATGCCGCGGCAGAAGCTCGCGAGCGCGCTCGCGATGGCGTGGACGGCGAGATTGGGGATATTCTTGGGCGCGAGGGCGCACAGGGACGGCGGGGACTCGCGATTCGACGGCGTGAAGGACAAGCCCGGGGTGTTCGCGGTGTATTGGTTCCTCCAAGGCGTGTGGGTGTGGGTGACGTCGTTACCGGTGTATCTGTTGAACGGGTCTCCCGGTCAATTGGTGGATCTGAACGCGGTGGATTGGACGCTGGCGGCGTTTTGGGCCTTTGGGTTCGTCTTCGAAGTCGTCGCCGACGTACAAAAGTTTGCCTTCAAGTCGGACAAGTCGAACAAAGGCAAGTACATCAAGCACGGTTTGTGGTCCCTGTCTCGTCATCCGAACTACTTCGGCGAGATTTGCATGTGGTTCGGGGTCGCGGGAATCGCTTGCAACGGTTTGGCGGCGTCGAATCCGGGTCGAGCGGCCGGAGCGTTTGCGTCGCCACTCTTCGTCACCTACTTGCTGACAAAGATGAGCGGTATTCCAATTTTGGAACGAATGGCCGATGAGAGATGGGGCAAGGACGAGGGGTATCAGTCGTACAAAAGGAAGACTCCGGTGCTCGTGCCTAAGCTTCCAGGAACGTGAAACCTCAATCGATTTACGGTTCAACACGCGTTTGTAAAACAATTTTGCCTATCCTTCTAATGATCTATAACGCTATTGTCTACCTAACCTTGGATGTTTTGTCCCAAACTCAAGTCTCTGGCGTTTCCTCGCATTGGCAGAAGCCTTTCGGTGGCGCCTGCCATTCAGGTGGGCTCGCCACTCGATTTCGCCTCGCAACGTTTTCCCACACGCCTCGCACGTGTGCACAGCGACCTGTTTTGAGCTGTTTCCTGAGTCTAATTCGACGACGTCTTCATGTTCGCACAGTTCTAGGGCACGATGAACGACATTCGCGTACCAGCTATCTTTGAAGGCGGCGCGCTCCGAACAGAACTTACTCAACGAATCCGATACATCGACGAATCTCACGGGCCAACCGTATTGCTTCGCAAAGGTCGTCAAACGTGACTGTTGACGTCGTGATAGACGACAAGTGTGCCGTACAGTCGCCTCGATGGCTTCATCACGCATTGATGCGAGTTCGCTGTCGACACAAGGCGTCGAGTCCATTTTAACTTTGGCTTGCAAGTATGGCATCCACTCCGCGTAACCGATCGCCTGACGGACGTCTCCCCGAGCACCGTCCGGAGATTCAACGCCATGACAGCGCGCAAACTGCTCCAGTTCATCGACCAACCCGTTTTCAACCATGGACAGGACTCTCGCTCGAAGAATCTCGTCAAGAACTTTCGAGTCACATTTCAACGCGATGAAGATGGTCCGGCAACCGAGTACGTCAAATTGGCTCACAAACTTCTTCATAGTGCGCTCTCGCTTGAATACATCGCTCGGACGTTCACCAGTGGTATCAAAGATTTCCAAATACCGGCGAACACGTCGGATATCGTTCGGGTGAAGTCTCTGAGCGCTCTCAGGATCAACCTCGGCGAGCCGAGCGTACGCCGTCGACGCGTCAACGCCAACCGTTCCATCTTCGGCAGCCGTTCGGCGTCCACCATTCGGTCCTATGTCATCGATAAAACTCTTATCACTGATACATTCTTCTTCTTCTCTATCTCTGACATCCATCAGCGAGTCGGACACGAGCGCTTGAGCGTAGTAGTTGCTCCCGCCCACCACAATTACCGACCTCCCTTCACCCACGCACTCGCGCACGATCGATCCCGCGCGCGCTCGAAACGCGCGCACATCGAAGTATTCACCGTATTTCACGCACCCAACTAGATGATGTCGCACGCCTTCCATTTCATCTTCTCGAACGCGCGCCGTACAGATTGGCAGCGAGTCGTGAAATTGCAACGCGTCCGCATTGATGACGTCTCCCCCGAGCGCGCGGGCAAGTTCTACGGCCAATCGGGACTTTCCCGACCCCGTGGGACCAACGATTACGATCACGCGCGGTGGCGACGGCATTCGCGGTGACTCGCGCGCGCGGCGCGCGCGAAAGTGCCGCGCAGCCGGTCGCCAGGGGAGCGATGTCGCGCGGTTTCGCGATCGATCGCACGCGAACCTCAGCGAGTCGATCGATCATGGGATCGAAATGCGAATCTCGTCGATCGGGTTCGATCGATCGGCGTTTTTTGCGTGAACCGTCTGAACCATCTAGAAAGTCGATCGACGCACGCGTAGATCGATCGATCGATTGAACCTACTCGCGTCGACGAAACATCGATCGACGTCGATCGACAGACGTGTAGATCGATCGATCGATTGATTGAACCCACTTCCGTCGATCGAGAGACGCGTGTGTAGATCGATCGATCGATCGATCGATCGATCGATCGAGTGAACCGACTTTCGTCCATCGAGAGACGCGTCGATCGAGTTTGGTCGCGATCGATCGCGGCATCGAGGTCCGACGGCGCAGGCTGGACGAGGGACGTGTGGGACGCGCGTGGGACGCGCATTCATCCCACACGTCGCGCCGCGCGGGCGATCGCGACGCGCGCGCGCTCGCCGCTCGCGAACGTTCGACGCGAAAGTGGTCGAGATTGTTCGTCGCGCGCGCGCGGCGATCGATATCGAGGAGGCGTCGCGCGAGGGCGTAAAAGGGGCGACGGGGATCGTCGAACGAACGCGCGACGGGACAGAAAACGACACGTGACGTCGCAGTCATGCCCGCCAACGCGTCTGGGAGGGACTTCAAAGCCTTGGATGGTGTACCCGTGAGGGATGCGATCGACAGACTGGAGAAAGATCTCAAGAACGTCGCCGCATTGCTGCCGAAGAGTTGCCCCGGTGCGCCGAGGCTGCGGTCGCCGTACACGGTGTCAGAGGCGGTGAGCTTGGATGAGATTGAGAAAAAGGCAGCGGCTAAGGCTTCGACGGTATGTTCCTTACGACTAGCGCCGTGGTGATAGAGGATTGAGAAATGATCGCGCGAATCAGGAGAAATATTTGGGCTCGTAGAACGGGCGACTGACGAGACTTTCATCGTACGCAGAGAAAACGCACGTTCGGACTCGGGGTAGAGGAGGAAAAAGAGGCGCGGAAGGTTGCGCCCTGGTGGAGATATGCAGAAGATTTCTTTCGACCGGTTCACGCGACGGACTTGGCTCGGATCGCGCCCGCCACTCCTTGGACGTTTGACAGCGCGCTGAACACTACGTGCGTCGGTCCGGATTATGAAGTCGGAGAGGACAAGATTGGAATTCCCATTCCCGGTTTGACGTACCGAAGAAAAGGAGATCAGAGTCACGCATCGACATCGGCACCGACTTCGCCGATTAAACTTGAGGAGAAGAACCACATTGTCGGGACTATTCCAGCCGTACCTACGCAACCCTTCGTCATACCGCCGTTGCAGGAACACGAACAGGGGATCGATTTGGTACAGAATCTACCACCAGAACACGTCGCGATGACGATTAGAGTTTTAGTTAGTTTAGTGGGGGATGAGAGCGAAAAAATGCGTGAGATTGCGAAATTTTCAAGAGTAACGCTCGCGGCGTTGAAGGCCTGGCTTGGAAAGTACGAAAACAAGACCAATAGCAAACGCAGCAAGAATGGGATCGAAATAAAGAGTGAAAACTCGGACACCGACGAACTGTTGTCGTGCCTTCGTATGTGGCTTCGTCACGAGAGCGCTTCGCACGTGAATACGCGTCAAGATGCTCGTCGAGAAGAGGCGACCAAGGCGAAGAAAAAGTTGGATAAAAACATGATTTTCCCAGAGCAAAATCTAGACATGGCAGCGTCTTACGGGCTCGTTAACGTACCTTCAAACCTCACAAATGTGACGACTACGAGCGAGCAAGCGTTAAGTGGCGGCCAAGGGATCGACGACTCACCGTCCAGCGCGGGAACGACCGTCGTGGGTAACGACCCCGTTCGGGATGAGCACGAAGAATTGGGCGGTGACAAGGATATGGATGTGCGAGAAAAGACCGGATACGAATGCACAACGGCATTTGGGATCGATGGAGAGCTGAAACATTTTGAGCAAGGCTGTACAGAAGAGACGATGGCCATTCACACGGAAATTTTGCTCGACAAGGCGTTCAGGCTCAAAGAGTCTACCTCACAGACTCCCAGTGGTCCCAAGCAAGGTTGCTCGGGGGGATCTCAACCATGCGCGGTGTGCGTGAGATTGAAAACGTTGTCGAGCAAATGCGGTACAAGTGAAGGAAGCGTGAATTGTCTCAAGAAAAGTGGCGAGTCGAAAGATTTGCAACTACCTGGGGCGCCGTCTCGCGCCAACCGTGTACAAGGCGGTCCATCGGCAAAGGATGAGTTGCAACGAATTGAAGACGCTTGGCGTTCGAACCCGACGCTCTTGGCGTGCGCTCCAAAAGACGAAGTAGAAGCAGAGATTCTTGCGCTTCAATATGAACTTCTTTGGCAACTACAGTCGAACAGGCAGAAACTCAAGAGGGCACAAGAGAAAATAGCTAGCGGAATCGAGTCGGACAACGACGAACAAGCAAAGCGCAAGGCAAAGCTCGATGAGGCCGCGACGTACATGTCGGGAATCAGAGAGGTCAAACGTCAACAGAAGAAAGAGAAGCGCGAAGCGGACCAGCTGGCAGCACTGGAGCGAGCCAAAGCAGCAGTGGGTGATGGGCGACGCGAATCAAAACCGAAACGCGAGATGGGTTCAGCCGCAATAGTGGGACCCGACCCGAAGAGCCTGATACCAACATACAAGCCCCCGACTACCCAAGCGGTGATGAAAGCAATAGAAGCGGCACCAAGTCGGGTGAAAAAAATGTTCGGTCTCGCGAACTTCGACCCCACCACATCGAGTCACCTCAAGTCTTTTAGCCTGTCTGGCACGCCTCGAAGCGGATCCCCTGTTCTTGGAGCGTCTCCGATTCGTTCACCGATGTCATCGATTCTTCTGGATCCGTTCCATGCCGTGTCCGATAACAAAGCTTGCTGTGTCTGTGCTGGGACTGAAGAAGCGGAGAAGATGGAAGAAACAATGAAGTGTTCGCAGTGTGAACTTATCGTGCACCCGCACTGTTACGGAATCACGGGTGACGCTTATGTCAAGGATCCCAAGTGGTTGTGTTTTGTGTGCAATGCAGCCGTGTTAGCAGGCACTGCAATTCCAAAGACTTCAAAGAAGTCGCGCATAACGTTACAAGGCAAGTTGGCTCTTTACCGCGGAGTGGAGTGCACGCTTTGCCCGGTGAAAATGGGCGCCTTCAAGAAGACGCTGACCGGGAACCAGTGGTGTCACGTCGCGTGCGCGAAATGGGTCCCCGAGGCGCACTTGTTCGATAGGATCATGAATCACGTAGCGGTGATCAGACCTGTGAATATCGAGGACGTGCCTCGCGAGCGCCGCAACGCGTCTTGCACATACTGTACGCGTTCGCATGGAACGCTCATGCGTTGTTGCTTTGGGCACTGTCAAACCGTCTTTCATCCACTCTGCTGCCGACGAGCAGCGTGTCATATGCGCGCAGTCGACCACTCCAAGAAAAGATTCACTGCTTTTTGCGAGAAACATTCGCGTTCTGAACGCGAAAAGGATCTCGCAGTCAACCTTGTGGGAGACCCTGTTCCAGCGCTCGTTGAAATGTACAATCAGTCGCCGTTAGAGAGACAGCTATCTGGAGGTTTGCAGCGCACGTTATCTGGTGGTACAACCGGAGTGTCGCCAATGAACGGAGCCATGCGTCGGATCCGGGAGACGATGCGCGCGAAAGACACACAAAAGCGAGCCGCCTTTGGCGGACTCCCGTCGAGCGCCAAGGCGAAGACGAAGAAAACTCGAAGCAATCTTCAACAAGCCAACAGGCTTCCTGGTAGTGTCCCTGGTTCTTCACTCGCAGGGTTCGATTCCGAAGAAAACTTTGACGATCTTCTACCGGGTCAGCGCGGTCAAGCCCGAAACACCGGTGCGTTGCGTGGCGGAGCGCTCCCTCGCGACGCCCTCCTGACGTCCCCCGAGGCGGACAAGGTCAATCGCGACTTGCCCACCGGGTACCAGTACATGGAAAAATCCGACATCGCACGATAATCGCACATGGTTCACGATTCACGACGCATCAGAGCGTCTTAGCCCGCGTTCTCGACGAAAACATTGTATCCGAGACCCACTCGGGTGCGGCGTCGCCACCCTTCAGAAACGTTCTTCTCTTCGTCGCCCACCGCACACCTCAGCGTTCGCTCGTCGGTGCGTCGCGAAACCGCGGGTCGGCACGCGTTACCGCCGATCGCCCGCCCGCCCGCGAGTCATCATCGGCACGAGCGCGCGCACGAGGCGCGAACCGAGCGCGTAATCGAAGACGTCACCCATGTCGGCGGCCGGCGTCACGCGCGCCGCGTTCGCGTCCACGTCGTCTCCGCGACGCCGCGTCTCGCCGACGCAACGGACGGCGAGCGTTCGACGCGCTGCGTCGTCGGCGACGGCGGTGAAAGCGCCGACGTCGACGCTGGGGGAGGAAACACGAGGAGACTTTCCGATTCTCGACCAAAAGACAGAGTCAGGCGCCCAGCTGGTGTATCTGGACAACGCGGCGACGTCCCAGAAGCCGAATCAAGTCGTCGACGCGCACATGTTTTACTACAAGGATTATAACTCCAATGTCCATCGAGGGGTGCACTATCTGAGCAGCAAGGCCACGGATGCGTACGAGTTGTCGCGGAGAAAGGTGGCGGCGTTTGTCAACGCGACGACGGATAGGGAAATCGTCTTCACGAGAAACGCGAGCGAGGCGATCAATCTGGTGGCCAACACGTGGGGGACCAAGCACATCAAAGCCGGTGACGAGATAATTTTGAGCGTTTTAGAGCACCACTCAAATATCGTCCCGTGGCAACTGCTCGCTGAGCGGACGGGGTGCGTGTTGAAATTCGTTGAATTGACGAAGGATACGCAGGAACTGGACATGGATCAGCTTCGCTCTTTGGTGAACGAAAAGACGAGGCTCATCACGACGGCGCACGTGAGTAATGTCACCGGTGGTGTGGCACCAGTGAAGGAAATTATCGATCTCGCTCGAGGCGTCGGCGCCAAGGTGCTTCTCGACGCGTGCCAAAGCTTGCCGCACATGAAGGTGGACGTGCAAGCGCTCGGTGCGGATTGGATCGTGGGTAGCTCGCACAAAATGTGCGGACCGACTGGTATCGGATTTTTGTGGGGTCGTATGGACGTCTTAGAGACCATGCCGCCGTGGATGGGAGGCGGCGAGATGATCGCCGACGTGTACCTCGAAAAGAGCACGTACGCCGAACCTCCGTCACGGTTCGAGGCTGGGACGCCCGCGATAGCTGAGGCCATTGCCTTGGGCGAGGCGTGCGACTACCTCACAAAAATAGGCATGGATAGAATCCACGACTACGAGATCGAGATCGGGACGTACCTGTACGAAAAGCTCTCCGCCGTCCCTGGAGTGACGATATACGGCCCTCCGCCCGCGCGCGGCCGAGCCTCGCTTTGCGCTTTCAACGTCGACGGCATTCACGCCAACGACCTTTGCACCTTACTAGACCAAGCGGGAATCGCGTGTCGCAGCGGTCACCACTGCACTCAGCCCCTCCACCGTTACCTCGACGTTCCCGGGAGCGCTCGCGCCAGCCTCTACTTTTACAACCTCCCGAGCGACGTCGACGCCTTCATCGACGCCTTGACATCCACAATCGCGTTCTTCGCCGAGTTTGAAGAATAATAATATCATCACCACCACGATTATTTACAAGCAAACAGTTTTCTCGCGCGCGATCCTTCGCGCGCGCGAGCCAGACTTCCTCCCCGCGCTCTCCGCCGCGCTCGACCGACCGAGACTTTGAATCATATCTTTGCGGCCGGACCGACACGGCGCGCCCGCGCGCGCGGCGTCTAGCCATTTTCGACCGTTGATTACGCGTGATTTCGCGGAGTTTCATCACCATCGGTTCAAATTTACATCCATCACTCCGTCCTCAGCCGCAAAATCGGACATTCGGACTTATACCCAATGACGTCGATTCCGGATATTTACATAAACAGCACACAACTGATAATGACTGACCCGTATGTCCGAAAAAAAACAGTGCCCGCGTGCACGCATACGAACACACCGAATACCCATTAAATCGAACGACGACGACGTCACGCGCGCGCCGAGATAACGTTGGCGCCCCGCCGCCGACGCTCGCGCGGCACAGCGACGCGTCCGACCGACGCCCGCGCGCGAAGCCGACGACGAAGACGCCTTCGTCAACGCCCGCGATCGCACGTTCGATCTCGAACGCCGCACAGACGACGATGAGCGCGTTCGCGATGCGAACGTTGACGGCGCGCCCGACCGCGGCGCGCGCGAACGGCGCGCGCGCGACGACGACGCGTCAACGCGTCGCGCAAACGCCGCGCGCGATCGCGCGCGCTGGTGCGATCTCCGCGAACGCGACGCGGGACGTGAACCGCGGGGCGAATGCGTGCGCGAACAAGGCGATCGCGATCGACGGCGCGGCGAGCGGCTCTGACTCTCTGGCGACGATGACGACGATGACGTACAACGAGACGGGGAAGTGGCGTGAGAACCTCGATCTCGCGGGATGGGCGGCGGAAATGCGCGCGATAGAGAAGGAATTCAAGGCGCCGGAACACTTCGAGGAGGATGTGAAGCACTTGAAGAAGATTTTGACGTGGGCGAACCTGTGCTACTTTGGCGGGTTGGCGGCGCTGACGGCGATGCCGATGGTGGGTTTGAACATGCCGGCTTGGTTGAACGGGATGAACCCGATCGCGGCGTTCATGATGTCGACTGCGATTTGCGCGAGATGGACTATGGTCGGTCACCACACGTGCCACGGTGGTTACAACGCGGCGCAGAGCACGAACGGGGAAGTCACTGGTCGATTCCACCGCAGAAAGTTTGCGCGCGGTTTGTGGCGACGATGCACCGATTGGATGGATTGGATGCTCCCGGAGGCGTGGGACGTAGAACACAACCACTTGCACCATTATCAACTCGGCGAAGATGCGGATCCGGATCTCGTTGAGCGCAACATGCAAGAGCTCCGCGAAGGTAACACCCCGATGGTGTCGCGTTATCTCCAAGTCGCTGGTCTCGCGCTCGTCTGGAAGTGGTTTTACTACGCGCCGAACACGTTGAAGGAACTTCTCGCGCGTAAGGAGCGTGAAGCCGCCAAGGCTGGTAACTCCAAGCCAAACCCGTTCAAGACTGGCAGCCTTCCGTCAACCGTTCTCACGGTCGCTCAAGGCGCGTTCAAGGGCGAGTTTGCCGCTGTGTCTGAAACCATCAAGTGCTTCGCTCCATACGCGCTCTGGTCTTTCGCCGCACTGCCGGCGATTGGCTACGCCATCGGCGGCCCGAAGGCTGCGCTCGCCTGGTTCATGACTTCCGTCCTCGCGGACGTTATGACGAACGTTCACTCGTTCATCATCATCGCCACCAACCACGTCGGCGACGACATCTACCGATTCGAGACGGAAACGAAGCCTCGTTCGGATGATTTCTACCTCCGCGCGGTGATCGGCTCCGCGAACTTCAAGACTGGCGGCGATGCGAACGATTTCATGCACGGCTGGTTGAACTACCAAATCGAGCACCACATGTTCCCGGACATGTCCATGCGCGCGTACCAAAACATGCAGCCGCGCGTCAAGGCTGTGTGCGAGAAGTATGGTGTCCCCTACGTGCAAGAGTCCGTGTTCACGCGTCTTGGACAACTCGTCGATGTCATGGTCGGCAAGCGCACCATGCTCGTGTGGGAGAACGGTGATTAAATTATAAATTATGACGACTCGTTTTGAAACGTCGCTGCGAAGCGAGGTTCCAATTAAAGCTGATCGCCTTTCCCCTGCTTTTGCCTATCTCCACATTTGATTTATTTAGCGTTTTAAACAATATTGGCTATGTTGCTACTGCACGCTCAAGTAAAGAGGTTCTTTCCCGCCCTGATTCGCTCGCTGCCAACACTCGAGCTCCTCGCGCCTTTCCCGGGCGTGCCATCGGCTGAATCCCCTCCCTTGTTCCAGCGTCGATTGTAGTTTACCAAGTACTCTTCCATGGTGCTAAGAGTGAGATAATCCTGTCCAGGCATGATTTTATCGTTTTGAATCTGTATTTCTTTGAGCAAATCATCAGATATCATCTCCTCGTCTTCATCTGCTACACCGTTCCTAGCGCTGCTGTCGAAAAGTTCGATGGCATTGGTCTTAAACGGGTGTAAACTGACGCCGTTGGAGAACAAAATTTCAATCCGAAAGCGTCGAGGATCTGACGGAGGAACATGGAAACGTTCGAACATTCTAAACACGATGTGGGTAAGATAATCGAGCTCCTTCTCGCGCTTAAACAACGCTCCCAAGGCATCGTCGATGAGCGAAGGCCTGACGGTTTCATTCGTAGCACTCACGCTTGAGTTTGCGCTGGTAGCATCCTCTTCCTTTTTCGGGCTCCCTAGCGGCAAACCGGGCGGTACCCTGCTCGCGCGCGAGCTTCCCTTCGTAGAAGTGCGTTTTGTCGGACCCTTTGCATCGACGTCGCTTTCGCTATGTTCGGTGTGATACGGAGAGCGACCTCGCTCGCGATCTTCTCGAGGCTTGTCCAGGTGCGCGTACTGAAGTACATTGATGAGCGAATGCAAGTGAGATTCAGAGGTGAAATAAAGCCGCGTGCGCACGTGTCTGAATGGGCTATGCACACCGTGCGCCGTGGCGTATCGCAAATTCAATCGAGTCGTGTTCAGCTCTTCCTCTTCTTCTTCCTGCTCCTCACGTTCTCGCTCAGTCTCTTCGTCGATCGTTTCGGCCTCGTCTTCTTCATTTAAAACCGGTATCTTTTCGCTGATAGAAACACGGCGCATTTCATTCGATGACATTCCACCGCTTTCGACGGCGAAAGATTCCTCGCGAGTGTTGTTCAAATCGCTTAGCAATTTTGCAATCAAGCTGTTGGCAACGGTGCCCCCAATTCGTAGCTTGCTCGAAGCCGTCGTACCGTATTCATTCGGAACAATGCAATCTGCTAGCTCTTTCGCGATTTCGTACAACGCCTCGAGTCCCTCTAAAGCCAAATGTTCGTTATGAATGGCATCGTATTTTACCGCGTCGTAGACGTCTGGTACTTTCGAGATGTCAAACCTAGCTTTACGCGAATGGTAAAGATCTTGCTCTAACTTTTTCCATCTGGAATACATGAGCAAAAAGGACTCACCGCCAGCGGGAACGATCATGGTTTTAAGCTGTTGAATACCTCCTTTTGGAAGTGAACCACGTGGGGCGACGGCGGAATGCGTGTCGGCCCAGTTGATTCTAGTGCCGGAATCGGAATCATATCGCACTTGGTGGGTAGAAAGCATCGTTCTAAGCTGCACCGAAATTGATTTCGTGAGTTCATACAGCATTTCGAGTTTCTTGAGTGGCTGCTTCGGTACACCCATGAGATTGGTTGAAAGCGTGACAGCTTTTTGAGTCGTATCGTGGTGGGATGATTCGCCAGCGCTTTGAAAGCGATGCGCAGCCATAACCATTTGTGTCACCACCTTGAATTTATTCAGCGAAGCAAATCGCAAGGTCTGCGACAATCCCCCAATTTCTTCTTCGGTCGGCTTTTTGTCATTCAGCTGTGCATCTGGCTTGTATGTCATCGCCGTGAACAGCTTGTGCTTTGAGTGTAAGATGTCCTCTTCCACGTAATGAGTCACGAAATCCAACAACTTTGCATCTTTGGTAACGAGAGAAGCGAGAATCGGCGTGAGCTGTCCATGATGGGTATCGAGGGCGAGTAAACCTTTCGCAAAAGCTGCAGCAGTGATCTGCACTCGACCTTCATCGGAGGAGTAAATCTTCAAATCGTGGCGATAGGTTGAATGTAATCTCAGTAAACCATCAGCGTCCGAGCCGTAATAGTTACCTCGAGGATACATTCGTACTCTAAATGCCTTACCGAGTGTTTCGGCTTGATATTTACCCAAATAAGTCAAAACACCGCCGAACTTGATGATGAGGAGAGCCTCGGTGACTTTTTCTGTGTGAGAGTCTAGCGTTCCAGCATCGATTGTCTCCCACTCAAGAGGTTTGAGCTGCGCTTTACGATTGATACCACTAAAGTGTCCTCCTTCTTCGAGAATCGACACTACTTGTTTCCACGCTTCGAGTTCTTCTTGCGCCTCTTCATGTCCCTCCTCGTCTTTCGGCGCCAAGGTTTGCTTAGACAAACTTTTGTAAATGTCCCTGCAAATATTCAAGAGTTCTTGCAATGTCTGAGGCGTCTTCAATTTAGCTTGCTTGCGAGTTCGACCGTTCGTGCATCGAAGCATGAGATCAAGAAGTTCACGATTTTTCACTCTCAGTTTCATCTTTTGCTTGGGCGTGCGATCGCCGTGCCGAATGACGCCGAGTACGGCGCGCAACTCCTCAGGCGGTTCCTTGGGTGATGGCGCCTTCTCGAGTCTGGTTTCCTTCAATTCGGCATCATTACCATCTAAAATGATATCAGGCTCTTCAACACTAGCCGATGCCGCGGCTTTTTGAGCAGGCTGAGTGCTAAAGTGATTCGGCGCTACGGCTTTCAAAATCATCGCTCGCAAGCACACCGAAGCGTCGTCATAGTATTTTTTGGAGTTTTTCACAAAACTCCATCCATTGACGTCACAAACGTAGCTTCGACCTTTCGCACGAAGTAAATCAAATCCACAAACTCGCTGCCCAAACGCTATACACACACGGCGTGCGATTTCTTTCTCCTCTGGCGTCAACAATACCGGGTAACGCACCTCCTTGCCGCTCTCGTCTCTCTGCACTCTTCCATCGACGACTGGACTCTTTCTAGCTTCGGCGTGGGCGTAATTCGGACCAACAGTATACACTTTTACATCTGTACCGTTCGTTGACATGAAATCTTCGTAAATGAAAGATGTCGTCTCCCGAACCGGGGCGTAAGACAACTCGCCCGCCGCGGTGGTTTCAGGAGGAGGGTAGTACTGACTCGATTGATTACCAATCTTCCGAAACAAGCGCTTGTACCCCCCACCGACGCTGTGTGGGTAGTAGATAAAAATGTTATGATCCTCCGCGTTCGCCGGCTTCTCCACAAAGGGCTTATATATCCTTTTCCCGTTGATTTCCACGTACTCTTCGTCCTGTGAGAAATTCTTTGGCTCGAACGTCGGTTGATCGGGCAACGCCACTTCATCCCCCTTCGGCTTCTTCCTGAGCGCCCCCTTCTTGATGTAATCGTTACGATTCACCACCACGTGATTCGGCACTGGAATATCGTGTTCCTGCAACCGCTTATACACCAATCTCCGATCCAGCAGCGTCCACTGGTCGTTCGGCTCGTTCACCACAAAGGGCTTGTGCATCTCCACGTACCGCTCCACCTTTTGCAACGGAAACCCATTGCTGTAGAACGCGATCAGCGCGTCCACCTTGGGCCAATTTTCCACCGGTTCGTTCACCACGCACTCGTCCCCGAATATCACAATCTCAAACTCCCCGAACGATTCGATCCGCGTCAGGATCTCTCGCATCGCGCTCGAGCGCGACTTTTTATCCATCGCGCACACGCCCAGCGTGACGATCGGGTGCTTGGACGCGCTCGACGCGCCCGAGCGCGAGCTTTGCTTCCGCGCGTCGCGCGTCGGCGCCGCGTGTTCGGACATCGCGCGCGTCCGTCTGGGAATGACGCTTCGGGCGGGCGGGCCGCCGTCCCGGTCGTTAGGACGCGATTCCCCGCATTCGTCGACGACATGGCGCGGGATGGCGGCGTCGCGGGCGCGGGGCGGGGACGACGCGCGGCGCGAGCGATGGGGTACGCCGCGAGCGCGGTCGCGACGGCGTGCGCGGTGAAAAAGGCGTGGGACGTCGCGTTCGCGCGCGACGACGGCGGTGACGCGGCTGAGGAAGCGACGACGACGACGACGACGACGACGACGACGACGGGAGGACGCAATCGACGAGGCGTGCGCGTGGACGGTGGAGACAGCGCGGAAGTCCTGCGCGTTGGGTCGTTCGGATCGCGCGAGAGTCAGCGCGGGATGAGCAGCTCGACGAGTCGAGAGGATGAATTTTGGAGCGACGAGGGCGACCTGGAGGGGTCGCGGACGTCGGGACAGTTTTTCGCGAGCGCGAGTGGAGAAGACGTGAACGATGAGAACACGCCTAATTTTTTCGCGAGTACGAAGTTTTTTAGCGTTTTAGAGTTGGAGTTGTCGAGAGAGCTGTTTGAGGCGTCGGAGGAGGAGGTGTTGGCGCCGAATGAAGTGCTTTTTCGGCAAGGAGACGATAGTTCGAGTGGGATATACGTCGTCGTCGAGGGATCGGTGGGAGTGTATTTGCAACCGACGAATGGAGCGCCACCTGTGATGACGAATATTTTACAAGAGGGAGAGTCGGTGGGAGATATAGACATCCTCGACAGCGCGAGACGAAGCGTGAGTTGCATCACCATGCAGGGCGGGGCAAAGGTAGTGCGAGTCTCACAGCGCATCTTCTTAGACTTCGTTCGAAAGCATCCGCACACTTTGCAGCTGTATTTGCAACAAGCGATCGCGCGATTGTGGCGCGTGGCGCAGTTTTCGCTGATTGATTTTCTTGGCATGCCTCGGCAATCGCTTCGCGGTCAACCTGAGGCGGACGACGCATGCTCGCTCGCAAATTCAGATTTCTTGGAGCACTTACCGACCGTGGAGAAGTATTGCGCACGCAAACAAATAAAAAAGGGTGAGATTATTTTTGCCGAAGGAGATTCTACGGATGCGTTTTACATCCTTCTGAAGGGATCGATTGCGCGGGAAGCCATTCCATGGCCGAAAGGCGACGGGCTGCGTGGGAAGCCGGTGCGAGCGTTACAGTTGATCGGTTCGGCGCACTTTATGACACGCTCACTCTTCAGAGAAACCCAACAGGCGGATGAAGATTGTGAAATGCTCGTCATAACAGGAGAAGTTCTCGAGCATTTGTGTACAGCTGAAACTGAGGCATACATCTCTTTGCTCCGTCAAACGTCTTCGTCTCTTGGCGTTCTCATTCGTAATTTCATCGGCTTCGGTCTCAATCGAGTGTGGCTGAGAAGCGGAGATCACGTCTTTATGACCAATGAAGATGCCACAAGTATGTTTGTCATCATCAGTGGACGCGTGCGTTTACGGTTTCCACGTCACACGAGTAGTGGAGATGAAATAATTCGGGAACGCGGTCGAGGCGATACCATCGGAGAAGCGCCTTTACTCGCGCATGGGAAGTATTCCTCAACTGCAGTCACTTCACGCGATACAGAACTCGTCAGAATGTCGCACGGAGCGCTGAAACTGATCAACGCGCATCACTCTGAGGTATCGAGTCGACTTCTTGAACTCGTCGCTTGCAAACTGCAGAATAACCTTCGAACTGGCGACCGTTCGCTCGCTGAGCTCGTGACGATCTGCCTCATACCTGCGGGCCCACGCACACAAATCAACGAGTTTGCAAGCGCTCTTCAAAGTGCGCTTTCCATGTTTGGATCCACACTGCTGCTAACGAGTTCAGTTATCGATGAAATTTTCGCTGACGAAACGACTCATCGCCTAGACAACCTGTTTTACCGTTCAAAGCTCACTGGATGGATGGCAGAACAAGAGGAAGTGCATCGTTTCATCGTCCTCCAAGCGGATCCGCGTGCATCAAGTTGGAGTAAAGTTTGTGCGAGCCAAGCGGATTGTGTATTAGTCGTGGCACACGGCAATCATGAGAATAAGATGCCGCTTCTGTACGAGCAACGACTACTTTGGCGCACACGAAACAGCGCACGTCCAGAACTGGTACTAATTCACGAGCCTGGAAGCACGCCGTCGCAAACAAAGACTTGGCAGGAAAACAGAACTACAATCAAACGCCATCATCACGTGAGACTAGCGTCGAGGGATGACATGTCACGCCTCGCGAGGTATGTGTCCGGACATAGCGTTGGCGTGATCTTGACCGGCGGAGGCGGCGGTGGTTTGGCTCATTTGGGCGCGTTACGTGCGCTCGAGGAGAATGGAATTCCAATCGATTGTATCGGTGGCACCAGTCAAGGCACGCTCACAGCAGGGATGTATGCTAGGACATTATCAACATCGCACATACTCCCAATGCTTCGCAACAACATGCACGTTCTGAACTCTCCTCATCATTTGCTCACCGATCTCACACTCCCGCTGCTTTCGCTCTTTAGCGGCAAGGGCTTGGACACCATCATCAAGAGTTCCGTGGGCGCTGATACCTCCATCGAAGATCTGTGGCTGAACTTTTTCTGCTGTAGCACAAATTTAAACAAACAGTGTTTGAATGTGCACACTTCTGGACGTCTTTGGCGGTGTATTCGAGCGTCGATGACGGTTCTCGGGCTCTTGCCTCCGGTTCGCGACGAGAATGGTGAGTTACTCGTTGACGGGGGCTACCTGAACAGCGTTCCCGTAGACGTGATGCGAAAAGAGATGGGAGTCGAGACTGTGATCGTTGTGGACGTAGAAGACAAAGATTTCATTAGCTTCCGCGATCTCACGCCGCACGATGGAGGCATGAGCAGTTTCGGCTTGCTGTGGGATCGATTGAACCCGTTTGACTCGCGCAAGTCAAAGAGTGCCTCAGAACGACTGGATCACCCATCGTACGCGGACGTTCTGAACGCATTGACGGCGACGACGACGAAGAAGCACCTCGAGCTCGTCGCGCGAGACCATCGAATCAACATGCACCTCCGACCTCCAGGCGTGTCTTCGTGGATGGCTCACGGCTTGACGTTGTCTCAGATGGACGCTGCGGTGCGAAAGGCACAAGCGTACACGAACACCGCCATCACGAACTGGAAGCACAAAGCGAAGGAGGAACGGCGAATTTCAGACGTCGACGTCAACAAACCTCACGCTGAACTCCAAATGGCCGCATCGGCGTTTGCCGCCGTTAGCGATCCCGAGTCGCCAAACATCTCTCCTCACGTCTCTCCGCGCAACAGTTTCGATAGAAACCGCGTTTCACCTCATCGCTCACCGCGAACGAGCGGGTCAAAGTCAACGAGCTTGCCCAAACCGCCGAATATGCGCGTGAACGTTGTCACCGAGCGAGCTTCGGACTCCATGAAGCAGCGCACGACTCGCAAATCCGGCGCCACGCCTCGCGCCGCCCTCTTGCCGAGCAACGACCCCGCCGAGACTGCGTCTACGCTCTCTCCGCGTCCTGGTTCCCAGCTTGTTCGCACGTTCACTGATCACAGCCAATCAGACGCTCCCTTAGCGATCGATCCAGCGCTGTTCATGAGCACGCAATCGCAAAATTAATGTCCGCACGAGGACAGTGTAACAACAGAAAACCAACCCGCCCAGACGCCGCACTTTAAGACGCACACACGATGCTTTCCGCGTCGCAATCCATCTCCAGCGTCCGCGCATTCACGCGCACGTCGACCGTCACTAAGCGTGCGTCTAGTGTCCGCGGTCCGGTCAAGGTACGCCTTCGCGAGACGACGCTTCGCGACGCGACTCGACGGGATGACGATGACGACAGCAGCCCTCGCCTCGCCGCGAACGAGTCCTCGACTGACGACGCGTTGTGACCGCAGGTGAACGCGCTGACGTGCTCGACCGCGGATTTCAAGGTTGGACTCTCGCTCGAGATCGACTCCAACCCGTGGAGAATCACCGGTGCGTGCGGGCGATGACGAACGGCACGCGTACGCTTTATCCACTCGCAGGCGCGAGAGCGACGGCTGCTCGCGCAAATCGCTTAAATGCACGAAGACGAGGCCACGACTGACGGAAATCGATCGTCGATTGTCTTGAGTAGAATTTATGCACGTACAGCCCGGTCGCGGGTCGGCGTTCGTGCGCACGAAGCTCAAGAACTTACTCACCGGGAACACGAACGAAAAGACGTTTCGCTCTGGCGAAAAGTTTGAGCTCGCCGAGGTGACCAAGGATACTATGCAATACACGTACATGGACGGCGACGACTACATGTTCATGAACATGGAAACTTTCGAAGAGCTTCGAGTGCCGCCGTTAGCGGTGAGTAAGTTTGTGAAGGAGGGCATGGACTGCGGCATCGTGCAGTGGAAAAGCAAAGTCATCGGCTGCGAGGTGCCGAACCCGTACACGTTCGAGGTAGTGCAGACCGATCCGGGATTGAAGGGCAACACCGCGAGTGGTGGCGATAAGCCGGCGACTATCGAAACCGGTGCGGTCGTGACCGTGCCGCTCTTCGTGAACATCGGCGACTCCATCATCGTGAACACGGAAGACGGCACGTACAAGTCGCGTGCTTGAGCTTATTGTTTGTCATAAGTCAGCGCACCTACATATTCTATGCTCCCTACAAATGTCCGCGGCGAAGCGTGCGATAGACCCGATCGCCGTCGCGGCCCGTAAGCTCGGATACGTCGCGCGAAGCGCTCTCAAGCTCGTCGAGTTGGACGACAAGTTTCGTCTCCTGCGCTCGAAGAGCCGCATCCTCGATTTGGGCTGCGCGCCCGGGGCGTGGATCCAAGCCTGCTGCGCGCGCGGGGAGAAGCACACGGAAGTGTTAGGAGTGGACCTTCAAGACGTGGAATTATCGGGGATGCGCTACATCGATGAGGCACGCGTGAGAACGCTCGTTCGGGACGCGCACGAAGCGACTCTGAATGAACTCGGCGGGGCGCACTCGTTCGATCTAATTCTTAGCGATATGATGGCGAACACGAGCGGCATTGCGAGCGTAGACGCGGCGGCGTCGTTGCATTTGGCAGAGTGCGCGGTAGATGTCGCGATGAGTCGCGGCGGCGGCGAAGGCGCGTTGCGTTTGCGTGGCGACTTGGTAGTGAAGATTTTAGAAGGTGACGGAAGCGTAGAGGCACTTGTCGCAGCGTGTAAGCCACGGTTTGCCAAGCTAAATTGGTTCAAACCGAAGGCGACGCGAAGCGAGAGCAAGGAAATTTATCTAGTTGCTCGCGGGCGGACGTCGTGACGCGTCTAACTGTAGGTTGTCAATATCAAACTAGTATCTAGAGCGAGATAACGTCGCATACGCGAGACCGACTGCGCCAACGCACACACCGGCGACTAAAGCGGCTTCAATCGTAAAGTACCGCGCGTACAATGCTGTCGTCTCGGCGGATGAGCACGGAGTGTCGCTTCCGCACGTCGAGCAACCGTTCGCCTCAGTCTTCTTCATGCGAACGCGTTTGCCTTTCGTCAGCTTCTCACGAATGGCTTTTGCCTCCTCTTCACTCGAAATAACGTTAAGCTTTACCCTGGCAACGGTAGGATCAACTTCTAAGACTTCTAAAACTCTCGCCTTGCAAGACCAACGGGCCGCTTCGTAAATTTCAACCATGGCACTCCGCCCCATCAAGCGCGCTCTTTGGTCTTCGCCTCCAGGTAAGAGTATTTGTGTGTAGTTTTTCGTATGAGCGACGAGCGATATGCCGTCGCGCGCGATATCACTCACCCAAACGCGTTCGGTTTTACCAACCAAGTGCTCGTGAGGCATGTATGACTCGAAGAGCGCTGTGAGCTCGCGCGAACGTGCCTTGACTATTTGTGTCGGCACTCGCTTCATCTTCGCCGCGGGAGTCCCAGGCCGAGGATAGAACTGCGAAATGTGAACCTCTGGAAATTTATATTCTTCAATCAGGCTCATGGTTTCTTGCCATTGCTCGTCGGTTTCCCCCGGGAAACCGCAAATGATATCCGTCGCAATGACCATGCCTGGCACGGCGGCGAGCAACGTATCGCACACGCGTTTGAATTCTTCCACCGTGTACTCGCGCTTCATGCCCTCCAAGACAGCGTTGGATCCACTCTGTACCGGAATGTGCATCCAGGCGTACACTGATGGATGCCGCATCGCTTCGGCGACGGCGTCGAGGTGCGCCAAGATGTACGGTGGGTTCGTCATGCCGAGTCTAAGCATCACCGACCCATCCGTGGGCAAAACCGCAGTGATGGCGCGAAATAATGCGGCGACATCGGTGCCCAAATCGATCCCATACGCGCCAGTGTCTTCTGAAGACAGCCACACTTCCGAGACGCCCTCCGCCATCGCTTGTTCGACTCGACTCACCAACGCAGAAATCTCGTACGACCCGAGATCACCGCGCGCGTGTTTCGTCTTGCAATACGTACACGCACCTAAACAGCCCGTGCTTAACGGCAGTATTTCCACGAACTCGTTCCGTCGCACCTTTGGCAAATCGAGCGAGGGCAAGGCTTTCTTCTCCAGCATCCGCACGGTGTCGCCCGCCAACGTTCGCTCCATCGCCTCCACCACGCGATCAATCTGCGTCACGCCCAACAGGCTGACATCTCGTAACTCCTTCGCACCCTTATCGCCCTGCGGCACGCATCCCGCGATGACCATCGCTTTATTCGCCGCTTTGCCTCGTTCGATGACGGTGTTCATCGCGCTCTGGCTCGGATTCTTCACCGTGCACGTATTCACCAACCACCCATCCGCCTTCTCCGGCGCGTCCACGAGTTCGTACCCGTACCGCCGCAATTGTCCCGCCATGAACTCCGAATCCGAGTGATTGTGCGAGCACCCAAACGTGTGAACGAAAATCTTCGCCGTCCCCGGCCGGCGCCCGCCTCCGCCTTCGCCTCCGCCTTCGCCTTCGCCTTCGCCGTCACCGCCCGCCCCCCCCCGCCGCCGCGCGCGCGCGTCCACCACCGCCTCCATCGCTCGCGCGCTCCGTCCGAGCCCTCGCTCGGCCGTCCCCACTCCCCCCGTCGCCGCCGCGCCCGCCGTCGTCGCCGCGCCATCGCGCGCGTCCTCGCCGCGCCGCGCGTCCTCGCCGCGCCGTCCCGCGCGCCGCGCGACGTCGAGAAAGATATCCTCCACGTCCTCCACGTCCTCCGCGTCCTCCACCGCCATCGCGCGGTCGCGCGGTCGCCGCGTCGCGCGATGGCGCGACGGCGCGACGGCGCCTCGCGTCGCGTGCCCCGCGCCCTATGTATACATGCGCGAAATTTCACGCGTTTAAGCCCTCCAAGACGCCATCAACGGCGAAACGACGCGCCCCTTCGCGAAAAATCGAGATCTCACCGAATCTTCGCGTCGCGCGCGCCGACCCCCCCCCGAACGACGAATCGCGACTCGACGGCGCGATCCATTTCCCGCGGTCCGCGCGCGTCCACGGGGCGCGAGGCGCGGTGGAGACGGCGCGGCGCCCTAACCGCAGGACGCGCGCGCGACACTCGGCGACGCCGCGCGCGCCGCTCGGACCTCTCGATTCTCGCGCGCGACTTCGCGAGGGATCGAAAGGAAACAAATCTCGGACGCTCGCGTCGAAGGTCGCGCGAAAAGGCGCGACGCGCGACGCGCGAACGCGTCGCGACGAGGTGCGGCAACGGAATCAGACGCGACGCGCCCTCGGGATTTCGCGACGGCGCGCGGGGGGGCGGGGACGCGCGCGCGAACGCGGTGAGCCCTGGGAGACGATCGGAAACGGTGGAGGGAAAGATTGAGCGTCGATCGCGCGCGCGGGGGGGGCGGGACGCGGCGACGCGCGCGCGGGGGGGGGCGGGCGTCGGCGGTAACCTCGAAACGGGGGACCGAGCGCATGGACAC
>Ga0206682_10000244_pt1 | contig 58393 bp, 59 predicted proteins | sample M240m12015metaG_FD_155444 | JGI IMG/M metagenome (GOLD analysis project Ga0206682, IMG submission 155444) | Ammonia-oxidizing marine archaeal communities from Monterey Bay, California, United States - M2 40m 12015 | ecosystem: Environmental > Aquatic > Marine > Intertidal zone | place: USA... | reverse complement strand
AAAATATTTTTTGTGAAATATAGTAATCAGGCTGGCTGGAGAAATAAATCAAAAAAACAATTGATGTACTGACAAATAAGATGATCAGCAGTCAAACTTCTCCACACCGGTGTCCAGCTTAGAGTCCCTCAAAAAATGTTTCACCTATATTTTTAGTTAGTCAATAATTAACTGATAATTAGATAGTTGTAAAAGAATGAAGGCGACCGGTATTCTCCACAAAATCTATTCCTTTATAAACTTCCATCTTAGATTATAATTATCTAAAATACTAAAAAAGTAAATGCCTTTTGGAATGTTGATTAAATCAATAATAGTGCTATTTGAATTAATTTTACCATTAACTATATTCCTTCCTAGTTGGTCGTAAATAATGTAATCAGAGCCAAAATTATTTGCATTTGCAGTAATGTGCATTTTATTTTTAACAGGATTTGGGTAGATTGTCATGCCAGGATTTTTTAATATATCGACATTTAATGGACCTCCAATAACAAATTTGGTAACTTCGACAGTATTGCTTGGAGGACATGCACCAGATTGTGTCATGAGTATACTTTGAACAACAGGAATGGCATATCCTTCAACCCACCATTGGTATGCATCATATGATGTTACGCAAGGTGAAGAACCAATTTGACGATCTGTCCAAGTTCTTCTTGAACGAACAAGCACAGCATTATTATGAACGCTGTTGTCTGGCATTGTAATTGTTCCTTTGGATATTGCTTCAGAAATTACAAGGTCATCTCTTATTAAGTATGGTGGGCCGTTTAGCACTGTAAACGGAACCTCTTTTTCAAAATCAGTATGCTCATCTCCAACATTAAAAGGATATGGAATCAATACCAATGAATTTTCGTATGAAGAGGTGACAACAGAAATCTCACCATGGAATGTATATTCAGAGTTACTAAATCCAAGAAAAAATTGATTTCCGTCTTCATACTTTACATGAGTAGCATTAGGATAATTACTAGATTGGTTTGAAGTGTTGATTGGTACAATATGTATGGTAGCTTTCGAAGTGGTTGAAATCGTTGAAAAATCCCAATCTCCTTCATTTGAAAAGTTTATAGTATTACCAATCAGACCAACTTCATAATAAATACCTGCTTCAGGGATGGTCGGAACGCTGATTGATTGTGAAAAGATAGATGATGATAAGGTTAGCAAAAAACTAAATAATAATAATTTTTTCATAATTCAAATATAACATACTTTAGATCTGAACTTACTAACGCCCTCGAGTAGCTTGGAGTCCATCAAAAAATATTTTACTTGTATTTTTAATAAGTCAATAATTAACTGATAATTTAAAGTTAAATATCCTAACCAAGTAAATGGTAACCAAGGATTGTGGTTTTTCACCGATTACCCAAATCAATCTGATAAAAAGATATACTTTGTTGATTATCAGAATCAAAGCGATTTAAAAATATTTTTTGTGAAATATAGAAATCAGGCTGGCTGGAGAAATAAATCAAAAAAACAATTGATGTACTGACAAATAAGATGATCAGCAGTCAAACTTCTCCACACCAGTGTCCAGCTTGAAGTCCCTCAAAAAATGTTTCACCTATATTTTTATTTAGTCAATAATTAACTGATAATTAGACAGTTATAAAGTAATGAAGGCGACCGGTATTCTCCACTAATTTAATTTTTGATGACTTTACCCGATTTTAATTTTTCATTAGAATTTTGAATTTTATAGTAATAAACTCCGTTAGATAGAAAATCTGTATTTATAGTTAAATTGTTGTAACACTTCTCATTCAGGATTTTACGTGAAAGATTGTCGTACAAAATAAATGTGAGTTCCTCATTTGCAAAAGATTGGATGGTTAGTTGATTATTAAATGGATTTGGATAAAGACCAAAAAAGACTTCTCTTTTTTCATTAGGAATTCCAATAGTTTCTGAACAAAATTTTGCAAAATATTCTCCAATTATAGCACTCTGATTAATATCTTGATTAGTTTCACCAAAAATCGGGACTGGAATAGAACCACACCAAGTATGACCACCACCAGTAATTTTATAATAGGTTACTTCAGAGTCATCGTCACGATTTCCATAGTAGTATTTTTCAACCGTAGAGTTATCTGTTAAATCGATATCAGGTAGGGTTGACACAACAGGGATTCTATCACATCCATTATGGGATACCAACCATTCGATAGTATTTTCAACAGGAGGAATAAATGGTAGAGTGCCATTAAATGGAACTATGTTATCGGCGTTACCATGAAAATGAAGAACGGGAATTTGAGGAGCGTTTTCGGAAGCTGTTTGAGTGGCCTTAGACATATTTCCAGAACCTACTGCAATAGCTTTCAAAGAATGTGAGCTATTGAGAGCAAATTTATAAGTCATAAATCCTCCTTGTGAAAATCCCATCATAAATAGACAGTCATCTGTTGAATAATTAGATCTAATGGAGTCAACCAGATTAGAGAGGAAGTCTAAATCTTTATTACCAACTGTAGTCCAAGATTTATCTGTTCCATTTGGATAAACAACAATAAATCCTTTTTGATCGGCAATTTTATCAAATTGAGTATACGTTTTTTGTTGCAGAGCGTTTGCCCTCAAACCATGAAGATTAAATACAAGTGGGTATTTATTATTAGTATTATATCCGGACGGTAAGTGAACAATATACGTTCTAAATACTCCTTGGTCAATTATGCTATCTAATTGAGCTTGTAATGAATGAATTTTAAAAACTAGGAATAAAATTAATATGATTTTTTTCATCCTTAAATACAATTCGTAAAGCAATTCAAATATAGTAACTATCAGCAGTCAAATCCAAACTAGCAAATAGCTTGGAGTCTATCAAAAACTATCTATGACACCTTATTTATCTCAAAAATTTCATAACTTTCCAAAACCTCATCCCAAATAGGTTTTGAAACAGGATTTGATCCATCCAAAAAAGAGTTCAGTGCATTTTCATCGTGAACAGCAATCTTAAACATTACTGCATTCTTATCAGGAGATACTGTGCCTATAGTTTTAGTTAAATCTGCAACTTTTTTTCTTTCATTCATCCCCTCTTCAGATTTCATAAAACCCATGAATTTCTCAAAACTACCTTCGTTTAGCTTTGCAACTACTAGCATATCTTTCATATCTTATTTAATTTTTATTTATACAATTTTACTCAAATATTATTATATACTTGATTTATTTTTTATGTATAACCTGCAGTCAAACTTTTCCACACCGGCGACCAGCTCAGAGTCCCTCAAAAAATGTTTCACCTATGTTTTTAATTAGTTACTAAATAACTTATAAAAATATTGATTATCAATGCTTTATTGTTGTTTGATAAATACAATTTATTCAGTTTTTTCTGCCTTCAATGGTCTTCATCAGTCGATTTCATCTCGTGTGAAACCAATTCACAGCAAGGAGCTGACAGTCCTGATATTTATGACAGTTCTGCTTAAATAACTTTCATCGATTATACTTTTGGCAAAAACACCTTATTAACCTCCATTCTTAACAAATCCTTAACATACTCAATGCGATTGAATTGTTAAATTAGCAGCAGTTTTTGACGAAGCGTTTATTATCATGAAAAGAAATATAATTATCAGTCTATTGCTCATTATTGGATTAGCTCCAAAAGGGAAAGCTCAAATCAATGAAGATAAACTGGGTGCATGGTATATGTACTTTTACAATACCGCATTCAATAAAGGTCCTTGGGGAGTTCAAGGAGATATCCAATATCGAAATTTTAATTCGTTGGGTGACTTGGAGCAATTGCTTCTCAGAAGTGGGTTGACTTACAAACCTGTGAATACAAATATCAAGTTCACTTTAGGATATGGTCATATCACCACGGGAACATACGGAGAAGACGAATCAACCTCTCAAGAAAATAGAATCTATCAGGAGATACTATATCCTGTGAAATTTGGAAAACGGTTTTACACCAATCACCGGTTCAGGTACGAACAACGATTCGTCGAAAATCAAGATTTCAGAACGCGTTACCGCTACAACTTGTTTTTAAACATTCCTCTAAATCAAACGACTATGGACAAAAATACCCTATATCTAGCCTTATATAATGAGCTTTTTATCAATGGTGAACGCAATATCGGTAATAACAAAAAGGTTGAAGTATTTGATCGAAACAGACTTTATGCTGCACTTGGATTTTTTATCAAAAAACATCTCAAAGTTCAATTTGGTATGATGAATCAAACCACCAACAGTATTGCAAAGAATCAACTTCAATTGAGTCTTCACCATAATATCCAGTAACCAAATACATGCAAAAATTCAATGTTATTATCACAGGGTCTACAGGAATGGTCGGCAAGAGTGTTCTTTTAGAGTGTATTGAACATCCGTCTATCAAAAAGATTTTGCTCATCAATCGGTCAACGCTAAATTTTGACCACCCAAAAGTAGATGAAGTTTTACTCGCTGATTTTACTCAAATGCAGACTATCCAAGATCAACTAATTGGGTTCGATGCATGTTTTCATTGCATGGGAATTTCATCCATTGGTAAAAGTGAAGAAGAATTTACCAAAATCACCTTCAATCTCACCAAGATTTTAGCTGATACTATGTATAAGCAAAATAAGGATATGATATTTAATTATGTTTCCGGTACACTAACAGATAGTTCTGAAAAAGGAAAAACCATGTGGGCGAGAGTAAAAGGTAAAACAGAAAATTACATACTCAACAAAGGATTTAAAGACGCTTATATGTTCAGACCTGGCGGCATTGTTCCCGAAAAAGGAATTCGATCAAGTACGAGTTGGTATAATATTGCATATGTTCTGCTTAAACCTTTTTTTCCTTTGATGAAGAGAAATAAAAATATGACGACTACCACCAAATTCGGGCAAGCCATGATTAATTCTTTGTTATTCCCAACCGAATTGAAACACCTTGAAAATGAGAACATTAATCATTTGGCAAAGGCACTTCAGTATTAAATGATTTAATTGTATCATTGTATTAACTGAAATTGTCTTAAGCATGAAATCACGGTTCATTTTTGTTATTATTGGTACAATTCATATTCTGATTGGACTTTCTTTGATTGGTATGATTCCAAACTTTGATGAAGCAATTAAAACATGGGTAAGTTCAGAAATATCTGAAGACGTCAAAAACGTCATCATTGGGCAAACAAGAGTAATTATTGTTCATAGTATTGGTACTGGGTTGATACTACTTTACTGCCGTAGCTTGAAAGACACCAAAGACATCAAAAGAGTACTCTTAGGATACCTATTTTTAATGGCAATGATTATGACAAATATTGTTTATGGAATTATTCTTAAAAAAGGAGGCCCACCTTCTCCCATCATAATCTTGTATGCAATAGGAGCATTAGCTGGGTGTTATGGCTTTTTGAGAGCAAGCTATACCAACAAATAAGGCATTCAAATTACTCTAAGTTACCAATCCAAAGCTGTGACTAATTTTTCTTTTTCAAGCAGTTGATTAATAGCATCCCATAAAGCTATTCTGTGCTGCAATGATTCTTTTGCAACTGATAAAACCTCACACCACTTCTGATCATCGTTGCCACACAACTCCTCAATCATCATCAAGGATAAAGGGCCATGATCATCTCCATCAAGTTCGATGTGACGTTGCAAATAATACCTGAGCTTGTTATACTTTTTATTATGCTCATCCGATTGGTCTAAAATTTTAATGAACATATCTGGGATGACATCCTCACGACCAAATGTGAATGCTGAAGCTATTTTGTGTGCTTGCTGAGTGTCAATGACAGAAAACGTATGCTTCACAAAAACAGCTACTTTGAAGTTAATTGAACTATTTAACAGTCCATCTGAAAGTGAGTCTCCGTTTTTAATGGATTGTATAAAACTATCTATTTGATTAGTGTCCGCTCCTACCTGATTCATAGCATCCAAATACATTTGGAAATGACTATTTGGTTCCCCCTCCTCATTAATGTCGCTCTCTTCAGCAATCACTATTTCATTGATAAATCTGGATAGCTTAGGATTTTTGCTAGGTAGCCAAGGGGTTCTAACCGAGGTTAATTTTACCTGAAGTGCTTTTAATAAGGACATAAAATCCCATACTGCATAGACATGGTTTTCCATGAAAATTTTAACATCCTCAATGTTTTCTAAGTTTTGGTATAAAGGGTGATTTTGAAGTTGATATCTAAGATCAGCCAAGCTGTCTTCAATGTGTTTCACATTATTCATATTTTCCACTTCTACTTAAACAATATTAGACTCGTTTAGATTGAAAGAAACATCAATTTAAGTTGGAAAAACCTGGATTTTTTTATTTACCTCTATTAAATCAGCCCAAACCCCTTGATAACGTGTTCCTTTGACAATGTGATTATCCACCCAATGATAATTACCCCCTCTTGGCTTACCCATCAATAACCCATGATATTTGTAACCATGTTTGTCTAACCAATCTTCGGTAATCTGCCTCACTTCCTCTGTTCTAGATGTGAAAAACGTAATTATATGACCATCTTCATACCATTTATTTAGGGTTTCTACAGAACCATCATAAGGCAACACATGCTTCATACGTTCGGGATCTTCATTAGGAACATCATCTGTTATTGTTCCATCAATATCAATGAGATAATTTTTTACATCAGATGATAATTGAGGACTAGCCTCATGCCCTTGTTCATCGGTTACAGGTTTAAGTGTGAATTTTTTATCCATTGTATCGTATCATCAAGTGATGTAAGTTAAATACAAATTTATCAAAATGGTAACGAGCAGGTATGCAAAAGATAAAACTTGAAATACCCATTTTATCCATATTTTACTTCTAAAATGATGAGTCTATGATTTCATAAAAATCTCCCCTTCTAAAGTGTCATAAGTCAGAGATTTGCGTTCCAATTGATTCGTTTTATGATTAAAAACATTACACTTTAGAATAGGCTTCATGTATAAATGTAGGCTTATAGTTCTCCCTTGATGCGTATTTTCTAAGCTATGATAAGTATTTGAATTTTCAACAGTCGTCACCTCATTTTGACCAACATGATCTTTTTTTATAAGGTTCATGTACTTATTATCATCGTCATACTCATAAAGATATTCCGCAAAATTACCACGGACTACCTTCACCCAACACTCTTGTTGATTATGGCAATGGATCGCTGTCTTTTGACCTTCTTCCCAACAAAGCAGAATCAATTCGAAATCTTCATTTCTAGCAATACAATTTCTTGTATATCGGTTCTGATTCCAAGAAGTATAAGGTTCAATTTCTGACGCTGAAATTTTTAAATCATTAGATTGATTCAGGACATCTTGATAATGACCCAAATTAAGGGCAGAAATGAGTTCATCCAATGATGATATTTGCTCTATTGACCCTTTTTCCGCATCCATTTAAGCCCTCGAATTTAGTCTTTTTTAACTAATTATAAGTATTCTAAAGAAAAACATCTATGCCTGATTGAAAGGAATAAAACTTGGTTAAGCAAAATATTTAGCGGTTATTACCGCACACATGAAAAAAGAGTTACTTTTCTTCAATCAACTGGTTGAAAAATTGATTCATATTGAAGAAACAATCCCTGTTTCCAAGCCAATAGCTGCCGACCAAGTTATTGGTGAACTAAATCTAGAATTTGAGGAGGAGGGTATTAATGATGAGGATTGGGAGAGATTAATCGAAAATGTAGCTCTATATACGCCCAAAACTGCTTCCAAACTCTTTTTTAATCAACTATTTGGAGGCAGACAACCTAAATCTGTACTTGGTGATTTGCTCGCTGTTATCCTTAATAGTAGTATGTACACCTATAAAGTTGCTGGACCACAAGCAGGTATTGAAAAAGTCATTATTCAAAAAGTTTGTCAACTCATTGGCTATCCAAATACTGCTGACGGTACCATCGCTCCTGGTGGTAGTATGAGTAATTTTATGGGACTCGTTATGGCAAGAGATGCCGCTTTAACAGATATTCCAAATGCAGGTGTCAGTCAGAAAATGACCCTTTATACATCAAAAGAATCTCACTATTCTATTCCCAAAAATGCTGCATTTGCTGGTGTTGGAAGAGATCAAGTTCGATATATCAAAACAGACTCCACTGGTAAAATGGATATCCAACATCTAAATGATGTCATCCAAGAAGATAAAGAAAAAGGATTCAAGCCATTTTTTGTAAATGCTACTGCTGGAACAACAGTCCTAGGAGCATTTGACGATATTGAAGCCATTCATAAAATATGCCAGCAACACCAGATTTGGCTACACGTCGATGGAGCCTATTGTGGTGGCGTAATTTTCAGTAAAAAATACAATACATTAGTTAAAGGAATTGAACTAAGTGACAGCTTTAGTTTTAATGCACATAAAATGCTTGGAACACCCCTAAGCTGCTCAATCATCGTTACAAAAAATAAGAAGTCTTTATCTAAATCATTTAGCAATGAAGCAGAGTATCTATACCAAACAGATGATGATGACTTCGATCTTGGAAAAACCAGCCTTCAATGCGGTAGAAGAAATGATGCTCTTAAATTTTGGACATTATGGAAATCTATTGGAAACATAGGGTTAGAAAACATTATTAATCAACAATTTCACTTAGCGGATATAGCCAGAGAATATATTAATAACCATCCCGACTACACCGTTTATAGCTATCCAGACTCCATATCCATTTGTTTCAATTACAAAAACATCTCGGCCGACGAACTTTGTACTCATCTATACGAAGAGGCTACTGCAATGGTTGGCTATGGAAAATTTGGTCCCAACGAGTTTATTCGACTAATCACCATTAATGCCAACAATACAGAAAAAGAAATTCTTCATTTTTTCAAAGTACTTGAAGAAGGAGCAAAAGAATTAGAAAGCAAAAACATGCTTTCAATGGTCTCTTCATAGTTCTTAAGAATTTTTAAATAAAATACTGCTGTCTCCGTAGCTTAAAAAACGGTATTTTTCAGCTTTAGCAGTTTCGTAAATATCTTTCCATTCCTCCCCTACTACACTTGCAATTAACATTAGCAGAGTACTCTCAGGCAAGTGAAAATTAGTTATCAAAGCATCAATACTTTTTAACTCATAATCTGGCAATATCAAAATTTCAGTAGCTGCCTCTATTACTATCATATTCCGATCTTGCATGTAAGACTTGATATATGCTATGGATTCCATATAACTGAGATCTGATTTTTTTTCATAAGGTTCTAATTTCGAGACAAAAAATGACTCATCCATCCGACTTAGTTGAACTCCAATCCAATATAAACTCTCAAGCACTCTTAAACTTGTGGTTCCGACAGCAATACGATATTCGTGTTTTATCAATCCGTCAAGCGTATCTAATGTTACCTCAAAATGTTCTCGATGCATTTCATGATTTATAACATCATCCTCTTTTACTGGTAAAAATGTGCCCGCTCCAACATGAAGTGTCACCTCATTAATAGCAACTCCTTTATCCACTATATCACTCAATACAACATCGGTGAAGTGAAGACCTGCAGTAGGTGCAGCAACAGAACCTTCGTTCTTTGCAAATATGGTCTGATATGATATGACATCGCTCTTCTCTGTTTTTCTATTGAGATAAGGCGGTAATGGCAGTTCACCAATTTGTTGAAGCAAGTTCGAGAATGATTTTTTATTAGTCCATGAAAGCTCTACTATTCTATCTGCGCTACTAATCAATCGAGCTTCTATAACCCCCGATTGATTGCTCAAATCTAAATACTCCCCCTCTTTCCATTTCTTACTATTCCCAATCATGCACTTCCACTGACACCTTTCAGTACTTGCAAATGACTTTTCATAACTACCCGGTAGAACGGGCTCAAGGAGCAATACCTCAATAAGTGCTCCTGTCTTTCTCTTGAAATAAAGTCGAGCAGGTATAACCTTGGCATTATTCATAACCAAAAGAGCATCATTCGGTATAATAGATGATACATCTGAAAACTTATGATGTGTAATCTGACCATTTTGAAAACAAAGTAACTTTGATTGATCTCTTCTATGGAGTGGATATTTTGCAATTTGATCTTCGTTTAATTCAAAGAAAAAATCTGATTTACGTACTAAATTCACTATACTAATTTGTATCTCTTTCCAGGTAAACTGATAATGCAGTTTTTCATTTCTAACTCCAGCAAAGTTATCGCTAACAAACTAGATACAAAACCAGATTTTATCTGCAAATGATCTACCCCAACTTCAATATTTTCTTTAATGAGCGAATAAAGTTTTTGTTCGTTTTCCGAAAAATTATGAAAAAGGGGTTTTTGAATTTTCTTCTCAACTTTAATATCCCAATTTAATAAATGCACTAAATCTTCTATGTCTTCAATCAAATGAGCTTTATTATTCTTTATTAAATAATTACAACCTGATGAATACTTCTGATTAATTGCACCTGGTAAAGCAAGCACATCTCGATTATACTGATTTGCCAACTCTGCTGTAATGAGTGATCCTCCTTTGTTGGCAGACTCAACCACAATCACAGCATCAACCATACCTGCTACTAACCTATTTCTCATTGGAAAATTCTCTCTGTTGGGAATTGTATTAGACATATATTCCGAAATAACAGCCCCCTGATTTTTAATCATATCACGTGCTACGTTTTTATGCACAGAGGGATATATTTTGTCTAAACCATGAGCAACTACACCAAATGTTGGCATCATATTTTTGAGACTCTGCTTGTGTGCATGGACATCTATGCCATATGCCAAACCACTAACTATCGTTGGTTGATATGCGTTTAATTCTTCCATCAACTCCTCGATGAATTGCTTCCCATAGGAAGTCATTTTTCTTGTTCCAACAATGGCTATACACTTTTCTGGATTCAAATTTGAGCTCCCTTTAGAATACAAAACAATCGGACAATCTGGGATTTGCTTGAGTCGGTAAGGGTAGGATTCATCTAAGAAAAAATGTACATCAATTTGATTTTGATTAATAAAGTCAATCTCTAAATTAATATCATCAAAATCTTTAAAAGAATTAATATTAGCAGCTAGAGCCTCTCCCACTCCTGGAATCTTTTTTAAGTATTGTTTCGGTTTTGAGAATATCTCTTTAACTCCTCCACAATAACTAATTAAATTTTTGGCTCTTACACTTCCTACCATTGGAATTTGGGTGAGTGCTATTTTGTAGATTAAATCATTATCCATAGTCTGAATAACGAAAATATAATTCCTAGACGAAAATTGATTATTTTCTTAAAGTATTTGAATTGCGAGTAGCTAATCCAATAATTTCATCATAACCATAAAAGACATTTTTATGATAGACTAAAATCGTATAATCATTTTCTGTTTCTTGATGATTTCCTTCTGTAAATGTGTAATCTATTTTTCCTTCTTTATCCCTCAACACAAAATGATAGTTGTAATAGCTTTGCTTCAAAAGCACCGAGCAAGTATACATATTTTGTTCTGGAGAATAGGTCATTTTAAACTTATCCTTAAGCTGCCAATCCGATAATTCCCCATAGACAAATAACTCTCCCATGTCATTTAGATTATTGGATTTGAAGTTGAAATGCACCATAGCATAATCTCCATCTTCCACTAAATTCATCCCATCTGAATTAAAAATATCTCGTTTACCATTATAATCAATCCAACGAACATAATTGAGATATGCCTTCGATTCTTCTGGTCTCAAAACTACATTTTGAACAGTATCTATATATTTCTTGATCACATTATTGCTAAAGAAACGTAATGAACGAATATCAAAAAATCGAAACTCATTAGTGCCTGGCATAATATTCTCATTCTCATAATTAAAACTCAATTCATTATTGTTAACAAATTGAGGTTTAAGATTCGTAATCGCATTATTCCAGCTGTTGTTTTGAAGGATAGTCACGTGAACATCTAAAAACGGATTTGGAATATCAAAACCTAAATAATTTACAATAAAATCAACCTCTTGATGCGTAAAACGAAATTCTGGAACGGTCGCACTTTTGACTGTTGTTGTAATTTTCGTTTGGGCATCTACCACCATAAATCGACGAGTCAAAAGAATATCCTCCTCATCAAAATTTCGATATATCTTTAAGATATAGTTGCCACTTTTAGTAATCTCCATATCCTCCGATGGAAAGTCTAAGGAATAATGGGTGTATGTTTGATAAGTATTTGTAGAGAACTTATAATTTATAATTTCTCCCATGGTGTTACCATTTATATAATCCATCGGCTGAAGGTCACTTAGCATCCAATTCCGATCACAATGAACTAATGAATAATTCAAAAATTCATTCTGAGGATCAAGTATATCAAATGATAATTTAAGGGTCTCGTTAGAACCTAAGTTTATGATTGGCACTGGATCATATATGTCAATATTCTTTTGAAGAATAACTGTTGCTATTTGATTATCAAAACAACTGTTATCATATTCCTTCTGACCAAAAGAATTTAGGAATGAAACAAGAAATAAAGATAGCAGTATTTTTTTCATTTAATGACTATGCTTCAAATATACGAGCAATAAAAGATGATAAACTATGAACTCTTAAAGACTGGCAAAAAGTATCTCAAAACTAAAATGATTTTTTTGCTTGCTCCCAAACTTCATCCATCTCAGACAAGGTCATTTCCTCCATTTTAATATTCTTTTCCTGAGCATACTTCTCAATGGATTCAAACCTATATTTGAATTTTCTGTTCGTTGATTCTAAGGCGTCATCTGGATTAATCTTTAACCATCTCGCATAATTTATTAAGCTAAAAACCAAATCTCCGAACTCCTCTTCTTTATGAGCACCCTTTGCATCCTTAAACTCTTTTAATTCCTCCTCTACTTTATCCCACACATACTCTTTTTCGGGCCAGTCAAAACCAACTTGTGCGGCCTTGTCTTGCATTCTAGATGCTTTTATTATGCTTGGCATACTGTTAGGAACACCTGATAGAACAGATTTATTACCTTCTTTGAGTTTCAATTGCTCCCAATTTTGTTTTACCTCTTCCTCATCTTTCACTTCAACATCTCCATAGATATGAGGATGACGAGAAATCAATTTTTCACAAACACTATTCAAAACATCGGACACGTCAAAGGCACCTTTTTCATCGCCAATTTTAGAATAAAAAACCAAGTGTAAGAATAAATCACCGAGCTCTTTTTTTATTTCCTCATTGTCTCCTTTCAAAAGAGCATCACTCAATTCATAAGTTTCTTCAATAGTTAAGTGACGAAGAGACTCATTGGTTTGCTTTCGATCCCATGGACATTGTTCTCTTAATTCATCCATTATGATCAAGAGTCGTTCAAATGCTTTCAGTCTATTATCCATTATAATATCGGATTGGATTTCATCAATTGAACAAAATCATTTTTGTAACTCTTACCTACTGGTATTTTTACCCCATTAATCTCACATATAGAAGTTGAAAAGGATTCAACAGCTTTTCTGTTCACAATAAAAGATCGATGCACTCTACTAAAGATATCTTTTGGTAATTTAGACTCCATTTTTTTCATGGTTTGTAGTGTCACTATTTTTCGATCATTTAAAAATATTTTAACATAATCCGCAAAAGCCTCTACATAAAGAATTTCTCCGTAGGATAATTTCACAAGTTGTTGATTGGCTTTCACAAAAATGTATTCGTTATCCAAATCTGATTCTGTTACATCCAAATTATTCTTTATCGAATAATATTCTTTAGCCTTTTCAACTGCTTTTTCAAATCGATCATAGGCGATCGGCTTCAGTAGATAATCAATAGCGTCTAGTTCAAAACCATCAATAGCATATTCAGAATAAGCCGTCGTAAACATAAATAATGGCTTTTGCTCTAGAGAACGGATAAAATTTAATCCATTGATGCCTGGCATCTGAATGTCTAAGAACATCAAATCAATTGGATGATTTTTCAGAATCTCTGTAGCTTCCTCTGCATTGTTACAGCGGGTGACCAAGTTAAGTTCAGGGTGTTTTTTCACATATGCCTCAATGATATCCAAGGCTAAAGGTTCGTCGTCTAATGCAATACAATTCATCATACTAAATCTATTTTTAAGTTTACTTTATAATCAATAGCTGTTTCTATTACTTCAATGGTGTGCTTATCGGGATACATTAACCTCAATCGTTTATTGACATTTTTTAGCCCAATTCCTCCTTGATAATTTTCATTAATTTTAACTTCCATACCAGCTAGTGGCTTGCTATTTTCTAGTTCAAAATTGAGTGTACTTTTATTTACATGAACATCAATTTTCACATAACCATTCGCCATATCCTTACCAAAACCATGCTTGAAACTATTTTCAACAAAAGGAATTAAAAGCATCGGTACGATCTCTTGAGTATCAATACTACCATCAATAGTTAAGCTCAAATTCACTCGATCTCCATGCCTTACCTTCTCGAGTTCTGCATAGCTCTTTAAATATTTAAGTTCTTGATCTAAACTTACTCTTTGATTACTTCCATCATACAAAATATACCGAAGTATGTCACTCAACTTTAAAATGAGCTCTGGTGCTAAATCTGATTTTTGTAATGCAAGTGAATAAATACTGTTTAAGCTATTGAATAAGAAGTGAGGGTTTATTTGAGATTTCAAATACTTAAGCTCTGTTTCTGTGTTAAGAATCTCTAACTCTTTCGTTAATTTTTCTTTCTCGTACCAATGCTTAACCAACTTCAGACTCATGGTAATCGCCACAGTGTACATAATAGCCATTACTGCATTCAATATAAAACGCAGCGAGAGTAAAGCACGTTTATCATCTGGACCTATCGTGGATATTACTGAGAATACAGCAGACTCTAATAATGCCCCTAAAAATAAAGCTAAACTAATTGCTACAAAATACCTTAGATATGCTCTTTTCTGAAGAAAGAAGGGCAACAGCACATACATATTAAAATAACTTACTGCAGCGTGAATGGACACAATAACAAGAGAATTTATAAAAAAATCTGTTCGTGTTATTCCAGGACTAAGCACAAACACCCAAAAAAGAAGATATAGAGCCCACAACACCAAATGGTGAATATTATAACGGGTTATAAAACCATACAATCTTGAATTGACAAGAGAATTAGCTGTGCTAGACATACTTGATTTACTCCAAATTTAAGAGAACTTCGAGTAAATCTTCAAACTAAAAATGAATAACACGTTTAAGAATTAATTTTTGAAATAACGGAGCATTCTATAACTCCAGTCAATCACTAAGGTACCAGCTTTTATATATTTATTCTGGTTAGTAATTAGTTCAGAGTGATTTTCATTCGTCTGATAAGGTTTAGTTTGAGATACTACAAATGAAAAGGTAAGGACATTTAAAAACAATAAGATAACAATCACCTGGGTTGATTTTCTCATGCTTTTAATAGAATTAAGAATGTTTAACTTTTTCATGCTAATAAGTGTCATTCGTTACACAAATATAAGTTTTAGAACTTTATATTATAGTGTGCAGTAAGAAATGACATAAAAATGATAGTCTTGAAATGACTTACTAAAAATGAGTCTAAAGGCCCTCTCCTTTTGATTGTTGTTATCCATGAAATCTAATCTATCTTTGTATTATCAATTCATTAAATTATGCAATTTCTACCTTTATTCGGATTAATTTTAGTCTTTATGTCAATCGCATTTATAGGGATGGCTATTCGTGTATTTCTAGTCAAAGACGGAGAAGTTCGCGGTGGATGTGCTGGTAAAAATCCGATGATGCAAGAAGAAGGAACTGCTTGTACTATGTGTGGAGCATTACCTACTGAAGAATGCAAGAGTGAACCTGCATCTAGCTAATGAAACCTTGACTTCAAACTGAATAAAAACTAATCAATTACTCTTTCTACATTCATGGTGTCTAATATTTCTGAGAGAATTGGTCTGGATAATATCTCTCTTGGAATCTGAGCATAATCTATAAATACCAATGAATGTATTGCTTTACTGTCATGAATAGTTGAAATCACATCTCCTGCATTAGCAATATCATTAGTTGATAAAAAAGACACAGGAGTTTCAATCAATTTCTTTAGTTCATTAAACTCATTAGAATAAAGTCTTATTGATAATTTTCCGTTTTCATTATGATAAATCAAAAGACCTTTCAAACAGGTTGGGTCTAGGCTTATTGAATCATCTATTTTATTACTATATAAAGTAACAGAAACAATATCCTCACTATATAAATCCATATCTAGCGAATTGAATAAATTTTGTTTTTGTTCTTCACTAAATTTTGACTTAGAAAGTGCAAGTGAAGCCATTTTTTCTTCATCATGCCAATAGACATCAAAGTCTGATTTGAAATGCTCAAATTTGATTAATATTCTTTGATCTGGCTCTTGAATTTTACATGAAGTAAACCCAGAGATACTATTATCATTGCATCCAACTATTAAAATTAAAAGTATAAAAAATGAGTTCTTCATAACGGAGTATATCATAATATAAATGTTACTTTTTTAAGCTGAAACCACAAATTTAATTAGCTACTAGCTACCCTTCTTCATAAACCTTAAGTATCTCTATACAAGTTTTAACAGCTGCCTCCATATCCTGAACACTCACGTATTCGTGCTTGCTATGTATAGCCATTTCGCCCGTAAATAAATTGGGACACGGGAGTCCCATAAATGACAACCGTGAACCATCCGTTCCTCCTCTTACTAAGTCTTGTTGTGGCTCTATTCCAATCCGCTCCATAGCCTGAAGAGCATTCGCTTCTATATGGGGGTGTTTGTTTAAAACCTCTCTCATATTTCGATATTGCTCCTTTATTTCTACTTCATATGAAGAACCCTTAAAGTGGTTGGTCGTAGCTTCTGCTAAATCAATAAGTACCTTTTGATGCTTCTCTAAATTTTGTGTATCAAAATCTCGAATTAAAAAATCAACACTGGATTCTTCCAATTGTCCTTTTAAGTTGTATGGATGAACAAACCCCTCTGATCCTGAGGTGGTCTCTGGAGAAAATTTTGACTTAGGTAGTTGGTCAATGAAATGACTCATTACCTTCACAGCATTCACCATTTTACCTTTGGCATATCCTGGATGAGCACTTATGCCCTTGAATCGAATAGTCATGGAATTCGCAGAAAATGTATCTCCTTCTAACGAGCCTCTTGGACCACCATCCAAGGTGTATCCGATATCCGCATTCAACTTATCCATGTCTAACTTATCTACTCCTCTTCCAACTTCTTCATCTGGTGTAAATAGAATTCGTACATCTCCATGAATTTGAGATAGATCATTCATTAGCTCTTGAGCAAGTTGCATGATGATTGCAACACCAGCTTTATCGTCTGCCCCCAACAAAGTAAGTCCACTTGCAGTGATAATATCATCACCGATACGCTTGCTCAAATAGGGATGATCTTTTACCCTAATGACCTGACTTGGGTCATCTGGCAAAATGATATCTTGACCTTGATAATTTTTATGTAAGATTGGTTTCACATTCTCACCGCTACAATCTTGAGCTGTATCTACATGTGAACAAAAGCATATGGTTGGAACATCTTTATTTTTAGAATTGCTTGGAATAGTTGCGAAAACATAGCCCCAATCGTCCATTTCTGCATCTGAAACTCCCATAGCAATCAACTCTTTAACAAGTATCCTACTCAGATTTTTTTGTTTTTCAGTGCTTGGAAAGGTTAAACTTCCAGGATCACTTTGAGTATCGACCTGAACATACCTCATCAATTTATCTGCTATACTTTTTTCCATATCATTCATGTACTTACAAAGTAAAATAAAACCAACTCACATTAAGCCTTCTATTGAATAAAAACTCCCTCTAGCGTACTATCCTTTTCATAGATTAAGAAAGCAGACAATGAAGAATCATTAGAAATAATTTTTTTAGATTCCTCTAGTCCAAGCGTCATAAAAGCCGTGGCATAAGCATCTGCCACTGCACAGCTTTTGTTCAACACACTCGCACTTCTAAGTTCATTAATTATAGGTTTACCAGATTGTGGATCAATGGTATGACCAATAAGTTCGCTATCAACGATATAAAAATTTTGATAATTACCACTTGTTGCAAGGGCTTGATCTTTTAACTCAACAATTTCAAAAAAATTTAAAGGGTCAGCACCAATAACAGGATTATTAATTCCTACTTTCCAAAGTTGATTGTTCTGATTCAAACCTTTAGCTGTTACCTCCCCCCCGACTTCGATCATGTAGTTTTGGACTCTTAAGTGGTTAAAATATTCTCCAATTTGATCAACTAAGTAACCTTTGGCAATAGCGTTAAAATTTAATTGAGCAAATGAGTCTAATTTGAAAGGATAATCCAGGCTATCAAATGTTATTTTATCCATTCCTTGATGCTGCAAACAGGACTTAATTATACTATCATTCATCAGTTCATTCGCTGCTTTTGCTCTTGAATACTCACTGAAAAGACAGCCAGAACTTGGATCGAATGCACCTATAGTCTTCTCAGAGATTTCTTTAGAAAGTCGAATCATATATTTAAAATGGAACATATCCGTTTCAAAATATTTCAATTCATTGGGATTTTCCCATAGTGTATCACTGTTCAAGTTAAAACAAGAAATAAGAGAATTATATTGATAAGTAGATAAACTATGATTGATAACAAAAACAATGGAATCAATCGATGATTCAAGACTATCTATCTCCTCACCTAAATAAGAAATATGGTACGATGTTCCTAGTGCAGTCCCTGCTAGTTTGTGTTGAAGTGGTTTATCTGTTTGATTGCAACCAATAAAACTAAAATACCCAGATACAATTAAGATATAAATTACAAAAAATGACTTGCGAAATATCAGTGTTAAACTCAATCTTTACTTTTTCACGAACTTATAGTTGTGAAACTTATTTTCAAACATAAAGTTTAGCATATATTGACCAGGTGCTAGATCTGTGACATCAACCTTGGAATTTTCTATGGTTTTATTTGAGATTAACTTTCCATCAATCGAATAAATAGAACCATTTATTTCCATCGGACAAAAATGCGTCAATGATAATACATCAACCACAGGGTTAGGATAAATCTTAACTTGAGATTCTTTTGAAATAGGTTCAATATTACCTATCTCATTTTCTAACTTAAATATAGATGCGTTCGCAAACATTAAATACAGATGATTATCTACTAGTTTGAATACCTGTACCCAAGGATAATTCACTTCTTCTGGAATTATGAATGTCTTCCAGATTCCCCAAGTTTTTCCAGTATCATCACTCCTGAAAATTCTCACAGAATCTTCTATTTGAAAAGCACCACCTGTGGCATATACTGTGGATGGATGATTAGGATCAAACTCCATTGTTACGATGTACTCATAATTGGGTGAGTCATAGACATTCGTCCATGTTTTTCCTTTATCTGTAGAACGAGAAATATGCCCCTCTTTGCCAGCTATTATAATATTCTCATCTGTAGGGTGAAATGCCAATCGATTAACGCATTGGTTCTGTTCATAATTAGATGTTTCCCAATCTACTCCATCATTATGACTATAATGAACATAGGAATGAAAAATTGCATACTCTCCACATGAATAGATAGAAGATGTATCCAACGGATGAAAATCTAAACCATTACTCTGGTATGATACCAAACCCCATTGACCATATATTTCGGTCCATGTTATCCCAAAATCTCGAGATCGGGCAACACACGTTCCACTTTGTATAAGTAGGTCTTTATGATTCAGTGGATTAAAGTTTACTCTCATAATTGGGAAATAGCTAAATCCTGTCCCTCCAGCTCCGTTGGTAGAATTATAATATGTTTTACCATTATCTGTTGATACAAAAATGGTATTTCCCTCAGTGCTATCTACAGCACATAGAATGGTATCACCACCTATTAAAACAAAGTCATTTATATCCATCCCTTGGAAACCCGCTTCTATCCAATTCGTATCAGTAGAATGAATACTTTTCTTAAATAAACCATTCATCGTAGGTACGAAAAGAGTATCAGATTTTAGTCGAATATTCGGTCTTTGTTTACTCATCTTCTGATGAGACAGCCCCATATAAGTCAACTGTGCATTCGCTAATGAAGTAAATAATACCAGAAGAACCACGAGTGAGTTTTTCATAAATAAGTTTTTCATAAATTCGAAAATATTGACCTACTTTTTATTTACACTAAAAAGCAGGTCAAAAGAATGTCAAATTAACCACCGAAGTCGTCAAAGGCAACATTTTCTGGAGGTACTCCCCAGTCGTCACACATTTTTAATACTGCTTGATTCATCAACGGAGGACCACAGAAGTAAAACTCAATATCTTCAGGAGCTTCATGTTTGCTCAAATACTGATCAATTACAGCCTGATGAACAAATCCAGAGAAACCATCACCTTTTTTGTCATCAACATCCGTCTTTACTACCCAATTATCTTCTGGCATCGCATCTGAGAGTACCACGAAGAATTTAAAGTTTGGAAACTCTTCTGCTATTTTGTTAAAATGGTCAAGATAGAACAATTCTCGTTTAGATCGTCCCCCATACCAATAGGTTACTTTTCTACCAGTTTTCAATGTATGGAATAAATGGAACAGGTGTGATCTCATAGGAGCCATTCCAGCACCACCACCAATGTACAGCATTTCTGAATCTGTTTCTTTAATGAAAAATTCACCATAAGGTCCAGAGATAGTCACTTTATCCCCTGGCTTACAACCAAATACATAAGAAGAACAAATCCCAGGATTAACATCCATCCATTTGTTGTTTTTTCGATCCCAAGGCGGAGTAGCAATTCGAATATTCAACATCACAATATTTCCCTCTGCTGGATGATTTGCCATTGAATAAGCCCTAAAAATAGGCTCATCATTTTCCATTTTCAAGTCCCACAATCCGTATTTATCCCACTCCGATTTGAAATCCAAAGGATCTCTACCAAGAGCAACTAACTCTGGGTGAGCAGTGATATCAATATCTTTAAAATTAACAACCGTTGAAGGTACATCAACTTGTATATATCCACCCGCTTCAAAATCAAGTGTTTCTCCCTCAGGAAGTCTTACAACAAATTCTTTGATGAATGAGGCTACGTTATAGTTTGAAACCACTTCACATTCCCATTTCTTGATTCCAAATACTTCTTCTGGAACCTCGACAACCATATCTTCTTTCACTTTAACTTGACAAGCAAGTCTCCAGTTATCTTTTTGTTCTCTTCTTTTAATATGACCTGTTTCAGTGGGTAAGATGTCTCCTCCACCTTCATGAACTTGACACTTACACATGGCACAAGTACCTCCTCCACCACATGCTGATGGTAAAAATAGTTGTTGATCTTGGAGTACATTTAAAAGTGTACCTCCAGCATCTACCTCTACTTCTCGTTCTCCATTGATAGTTAATTTCACAGCACCCGAATTCACCAATCGCTTCGCAGCAACCATAAGCATGGCTACTAAAAGTATAATGATAGAGGTAAAGACTGCTGCAGCAAGTACAATTACAGTTGTATTTATAGCTAAAATCATTTTTTATTCTGAAAAATTTGCAACTGATACTTCCTCAACATTCTCAGTGTCTTGAGAAGTCTTTTCGAGTTCAGCTTGTTGTTGTTCTTTATTTTTAAATGGAAGTTCAAATCCTCCAAAACTCATGAATCCAAAAGCCATTAATCCCACTATGATAAATGTGATACCAAGACCTCTTAACGGTTTTGGAACATCAGCATAAGCCATTTTTTCACGTATTGCCGCAAGAGATACCACAGCTAGAAACCAACCTATTCCAGAGCCCAAACCAAAGGTTAAGGCCTCTATAAATTCGTAATCTCTAGTTGGCAAGAATAATGCACCACCTAGTATTGAGCAGTTTACAGCAATTAGTGGCAAGAATATTCCTAGCGAATTATACAATGATGGTGAGAATTTTTCTACTGCCATCTCAGTAAGCTGAACAAAAGCAGCAACAATGGCGATAAAAACAATAAATTTCAATACTTCAAGATCAATAGATGCAAAATCTTCACTGATCCAAGTTAGTGCCCCTTCCTTTAGTAGAAAGTTATATGCTAGCCAATTTAATGGAATAGTAATTCCCAATACAAAGATTACTGCCATCCCTAATCCAGCTGCTGTTTTGTATTTTTTTGATACAGCAAGGTATGAACACATACCCAAGAAGTATGCGAAAATCATGTTATCGATGAAAATCGATTTGACAAATATGTTTAGTAAATTCTCCATTTTTAATCTTCTACGTATCCGTTTCTACTTCTAATAACCCAAATTAATATTCCTAAAAGAATACATGCACCAGCAGGTGACATCATCACTCCATTACCAATGTATCCATCAGGAAGTACTTTCACACCAAATAATTTTCCGCTACCTGTAAGCTCACGGAAGAATGCAATAGCCAAAATAATCCAAGCATACCCAAACGAGTTGCCTAGGCCATCAAGCATGGCATCCCATGGTTTATTACCTAATGCAAATGCCTCTAACCTTCCCATAACAATACAATTGGTAATAATCAGACCAATGAATACTGAAAGTTCTTTCCAAACATCATAACTATATGCTTTTAATACTTGATCTACAATTGCAACTAATGACGCCACAACTACCAATTGAACAATAATTCGAATTCTGTTAGGGATTGTATTTCTTAAGGCTGAAATCACCACGTTAGCTAAAACCAAAACTGCAGTTACAGCAATTGCCATAACTAATGTAGGTTTTAATGCTACCGTCACAGCAAGAGCAGAGCAGATACCAAGTACCTGAATTGTAATTGGATTGTCTTCATCTAAAGGATTTGTGAGAAGTGCTTTCCTTTTCTTACTAAGGAGGGGCTCAGAAGTTTTTTTAACCTCTTTTACTTCTTTTTCTAATGTTTCTGTACTCATTTTTTATGTGATAAAATAAATGGTTTGTATAACGATAAATAGCTTTCAAGCATACTACTTACTCCTTTTGCTGTAATAGTAGCTCCACTAAGTCCATCAACTTGTTGAGGCTTGTTAGAATAATCATTCCCCTCACCTTTTTCAAAATAAGGGACACTCATATTACCATTAGCATCCACAATTTTCTTCCCTTTAAATCGGCTTTGAACCTCAGCGTCAGTTATTCTTGCACCGAGCCCAGGAGTCTCTCCTTTGTGGTCAAATACCACGCCAGAGACAGTCTCTAAGTCTGATTTCACAGCTACATATCCCCATATGAAATCCCATAAACCTTTACCATAAACTGGAAAAACATAGGAAACCACATTTTTCTTTTCATTGGTTTCATAAATTGTGTATACTGGGAGGTTTCTAACATATTTAGGTTTTTTATATTCCTTAAAAACATTAACACTCGCTTCCTCTGTTTCAACCAGATTACCAGACGATTTAACTACTTCAGCTACTACTGTCTCTGTGTACAAACGAGTTACTTCTTCATCACTCATAGATGAAATAGTTTCCTCTCCCAAAGCGGCTTTAAGGATGAAATTTTGTTTCTCTAGTAAGACCTCCATGTCTTGTTTTGGTTTAAGAACCATGGCTACTACAGCCAAAACAGAACCGAAGACTAATGTCATAATAACCGCATAGGTTATTATGTAATTATTACCATTTTTATTAAACTTTGACACGATTTAATCTTGTTTTAATGTTAGACTGAACTACATAGTAGTCGATAAGAGGAGCAAAAACATTCATGAGAAGTATTGCCATCATAATTCCTTCAGGATATCCAGGGTTGAAAACACGGATGAGAACGGTTAGAACACCAATCAAGAAACCATATATCCATTTTCCTTTTTCTGTCTGAGCTGCAGATACTGGATCTGTAGTCATAAAAATTGCTCCAAACATAAATCCACCAATAATCAAGTGGTAATATGCAGGCATGTCCATGTAAGCTCCATCTGCACCAGAGATATTAAATATCCAACCCATAAATAGACCACCTAAAATCGTGCTTAGCATAATTTTCCAGCTACCTACTCCTGCTGATATTAAAATGACTGCACCAATAAGACACGCGACTACCGAGGTCTCACCAATTGACCCTTGAATGTTACCCCAAAAGCTATCCATAATACTTGCAGACAATATATCATCACTCCAAGGTTTTCCTTCAGCAGTTGCTGAAGCAAGCTCTCCAAGGTTAGTTGCTCCCGAATAACCATCCACTGTTTTTGAACCCTCTGGTAAGAATGTCCAAACAGAATCACCACTCATACTAGAGGGATACCCTATGTATAAAAACATACGTGCGGTAAGAGCAGGATTAAGCAAATTCATACCTGTACCTCCAAAAACTTCTTTTCCAATAACTACTGAAAATGCTGTAGCTAAACCAACCATCCACAAAGGAACATCAGGTGGCATACACAATGGAATAAGCATCCCCGTAACAAGGAAACCCTCATTGACTGGATGGCCTCTGAACTGAGCAAATCCCATTTCTATACCCAAGCCTACACCATAAGAAACGATTATTATAGGTAACGTCTGAATTAAACCAATTAAGAAATTATCCCATAGGGTCCCATCTGTACCTGTTAATGCAAGTGACTGTTGATGTCCAACATTCCACAAACCAAACATCAATGCAGGTAGCATTGCAATAATCACAATGAACATGGTTCGTTTCAAATCTATACCATCACGAATGTGGGATCCGTTTTGAGTAGTATGATTTGGAACAAATAAGAATGTTTCAAATGCATCAAAAGTTGAGTGTAAAAAACTCAACTTACCACCTTCAGAGAAGGTCGGCTTTAACTTATCAATTTGATCTCTTAAAAATTTCATATTAACTTTCTTCTGCCATTAATTCTAAACCTTCTGAAAGGACTTGTTGAACATTTATTTTTGAAGTACATACAAACTCACACAGAGCCATATCTTCCTCTATAACTTCGTATATGCCCAAATTTTCCATTAGCTCTAAATCTTTTGCCATTACAGCTTTTATTAATTGCTGAGGCATAATATCCATAGGCATTACTTTTTCATACTGACCCGTAACAACATAGGCTCTTGGCTCACCATGTGGGTTTGTATTTACATTAAATGTTTTTTTGAGAAATTTTGATATTGGTAAGGAAGGACTTAATGTTGGCCTTGCATAGGATGGGAATAACCAACCCAATAACTCATATTGATTTCCTTCAGGAATAACTGTTACTTGATTATCAAAAAAGCTTAAGTAACCATCTTTCTCAATTTTCGTTCCTGTAAGAACATTTCCACTGATTACTCGAACATTTTCAGATTTGTAATTATCATTCATCAGACTATCAACAGAAGCCCCAAGTCTGGTCGTGTAATAAGCAGGTTCTTTAACTTCTGATCCAGCTATTACGATATTTTGTTCGAAATCTAACTTTCCTGTTTCGAATAATTTCCCAATAAAAGCAACATGTTGAGGCTTGATTGTCCAAACAACATCCCCCTTGTTTATAGGATCTAAGTTGTTAATCTGAACCCCAACAAGACCACTAGGGTGTGGTCCATCAAAATAACTCACCTTAACATCTTTGATATTCTGGTAGATGGTATTATCTTTTTTTGCATGTAAATTCAAATAGACACCACCTTCACACAACATATTTAAAATTTCGAAACCTGTCTGAAGCTGACCTTCTTGACCTCTCAATGAAACTCCAAGATCGGCAGCAAGTGGGGAAGAATCAAACCCAGAAACGTGAATAGATTTGGGCGTTGCTTCTGTGTCAGCTATAACACCATAAGGTCTTTGTGTAATAAATGGCCACAAACCTGACTCTAGGAGAATCGCTTTAATTTCATCAACATTCTTAGTTGAATATCCTTGAGTATCAAATTCTTTGCATTTGAACTCCGATGAATCTGCTAAAATTTTAATTGCAGTAATTGCTCTTCTGTCACCACGAACAATCTCTGCAACCTCTCCACTAACTGGCGATGTAAAACATATTTTATCGTTCTTTTTGTCAGTAAATAAACAATCACCAACGCTCACCTCATCTCCTTGTTTGACTTTTAATTTCGGTACCAAACCCTTAAAATCAGTTGGTTTTAATGCAAAAGTTGTTGAAGAGGATATAGAATGAATATGTGTAGAAGGTTTTCCTTCTAATGGGATATCCATTCCTCGTTTGATTTTTACGTTTTTTCCCATGGAAATTTGTTAAATTTTGCTGCAAATGTATTCTTTTGACGAAAGAATAAATACCTTAAAACGAAAAAAAAATATCTTCTTTTTAACTACCCTTAAACAGTCTGAAAATAGTCAAGATTAGCGTAATTATTTAAAATTGTTTGGAACGTAGTTTTAAACTAAAGTTTTTGGCTTTGAAACACCAAAAAACAAATATCCCACAGCTAATAAAATTATCCCGTTTAAAAATAGAAATACATATGTGAAATTAGAGAACACATTATCATAGATATACGCACTAGAAAAAGCACCTATTGTAATTCCTGCTTCTAGCGATATAAATAAAGTAGCAACAGACCTCCCAACATTCTTACCTTTCGCCACATCTACAACCCATGCAAATATGGATGGTGTATTAATTCCAGAGGCAAGTCCACAAACAATTGCAGAAATATAAAATAATTCTATTTGCCTAAACATCAGAAGTGAACAGGCAACTAAATATAATGAGGTTCCTATCTTACAACTCAATAATCGACCATATTTATCCGAGAATTTAGCAGTAAAAAGTCTCACTAAAACTGTTGAAATAGTCATTATTGAAACAAACAAACCTTTGTTGTTTATTCCTAATCCAACGGAATAATCTGGTATCAAGGTGATGATTGTACCAAAAACAGTTACACTAAGGAGCATAACAATTGCTGGATCTTTTGCCCTACTATCCCAAAAATCACTAAGCTTCACATGAAATGATTTAAAAGATATTTTTTGAGGATTAGGCAGCGTTTCCTTCATCCATAAAATAATTGAAATGGACAATACTGAAATAAAACCCGACAACAAAAACAAGTTATTTAAACCTATATAGGAAACAATGTTCGTACTCAAAGCATTACCAGACATCAAACCAACATTATTCATCACTCCAACAAGCCCCATTGCCTCTCCCCGTCTATCTGAGGGTACAATATCAGCAATGTAAGCTACTGTACCCGTAGGCATAAAACCTGTACTCATTCCGTGAATGAACCGAAGAAACAAGAAACCAAAGATACTAGTAAATAAGGGGTAAAAGAAAGACACAACTACACAAACTAACCCTCCAAAAATCATAACAGGCCTTCGACCGATTAAGTCAGCTAACTTACCACTAATTGGACGAGACAATCCTGCAGATATCGTAAATAGACCTATCGTGAACCCCTTGTAGTCTCCCCCTCCTAAAGAGGTGATATAATCGGGCAATTCGGGTATAATTATCGTAAAACTAAAAAAAAATAAAAGCGTACTCAAGCACAAGAGCCAGAACTGTAATGAATATCGCTTAAGCATGTTGAAAATAAAAAAAGGAGTGTTTTACACTCCTCCTATTTTTAAGATTGTATAACTTTATTTCTGTCTATTTTTTATAAACTCTTCTAGTTCAGGAACTTTATCAAAAGATTTACCATTCCAGTAACCTAACAGTTCAACTTTTTGAGGAGATCTAGCGATCAATTGCTTGATCTCTGGTATAGTATCCTTACTAATAAGAACATTGGTCGTTTGATAGTTCATTGAATTACTTACTTTAACGTTCACATAATAAGCAGGTCTCTTAGTAACAGGTTTGGTAGGCGGCCTACCCATTTTTCTTTTCTCTTCTGGCTTTTCTTTACTCTTTTTTCCCATGGTTTCTATTTAAATATTGTTGGGCTTTATACTTAAAACTATCATTTGTCTGAATGAAAAGTATCTTGTTTCATCATTCACATACAAAACGCTACAAACATATCAAAGTTTGCGAATAATTATAAGTTTATATAAGATTATGAAAATAAAAAGATTTATCAATCATTATGATACTGCTCTCCTCCAAGTATAGTAAAGGCTCTATACAACTGTTCTAGGAAAATAGTCCTAACCATGTGATGAGGAAAAGTTAATGGAGACAAACTCCACATTAAATTAGATCGTTGATAGATTCTTTCAGAAAATCCAAAGGCACCGCCAATTATGAAAGTAATATTTGAGTCACGTATTAGTCGTTCATTAATTTGTTGTGCAAAATCTCGACTAGAATATTGCTTCCCCTTTTCGTCCAATAAAATCACAAAGTCCTGGCTATTAATATTTTTTAGAATCTGTTCCTCTTCCCTCCTCAAGCATAGATCTTTAATATCTGATTTTTTGGAGGATGAAACAGTCATATAATTTAATTTACAATATTTATTTAACCGCTTTAAATACTCTTTTTCACTTTGCTCAAAAAAGGGTGTTTTAGTTTTACCAACAACAATGAGTTTCAAGCTCATTTAAGGAATATTGATATCAATCAGTTCATTTTGCTTATCAAAAAAACTGTAGGCTAACATTCCATACTTTATATCCGACTTGACGTTAACCCATTTTTTGTATTTAAAGTACCATTTCATTCGCATAGAAGGTACTCCTTTCAATAAATATGCAGCTAGATAAGGGTTAGTGACAATGGTAATTTGTTTATACGGTGCTGTAGCAAACAAATGATCAAGATGTTTTTCAATATTGTCGACAATCATAACACTGGAAACTATAGAGCCCGTACCTGCACATGTAGGACATTTTTCAGCAGTTTTTATCGACATCTCAGGCCTGACCCGTTGTCTTGTTATCTGAATCAAACCAAACTTACTCATTGGTAGAATAGTATGTTTAGCTTTATCATCTTCCATCGCATCACGAAGCGTATTGAATAACTGTCTCTTAAAATTTGGGGTTCTTAAATCTATAAAATCAATGACCACAATTCCACCCATGTCACGGAGGCGTAGCTGTCTTGCTATCTCTTTTGCTGCGTCCAAATTTGTTGCTAGGGCATTTTCTTCTTGATTAGATGATCGTGCTTGCTTGCTACCACTGTTTACATCAATCGAATGCAATGCTTCAGTATGCTCAATAATCAAATAAGATCCTCCTGGACAAGACACTGTTTTTCCAAATGAACTTTGGATTTGTTTGTCAATACCATAATAGTTGAAAATATCTTGCTTGCCCGAGTAATACTTCAAGACTTTTACTAATTTCTTATCAATGTTGTTCAAATGGGATTTCATATCCTCGTACAACATTTTTTGATTTACAGAAATATTAGCAAAATCGTAGCTTAATAAATCCCTGAGTATGGTAAAACTTTTTTGAGCTTCCCCATGAACACGATCTCTGGGCGAAGCAGAAGGTAGTTTTAAAAAAATATCGTTCCATTTTTTCTGGAGCTCTAAAATATCCTGGTGTAAGTCCTGTCCACCCTTTTGTTCCGCAGCAGTCCTACAAATGAGGCCTAATTTTGGGGTTTTAAGACTATTTCCTAAATTTTTTAATCGTTTACGCTCATCAAATGTGCTAACTTTTTTTGAGACATTTACGGTGTCATAAAATGGAACAAGGATAAAATACCGCCCAGCAATAGAAATCTCTGTAGTTAATCGTGGACCTTTGGATGAGATTGGCTCTTTAGCAATCTGGACAAGAATTTGTTGATTTCGCTTTAAAATCTGGTTGATTTTTCCCGTTTTTACTGTTTCGGGTTCTAAATCAAACTGTGATAAATCACCATCTTTTCGTTTGCCACTCATCGTATCTTTGGTTATTTTTAACCAAGATTTGATGTATGGTCCTAAATCATGATAGTGTAAAAATGCATCTTTTTCGTGGCCAACGTCTACAAAAGCAGCGTTAAGACCAGGCATTATTTTCTTTACAGTACCTAAATAAATTTCACCGACTAAGAAATTTCCGGAATCGGACTTTTCTTGGTGTAATTCAACAAGTTTCTTATCCTTAAGAAGAGCTATTCTTTCTCCTTCACGCCCTACATCTATAATCATTTCGTAGGTCATATTTCTTAAGAATTAAGTTATTTCTTTTTCTTGTGTCTGTTTTTTCTCAGACGTTTTTTTCGCTTATGTGTAGCTATTTTATGTCTTTTTCTTTTTTTACCGCTTGGCATAATATTTTATTTATAGTTTATTTTCCTACTATTTGATTTCTTATTTCCTGAAGAGTATTTGAGTACTCTTCGTTTTGGGGCTGCAAAGATACTAATTTTTCAAATCTTTTTTCAGCTTTTTCAAGTTGTCCTGATTCAAGTGAAAATAGACCCAAATAGTATATAGCACGCAAATTGTTACTATCGTTCCTTGTTACTCCTAAAAGTTTCATGATTCCCTCATTCATCACAAGCGACATATCACCAGTTAATTTACCTTTTTCTATATTCTCCAGTGCTAAATCAATTTCTTCATCAAAACTTACATCAATGTCTGTTGCCATTTCGGAGCTATGCGGATCAACCTCTGAATTAACATGAGGATCTACATCAACCTGCTCTTTGTCACTAGTCTTGTAACCTGATATTGTAAGTATCAGAGTGAGCAAAATCCCCAATACAATAATGATAGCATTGGCAGTAGGCAGATTTTTTTTCAATAGCTTGTAAATTTATATGGTTTACCCCTTCTTAACTCTATCAACAAAAGTTTTTGCTGGCTTGAACTTAGGGATATTATGAGCAGGGATGGTTATTTGGGTATTTTTAGAAATATTTCTTGCTATTTTTTCAGCTCTCCTTTGAACCGTAAAACTACCAAAACCCCTGAAATAGACATTTTCATTCTTGACCAAAGAACCTTTAACAACTTTGAAAAAACATTCTACAGTTTCTTGAACAATTGCTTTTTCTACACCTGTTCGTTCTGAAATTTCGTTAATTACCTCTGCTTTGGTCATTTATGCAAAAAATTAGATTAGTATGCAAAAGTAATTTTTTTTCACAAATATTCGGTCAATATCCTTTTTTTTGAAGAAGTTTTGAACATAAGCAATTTACTTATTGACTGGTATCAAAAAAACAAAAGAGAATTACCTTGGCGTAACACAACTGATCCATATAAAATATGGCTTTCAGAAATCATTCTTCAACAAACCCGTGTCCAACAAGGCCTCCCTTATTTTGAGAAATTCATTCGTCACTTCCCTACAATATTTGATTTAGCAAGTGCCCACGAACAAGATGTTTTATTATTATGGCAGGGTTTGGGATACTACTCAAGAGCTCGTAACATGCATCAGACTGCTAAAATTGTTGTTGACCAATATTACGGAAACTTCCCGAATAAATACTCAGAAATCATTAAACTCAAAGGAATCGGAGAATACACTGCAGCAGCAATTGCAAGCTTTGCCTTTGGTATGCCTCACCCAGTTTTGGATGGGAATGTATATCGGGTAATTAGCAGACTTTTTGGAATTGAAAAACCCATTGATACCGCACACGGTAAAAAAGAAATTACCGATGCACTTCATTTGATATTTGACCAGGATAATCCAGGGCTTTTCAATCAAGCAATCATGGAATTTGGTGCTACTCATTGTACGCCTAAAAAACCAAAATGTTCAAACTGTATATTTAATACTAAATGTGAAGCTTATAGAATAAACAAAATCGATAGTATTCCGCATAAAAAAGGCAAGATAAAAGTACTTAAAGTCAATCATACCTACTTGTGTTTAATTTATAAAAAACGCACCTACATTCAGAAAAGAACCGAGGGTATTTGGCAAAATTTATATCAGTTCCCATTGATTGAGGAATATATTGATACTAATAAAATTGCTAATTATTTAGAAAATTTTTTAGATAATACTTCCGACTTTGAAATTTCTGACACATTTGAATCTAAACATGTTTTGTCTCATCGTAAAATTAACGCAACATTTTACACAATATATTTGAACACTCAACCGGTTTTTTCAAAAAACAATATATTTGAAATACCATTGACAGAGATGAGTACTAAGTACCCTGTAAGTATTTTAACACAGAATTATTTAAAAAAACATAACCTATGATCAATAAAGTAACATTAATTGGACACCTTGGCAAAGATCCTGAAGTTAGATACCTAGATAAAGACAGAGTTGTAGCCAACCTTACGCTTGCAACTAACGAACGTTACAACGACAGAAACGGTAATAGAGTAGAAACCACAGAATGGCATAACCTTGAAATGTGGGATGGTTTAGCTAAAGTAGCTGAAAAATATCTCAAAAAAGGCTCTCTGGTATATGTGGAGGGTAAACTAAAAACAGAAGAGTGGGAAAAAGACGGCATTAAAAGATACACCACTCGAATAAGAGTTACAACTATGAATATGATGGATAAAGCAAGTGGTGGTTCGGGCGAAACTGCTTCAGTTTCCTCACCAGCTCAAGAATCCAGTCAATCAATAGCTAAACAGAATGAAGATGCTGTAGATAGTATTATCGATGGCGGAGATGACGACTTACCATTTTAACAGAATATCACTCCATTGAAAAGCGACCCCGATCCCTATCAACATATCGATTCACTGCTCCAATCGTTATTCATAGCAGAAATTAATCTACCCATTACATCTATGTTAATTGGTTTATTAATCATTTTGCTTTTCTTGGGCATATCAGCTCTTTTCTCTTGTTCAGAAAACGCTTTTTTTAGTCTTAGCCCCGAGAATCTAGCTGAACTAAATGATGAAGATTCTCCACAAAGTCATACCGCACTCAACCTAATAAATGATCCTGATCGCCAAACTGCAACCCGCAGACTATTGGCTACAATACTACTAATGAACAATTTAGTAAATATTTTTATTGTAATTTACTCAAGTTATTTATTTAGCAATTGGTTTCAGTTTGATTCTTTCCAAACTCCTTTTGGATTCATTAACCTAAATTTTTTATTTCAAGTAGTATTTATCACCTTTTTAATTGTACTATTCGGTGAAATTATTCCGAAGATTTATGCTACTCAAAACAACCTAAAAATTGTTCGTTTAATGTCCAAACCATTAAATGTTTGCTATGTTGCTTTTAAGCCACTAATCATCCTTCTAGTCAAGAGTTCGTCAATATTTGATCGTTATCTGAAAAGTAGACAACATAATATTTCAGTTGAAGAAATAAGTCAGGCAATTGACATTGCTGATAAAAACAAAGAGATTGAGGAAAAGCACATTCTTAAAGGGCTAATTAGTTTTGGAAATACCAGCGTCAAACAAATTATGAAACCCCGAACGGAAGTCAGCTGCCTTGAAATGCAAACTCCATCTAAGGAATTATTAAATACTGCAATCAAATGGACATACAGCCGTATCCCAATCTATGAGGATAACTTTGACCAAGTCAAGGGCATACTTTATATCAAAGACTTGCTACCTCACATTCATAAACAAAAAGGATTTGACTGGCATCACCTTATTCGACCAACACTATTTGTGCCAGAACACAAAAAAATTGATGATCTTCTGGAGGAATTCCAAGAAAAAAGAGTTCACATGGCCATTGTAGTTGATGAATATGGAGGTACTAGCGGCATTGTTACCATGGAGGATATCTTGGAAGAAGTTTTTGGAGAAATAAAAGATGAATTTGATGAAGAAGATTTAGCTTTTTCAAAGTTAGACAATAACACATTTGTGTTTGAAGGCAAAACTGCTCTGCATGACATCATTAAAATATTAGATCTTCCACTTGATTATTTTGAGTTAGTTAAAGAAGATGCGGATACAATTGGAGGGCTAATTCTAGAAATTCACAAAAAAATTCCTTCCATTGGAGATACCATAGATTTTCAAGAAATGGTTTTCACCATTGAGAGTGCAGATAATCGAAAAATTAAAAGAGTCAAACTAAAAATTACAAGGGGTTTAATCAAGACAAATGCATAAACTTTCGTTCTTCATAGGTCTTTTGTTTATGATTGGGTGTTCAAATTACACCCCAAAGCCAAAAGCATATCCTAAAATAAATTATCCTGAAGCGGGAATTAACCAGACCAATACCTCTTGTCCATTTTCGATTCATATACCTAAATACAGCACACTTACTCCCTACCCCACTGAAGATAAGAGTTGTTGGTATAATGTCAATTTTGATCAGTTCAATGCTACGCTTCATTTGAGTTATATCCCTATACAAGGGCAGAATGATCTTGATAGCCTGACTGAAGATGCCTATAGACTTGTGTTCAAACCACACTTACAAAGAGCAGAAGAAATTATCGAACGAGAAATTAATGACACAATTAAAGGATTGTCTGGTATGATATATGATCTTCAAGGAAAAACAGCTACCCCTTTCAATTTTTTTGTTTCAGATGGTCAAAATCATTTTCTGAGAGGATCATTCTATTTTAATTCCAAAACCAATAGAGATAGTGTTCTTCCTATCTATAACTTTATTAATAAAGACATTCTTAAAAGTATTCAAAGTATCCGCTTTAAATAAGGTGACTTATTTTACCCTCAAGGTTCTTCCAATTCGGAGAACTGTGGTTCTTCGAATACCATTCATCCTACAAATTGTATTCACTGATGTTCCATACTTTAAGGATAAACCATACAATGTATCGCCCGATCGAATTCGATGATAGCGTTTAGCATATGCAGGGTACACATGATTCCTTGGATTCCCATTTTTGATATAAGGAAACCATGTGTGGTTCACAAAAATCTGTGAATCTTTAAGCTGAAAAGTATTAAAATCAATAATTCTTACAGGATCAAAAGCTTGCCCCATTAGACGAACTTCAAAATGTAAATGAGAGCCTGTACTTCTTCCAGTACTGCCACCGTAACCAATAATATCACCAGCCCTAACTGATTGATTAACCTTAACTAGTGCCTTGGACAAATGAGCATACAACGTTTCCACTCCATTATAGTGCCTGATCATGACATAATTACCAAACCCACCCCTATTGTATCGTTGAATTCTCACGACACCATCAAATGCTGCGTATACAGGGTCTCCTATTTCTAGATCAATGTCTATTCCTTTGTGCCAACGACTTCTTCTCCAACCATATTTACTTGTTACCCGACCTGGAAATGGATGAACATAACCACAACTCGAATCAATTAAATCTAGGTGGTAACCCAATTTCATTTGTTCGTGATCATATTTTGGAAGATCAACATTGCTATGGTCCCAACTAGTACCATAAATGGATTGTGCGGGTGCTAGATCTACAGCTGAATAAGCTAATGGTAGTGAGTCTAATTTAGATGTGTCTTGTTGTGAAAATACAGTAAAAAATGAAAAACAGAATCCTAAAACTAGGCTATATTTCCAGTATTGATCTGACTTTTCTCTCATCTTTAGTTAATTGGTTTACTAATGAAGTTACATTTTCAAACTTCATCTCTTCTCGAATTCGAGAACAAAATGAGATTAAAATTTTATGGTGGTAGATATTCTTTTTAAAGTTAAGAATGTGAACCTCCATGCTCCACTTCTTGTCTTCAAATGTAGGATTGTAACCAATATTTAACATCCCAGCGTATTTTATTTTGTCAACATATACCCACACTGCATAGACACCATTTTGAGGTATCAACTTATAACTACTGCTAACTCTAACATTTGCTGTTGGGTAACCTATGACTGTACCCCTTTGAAGTCCTTCTTCTACCTTTCCAGAAATGGTATATAAACCTCCCAAATATTCTTTAGCTAGATGAACATCTCCCTCCAAAAGTGCTTTTCTAATTTTGGTGCTGCTTACAATGCTATCATCGATATCCTGAGGCGGAATTTCTTCCAACTCAAAATTATAGGTTTCTGCAAATTGTGACATTTCCTTCAATCCTCCCTCTCGATTTCTTCCAAAACGATGATCATACCCAATGATTAATTTTGAAATATGTAGTTGCTCAACCAATATGTCACGTACAAAATATGAAGCTCTCAACCTACTCAGCTCTTTAGTAAATGGTATGATAATCAAATAATCAATCCCAAGTGCCGAAACTAAGCCTACTTTTTCCTCGATGGTAGTTAATAATTTTAACTCATTATCATCTGGATAAAGCACCAAACGTGGGTGGGGATAAAATGTAAGCAATACACTTACCCCATCTATTTTTTTTGCCTCTGAAACTACATGTCTTAATATTCTTCGATGCCCAAAATGCACCCCATCAAATGTTCCCTGAGTAATAACCACTGGTTTTTGAGGGTTAAATTCTTCAATGTCATAAATTACTTTCATGAGTTCAGTTGTCTTGCAAATTTGAAAAAATCTTCAGTATCTCGAATATCCGAAATTTGAACAGCATCACTTAAGGGGTAATCTCCAATTGATGTCCTTACCAAAGAAGACATATACGCACCACTACCTAGAGCATAACCCAAATCCCTTGCCAACGATCGTATGTAGGTACCCTTGCTACAATTAATTTTAAAATTAAGAGTAGGGAAAGAAGAATGATCTACATCAAATTTTGATATGTATGCATTACGAATTTTTAGCTCAATTTTATTCCCTTTTCTAGCGTGTTCATAAGCTCGTTTCCCGTTTACTTTTACAGCCGAAAACTGTGGTGGAACCTGTTTTATTTCTCCTCGAAATTGCTCTAATTTTTCCTCTAAAAACGTTGGAGAAATGTGCTCATGGGGATACTCATTATCAATAGCTGTTTCTAAATCAAATGACGGTGTAGTCTTACCCAATTCAAATGTTCCTTGATATCCTTTTTCTTGAGCTTGCATGGATTCAATTTTTTTGGTGTATTTACCATAGCAAATGATTAATAATCCAGTTGCCAATGGATCTAATGTTCCTGCGTGGCCTATTTTCTTGATACGAGATATGTTTCTAAGTTTTTTAACTACATCAAAACTTGTCCAACGGATAGGCTTATCTATAAGTAAAAATCCTCCTTCTTCAATTGTCAATTCCCCCATTTTATTTTTGAGCTAACTTATACATGACAAAGGCAACAATACCGAATATTATATTAGGGATAGATGTAGCTAAAAAAGGATGCATTGAACCACTTGAACCATAAGCAAGAAAAAACTGAAAAACAATTAAAAAAGTAAAGCTAATTAGTAAACCTACACCCAAATTTAACCCGATACCTCCTCGTGTCTTTTTAGTGGACACTGAAACTCCAATAAGTGTTAAAATAACAATGGCTAGTGGCATTAAAAATCGCTTATACTTCTCTGTTGAATAAAAAAAGGTATTGCCTGTTCCTCGCATCTCTTCTAAACTAATCATCTGATCCAATTCCCTGAGATTAAACATCTGAACATCGTCATTTTTACGAAAAAAATCCTCTGGATTAAAAGGAATGATTGTATCCATAATCTTTCCCTTGGTCAATACTTCACTAGAATCTTCAAAACGTCTAATCCACCACTTGGTGAGTTTCCATTTTTCTGTCTCTTCATTCCAACTCATGCGGTTAGCATACAGCTTTGATTTCAACTCTCCATTATGAATATGTTCCAGACTCACTTTATATCCCGTACTGTCTGAAAAGTTAAAATTCCCTATGCTTAGAATGTTACCTGGAGAAATTTGTGTCTTAATTTGAGATTGTGAATAATGTGATCGCTCACGGATGTAAGTATTCTCAAAGTCCACACGAGTCTTATCTGCTTGGGGAATAATCCACGCCGATAGCGAAAAAGATACAAGTGCTAAAAAAACAGCCGTAATTGCATAAGGAGCCATAAGTCGCTTGTATGAAACTCCGCTAGCTAAAATGGCCACAATTTCTGAATTCTGAGTCATCTTAGATGTAAAGAAAATAACAGAAATAAATACAAAAACAGGACTAAATAGATTGAGTAAAAAAGGAACCCAATTCACATAATAATGAAAAACTACCTCGTAGAATGGTGCATTATTTTCTATAAATTCGTCAATCTTCTCCGAAACATCAAAGACAATAATGATTACTGTAAAAAGCCCTAACGCAAGCAAAAATGCTCCTAGGAATCTTTTTATAATGTAGTAATCAATCTTTGTTAGCTTCACTTCTTTAAAGAATTATGGATTAACCATTGGGGTTGATTTTTTTGATAGCTGCCCCAAATAAATCAGATATGGCATTGCACTCCTCTAACACTGGATTTAAAATTCCCAAACTTACCCAACCTTCTTCCTTGATTGTATCTACCCAATAATAACACCCATCTACAGACTCACGAGCATCATTTAATTTTTGAAGAAAAAAATCAGGATTTTGAGTCACCATAAGACCTTTGGATTTAATGGCTAAGTTGGATGAATGGATAATTAAATGTTCGCGAGTCACACTGCTCATCAAAATATCCTTGGGTAACACCAATGCGATTTTCAGACAAGTCTTACTCAAAACTTTCGTACGGTCATAGATATTTTCTATCATAAACGTTGATCTAATTTTTTAACCATGCTATTCTTCCAACTCACAAAGGTATCATTCAGTATGTGTTTTCTTGCTTCTCCCACCAACCACAAGTAAAATTTCAAATTATGTTCACTCGCTATTTGAGCTCCTAAATACTCTTTCGCTTTGAATAAATGTTTAAGATAAGCCTTACTATAGTCTGGTGTGAGGTCTTCATCTACTGCTGAATAATCATCTTCCCATTTTTTATTTCTCATATTGATCGTACCCTCTTTGGTAAACAACATTCCATTTCTTGCATTTCGTGTTGGCATGACACAATCAAACATATCAATACCCAAATGGATACACTCCAAAAGATTGCTCGGAGTACCCACCCCCATCAGATATCTGGGCTTGCTTTTAGGTATGGTCTGACATATCTGATCGCTAATAGCATACATGTCTTCATGGGGTTCTCCAACAGACAGCCCTCCAATGGCTATTCCATCTGTATCATGCTTGAGGCAAAATTCTGTACTCTGTTGTCTCAAATCGGGAAAAGTACTCCCTTGAATAATTGGAAAAAGTTGCTGATTATACCCATAAATAGGTTCCGTCTCTTGAAACCTTTTAATGCATCGATCCAACCATCGATGAGTAGTATGCATGGAATTGGTTGCATATTCTCGGGTAGAAGGATACGGCGTACACTCATCAAAAGCCATAATAATATCTGCTCCTATAACTCGCTGTGTATCCATTACATTTTCGGGAGTAAAGAGTAGTTTATGTCCATCAATATGACTTCTAAAAATCACACCCTCTTCGGTTATCTTTCGTTGATCAGAAATACTGTACACCTGAAACCCACCGCTATCCGTCAGCATGGGTCTTTCCCAATTGATAAATCGATGAAGTCCTCCAGCACCTTTCAAAATATCTAATCCTGGCCTTAAGTATAAATGATACGTATTGCCCAAAATAATTTTTGCATCTATCTTGTCCTTTAATATTGCTTGATCTACAGCTTTTACCGTACCTTGTGTCCCAACAGGCATAAAAATAGGCGTTGGAATCTGACCGTGGTCTGTAGTTATTAATCCAGCTCTTGCCTGGGTATTTTTGTCGGTGTGTTGAAGATCGAAAAACACTATTGGAATATAAAACTAATTTGGATTAATTTGGGAGATATTCTTTTCAAGCTTGAAGCATAAATATACTCATCCGGCACCAATTGGTTGCCTAAGCCATTACTTAACTTTAGTTCTGGACTGAATTTGAAGTAATCGTAATAAAAGTCAAACCCAAAACCAACATCATACGAAAAGGTATTCGGATACATGGCTACAATGGGCTTGGTATCACTTCGATCTGTTTCGATATCACTTGTGAAATCAAAACGGTAAGTCAGCCCTCCCAAAAGGTACAGTCGTGCATTTTTATGACGTACACTTTTGTATTCAAATGTGAAAGGCACTTCCATATAGGTCGATTCCATTTTAGCCGTTTTGACAATGTCATTTTTGAAATGATAATTCAAATCTCTGCGGGCAAATTGAATGTTCAGCATGGTACGCAAATCCCAATGTTCGGACAGTCGAAAATTGACTAATCCACCTAAACCAAAGCCAGGATAAGATACTGACTCTATACGTTTCAGCGAATCATAATTTAAATTATTCTCATCCACCGCAAATTTCATCTTGGCTGTATTGCCCATAATCCCGAAACCAAAACGAATAGGTTTTCGGTCATACAATGGGTTCAGCTCTTGTGCTTGAGCCAGCATGCCCATCATACAAAGAAGGATGGTTATTATTTTATTCCTGTGTATATGGAACATACGCCAAAGGTTAAACGCCTGTCATCCACTTTTCGGTATGATAGACTTCTCATTATTTGCTTAAACTCATCCCCTTCTGGAAATGCTGCCACAGATTCAGGCAGATAAGTGTAGGCTGCTGAATCTCCAGAGAATAGCTTTCCCCAGAGCGGAAGTAGTGTCTTGTTGTAAAGGTTAAAAATTAAACCAAACAGACCTGTTGGCTTTGAAAATTCTAAGATCATCACCACAGCACCAGGCTTAAGTACACGATTAATCTCTGCAAGTCCTTGACTCAAATTCTCAAAGTTTCGAACACCAAAAGCTACAATCACAGCATCAAATTGATTGTCTTCGAATCTCAAATTTTCGCTATCTCCTTGCTCTAATCGAACATTAGTTATGTCTCGATCAGCAATTTTCTGCCTGCCCACATCGAGCATTCCCTCCGATATATCCACACCAATGACCTCCTTGGGTTGAAGGGGTAAGGTTGCCAATGCAAAATCTGCCGTACCTGTAGCTACATCCAATATCTTTTTAGGTTCGTGCTTAGCAAGCATTTTGATTGCTTTTTTTCGCCAGCCTACATCAATTCCTAGAGATAAAAAACGATTCAAAAAATCGTATTTGTGAGCAATGTTATCAAACATCTGTTGTACTTGCTCTTTCTTGGAGCCATCGGCTTGGTATGGTTTTACTTTGGTGCCCATTTTAAAGGTTGTGCAAATTTAGGTTGAATCTTGTGATTTTATTCACTACGTTTTAAACTTAATAATCTATCACAGGTTATAACAAACCACTATCCAGTTTGTGTTCTATCTTCGCAGTGTGAATTTTGCTAATGCCAAATTTTTAAGAAGCTACAGTCTAGTAGGACAAATCACGGATAACAAAAATCCAGAATTTGCTTTTATCGGTCGAAGTAATGTGGGCAAAAGTTCCTTGATCAACGCTCTGACAAGCAAAAAAGATATGGCAAAAACCAGTGCTAAACCCGGTAAAACTCAACTGGTCAATTTTTTTGATGTAGAAAACATCCTCAATTTGGTGGATTTACCAGGATACGGCTACGCCAAAGTAAGCAAGCAAAAACGAGAAGTTTTTGAGGAATTAATCACCGAATATTTACTGAGAAGTGAAAATTTGTTCATTGTCTTTGCACTCATTGATGCGGCTATTCCTCCCCAACGAATCGACTTAGAATTCATGGCTTGGTGTGGCGAGCATCGGGTGCCTGTAGGAGTTATATTCACCAAGACCGACAAGAAAAAAACCAAAATTGTAGAAGCCAATATGACGGCATTCGAAGACGAACTCAGCCGGTTGTTTGAACACCTTCCAGTTACTTTCGAGACCAGTGCCAATAACAAACGAGGCATTGATACCCTCAGCGAATGGATTGAAGAACAAGTCTCCCTTACATTCAATCAATAGTTAAAAACCTACTTTATAACAAAACGGCGAACATCGTAGGCTTGGTTTTGTATGGAAATTCCAACCAAATACACGCCCGCATCTAAAAACGAAATATCAATTTTGTGCTTCAATGAGGGTCCGTTCAATGGATGAGAATGGATTACCTGACCTGCAAGATTCGTAATCTCCAAAACTCCCGTTTGCGGACTCGCCAATTCTACATTGATTTCTTGGCTTGCTGGGTTCGGAAAGAGCTTGAATGCAGGTCGTTTGTTCGCATTAGCAACATGTAATAAAGCCGCATCATACATGGCTAGACAGTATTGACCTTTGCGAAGATTGGATATATTGATGGTTCCGCGTTTGTCAAAAAGCGAGCCCATATTTTTAGAATAGTCCGAGGCCTCTGTCCACGAAGACTGAGCATTTGGTCGGTACAATAGCACAAGGCTGTCTTCGGAAGAACGTATCAAATCGGTATCCAAAAAACCATAATCGGGAGCCGTAGATTTAAGTCCACTATAAATGAACTGTGCTTCTATCTGGGTGTTTTCATCCCAAAGTCCTTGTACCTCCCAATAGCGTTCTTTGCTGATTTGTGCCCCTTGGGGTTTACCGTAGGTCCCATCCGCAGGAGCCCAATGGTGGGTTACCCATAACCGAACAGAATCTTGATCGCTCGATTCAAGTCTCACTTTTTTCATCATTCCATGTGTGAGATTTTGTTCCTCGGAAGTGATGGCTATCTGATCGGTAGTAGTGGCATCGCTGATTTTATCATTGGGGTCCAATACCCAAAATTCAGGTTTGAACGGACAAGTCAATGAATATAATTGTTGGGATTGGCTTACAATCACCGAAGTATCATACCGCTTGCCCTTGGCAAATGCTGCTATTGATAGTCGAACATCCGTGTAGTTCTCTTGATTAAAACGAGGAGTCTGCTTGATGGTCAGTTGATAGACATCGTCATCATTGAGCACTGAAAGAATATCAAAATGAGCAAAACCAGCCGTTTTTACCCATTGCTCAAAAAAACCAGTCAAATCCAATGAGGTATACGACTGGAAATGGGTATGCATATCTTGGGTAGTGACATCTTTGAATTTGTAGGTCGATTGAAAACTTTTGCAAGCTTCAAAAAAAGGTTCATCTCCCATAAGCCCTCGAAGGGTATGTACCATGTCTGCCCCCTTATCGTACACGTGTCTTCCATAGGTGTTAGCATGACCAATACCGCTCACAGGCAATATGGCTTCATCCAGCACATGGGCAAACTGCAATACACTATGGTGGTTGTCTTCAATATCATCATCGTAGGCTTTTTTACCATAAACCGCCTCTAAAAAAAGTCGTTCGGAATAGGATGCCCAACCTTCATTGAGCCACATGTCTTCTTGCGTTTTACAAGTGATGGTATTCCCCCACCAGTGGTGTGCCAACTCATGAGCAAATAAGGTTTCAGAAGTTTTATCTCCATTGGCTATGGCGTATCTGGGATAAGCAATATTGGTTGCATGTTCCATAGCTCCACTATTGAAAGGTACCGTATTGAACCCTACTCGGTCGAAGGTGTGCTTGCCGTAGGACGACTCAAATGTGCGAATGCAAGTCGGTAGGTTTTCGAAGCTTTTTCTCAGATTGGCCGTGTCAGAAGCTAGAGCGGTTAGAATCACTGGTATACCATCTACGTTCATTCGAATCTCTTCGTATGGAGCTATGGCCACAGCTGCTAAGTAGGTAGGAATGGGATCATCCATTTGCCAATGGAAGGTCTCGGTTTGATCTGAATTTTTAGTAGTTTTTTGCAACAATCCGTTAGCATAAGCCTTGTAACTCGAATCTACCCTAATCAAAAAATCATAGGTAGCACGGTCTGTAAAATTATCAAAACATGGAAACCAAACTCGGCCAAAATTATGAGGGTCTGAAGCAAAACCTACGCCCAAATTGAAGGCATATTTACCCGAAAAATAGAATCCACCCCATTGAGGATCTTGCACTGGTTTGCCTGAATAAGAAACAACCACTTGAAGCGTATCTCCGCTTTTGACATTATCCAAATCAATAAGCAAATTGGGGCTATCATAATTAAATTCCGCTGACTGTCCATTCACAGAAACGGAAGAAACAGGTAATTCTAATAAGTCTAATCGCATTTGAGAAGTCTCTTTTTTCAGTCGAACACGGAGTGTCGTTTGTGCGTCAATACTCTTATCAATTGTATAGTTCAAAAAAGACGCATCAATGCGATAATGTAAAACGTCAAAAGTATCTGCCCTTGAATCAATAGTGTTCTGAGTGTGATATTCTTGATTTATTTTCATGTGACTACAAAATTTTTGTGCTTTACAAAAACCGGAGACCATCACAAAAAATAACATTCCCATGATTCCTTTTTTAGACATTTCCTTTAACATTGTACGAAGATAAAATCTATTATGAAAAATACGATAAAATACGCTGTTACTGCATTGTCATTCATACTTTACTCTGCTGTGCAAGCCCAGACTTACTCTAACCATCGAGCTGTGGAAGCATATGCTAGTTGGGATGAGACAGACCTATCAGTTACCCTCCATTGGAAAGTGGAAGATAATGCTCAATCATATGCCATATATAAACGAGTTTATGGCTCTGAATCATGGGGAAGCTCTTTAGCAAATCTTACTGCGACTGATAGTTTTTATCAAGACAAAGACGTGGATGCTTCGTCAATTTATGAATATGCCGTCGAGAAAATAACCACGATCACCGATCCGTTCAATCGACCAAATAAGTTGAAAGGTTATGCTTATATCACCACTGCAAATAAAAAACCTGCCGTGCATACACGGGGAGTTATCGGTCTATTTGTGATGGATTATATTCAAAATAGTCTTGCGAACGAAATCAATATCTTAACTCAAGATTTAGTTGCTGATGGCTGGGAAATTTTCAAGGAGGTGATTGCTAGCAATGCTGGGGTTACTGACGTAAGTGGTTTGATTGATTACCATGTTCGATTAGAAGGATGTAATGCTTTATACCTATTGGGTAATGTACCTGTTCCCTATTCTGGGCTGTATTGCGAAGACCTTGATTATCAATCTCCGCCAGATGGTCACAAAACTGCTCCGAATTCTCATTGCGGAGCATGGCCTTCAGACGTTTATTATGGTGTGATTGATGGTGCATGGACAGATGAAGATTCAACAACACTAGGTACTCGTGAACAAAATAAAAACCGAATTGGTGATGGAAAATTTGATAACAGCCGAATTCCAGGCGAGGTAACTATTGGTGTTGGACGTGTAGATTTCAGTAACCTTCCTGCTCTCACCAAGTCTGAGATAGAACTCACCCGCCAATATTTAAATAAGGTACACACCTACAAGTCAGGCGAGGTAAAACTTATTAACCAAGGAATCGTTGAGGACAACTTCAGTACGTTGGCTGAAGGATTTGGTGCTGGAGCTGTTCGAGATTTTTCGGCTATTTGTGGCAAAAACGGAGTGATTTACGATGATGTATTTACACAAACAAAAGATCGAGACTATGCCCTGTCTTATACCTGTGGTGCAGGATGGTATTATTCATGCAATGGTTTTGGTGCAACCATCAGTTTCAATACAAAAAATGCTGCTGCATTTAACCATCTATTTGGAAGTTACTTTGGAGACTTTGATAGTGAGAATAATCTATTAAGAGGCTCATTGGCCTCCTCAAAACTTGGTTTTATATCCATGTGGACTGGTCGTCCTAAGTGGTTAACCCATCCTCTTGCATTGGGAGAAACCTATGGTGAAATTACCATGAAATCTCAAAATAATTCAAGTAATTATGACGCTGGGTATTATCAAAATGGAACGCACATGGCTTTAATGGGTGACCCATCATTGAGGCATCACATGATTTTACCGCCAAAAAATGCTTTGCTAGAAACCAATACTGGCAAGGACCAAGTGACCATAAAATGGAATGCTAGTTCTGAGTCTAATGTCATTGGTTATCACCTATATAGAAGTCAAAAATCGAGCGGTGGATATGGCAGTCCCATCAATGCAAGCTTGATAGAGGGTAACAGCTACACAGACAATCAACCATATGAAGGAACCAATCACTATCTTATAAAAGCTGTTAAAATTACGGAAACAGGGAGTGGAAGCTATATAAACATGAGCATTGGACTTGCTGATTCAATTACTGGTATTAAAGGATCTCAATCCAACGTACCCATAATCAACGGATCAAAAATTAAGATATACCCAACTGTTGTTCAAGACAAAATTCATGTAGAACAAAAAGATGCACAAAAATCACCCTATACTATTCAAAATAGTTTAGGTATGTATATAATGAAGGGAGAGATTTTATCTCAAAAAGCATCCATTGATATCCAAATATTGCAGTCAGGGGTTTATTACCTCATGATAAATGGCTCTAGCCAAAAGTTTGTAAAATACTAACGATTAAAAAAATCGTCGTTTGCTAATTGAAAGTAGGCTTTTTCAAAAGGAAGAGCACATGAATCAAACAAATATTTCTTTTGGTTAATATCATAATATTGAATACAATCTGAAGTGACAGAAACTATTCCATTGTGATAGGAATAAAATGCATTGTTACTGGGCTTTAAAACCGATTTCTGCTGAAAAACTGCTGGTTTGTTCATGTAATTAGCTATCGTTGATGGCAAGTCCGCCTGACAAACAATTTCAGAAATCATCGTATCCTTTTGAACAACTCCTCCAGTAATAATAAGCGGTATATGAAAATTTTTCTCACTGTAAATCGGTGCATTATCTGGACGTATAACGCCATGGTCTGCAGTAATAATCAACAATGTATTGGACCATTTATCACTTTTTTTCAACCGATCAATCATCCTACCCAAACAACTATCTGTGTATGATATGCTATTTAAATATGGATCTTCTTTCTTTTGATAACTAGGCAAATCAAAGGGTTCATGGCTACTCAAAGAAAAAAGCATCGAGAATTGAGGCATTTTCCTACTCGTAAAATCATCTGAAAACATTTTAAAAACATCCTCATCATGAACACCCCATGTATTTTTATTGGTCGTTGTAAAATCATCTTGAGATTTCGTCTGATTAGCATGACTAAACAACACTTTAATATTTGCAAAATCTAAATTACCTCCGTAATAAAATGAGCTCCAATATCGGCTATCAAAAAGCTTAAATATATTGGGCTTTGAGGACAACTCTGCTGGAAAATTAGTAAGTGTTTGTCTGGCACCGCTTGGAAACCCCGTTGTAATCGCCAAAAGACCTTTATCTGATCGAAAACTCGAAGCATAGGCATTTGAAAACGAAATCCCCTTGCTTGCAATTGAATCTAAACATGGTGTAGACGCATATTTTTCTCCACTGATTGATCCTACCACTTTTGCACTAAAGCTTTCCAGAACAATGATTACAACATTAGCATTCGAATCGTAAGGTTTTAGCAATGAAGAATAATCATTTGATTGCTTATTTCTTTGATTAAGAATTCGTTCTGCATCACCTCTATTTTCAAAAAATACGAGTGGAGCATGCTTGTCACGCTCTAATTCGGTAGCCAAAAAACTCCATGCGGGATTAACCGCTGCGTTATTCAATGTATGATTACTACTAAAATATGCACTGGATACATTGATAGGAACGTTACTCAATCCGCCTCTAATCATTACGAACGAAAGAATTAATAATACTATTCCTGCCCAAATATTCCCTTTTTCAGGTAGTTTGAATAGTCGAATACCTTTTTTCGAAAACCAAATAGCAGTCAATATGAAAAATGAAGATGCTACAATTAATGTTTGTATTTCTATTGAAAATAACCCCGCATTTTCTTGACCCAGAAATTGAGTGAAACCTAAATTTGTTTTCTGCCCCCAATAGTAAAAGAAGTAAGCATCGGAAGCCATCACCAAAATTAAGAACAACCAAGAAAACCAGCCATAAAAGAAGAGGACTTTATTGACAAGGCGTGGCACTAACTTGCTAATAAAAATACCTAAAATTGGAAGAACAGACAGGTATCCCACCATGGATAAATCCAAAGGCATCCCTGCCCACCAAACCTGCTTAAAATTTGAAAAAAAAGAAGAATCTAATCCAACATTCACCCAAAAAAAATAGATCTTGGTTAGGGCAAAAAGACATAGCCACATCAACCCAATTTTTAAATAATAATTAATTGTTCTTAGCAAAATCGTTTTATATCAACCTCTGATGGCAAAGTTATGCCATGCTCCATATAATCTGACATTTCTTGCATTAATAGTGGTGCCATGCTAATTGCTTTACTTCCCATCCCATTAACTACATACATAGATTCAATGTGTGGATGTTTGCCCATGATGGGCTTCCTATCAATGGATGCTGGTCTTATCCCACAATAATGATTTATCACCTCATAAGGTACGTTGATCAGTTTATTCAACTTCACCTCCAAATCATCTCTCATTAATGATGTTGGCTCAAGCGATGTCTGATTTTGTTCATAAGTAGCTCCTACCCTCCATAAATCATTCCCTATGAACTGAATAAAAACTGGGCCAAGATATATACTATCTTTGGGTATTCCCTGAGCTCGAATCTCCAACAGTTCTCCTTTAGTTGGCACAACCTGTATGTGGTCTTTGAAGTAAGGATTTTTGTGAGACTCATATCCTTCACAAAACACAATGTTTCCATAGGACACCGCTTGGTATTTTTGATTATCTGTATCCAATAGAGCGTAATTAAAGGATTCTGAGAGGGTAGGAAGTGTTTTATTACACGCTGCCAAAAAAGCTTCTGTATCCATTTCTCCGGCAAGGTGAATATTTAAGATACCAAATGAGGTATTCAAACCCGTAATATCTTCATGGGAAAACGAACAAAAGTCAATGTATTTTCCCAAATGAGCCTTACTCAACCATATATTTTGCTCGCCTGCACTCGCAATGATTCGCTTTATGGGTTTACTTGAGAAAAATTGGGATTTTAACATTTCTTCTAAATCCTTATAATAGCTTGCCAAAGACGGGAAATACTGCTCCGATCGCCATCCAATTGTAAAAAATTTACCCACTACTGGGTTTACTAATCCTGCCGCTACACGCGTACTATGATTTGCATTTGACTTATCATAGACTATCGTACTAAAACCTCTTTTCATAAGTTCTATTTGTAACAACCTTCCAGATATCCCTCCACCAACAATTAAATAATCTACATTCATGAACGATACGGCAAAGATACTCTGACAATAATTTATGTTATTTGCAGTATGAAGAAATTATTCGTAATTGGTTTGATTACTGCAGGAATCATAACCGCTTGTAACGATGAATTTAATATTCCCGAATATGACAGCTATATAGATGGTAATAGTCCCACCTTTGAAATAATTTATCCGAGTGTGGATACAACTATTACAGATAAGGATACTATCAATTTTGAAATAATTTGTAAAGACGATTACGAGATTGATAGCTTTTTCTTTGAAATTCAGCCTACTGATTTTTCATCAGAATTATTCACTTTCAAAACTGCCGTTAATGATAGTGTATATACTTTCAACCTAAGTTATCCTCTTCCAACTAAAGATAGCATGCGATATGAAGCCTATGTGAAAGGGGTTGATGTGGTCGGCAACTCTAACAATAAAGTCTATTTTTTTACAGCTAAATAATGGCTCATAGGTCTAAGCCTTTCTTACTGAGTGCTTTACTATTGATAACTCACTCCATTGTATTCTCCCAACTACTAGATACGTCATCGGCTCACAACTATAACCCTACTGATATCCAAATTCAGCAAATGGAAGACATGGCATTTCTTAAAAACCCTGAAACCGATTTAGACACGAGCTTAAACTTATTTTACAACTACTACCCCGTATATCAAAATGCTTTTCCTTTCATTGATTTAGGATTAGAAGCTACTCCAATTTTATCCCTTTCTCAATCCAATCGACAACAATTAAAACTTCGATTAGGTGCAGATCAAATGAGTCCGTACTTTTATGATGATAAGATTCACATATATCAAACGGACAAACCTTTCACCCGGCTCAACTACTCTCAAGGAGCTAATGAGATGTTATCCATTGTTGCAACTCATGCCCAACAAATTTCTGAGAGACTATCATTTGGCGTTGATTACCGTAGAATCAAAAATCAGAATTTTTATTTCTCAAATCTTGAGAATTTTTCGAGAGTCCGAATGGGCAATTTATTTAATACCAAATTTTATACCAGTTACTATTCTCCAGACCGAAAGTATGAGATGGTAACATCATACATTTGGAACAGGTCAAAAAATGTTGAATTTGGTGGGATTTCTTCAGACTCATCCTTCAATGCTCAAATAGGCAGAGACAAGCTCAATAATAGCCAAGTAAACTATACCAATGGACTGGGGACCTTGGCACAAAATCAGTTTAAACTGACACAATATATCAGACCTGGTGGCCTATCTACTGACTCCACATTAGATGCTAGTTTAAGCCAATTTAATCAGCAATTTTTTATATCTAGTGCATTAAAAAATGAACGACTTGAATTTGAAGATAATAACCCCGATAGTCTAAACTATGGTGCCTCTTTATTGCCCTTCAAAGATTCGAGCTATCATCGATCCATAGAAAACGAATTCGGCTATATGAGAGCTATAGGAAGTCATAGCATTTCTTCTAGCATCATTCATGACTTTAGTTCCATCTATCAAAATACTGTCAGAGAGACATTCCAAAACGTATACTTCAAGATAAAGGGAATCTTCAAATTAAACAATATTAATTTTAGACCACAGGCCAAATTGGGTATTTTAGGTTACAATGCTGGAGATTATTTCGTCGATGGAGTTGCTTTAACTAGTTTAAACAATTTAAAAATCACAGGCGGGTTCTTATTACAAAAAGTGGAGCCTACTTTCATGCAACAAGAATTCAGAAGTAATGCCGTTCAATGGGAAAATGACTTTTCAAAAATTAGTATTAGTCAACTTCATGGAACTGTATCAACTAATCTCAAAAATCAATCTTTAAAATTTGGTATTACTGCAGAAAATACGAATGGGCTCATCTATTATCAAGATGAAAATCAAATAGCTCAATACCGTGACAATTTAAGTTGGTTAAGAGCTGTAATTAGTCATCATTTTCTACATGAAAATTTTGGGTCTGACTTTAATTTAACGTTCCAACAAGTCTCCAATCAAGCGGTACTCCCTAGACCTAAGACTTCTATTTCAGGTAATATTTTCACTCAATTTAGATTATTCCAAAAAAACCTAAAGGTACAATTGGGTGTTCGATCTTTCTGGTTCAGCTCTTTTAATAGCCCTAAATACAATCCATACACTAGAGCTTGGCACAACACCAATCAATCCTTTGAATCGACTCCTCCAATCCAGCTTTATACCAATGCTCAAGTAAAAAGCTTCTGCTTTGGTGTTGAATTTTTTCACACCCAACAAGGATTAATGGGAGAAAATTATTACAATTCTCCTGGCTATCCAATGATGCCGAGAAGTCTCCGTCTAAATATTCGTTGGGATTTGAATAATTAGATTTCTTTGAGCGTATAAATTTCGACACGCTTATTTTGGTCCTCTTCTTCTTTATTCTTTGGTAGCTTAAACTTCATTCTAGAATTACCTAACCCTTTATAAGTCAATCGCTTTTGATCAATACCACTAATTACAAGATAGTCATTTATTGCTTTAGCACGTTTATAGCTCAACTCCATATTAAACCGATACTGAACACTATTCATTGGTCGATCAATCGGACAATTCATGTGTCCCTGAATTTCAATATAAGCACTATTATTTCGATTCAGCACTGCCAATAACTTATAAAGTTCTGGCATACTCTCCGGCCTAATTTCATCACTATCAGTAAAAAAATAAATATGATTGAATGTAAATTTCCCCGTCACTTTTACTTTGACCAACTCCAAAGTGTAAATCAGCGTATCTGTTGGTTTATCAAAATCTGATAAAGGCACATTTAAATAATTACTCAAGTATTGATTAGATGCTGCTATTATTTCCAGATGCTCTCCAAGTACACTAAATGCATCGGTCTCACCATCAGATCCTGTGGTTGTAAATTTCATCTCCATATCTTTATAATCAAATCCAATACTTGAGTTAATTGGTTTTTTAGACGATTTATCAATGGTTTTCACAACAATCCATTTGGGTGGGTTGAGAATAGATCGTTTATCGCTTTCGTAAATAAAAAATACTCTTGCTCTTCTATTGTTTTCTGCTCTATCTGAAATCAGTTGAGATTCACCAAAACTTTCCATTTTAATAAACCTTGAAGGCACACCAATTTCTTGCAGTAATGATACGGTAGCTTGAGCCCTATTAGTGGCTAAGATTTGATTATGCTCGTTAGTAGCAAAACTGTCGGTATGACCTTCTACATATATTTCTTTAATATTAGTTCCTCCAATTTCAACAATCTTATTTGCCAATAATTTTTTCTGTTTTTCCGAAATCGAATAGCTATCTGTATCAAAGTAGACAAAAAACTCAGCCGAAGTGAGTGAATATAATTGACCATAAACATTCATGCCATTGAGAAACACAAAAAAGCTAAGATATAATCCTAAATAATACGATTGAAATCTAAAAGTCACTTAACGAAGATAAGAGCTTTAAAAAATAAGGCGGCTGATTAGACCCAGACGTTCCACTCCTCGTGATTCTTCAATCCAAACTTACAATCATCTAGATCTTGTTTGATTTGAACTACCGGAGCATAAGTGTCAGAATTTACCTTAAATAATTGATCATCAATCAATAGTTCATTGATGTAAGTGATGGCTGCAGCTGTCCCAGTTGCAAATAGGCAATCAACTTCTCCAGCAGCTAGCTCAGACTTTATTTGATCTGCTGAGATACCTTCCTCATATACCTCCATACCCGATTCACGAGCTAAAGCAATCACGGTATTTCGAGTAATTCCATTGAGAATACTATCCCTCATCTTTGGGGTATACAAAACACCCTTCTTTACATAAAAGAAATTAGCACTTCCTAGCTCTTCCAGTTTAAAATCATCGGTAATATCAGTCCACAATACCTGATCAAAGCCTAAATCCTTTGCTTGATTGGAAGGATAAAACGAAGCAGCATAATTTCCTGCAGCCTTAGCATAACCAATTCCACCTGTAGCAGCACGACGATATTGTTTATTAATCATTACGCGTAGAGGTACTGAATAGTAAAAACCCACTGGACATGCAATGACTACAAACTTATACCCCTTACTTGGCACAGCCCTTAATGTATTATCTGTAGAAATCATAAAAGGTCGAACGTAGAGCGAACCCTGACTTCGATTAGGCACCCAATCACGTTGAAGTTCCACAAATTTCTTTATTGCTTCCAAAGCTTGAGGAACATCAATTTGAGGCATTAAAAGACGCTCAGCAGATTTATTGAATCGCTTAAGATTATCATGTAACCTAAAGATATTCACCTTACCATTATCTAGTTTATACGCTTTTAGTCCCTCAAAAACTGCTTGACCATAATGAAAAACAGACATTGCTGGATGAAAACTCAATTCCTTCAATGGCTCAATAGAATGTTCACTCCAAGAGTGACCATCATGATCCATAACCATCATATAATCTGAAAATGTTTTCCCAAAATCTAGTTGATTAAAATCAACATTCTTGATGTTAGAATCTGAAACGTGATTGATTTTCATTGGTGCAAAGTTATAACCTATTCTTCTATCTTCGGTTACTTCCAACCAAATAGTTAAAAATAGCATCCTTAACCAGCTTATTTTCAGATGTTTTTAATAAAAAAATAAATCTATCCAAAAAAATTTGTTGATTTGTCTTTAAATTGGATTCATTTGACCATATAGATGTTGGACTACTCTTCAAATCGGTAGTCATTTTGCCTCAAGATTCTACTGAAAAAACTCCAAAAATCTTGGTAGAAAAAGAATTGGGTGAACCTCAGTCATACAAGGAAAAAAAATCTATTAATGAAATTAGTGAACCACAAAAAACATTAAGCAAGCCCTATCAATTGTGTGCTATCTTTACCACTAAAGAGCTTAAGAAAAACTATACAGCCAATGGGAGTAGCTTTCAAAAAATCTTAGAAGCATTAAAAATTAGCTCTGCAAAAAAACATCTAATCACCGATATAAATCTTGACGAATTAAAAGAGTACAAATGTGTCTGGTGCGTGGGATTATCCCATGATATGGAAACTAAAATATTAAAGATTAAACATCCAAATCTTTTACTGTCTCCTAACATATTAGACTTAAAAACAAAAGAAGAAAAAATGGCCATGTATAATCCTTTGAAAGAATTTGTCACGCAAAATATCAATCTGTTTTCCTCAACATAGAAACATCTAACTGATCAAGCTACCTTAATTATAGCTATTATTATTTAGACTTCTTATGACTTGACTTGCCACAATAAAGAAAAGGGTTTTGTTATCTTTGTTCACTTTTATTTACGAAAATTCATGTTAAGTAAAGACAATTTTACAAGCTATAAACATCAATCGTTTTTTCTCAAACTAAAAGAATTGGCTCAATCCAATTCTGTCGACCCTTTTGATTTCAAAATGATATTTTTTGGAGGAACGGGAGCAGTAGGAGGACAAGCAGTAATTGAAATTATATCGTCTTTCAATTACATTAAAGATGCTCAAACTACTCGAGCAAATGCTATTCCAAAATTAGTTATTACTGGGATAAATAGAAGTCAAATAGATCAGTTTTGCGGCAAGCTATTTCAAATATTTGGTAAGCAAAAATTTGAAGAGATTGAAAAAAACGGCGATGAATCCATATTGCTTTATAATCAATTCATCGAACTTCACTTCAAAACATTAATGGCTGTTCCAAAGTTTCATGTTGATTTAGATGAGGCCTTAAATCAATTTGAAAGTAAGGAGGAAAAGGTCAATTATCTAATTTCAGAAGCGAGTAAAACCACTTCACCATTTGAAGCATTTGTCAAAAAAATAAAACAAGAATTTAGTCTTGGGTCCAATGACCATTTTAGAGCAATATTTAGTGGAATTCCTGTCCCTAGTGTAGCAACCTACCATTTTGAATCCATTGATAAATTACTCATCAAGCATGGAATAGCTCAAGGAGACACCGATAAACACATCGAAAGATCCATCAAAAAAGAAATTTTAAAGGGTTTAGCTGAAGATTTTGGAGATATTAAAAAACACCACGCAGAAGAAGTCCTCATGGCACATACCACATCTGTGGGAGGCATGTACCAGATCATCAATGGTGAACCAGTCATTAAACTTGGATATGCTCATTCGTCATTAGGAGACCTTCTCAAAGAAAAACAGTTTTATGCGAATGAATTAACCATTCAGTATTCAAATTTTAACCTAAAAAGCCTTGTAACAGCGAGTGCTATTGGCATCGACTATATTTACACAAGTAGCACGCTACCTTTGAGCAGTGGTGTTTCTAGAAAATATCGTACCGCAGCAGAAAAAAACAAACTTCCCTTCGATCTAAAAGTAACCTTTGATAAAAAAGGGGAACGACTCTTAAACAAAATTTTTCCATTTCAGTCACTACCTGTTAGCCATCCCGTATCCGATACAAAAGGCAACCCTATAGCTAAGACCAACCTTAATTTTGGAAATAATAAAGACAACATACCCAGTCTCAATGTAAATTATGCCTTGAGAAGTGGAGAAAATGGCCTTTTCTCTTTAGACAATGCTTATGCTCTCTATCTAAATATGAAGATTGCATCACAAGAAGAGTTAGCACACGTATTAGTAAGCAATGCACTCTTGGGAGATGACGAACAAAAACCTTGGTTTGACCAACACGGGATTTGCTATTATACCCAAACGGATAATTCAAGCTTAATTTTTTCCCTACTAAATAACCGCAAAGAGTTTAGAAAATACCAGACCAGTGCATTCACTGTAAAGGCTTTTCAAGAACTGGGAAGCAGCAAGCATCAGGCAGAGTTGCACATGCATGGATTATTTATTTTGATGCATAAATTGAAAAATTTAAGCTCTCAAAATATTGCATCTGTGATTACCTCTAAATATAAGGAGCAAGAAGTCAAGGACTTTGTAGATACCAATACACCACACCTACTTTTGGAGGATATTGTATCTTATGGTAAAGATACCCAAGCATTGGCCGCTACTTTTAGCTCGCTACTCTCCATTAAATCTGTCGGAGAAATGGCCGAATTTACGGGTTATACTGGCGAACTGTCTGGATTTATAAAGGTGTTTTTCAATGGATTATACGCGGCAGTATCTCAAACTGTTCGGGCAATTACATCCCTTGGAAATCCCATTATCTTTCGAAACAGTTCAGGCAAAGACCAAATATTGGCTGGCCCCTATTTTGCTCCACTTGATTTGGTATTGGATACCAATTATACCCTCATTGAAACCATAGACCAACTATGCAAAGAGCACAAGCTCAATCGTGAGGCAATGATTAATTGGTTGGTATGCAACAATGGATTTGTGGATCTAAGACCTGAGGCTATTCTGAATACTGCAAAGTCATTTGATCAAGGTTTGGACGACCACATATCGGTCATTGAACAAGCAGACCAATTCAGAAAGCAGGTGCAGCAACTCAAACTAAAAAACAGACGCAATATCCATGAAAATATTCACTTCAACAGCAGTGGACTATTGGCTTATTGCGGACGAATCACAGGACTTTTCGAACAACTCGAACAATTTGATTTAAGCCTTGGCACCTACAACGGTTGGAAAGCACTTTTTCCGATTGATGATAAGTATAACCACATCCTGATTCCTGGATTAGTGGAGGCCATGAGGCACTACAGTGAGGGGCTTGGCAAAATAACTGGTACCGAATTCTTGTATCCAAAATACGGGTACTTTGACTAAATAAAATTTTATTATTATTCTACATAAAACTTATGCAATTCTGTGTAATTTGAATTTTTAATAGATAAAAAATATAACCCTGAATTAAGACCATCCAAGTCTATTTTTAAATTTAAATTATTTAAAGATTTAGATTTTATGACCTCTCTTCCGTCTGATCCATAAATAGCATACTCTGAATCTATAAGTTCAGAGTTTATCCTTACATTGAGTCTTCTGCAAGCTGGATTAGGGAATAAGTCTACTTTATTTTTCTCCAACACCTTTGTTGATGCAGATTGGTCCATTATTACCTTTAAATTATCAAATGATATCTTAGACCAGCCATCTACTGCCTCAAAGCGAAATGCTATATAGCAATCTTCATTAGATTTAGGAATTATAATATTAGTAGTATCTTTAAAGGGCTCATTTTCATCAGTCCATGTTTCATCAACAGAATACTCCCATGACAAATCACACAGTAATGTTTTTGACGAAAAGCCTGGATTTTGTGACCCCTCAAGTAAATACACCTCAACGGACTCCTCTGGGAATTTGTTTCCCATAAATGTCCAATATTTGTAACTCAGGGAATCAATTTTACCACCATGATCAAATCTTAATTTTGGTGAGACGAACCAATCAATTAATGGATCTGAATTCACATCACCTGTTGGGGTTGAGTTACTAAGTTGTTTTGGCAGCGATGAACCTCCATCAATAATCTCCCAACCACTACCAGTCTGTTTCCCAACTCTAAATTGAATCCACTCTCTTATTTCAGGTTCACTATCAAATCCTGTTTTGTAAATGGTTTGTGCTTTAAGTTCTTGACTTAATAAGCCAAGAAGAATTAAATGTAATAGTAATTTTTTCATAGTTAAAATGTTATTTATTTTTTGCTAAAATATTTTATTCCTTACTTTTAGACAATATCAATAGCACAAAAGTTGCATCATAGTATAAATATCATATTTTAATATGATGAACGTCATAATTAATGACCCATTCGGACTTCATATTTGCTTCAATCTAAATTTTAAATTAAATGAATATTGAAGAAATAACTGCACAAATCACGGATATGGTCATCGAATATGCCCCCAAATTTGGTTTAGCCATTATTACCCTAGTGGTTGGAATGTGGGTCATCAAACGACTCATGAAGTGGGTAGAACCCAAAATAAATAAGTCAACCAAAGACGAAACATTAAGTGGTTTTTTAAGTTCTATACTCGGGACTTTATTAAAGGTTATGCTGCTGCTCTCAGTAGCATCCATGTTTGGAATAGATACTACATCGTTCATTGCCATATTTGGTGCAGTAATGGTGGGTATTGGAATGGCTCTAAATGGAAGTATTGGTCACATTGCAAGTGGGGTAATGCTTATGATTTTTAAACCCTTCAAAGTTGGAGATTTGGTTGTAATTGGCAGTGGACAGACAACCGGAACTGTAGACGCTATCAATGCGTTCAATACCATACTGGCTACCCTAGACAATAAACGCATCATTATAGCCAATGGAAATGTAACCGGTAATGACATTACCAATATCTCAGGTCAAGGTATAGTGGGTGTAGAACTCACCTATGGAATCTCATATAGTGCGGACATTGATAAAGCTAAAAATATCATAAAGTCTGTAGGTGATACATATCCTTATGTTCTAGATGATCCAGCTCAAGGTGTTGTAGTGGCTAATCTAGGGGATAGTTCTGTAGATTTAGCAACCCGCCCGTTTTGCAAAAGTGAGCACTATTGGGATACCATGTTTTATATGCAAGAAAATGTAAAAAAACAGTTTGATGAAAAAGGCATCAATATCCCATTTCCAAACTTGGAGGTTCATATGATGAACAGAAATTAATCTACATTATCATGTAGAAAAGAGTTGTTAGTTCTTAACTCTGGCTTAGATTCTGGTTCTTCTATAAGACTTGTTCGTGAGATTTCCATCTCAGAAGAGT
>Ga0206682_10000242_pt1 | contig 58568 bp, 57 predicted proteins | sample M240m12015metaG_FD_155444 | JGI IMG/M metagenome (GOLD analysis project Ga0206682, IMG submission 155444) | Ammonia-oxidizing marine archaeal communities from Monterey Bay, California, United States - M2 40m 12015 | ecosystem: Environmental > Aquatic > Marine > Intertidal zone | place: USA... | reverse complement strand
CGCACCTTGCCTAACTAATTTTTAATAACAATTTGATAAAGTGGGTTAAGTGAGCGCCACACGGTAGATTGTAGATTTTACAACCATAAAGTTGTGTACCGTCGTACTTAGATGAAATACAAGATGGGCAAGAAACTTACAAAAGGAGCACTGACTTCCATCAACCCACTGAACTAACTGACTGGACTAACTAATTGGACTAACCGAATAAACTAAAGATGCATTGCGCAGCTATAGGCTGAGGCCCAAGCCCACTGAAAGTTGTACCCCCCTAACCAACCCGCCACGTCCAACGCTTCGCCAATGGCATACAGCCCCGGCACTTTGGTGACAGCAAAGGTTTTTGAAGAAACCTCATTGGTTGAAATGCCGCCCAAGGTGACTTCCGCTGTGCGGTAACCTTCGGTACCCCCGGGTTTGAAAGACCAAGCATTCAACCGTTTCGCTATATCGCTGAGTTCGGCATGGGTAAAGCTGCCTATTTTTTGGTCAGCAAACCAATGTTTGGCTAAATAATCTACCAACCGATTAGGCAGGTGTTTCTTAAGCAGCGTAGAAAGGTGGACTTTAGGCGACAAAGTGCGCTCATCCAACAACCAAGTTTCGGCATCCAGTTCCGGCAAAAGGTTGATCCGCACAACCCCACCCTCGCGCCAAAAAGATGAAATTTGTAGAATACTGGGACCACTTAGCCCTCTGTGGGTAAACAGAATATTCTCGCGAAAACTGATAGGCCCGCAACTGACCTCTGCGTCCGATGAAATACCGCTGAGGTCGGCAAAAGACGCTTTGTCACCAGAATTCCAAGTCAACGGCACTAACGCTGCCCTAGGCGCGACGACATCCAAACCAAAATCGTTGGCCGTGCGAAATGCTAAATCAGAAGCAATTTTCGGCATCGACAAGCCACCGGAAGCCAACACAACTTTACCCGCTTGGTAGGTTTGCCCTAGGGTGTTCACTGAGAATGTACCGTCTTGGTTTTTCTTAATGGCAGACACCTCCATACCCGTGCGGATTTCTACGCCAGCCCACTGCGCCTCACTCAACAGCATGGCCACAATATCCTTGGCGCTATGATCGCAAAATAGCTGGCCCAACTTCTTTTCGTGGTAGTCAATGCCATGGTTCTCAACCATTTCAATAAACCGTTCGGGCGTATAGCGCTTCAACGCAGAGATACAAAAATGCGGGTTATCAGAGAGAAAGTGTTGATCTGGGTCCACACCATAGTTGGTAAAATTACATCTACCGCCGCCCGAGACCAAGATCTTCAGCCCAACCTTCGGGCCTTTCTCCAAGACCAGGACTTTGTGGCCATTATAGCCCGCATGAATTGCACACATCAGACCGCTGGCGCCGCCGCCAACAATGACAACATCATGCATAAATTGCTCTGCACTACTGTTCATGGCCGCGCTATTGCCAACTGTGCCAAATGGGCGTGCAGCTCACAGGTAGTGCAGGCACTTTGCCCAACTCCGCCCAGGGTTGCCCCGGCTGGTGAAAATCGCTCCCAGTGGAAGCCAAAAATGCAAAATCTTCTGCCAATGTTGCTAGGGTATTCGTCTTCACCGGATCTTGAGCCCCAGAAATCACTTCTAAGCCTTGACCACCGACCGCTTTAAATTCATCGCACAATTTACGCAGCTTGGTCAGAGTAATGCCGTATTTCATAGGGTGGGCCAGAACCGGCACGCCACCTGCCCCGCGAATCCACTGACACGCACGCGCCAAATCTGGCCAGTTCGCTTTAACGTCCCCGGGCTTGCCTGCACCCAGGTACTGCTTAAATGCCTGCTTCATGTTTTTTACGTAACCCGCATCGATCAAGTACTTAGCAAAATGCGGTCGACCAATGGTGCCACCAGCGGCATTGGCCTGAGCACCCTCTAAGGTGTTTTCAAAGCCTTGGCGGGACAAAATATCTGCAATGGTTTGCGCGCGCTCAGTTCGAGCTTTGGCTTGAATTTCCATGGCTCCCAGCAAGCCCGGATCCTGCAAGTCCAAATTAAGCCCTACCACGTGGATATTTCTACCGGACCACAGACAAGAAAATTCACAGCCGGTAATGAGCCTTAGCGAATTATTGGCAATTTCCGGCAGGTCCGCCAACTCTGCATAGGCTGAAATAGTATCGTGATCTGTAATGGCCATCTGGGTCACTTCACGCTCAGCGGCAAGTTCTATCAACGCTTGCGGGCTAAGTTTGCCGTCAGAGTGCAGGCTATGCATGTGAAAATCGGCTTTGACGAATGCATTCGCTACGCTCATGTGGACAAGCAGCAAACGGAAAATGAGATGGCCGTAAAAACGACAGAAAAATAGCTGATAAATACCTCTTAAAAGTTCAAAAATACAAGTTGGCAATTCTACCCTAACCGACCCCAGCCAAAGGTTTATAAGTTGCTTGCGCAACGGCACTGGGCCAACAGACTACGCACTTTATTTGCCTAGGATAACGGCCTTATATGGCGGCCTAATATAACTGCGTTTCTATTCTTCGTTTTTTCGGTCTTCCTGTCTCAATTCGCCTTGCGTCAATGCCCATCGAGATTAGGTTTTCCTAGAACCCCAGTATTCTACCTGTGTAATCGTCCCAGAAATCAGTATTTGAATGAGATCTGCAAAAATCCTCTAAAGCTGAGCGTTTTTTGAGCTCTCTTTGACCTCTCTTCACCCTCTCATTGCCCAAATGCATGGAGAAATCCTAGGCTTCGCAAGCGACTTGCGGCAAACTTCGCGTTCTATTTTTTAGTAACTCTGGAGAGGCTCCATATGAAAGGCACCGTGCATTACGAACTCAGAGGCGATATCGCCCTCATGACCATCGACAACCCACCCGTTAACCCGCTTTCCTCGGGCGTACGCCAAGGTCTTTCAGATGGCGTTAACGCAGCCCTCGCTGACGACAATGTTAAAGCAATCATCCTTACCGGTGCTGGTCGCGCGTTCATTGCTGGTGCAGACATTTCAGAGTTTGGCGGCAAAGCCGAAGGCCCTAGCCTGCACGATTGCCTTACGACTATGGAAAACAGCGCGAAGCCGATTATTGCGGCCATTAACGGCACTGCATTTGGTGGCGGCTTAGAAGTAGCGTTGTGTTGCCACTACCGTGTCATTGCGGCTAGCGCACCTGTTGGCCTACCTGAAGTTAAGTTGGGCCTACTGCCCGGCGCAGGTGGCACACAAAGACTACCTAGACTCGTTGGCGCTCAAAAAGCCCTAGATTTCATTCTTTCTGGCGACCCAATTCCTGGTCCAGTGGCAACCCAGATGGGTATTGCTGATGCGCTAGCTGACGGTGACGTAATTGAAAGCGCCATGGCATTTGCCGCTGACATTATTGCCAAAGGCAGCCCAGTTCGCCGCATCCGCGACGAAGAGGACATTGTTGCTAAAGATCGCGGTAACGCTGAAATGTTTGACGCAGCACGCAAAAATGCCGCACGTAAAATGCGCAAGCGCTTTGCGCCTGAGATGATCGTGCAGTGTATTGAAGCTGCGGTAAACCTTGGCGACTTCGACGCAGGCTTGGCCGTTGAGCAAGAGTGCTTTGCTAAGTGTCTGAAGCACCCACAGCGCGAATCTCTTATTCACATGTTCTTCTCTGAGCGCGAAGTATCGAAGATTCCAGATGTGCCTAAAGATACAGCTACGCAAAAAATTGATACTGCGGCTGTCATCGGTTGCGGCACCATGGGCGGCGGCATCACCATGTCATTTTTAAACGTGGGCATTCCCGTCACCACACTTGAAATGAATCAAGAGGCACTGGATCGCGGTATTGGCGTAATCAAGCGCAACTACGACATTCAAGTACAACGTGGACGAATGACCGCAGAGGATGTGGACAAGCGTATGAGCCTACTAACCGGCACCACAAACTTTGAAGACCTTGGTTCTGCTGACCTCATTCTTGAGGCCATTTATGAAAACATCGACGTTAAAGTAGACACGTTTAAGAAAATGGATGCAGTTGCTAAGCCCGGCGCAATACTTGCCAGTAACACCTCCGCCCTAGACATCGACAAAATGGCTGAAGCTACCTCACGCCCTGAGTCTGTTATCGGCCTGCACTTCTTCAGCCCAGCAAACATTATGAAGTTGTTAGAAATTGTGCGCGGCGGCAAGACCAGCAACGAAGTTATTGCAAGCTCAATGAAGCTCGGTCGTCAGCTTAACAAAATTGCTGTTCTATCTGGCAATGCACCAGGCTTTATCGGCAACAGAATGCTTGCCGGCTACACTCGTCAAGCGGGCGAGATCATTCTGCAAGGTGCAACACCCTATCAAGTGGACAACGCCCTTCTACAATTTGGCATGCCAATGGGCCCATTCCAAATGAACGACCTTGTTGGTCTAGACCTTGGCTGGCGTGCACGCAAGCTCAGCGGTATGAAGCCAGAAGATGTACCAATTACAGCTCGCGTTGCTGACAAGCTTTGTGAAATGGATCGTTATGGTCAGAAGAACAATCGCGGCTACTACATCTATCCAGAAGGCAGCAGAGCTGGCCAAGCTGACCCCGAAGTTGTCGCACTGGTTGAAGAAACCTCTGCTGAACTTGGCATAGAGCGCCGCAGCATTGAGGACGAAGAAGTACTTAAGCGTTGCCTGTACCCTCTTATCAACGAAGGTGCGCGCATATTAGAGGACGGCATTGCTATTCGCCCATGTGACATAGACATTGTTTACATCAATGGTTATGGCTTCCCTGAAGTAACAGGCGGACCTATGTTTTGGGCTGATCAAATTGGCTTAGAAAACATCCTTGCTGACATTAAGGGCTTCCAAAAAGAATATGGCGGCGCGATTTGGGAACCAGCACCGTTGTTAGAGCGTTTGGTTGCTGAAGGCAAAACCTTTGCAAGCTTGCAAGGCTAATAGGCCTGGTGCCTCTAGTACGTCTAGTGGGTTAGCCCCGCTAGTCAGACTAGCCAGCAAAACTAACCGAGCCTAAATGGCTTGGTTAGCGCAGACAATCTGTTCTCGTCACATACGACGGGGACGGATGTTCTAACAGGCTTTTAGAATCATCCACTTTTGGGAGAATACGATGATTACCCAAGGCATACATCACGTGTCTATCAATGTCACAGATGTCGCAAGCGCTAAGCAATTCTATTTAGAGGTGCTAGAACTTGAAGACTTGCCAAGACCTGACCTAGGTTTTCCAGGCGCGTGGCTGAAAGCCGGCAATCAAGAAATTCACCTACTGGGCATAGACAGCGGCCAGCCGTTAAAAGAACAGCACTTTGCTTTCTTGGTTGAGAACATGGACCAAGTGACGGACCAGCTAGAGAAGCACGGTATCAAGTTCACCAGTGAGAAGAACATTCCTAACGTCTGCCGACAAATTTTTGCCCATGACCCGAGCGGCAACATGATCGAATTCAATCAACGTTTGAACGCCGAGTAGCATCATCCTAAATTTACACCCGCACCCGCACACATACCCAGGCAGAACACTGCCTCGCTGTATTGCAGCGGGCCTAGCGCTCTTTGCAGTTTTTTTTGCTCACTCGGTACTTGCTCACGGCGTTACTGAGAGCGACGCAAGCTTCTTGCAAGGCAAAGAAGGTTTTCACTTTTGGCCCTACTTCTACCTTGGGGCAAAACACATGGTCACCGGTTACGACCACTTGTTCTTTTTAGCTGGCGTGATCTTTTTTCTATACCGCTTAAGAGACGTAGGCATTTATGTCACGCTCTTTGCTGTGGGCCACAGTCTGACGCTTATCGTTGGCGTTTGGTTCGACATTCCAGCCAACGCCTACCTCATTGACGCAATCATTGGTTTTTCCGTGGTTTACAAAGCATTTGAAAACTTGGGCGGCTTTCAGCGCCTAGGCGTCAATCCAAACACGCGACTAGCCGTACTCATCTTCGGCCTATTTCATGGCTTTGGATTGGCTACCAAACTGCAAGAAATCAGCCTTTCGCAAGAAGGGCTTTTAGCCAACTTGATCGCTTTCAATGTAGGTGTGGAAATTGGTCAACTGTTAGCACTGCTTGCGATCATCGCGCTTATGTCGGCTTGGCGACGTCAAAGCTCATTCTCTCGCCAAGCCATAATTGCCAATACCGCGCTGATGTTTGCCGGTTATCTATTGGTTGGTTATCAATTGTCTGGGTTTTTCTTGACCCGCTAATTACGCGATAATCAGCTGCTAAAGAGGAGAATATAAATGGAAGCGCAAAACTTATTCGATGCTGCAGTGCAACTGGGCAACAAATTCTCAGAGCGAAGCGCAGAGTTCGAAAAAGCCCGACGCTTGCCTGAAGACGTCTCCAACGCAATGGCCGCTGCCGGTTTTTACCGCATGTATGTGCCAGAAGAGATCGGCGGCCTTGAGACCTCCCCCGCCGACAGTGCCAGAGTATTTGAGCGCTTAGCTCAAGGTGACGCAGCCTGCGGATGGGTAGCATTCATCGCAGCAACCAGTGGCTCCACCTTAGCGCGCATCCCTGTTGATACAGCAAAAGCCATATTCACCACGCCCGAAACCATGATCGCTGGTGTGTTTGCGCCCACGGGTAAAGCCACTCAAAACGACAAAGGATTTACAGTCTCAGGCAATTGGCAATGGGGTTCTGGCACACAAAACGCAGATTGGGTTTTAGGCGGCTGCAGTATTTTGAATGCTGCCGGAGAATTAATGAACGAAAAAGCACCCACCAGCATGTGCTTAATGCCCGCAAAAGCCATTGAATTTGCGGACACTTGGCATGTCAGCGGCCTGCAAGGTACCGGCAGCACTGATTACTGTGTGAACAACCTTCAGATTGGTGCTGAGCATGTGGTGGGCTTCGCAAAGCACACGCCTCCTGCTGGTCCACTGTTCCAATTTCCACACTTCACACTTCTGGCGTTAGGCATTGCTGCCGTGTCAATGGGCATTGCGAGAGCCGCTGTTGACGAACTCATTACCTTGGCCGAGAGCAAAAAGCGTGTGGGCACCAATAGCACGCTGGCCACTCGCCCACATACACATATTGAAGTGGCCCGGGCAGAAGCTACCTTGCGCAGCGCCCGAGCGTTTTTCTATGATGCAATAGATACCGCTTGGTCAGAGGCCATCTCTGGCAATAAGGTGACCTTGGACATGCGGCGAGACATTCGTTTGGCAACTACCCATGCGGTGGAATCAAGCGTGAAGGCGGTAGACGCCATGTATACCTTAGGCGCAGGCAGCGCGGTTTATCACAATTCCAAGCTACAGCAGCACTTCCGTGACGTGCACATGACCACTCAACACATTATGGTGGCGCCCAGCACATTAGAGCTGACTGGGCGTTTGTATTTGGGTGTGGAGAGCAATACAGCGACACTGTAAAAATTGGCAGCAGAACTCAATACTGACCGCTGTCGTTGCAACTACGGTTGTTAGCTAAGGCCTTTTGCTAAAGCTATTTGTTCAAGCAGTCTCAAGAGCACATTGCCCTTGAGACACGTACTTAATTGTTTAACTCAGTATCCAACCGCCATCTACTTCAATCGTGGTACCGGTAACAAAGTCGTTTTCAACGGCAAAGACAATGGCTTTGGCCACTTCATCTGGCGTGCCAGCACGAGGAATCAAGTTTTTACCGGTTGCCCCAACCAACATTTTGCCTCGTGCATCAGCATCATTACCGAACATCGGCGTATCAATGACACCTGGACTGACTACATTTATGCGTCTAGGCGCTAACTCTGCCGCGATTGCCCGTGAAAATTGCTCAACTGCACCGCCAACAGCCGCGATGGCTGCCTGTCCTGGCTTCGCGCGACGTGCCGGAGCACCACTGACTAATACAATGCTGCCATGTTCAGAAAGCTGCTCTGCACCAAAACGCACAACATTGGTATAGCCCCAGAGCTTGTCAAAAGAACCTTGGAAGCCTGCCATATCCATTGTTAGGAATGGTCCTGCCGCCCTACTGCCTCCTGTGGCAGCAGAAATGAGTATGTCGAAAGGCCCTTCCGCTTGAAATAACGCAGTTAACGCGTCGGCATCTCGCACATCACACCCACGCATGGTTACACCCGGGATATCACCGGCTTTGCTTGGGTCTCGACTGATCGCAACAACCTCTGCGCCTGCGGCCTGAAGCTGCATAACCGTTGCTAGACCAATACCTGAAGTTCCCCCAAAGACCAGCGCTTTCTTACCTTTGACGTCCATTGTGCTCTCCCCATAATTAGCCCGCTATTTCAGCAGACTCCCTATCAGAAGTCATCTATTGCGCGCCGGTATTTACTAAATCTGCGTGGATTAATCCTCAACGCCGCCGAACTTCGTTACAATTGGACATTGTTTTAGTAGGCGACAGATGTGTACCCAGAAAATTCCATAGAAGAGGCAGTGCAGCGTTTGATTGAGCGGCGAACCGTGAAAGTCATACACATGCTAGAGCCGGGCCCCGATGATGCGCAGATGCAGAAAATACTTAGCGCGGCCATACGGGTCCCCGACCACGGTAAACTAGCGCCTTGGCGGTTTATTGAGTTCAACGGTGACGCAAGAGTGGCGTTTGGTGAAGTGTTAGGGCGCTGCTATCAAGCGCAAAAACCAGAGGCTAGCCAGGCACAGATTGCTCATGAAGCTGCTCGGTTTTTACGCGCACCCAGAGTGGTCGCAGTGATCAGTCGAGTGAAACACGAACACAAAATCCCAGTTTGGGAACAGACTCTGTCAGCAGGCGCAGCCTGTCAAAATCTTTTGGTCGCAGCAAACCTTGTGGGGTTTGTCGCACAGTGGCTCACCGAATGGTATGCCTATGATAAGGGAGTGGATCAGGCTTTAGGACTTGGACAGGACGAGCGTGTAGCCGGATTCATCTACATAGGATCCGCTGCAGAAAAACCACCCGAACGACCAAGAGCCACTTTGGAAGAAGTGCACAGCCAATGGGTAACGCCTGATTAACAACCCTGACCAGGCCAATCAAAAGAGAATCAGGAGACAAAGATAGAGAAAAAAGCGGCAGCAACTTCTGACAGCTTACCCGTCTTGCTAAACCCTTTAGCTGGCTGCTTTGCGTCGCTTGTATCTATTGCTCTGGGCTTTGTGGAAAAGTTTTGCTGAAGGCCCCATTGGGACCATAGGTTGTGGCCTTGCTATAAAAACCAGTGGTCACTAGTTCAACCACAATGTCCTCTCCGGTCCTATTTTCCCAATACCAGCCATGAATGCCGTCAAAGGGGGCGACGAAGGAGCCGTGAGCACTGCCACCTCGTCCAATGTCGAAGCTCACTGAATCTTCAGGTTCGGTGCCCTCTTCTTCACTATGCATGTCGAATATCAATTCGGCGTCAGGATCTTTTGTGGCACTCACCGCTTGCCAGGTAAAAACCATGCTCTGGCCCTGCGCTAGGGCATATTTGTATTCCACGGATTCGAATGGTGCCAGCGGAAAAGTCACGCTGTCCTTATGGTAAATGGTAGGCTGTTTAGACAGCGCAGCAACACTATATCCGGCCATGCCTTTGATACCCATCAACTCACCCGCACCGGTTGGATCGATATCGTATTCCGCTGGCAGCACGAAAAGCACTAAAGCCAAAGCTGCAGCAACTACAGAGCCTAGTGAGATCAAACCTAACCTATCCGGTGTGGCTGCGCTCATGCTAAAGCTCCTTAGCTTGCACAATGTATTTGTTGTGACAAGCACGGCAGACATTATAGATTTCACCGCCCGCGTTGAACAATGCTTCGGCGTCTTGATCTATTGCAGCTTGGCGAGCCTTCAAAGCGGCGCGCGTCATACCTTGCGCGTATTCAGCCCAATCACCTTGGTCCGCGGCGTAGCCTTTTAGCATTAACAAGTTGCCGCCTTCAGCGACTACTGAGGCGCTATGTACGACAGCAGCCCAACCCTCATCGGTTGTCGGCTGAAGGTCCTGCTCACCTTCTATAGTGATAATCGCGCCAGCTGAAGACCAAATTTTGTCCGCTGCGGGTTCTAGATATTCAGTCATTAACTGATAGGTACTACCCGTTGCAGCCCCTTGAATGCTGGCTTGCTCAGATTGTTGCCCACATCCGGTAAGTCCAAGGGTAAGACTAATCATCAGCGCAAAACTTGCTTTCATCCAACTCATATATTCATCCTAATTTTTAACAACAATCCGCATTCTAGGAGCCGAGCGTCAAAGGCTAAAGTGTGCGCTTGAGCCACCACTTGAACAGCGATGCAATTTTAGGCGTCATCCGACTTTTATTATAGGCGTCACCTAGGCGCTTCAAAAACTCACTACGTGTGGGGTAACTAAATATAGTCTTTTGCGCAGCCGATAAGCCTAAATTATTCGACATCATCAAACAAATGGGCGCCAGCAGCTCCCCTGCATCTGCACCAATTATCGTCGCGGCTAAAATTTGATCTGTGCCTTTCGTTGTCACCACTAATGCATAACCGCCATGGGCTTTGGCCTTGGCAGAACTTGCAAAAGGTTTTGCTTTTACACGGTCTAGTTCAGTCAAATCAAATTCGTAGCGGTCATAGGCAACACCGGTCTGCTCCAAGACTTCTAATGAAGGTCCAATGGAAGCTATCTCCGGAGAAGTATAAGTGCAATGCGGAACGGCCAGACCAGAGACCTTGGCCGTGGGGAAAAACAATGCATTTTGTATTAACGCACGGGCCTGAGCATCAGCATAGTGCGTGAACTGCAGTGTTGTTGCACAATCACCTGCCGCGTAGATATAACTTTGAGCCGTGCGCAGCTTTTCATCAACAACAACAAATCCTCGACCGTCCAGTTCTACGCCAGCCGCCGCCAAATTAAGATTTTCAGTATTGGGTCTGCGACCGGCAGCGACCATGATTTTTTCGCAAACCACGGTGCCGTTCTGTGTATGAATGGTCCCGGGACCTTCAATTGAGGTGACCGCTTCGCCTAGATGCAAACGCACACCGCTGTCGGTTAATGCCTGCGCCAAGGTTTCACCCGCCAGCGGAATCTCCAGCGGCAGTAAGCGAGGGGCTTGTTCAAATAACTCCACCCGAGTTCCCAGGCGCGAAAACGCTTGCGCCAACTCGCAGCCAATTGCCCCGCCGCCCAAAATTGCAATGGATTCTGGCTGAGTGGTCAAATCAAAAACGTTTTCATTAGTCAGCGCAAAAGCTGGATCAAGACCGGGAATGGGCGGCAGCGCAGCCCGGGCGCCAGTGCATAGCGCAATGCGCCGAGCGTTAAATGTAATGTCTCCAAGCTGCAAGAGTCCTTGGGCATTAAAGCTGGCTTCGCCTTGAAATACATCAACACCCATTTCGCTATAGCGCTCAATTGAGTCATGTGGCGCAATACCTGCGCGCACTTCTCGAAGCCAAGAAAAAGCATCATCAAAATGTGCGCTAGGGTTTTCTTGGGTGTAAGACAGCAGCGATTTTGACGGCATGCAGCCCACGTTCAGACAATCTCCGCCCATACGGTGCCGCTCAATCAGCGCCACATTTGCACCAAGGCCCGCAGCGCCAATGGCACTGATTAATCCCGCAGGACCCGCCCCTACTACCACCAAATGATATTTAGCTTTCGGCGTGGGGTTTACGTAATCCGTTGGGCACAACAACTGCCAGCTTGTGGTGTCAAAATGTTCACCGGGGTAACTCATAAACTGTTCTCACTATTGGTTTGAGTTGGACTGGGCTTGCTCTAAATGTTCGTTCAAGGTTTTTGTAGATATTCGAGTAATGACAATGGTTAACACCAGTGTGGCCGCCAGACCACCATAAAATAACCAGTTACTGGCTGGTAGCGACTCTATTTGGCCGGACAAGATGCCGGTAATATTTTCCGCAATCGATCCGATGTAAACAAATAACAAAGTACCTGGCATCATGCCCAGCCACGAGACAAAAACATAGGTCCTAAACTTAACGCCGGTTAAACCCATGGCATAGTTAAGAAGGTTGAATGGGAACACTGGCGAAAGCCGGCATAAAAACACAACTAAGGCGCCCCGCCCTTCAATGGCTTTATCCAGCGCTGCAAAACGCGGCATAAGCGCAAGCTTGTCTGCCACCCAATCACGTGCAAAAAAGCGCCCCACTAGGAATGCACAAGCGGCACCTACGGTGCTAGAAAACGAGACAATGGCAAAGCCATAACCTAAACCAAAGAGAAAACCTGCGCCTAGTGTGAGTAGGCTACCGGGCAGCAGTAAGACCACTGCTGCGATATAAAATACGCTGAAGACCAACCAAGAGATTTGCCTATTGTTTTCAATCCAAGCAAAAAAATCAGTCAGCCATTCAACAACTGGCAAAGTTGCTGCAGCTATTGCCAAAACAACTAAGGCGACAATAAATATAAGTACTTTGTTCACTAGAGAGCCTCAGCCAGTTCGCGCAGCGCAAACTTCTGCACCTTACCTGTGGAGGTTTTTGGTAGATCGGTAAATATCACATTTTTCGGCACCTTAAAACGCGCCAAGTTATCTCGGCAGTATTCGATCACTTGGTCTTGGTTCAGCGGCTTATTTGCGTCACGCAGCGTGACAAATGCACAAGGTGTCTCACCCCACTTCTCATCGCTTTTAGCGACCACTGCCGCTTCTAAGATGTTCGGATGCTTAAACAGCAGATCTTCAATTTCGATACTGGAAATATTTTCGCCACCGGAAATAATAATGTCTTTGGAGCGGTCCTTAATCTGTATGTAGCCGTCTTCTGCCCATACCGCAAGATCTCCAGAATGAAACCAACCACCGGCAAAGGCTTCTTGTGTAGCACTTGGGTTTTTCAAATACCCCTTCATTACATTGTTACCGCGCATCATGACTTCGCCAATAGTTTGGCCATCTTTCGGCACTGGCTGCATTGTCTCTGGGTCTGCCACCATCAAGCCCTCCAGCATTTGCCCGCCAACACCTTGACGCGATTTCAGTACGGCTTTTTCTTCGTCACCAAGGCCACCCCAAAGATCTTCGCGCCAAGCGCACAGAGTAACGGGACCATAAGTTTCGGTTAGACCGTACACATGGGTCACATCCATGCCCTGGGCTTGCATGCCTTGGATGATTGCAGCAGGCGGGGGCGCGCCAGCAGTCATCACTTTGACTTCATGTTTGACCAAATTTTTCAGCTCATCAGTAGCGGACAACAACGTATTGAGTACTACTGGTGCACCGCAAAAGTGTGTGACCCCATACTCTGCCATGGCCTGATAAATTGCGTCGTCGCGCACTTGCCGCAGACACACCGAGGTGCCGGCATTGGCAGCCAAAGTCCAAGGAAAACACCAGCCGTTGCAATGAAACATGGGCAACGTCCACAAGTACACTGGGTGGTCGCCCATACTCCAAGTTAACGCGTTCGACACTGCGTTGAGGTAAGCGCCACGGTGGTGGGTCACCACGCCCTTAGGGTTGCCAGTGGTGCCCGAGGTGTAATTCAGCGCAATGGCATCCCACTCATCATTGGGTAAAAAGTTCCTGGCATCAGCAGAAATTTGCGTCAGGGGTGAGTCAGCACCTTGGCGCACTAGATCTTCGTAGTTCTCATCACCAATCAACTTGCCTTCAGGATAAGTGGCATCGTCAATGTGGACCACTGGTGGTGGCGAAGACATAAGGGCCAGTGCCTCTTCAGCCAACGGACCAAATTCCTTGTCTACCAGCAACAGCTTGGCCTCACCATGTTCCAAGATGAATGCCACAGTAGCTGCGTCTAACCGCATATTAATGGCATTAAGCACCGCGCCACACATGGGTACGGCAAAGTGGGCCTCAAACATTTCAGGCAGATTAGCGCTTAGTATAGCCACAGTATCGCCACGACCCAGTCCACGTTGGGTTAGCGTAGCGGCAACGCTGGCACAGCGCACATAAATTTCGCCCCAAGCGACGCTGCGCTGGCCATAAACCACCGCAGGCTTGTCCGGATAAATGGATGCTGCCCTGCGCATCATTGATATGGGCGATAGCGCCGTAAAATTAGCATCGTTAGCGTCTAAATCTTGGTCGTATATATTCATAGTTATCGGTCTTTTCTCTTCAAATTGTATTGTTAATTTGGGGTATCGAGGGTTGCAACCATTAGTACCATCAATGGCTGAGTATCTCAGACGAAGCTCAGGCTAAAGTGCGCCTCAATCGTCTGAAACTGGGCTGGGCCACAAAAAATTTTACTGGCTTGTAATGCACGATGCTTGCAGTCGGCTCTGCTCTTCTACGCTGAGGGATTTCGCTTTTCTTGCCACCAAGTCCATGCGCACGGCAACAGCATGGGCCGAAAGGCAGCATTGCTGCGTTGCCACATTAAACATCAGGTGACCAAACTGCTGAACCTTAGGCGCAACATCAATCATGCCCGAAACCACCACGTAGCGATCAGACACCGCCAATGGATCATAAAAACGTTTGCGGAACTCTAAAACCGCCCCGCCTTCATTGGGATCTGGCTCGGCGTTATCTTCAAAGTTACGCCATAGATGCGGCATGGAATCGGATATGCGGCCCATATAATTATGCAGCATTAACAGACCAGATCCGGAGCACTCATCGGCCTGAATAATACCCTGGCCTATTGGCCGAAATCCTTTTGCTAATGCTTGAGGCATGGAAAGTTGTGCAAAGGACAGGTCCTGGACAATACCTCGCGGCAGCACATGGATTAAGGACTGCCTAGACTCCAGCTCTAGCGCTAGGCTGCCGCCTATGGATAAATCTGCAATTTTATACAACGCCGAGCATGCCACCTCGCCTGTTGCATCACTACGCAATTCGGCAACCACATTAAATTCATCGTGTTGTAAAAAACCAAAATAACCGCTTAACGGCGCAGACAACCTTGATTCATTTTGAAAACGAGAATGCTGTCGTGTGGTCCGCGACATCAGCGAGTCCACCTCGTCTGCCCGCAAGAGACCACTACTGATCAGCCCCGCAGAAAGCGTTTGCCATAATTTTTGTTCGCAAAACCGCACATTGAGGTGATTATTTTCATCACACTCCCAGCTATTTACACTCCCTCGATAGCTCAACTCCACTGCTCAATCCTTAACTCTATGTTTAACTCTATGCTTAGCTGTTTGCCTAAAAACTAAGGGAAACACGCACCAACCAATTGGGCTAATACGTCAAATAGTGGTCACCAAAATGACAAATATCGCTGGCACCACAACAAAGCGCATCAATTGGTACCAAATATTAAAATAGCGCGGATTTTCAATCGCCAACTCGTCGGCTGAAATGTGCTTAGGCAAAAACCATGCGACTAACAGCGCAATGAGCAAACCACCTAAAGGCAAGAACACTTGATTGGGAATATAATCCACAAGCGCACCTATTGAGTTACCAAAGAGGGCAACGTCGGCCCAGTGGTTGTAGGTGAGCACGCTCATAATACTAAAAGGTAATAATGTCCCAGTTGCCAACAAGGTGGCTTTGACTCGAGAGATTTTCAGCCATTGCATCACTGTACCCGTTATGGGTTCGGCAAGACCGACCATGGAGGTCACCGCTGCCACAGACAGCAGCAAGAAGAACAGTACTGCCACTACATCACCGCCCCACATTTGGTGAAATGCCAAAGGTAGCGTGAGAAAAATAAGCCCAGTGCCAGCATCCGGCGCCATGCCGTTATTGAACACCATAGGAAAAATCACCAGCCCCGCCAGCAAGGCCACACCGGTATCTGCAGCGACAATGATTAAGGCGCACTTAGCGACGGAAATGGACTTTGGCAAATAGGCGCCAAACATCATCATGCCGCCCATAGCTACGCCTATGGAGAAAAATGCCTGGCTTAACGCCGCGAGGAAAGTGTTTGCACTGATCTTAGAAAAATCTGGCAAAAACAAATAGGCCATTGTTTCTGGCACTCCGCCCGCGAAAAGGTTGAAAACAAACAGCACAAGCAGTAGTGCAAATAATGTAGGCATGAGTATTTTTACAGCGCGCTCAATACCTTGCTGCACACCGGCGCAAATAATAGCGCCCGCTGTAACCAAGGCTAAAACAGTCCAAAAAATAGAGGTGGGTACATCAAGTAACAAATTGTCAAAGGTCGCCTTCGCAGTAAGGCTGTCTGCGCCGGGCATCTGTCCAGTTAAGGCCAAAAAGAAATAATAAAGTACCCAACCGGCGACCACTGCATACGCCATTTGAATAAGGAACGCCGTGGTGACGTTTAGTACGCCGACCCAGGACCAGTGACGACTGAGGCCCGCAGTGCCAGCGACAGCATTGATGGAAGCCGGTGGACTAAAGCCGCCTCTGCGACCCAACATGATCTCGGCCATTAAAATAGGTACACCGATTAAGAAGGCGCAGCCCAAATAAACAACGACAAATGCAGAGCCGCCGTTTTCGCCGGTAACGTAGGGAAAGCGCCAGATATTGCCTAGCCCGACGGCAAAGCCGATGGAGGCCATCAAAAATCCGCCGGTTGATCCCCAAGCCGTTGACCCGGCGCTATTACTCATCGTTATCGTCCCTTAAATTCTGGCGCGCGCTTTTCGACAAACGCCTGAGACGCACCCTTATGGTCATCCGTGGTAAAGCAGCGCGCCATGGACATGGCTTCACTATCCAAAATCTGACTCAGAGATTGTGTGTTACTGGCATTCAGGTTTTTCTTCATATAACCCAGAGCAACTGTGGGTAGCGCCGCCAGCTGGGCCGCCATAGCGCTTACTGCTTCAGGAAACGCTTGAGCAGTAACCGACTGATTGATCATTCCGAGGGCCAATGCTTGCTCGCCAGTGATGACCTGCGCGGTGAACATCAGCTCACGAGCTTTTGTATGCCCTACCAACAAAGGTAAAAAGTAGGACATGCCATAGTCACCAGACAAACCCACTTTAGAGAAGGCTGTGGTAATTTTTGCACTGTCTACGGCAATACGCAGGTCGCAAGCCAAGGCTAATGAGCACCCTGCCCCCGCTGCTGCACCGGGAATGGCGGCAAGCGTAGGCTTAGGCATTTCATGCAACATACGAGACACATCAAAGCCTGGGCGCAGCGCTTGAGCACGTTGCTCTACGGTAGTTGGCGCCGAAGCACCCGACCCATCGCTTGCAGCAGCAAAGCCTTTTACATCGCCGCCCGCACAAAAAGCACTGCCCGCGCCGGTGAGCACTACGCAACGCACATTAGCGTCCATAGCAAGTCGAGGCAGCGCCTCCATTAAGCCCTGGATCATTTCACCGCTCATGGCGTTACGCGCTTCAGGTCGGTTCATGGTCAAGGTTGCAACGCCGTCCACAATGGATTCGGCTAAATGGGGTGTATGGCTCATTACTTATCCTCTTTCGCTAAAACACTCATCAAACTGAGATTAAAATCAATGCGAAACCTTAGCTGAAATACCGCAAAATTTCGTCCATCCGCCTAAATAAAAACATAAATAAAAACCTTCGCAGACTGTGCTTTGCCGTCGCGCTAACGCATAAAACTGGAGTGCTTTACGGCTCTGCGCGCGGTGCCAGTTTAGTGGAGACAAAATAAAACACTAATCCGAGCAAAATCAGTCCAACGGCCCAAAGCACTTCAACAGGCCGCTCAATAACTAAATAGACCAAGGTCCAACTGACAACGACCGCGTAAACCAACAAAGGCAGCGGATACCAAGGGATGCGAAAAGGCCTGACTAATTCGGGTTCGCGCACCCGCAAAACAAGAAGCCCCAGGACTGTTAACAAGGAGTTCAGCGCGAGAATGGTCCCCGAAAATATGATGATACTTTCAAAACTGGAGGTGGCTATGAGCAACAGAGTAATGGCCACTTGTAGACCAACCGCATTTGCCGGCACACCGCTTTTAGTCTCGCGAGCCAGCCACGCAAATAGGCGAAAATCTTGCCCCATCACCTGCAACGCTCGAGGGCCTGCCAGCAACATCGCGCTGACCGTGGAAATAAGCAAAATACTCAACATCACCCCGACTACCTTTGCGCCAGTTTCACCAAAGGCAAAACCCGCCACCACAAAGCCAATGTCGGCCTTACCTGCCATTGCAGACATGGGCGCAACGGATAAAAACATAGCGTGGAGCAGCAGATAAAGTACCGTCACCAGGGCGGTACCTATGATCAAAATTCGCGGCAACGCCTGGGCTGGATTTTTCACCTCACCGCTTAAATAGGTCGCCGCATTCCAACCGGTGTAGGCGTAGTTCACATAAATCAGCGCAACTGCAAACGCCCCTGTCCCCACCAGAGAGAAGTCTTGCACCGAGGGCACCCACTGCACCGCCTGCAATTGGTCGACATGCCACCAGGCTGCACCAATAAACACGAGAATGAGTAAAATCTTAATTGAAGTGAAAAGTTGCTGAAAGTTAGCACTCTTACTGCGACTGCCAAAATGCAGAAAGCCGATAATGGCAACCATGCACAGGCCAATGGGCATAACGGGCGCGCCGGGAAAGACAGACTTGAAATAGGTCGCAGCGGTGATTGCCGCCGCTGCCGTGGGCGCAGAGAACCCTACGGTTACCGACACCCAACCTGAAACAAACCCCGCACTTGGGTGATAAATGCGGCTGAGAAAATTGTATTCGCCGCCCGACCGTGGCAGTGCAGCGCCTAATTCTGCGTAACACAGCGCCCCGCATAGCGCGACAATGCCGCCGATAAACCACAACGCCAAGATAATTGGCGCAGAACGGATGTCCAGCAACTGAAAGCCTAGGCTGGTGAAAACCCCCGTGCCAATCATATTGGCCACAACCAACATAATGGCCGTGCGCGAGGAGAAAAAATCCGAGGATTGAGCCATCTAAAAACCTTAATTACAGAACTGACAACATCACGACCGAGGCCTAGAATAGCCGCTTAATGACCCTACTCACACCATAAGTTCGGATACGCACATGAGCCAACCTAAAATCCGCTCAGCTACAGCTGAGGATCAAGTAAGACTGCTTGAGTTATTACCTTTACTCGCAGATTTTGACATCCCCAAAGCGCGGAAACCGGAAGATCTTTGGTTGGGAGATGTGCCGCTGTTAAAAGCGGTTCTAGCTGGCAATGCGAGTCAATCTTTTCTAGATGTTGCGGTCAACGAAGAGGATTTTATTTTGGGTTTGGTGCTGATCACCCTACGCGAAGAGTTGCTGAGTCATGCCCCAAGTGCCCACTTGGAAGCAATAGTCGTTGCGCCAGAGGCCCGTGGCATGGGACTGGGTAGGACACTGTTGCAACATACTGAAGACGCCGTTTCAAAGCGTGGTGCCCATTCTCTTTCACTGCATGTGTTCAACAAAAATCAGCGCGCCAAAAGCTTGTACACAAGCCATGGTTTTGACAATGAGCTCATTCGCGCCATTAAGTGGCTGAACCAGTAAAACGACCGTTAGGTTAAATAACCCAACGGCCGTATGCGTCGTTGCAGCGCTCTACTCTTCGCGATAGTTGCCGGGGCGCTTTTCAAAGAAGGCGTTAACCGCTTCCATATGGTCAGGCTCCGCATGGCAAACAGCCTGGAACGCAGCAGACTTATCGAGCAACTCATCCAATGTGGCATTTTGGCTGGCCCGCATTAACTGCTTGGTTAGACGGACCGCGTGTGGTGGGTTAGCGGCTATGCCTGCGGCAATCTTTTGCGCCCGCGCCACTAACTCTTCTGGTGCCACAACCTCAGACACCAATCCCATGCGCAGCGCCGCGTCCGCTTTCACTGGCTCTCCAGAAAAAGCCATCATGCACGCGTTGGAATAGCCTACGGCTCTTGGCAAGAACCACGCACCGCCATCACCAGGAATGATGCCCAGTTTAACGAAGCTTTCAGCGAACATAGCCTTTTCACTGGCTATGCGAATATCGCACATAGTCGCCAAATCGCAGCCGGCGCCTACCGCTGGACCATTAACCGCCGCAATAATGGGCACGTTCAACGCATAGATAGCGCGAGGAATACGCTGAATACCACGTCTGTAAGAATCTGCTTGGTCATAGGGGTCGCCACTGAAAAGACCGGTGCGATCGCGCATGTCTTTAACGTTACCGCCTGCACAGAACGCTGAACCTTCACCCGTTAGGACCACTGCACGAATTGCTTTATTGTCATTAATCTCGTCGCAAGTACGCTCAAAATCCTCAAACTGATCCGGCCCGGTCAGCGCGTTGCGCGTATCTGGGCTGGACATAGTGAGCGTCAACACGTGATTGCTTAGATTTCTTGTTAGAAAGGTCATAACTACTCCATGGGGCTTAGCGGGCCAGAAAATGCTGGCGAAAAATTTGTCAGCGCGAAGTCTGCTTTTTTGTACCGTTGAAGGCAAGGCTGAAAACATCTACGAGTAATCGTGATATCCCCCATACAAGTAGACAAATACGCTTGTGACCCGACCAATATTCCTCCAATTCGCGCGAGCGCGTTATCGCAACTCATACGTTAAACTGTCACGCGCACTCATAACAATGCCGCGAATAGCCGTTTGTATAAGACCAGAAGCAGAGTGCGCTGATATGACGAGCAAACATAATATTGGCTTTGCCTACGCATCCAGTTTGAGAAAGGAGAGCTCACTTGGATACTGACATTTTGATACTGGATCAGCACACGCTCAAAGATCTGGAAATCTTCGCTTCCAACGCAACAGAAAACTCTCTGTTCAAATTTTCCAATCTGACCCGAAGCGATGGCGGCGCAGATGTACTGTACCGGCGCATGCAAGCCCCCTGGTCCAGTGCTGCGCGCATAGAAAACACCCAAGCTGCGGTTGCCTTTGTCATGCACCAGCGCGCGTGCTTTGCCAATATGCCATCTGCCTACGCAATGGATAGAGCCCATGCATATCTGCATGAAGTAATGCCGGTGATCACAGACCGCAATCTAATAGAATTCGGCTTCAGTGCCTTTTCGCTACGCGCCAATCACGACCGCTACTATTACAAAATCGTCACTGGCGTGCAGATCACCAATGGCCTCATTCGCAAGGCCAAAGCCTTCGTCAGCCAACCCGCCTTAACCTCAGCGGCCGGTGAAGTAGCCCCCTACATTAACGAGATGCGCGAAATATTAGATCGGCCGAGTTTGAAGAAATTAGTAGATGATGACGTTGGTGGTTGGTTTTGGAAAATCCTCCGACTGGACCAAACTTTTCGCCTAGATGAAAAAGTGTCCATCACCCGAATTCTTAAACTTGTTTTTGAGATAGATGCCTTAATCGCTATGGCGGACGTCACAAGCCAAAACGGATTTGTCTTACCAGATCTTCAGGAAGGCCCCTTGGCCGTGCACGCCGAAGGACTAACGCACCCCTTCGTACCCTCTCCGGTGCCGAACCCTGTGGCCCTAGATCAAAACCAACGCGTACTCTTTTTGACGGGACCCAACATGGCGGGCAAGACAACTTACCTGCGCGCCATTGCAACGGCGTTGTATTTTGCCCATCTAGGCATGGGGGTGCCGGCGACCCGCTTCAGGTTCACGCCCGCACAACATTTGTTCAGTTCCATTTCACTAAGCGACGATTTACACAACGGTGTGAGTTACTTTCGCGCAGAGGCACTTCGAGCGAAAGCTGTTGCCCAGGCGATAGCAGATGGCAATCGAGTTATTGCGCTACTAGACGAGCCTTTCAAAGGCACTAACGTTAAGGATGCGCTAGATGCCTCCCGTGCAATTTTGGAACGTTTTTCCACCAAGCAAGATTGTCTATTTATGTTTTCGTCCCACCTGATTGAATTAAGTGATGAGATAACGCTGACCCAACAAATAGATTGTCGATATTTTGAAGCAGACGAAAGTGAAGGCAAGCTGCGTTTCGACTACCTTCTACGCTCCGGCGTTTCCAGCCAACGTTTAGGTATGCGCGTGCTCCGCGAGGAAGGTGTATTTGATTTGTTAGATGATGAAAACCCGACAACACACAGTTGAAATCTGCACATGGCATTATGTTTCTCCGCCAGCAAGTACACTGAGCATCAATCCAAGCGCGACTGAGGTTTTAGAGGCACCAAAGCCGGCGCTTCTTAGTCTTACACACGCCGGCCCGCTCATTGACAAACCATTGCAAAAACTATTTCAAAAATTGGGTTAAGCAAATGCACCGCGCCGATAACGCAGCATTTGCCCCGCACCCACACCGCTGTGCTGATCTCCTTCTAGCGCAATTTGACCATTCACTACCACCATGTCGATGCCGGCTGGCGCTTCCATGGGTTCATCATAAGTCGCTCTATCAATTACAGTGTGTGGTTGAAACAAAACCAAATCTGCATGATAACCCGTTTTAATCTCACCTCGTTCTAACATACCGAATGTGCGGGCAGATAATGAGGTCATACGTCTCACAGCCTCAGGTAAACTGAGCACACCGCGTTCACGCACATAGTGACCTAGCACCCTTGGGAATGTGCCAAACAACCTAGGGTGAGGCTTACCACGAAGGTCTGGAATACCGTCACTGCCTACCATCATGTCTGCATGAGCGAGGTTAGTTTCCACATCGTTCTCGTCGATAATGAAATGAATACAAAGCGTGCGATCACCGTTAGGTGCAGTCAAAATCTTTTTCACCAACTCGGTTAAGCTGATTGCTTCCTCTTTTGCTATATCGATCAACATTCGACCTTCGTATTGCCGAAATGCTTTACAGCTGGCAATACGCACTACCGACGCAAAATCTTCATTCACTCGCTGCAAATCAAAGTACTCAATCATACGACCACTACCTGCGGTGTAGGGGTATACGTCTAAGGTTACGCGCTGCCCTTGAGACAAGGCTTCATCTACGCGAGCTAACGAGGCCTTAACTTTGCCCCAGTTTGGTTTGCCCGCAGATTTATGATGGGAGATATGCAGGTGCACATCGCTGGCCTTAGCAATGGCTAAGCTTTCTTCTACCGCTTCTATCAACTTGTCGCCTTCATTGCGCATATGCGTGGTGTATAGCGCATCAAACGGTGCAGCCATTTTGGCTAGCTCAATGACCTCCTCCGTTTCACTATAGCGACCAGGGCGATAAATAAGGCCGCTAGAAAAACCACAAGCCCCCTGCGCTAGCGCATGGCTTACATGTTCTTGCATCAGGGCAATTTCAGTATCCGTTGGCGCACGTTTTTCTCCCCCCATGACCAGCGAGCGCACTGTGTTGTGACCTACTAACATCATGTTGTTAATGGCGGGCCCTCGCTCTAGAGCCGCTGCAAAGTACCCGTCAAGATCGGTAAACTGACCCTCTAGTCCGGCAAGAATACCGCCACTTGCGGCAACGGAATCTTGTGTTGGGTCTGCGGGAATGGCGGAGAAACCGCAGTTACCACTAACCACTGTGGTCACACCTTGGGCAAGTTTAAACTCCATACCCGGATAGCGAAAAAAGGCGCCGTCATCATGCGCGTGAGTATCAATGAGTCCTGGTGCAAGCGTTGCTCCGGCTGCGTCTATTTCTCGGCCATTAGACGCCAACCCTTGCGTGACATTTCCCACCTCATTAATGCGTCCACCGCTGACACTGACATCGCCGGCAAATGCAGGCGCGCCTGTACCATCCAAAATATTTACATTGCGAAAAATTAACTCGTTCATTGTTTTACCTATAATTTTTTCTGTTAATTCTTATATTTATTTGGCTCAGCGCAGATCAAAGCCCGTAGTCGCTTTTATCGGTTCTTATCCACTCGCCTATTTGCTCACCAATCATGAAACAGGTGAGATTAGTATTGGCCCTAGGCACGCTGGGCATAATTGAAGCGTCTGCGACAACTAACTGAGTTACTTTGTGGCACCGACCTTTGTGATCGACCACTGCCATTGCGTCTTTTGCTGGGCCCATCTTCGCGGTACCGCATGGGTGGTATCCAGACCCAGAGAACTTACGGCATAAATTTTCCAAGTCCGCTTGAGCAACGCCGCGGTTTAGATCGGGAAAAGTCACTGACTTAACCATCTCGGCCAGTGCGCCGATTTGCGTAAATGCCAAAGTATCGCGCACACATTCAGCCAACCGGCTGGCATCCCGCGGATCCTCACAAAAACGGTTTTCAATGCCAGGCGCTTGCTTAGGGTCTGCGGAGCTAAAGGTCAGCCGCCCGCGCCCATATTGATACTCTAATACCGGCGCTAACATAAACATGGGCGCGCCACCCGGGCGTCCCGCAAAACTGATTTGCTCAATCTGTAAATCATTGCGCTTTTTTCCATCTTGAGCGGTGTAACGCAAAATGGTTTGAATAATGGGTTGATCAAAATCAATGAGTGAGGCGTCGTTCACTTCACAAATCACCCCCAACGCAGGGTGGTCAGATAAATTCTCGCCAACACCTGGCATATCTGCGACAAGCTCTACGCCCAAACTTTCTACCAGTGATTTAGCGCCTATACCTGAGCGAACGAGTATTGCAGGTGACATCAGCGCGCCTGCAGACAGCACAACAAGATTGGCTTTAATTACTCTGACCTCGCCCGCCGAATTCTCGACTTCGACACCGCAGCAACGACCATTCTCAGTGATTAGACGACGCGTTAGGGTGTCGGCTAGGACATCTAAGTTGGGGCGAATTCTGGCTGAGGCGAGATAACCTACCGCCGCTGATACACGCAGCCTGCCCAGCTTGTTCATGGGATGTGGCCCTGCTCCATAGCCGTCAGGGTCATTGGCGTCGGCGCAATAGGGGTAGCCCAACTCTTCAGCCGAATCTAAAAACGCTTGCTGTTGTTTGACCATTTCAGCGGGCGGATATCTGCGAATAGTTATTGGACCACTGTCGCCATGGTAAGACGCATCGGGAAAATCTAAATCACGCTCAAGGCGCTTAAACCCTGGCAATACATCTTGCCAAGTCCAGCCGGGATTACCTTGAGCTGCCCACTCATCGTAATCCTCAGGCATACCCCTTAACGCAATAGTAGTGTTCACAGCGGATGAGCCGCCAACAACCCTACCGCGAGGAAAACGATCTTTACGACCGTTTGTTGGTTCATAAACAAAACCCCAGTCATGATCTGAATAGGAATTGTTGTGGGAGTTTACCAAGTCATCTGGCGTATCTTGCAGCCGCTCGTAGTCTGGCCCGGCTTCAACTAATGCAACATGTAAATTGGGGTCTTCAGAAACCCGCGCTGCGATTGCACAGCCACTGCTGCCTGCACCGATAATCAGTACATCGTAATTGTCGACTTGTTGACGATATCCCACTTCACAACCTCCCTAGACTTAACCTTGCACGACCCTAATGATTCATTTAACCAACTGGGTCCCACTGATGCTAGGCTACTATCTAGTTCGATGCCAAGGGTAAAAATTGGCTGAGTGTATGCGGGAGAATCTGGGTGATCGCAGAAAAAGATATTACTGCTTTAATTTTGTGCGGCGGCGCAGCCACGCGCATGGGCGGTGTAGATAAGCCGCTACAAATGACAGAGAAGGCCGGTCTTGTGTTGCCAATGCTAGACCACGTTATCGCAACCCTCCCCGCCAATGCCCCCCTACTTATCAGTGCCAACCGCAGCCTTGACGCCTACGCCCTGCGTGGATCTGTAATTAAAGACGGCGAGCAAAAGGGCTCTGGGCCGTTGCTGGGCGTTTTAGCAGGCCTGCGCAGCGCACAAACCGAATGGCTACTTGTATGTCCGGGAGATATGCCCTACCTAGAACTAGGCTGGCATGAGGCCATTCGCCAGTTTTCGGAAAAAGGGGCTGAACACACTGTTAGCAAAAGCGATAGGCAAACTGACGATCACGCTAAAGAGCATGTTAAAAGGCAAGGCACAGAGAGGGTCAAAGAGAGGAGCAAAGAAAAGCATAGTGAACCAGACAGCGTTGTCGTTCACGACGGCACGCGCCTACAACCCTTGCTATGCCTGATACGCACGTCTTGCGCAGATCATTTGCAGGCTTATTTGCAGTCTGGAGAATTCAGTGTGCACAGGTGGCATGCTTCTCTTCGCAGCATCACCGTTAGCTATAAAGACACAGGAGCATTTTTGAACGTTAATACCTTTGCGGAATTACAAGAGAGCCGCGACTAGGCAGCCTGCGCTATTCAGCAGGTAGTCAGAGATGGATTAGGAAAGGTGTCTATGCCTGCCTCACCGGCGCGAGGCGCTACACAGTCAAAATCTTTTTCGATGAGAATTTGCAAGCCATTTACACTAAGCGGCTCGTCGCCGCCAAGGCCCACGTCGGTGGACTGACTCCACTGCTCAGCAAGATCAGCGGGAACTTTTACCACCAGTTGATGCAGGCCCTGCTCCAGGGCCATACCAGCGCTCACGCTATCGCCCTCAACAGACAACACGTAACGCATCACAGAGCCGTCCGGAAAAGACGTAGATTCGATAACACTGCGCCCCTCGCCAATCATCTGAGTCTCGCTCATCGTGAGCCGAAGTCGAAGACTGTCGCCGAGCATGCGCAATTTCATCTCGTTATTTCACTCTGTACCAATTTGCGATTGAATATAGTTTTCTATGCCGGTTTTTTCAATCAATCCAAGCTGTGTTTCTAGATAGTCCACGTGCTCCTCTTCAGATTCCAGAATGTCTTTAAATAACTTTCGCGACACATAGTCGCCACAACGCTCACAGTGGGCAACCCCTTCGCGCAAATCTGGGAGCGCGATCATTTCGAGAGCAAGGTCGCATTCCAGCATTTCTTTAACATTTTGTCCGATCATCAGTTTGCCAAGTTCTTGAAGATTCGGCAGCCCTTCTAAAAACAGAATGCGTTCCATGAGCATGTCTGCATGCTTCATTTCGTCGATAGATTCTCCCATCTCATACTTGGCTAAACGCTTTAGCCCCCAGTCATCGAGCATTTTGGAGTGCAGAAAATATTGGTTGATGGCAGTTAGCTCGTTTTTCAGAACCTTGTTAAGCAGAACTATTGTTTTTGGATCAAGAGTTTTCATTTCTCAAGTCTCGTATTTGGATGAGCGGCCAGAATGCATCAAGCCATCCGCAAAAGCAACAAAATACTCTCTAAGTTATTGATTTATAACGATAATCAATCGCATTAGCGAAAACTTCTTATGTAACAATAAGATCACTATTAAAAAACGTATTGCAAACGAGAATGATTACCACTTAGAATGGCACCTTGAGTTCAGCCAATGGATTTTTTTATGTTCGTGTGCATTTGCAACGCAGTCTCAGATAAACAAATAGCCGATGCGGTTAAAGCTGGCGCACGTGATATTGAAGACGTTCAAGAGATTTTGATGGTCAGCACCGCTTGCGGCACATGCAGACAAACTGCTGAAGCGGTCATCGCCAACACGCTTTTGGAGACCGCTGCAGGACGCAGCAGACCAATGCATGCCAATGACATTGCAAACTTAGTTTACGCCGCTTAGAGCAACCCCTGCCCTAATCTTCCCACTACGGTCTCACCTCAGCCGACTTCAGCCAATACTTATAACCTGAGCAAAAATCTGCTTATTTAGGTACTGCGCCGTCGCCGCTCAGTGCCTACAAATAATGAAAAGCCTAGAGGCGATGACGCACGACTCTACCTAGGTTGCCTGATTAGTACTCAATCTGATCATCCACTGCATGGCCGGTTTCGGGAATCAGCATAGAACGCTCAAAACTGATGACCTGATTGCCATGTTGGTTTTTACCAACGGTCTCTACCGTGACAATGCCCTGATGCGGCCTGCTACCGGATAGGCGTTTACTCAAAACCTTGGATTCCGCATAAATCGTATCGCCAATAAATACCGGTCCCGTTAAACGCACTTTATCCCAGCCCAGATTTGCGATGGTTTTTTGCGAGATGTCTGAAACACTCATACCAGTAACGATGGAAATAGTAAGACAGGAATTCACCAACACTTGGCCGAACTCAGTTTTTTCGCCATAGGCCTTATCAAAATGCAGTGGGTGTTGGTTCATGGTAAGCAGAGTAAACCAAGTGTTGTCCGACTCTGTGATGCTGCGGCCGGGCCGGTGCTCATAGACGTCACCCACGACAAAATCCTCTAAGTACCTGCCATAGGATTCTCGGTACCGTTGTTCTCCCACTTGTTTCGCTTTAGCAACCACGCGCTTTCTCCTTTTTATGTTCTCAGCAGTCTGCCGCATCTGCTGCTGCCGTTAAAGCTATAGCGACGAGCCAAGGTTAAATTCCCCGCCACCACCCCACCCACCACGCCTCTAAAGAATTATTGTTTATTGCCCACACGCGTCACTTCTATTAACGTGCATGCATGAATAAAACCCAGCCGATTGATTATATAGCGCGCACTAAAGCCCAATATGCGGCCCTGAACTACCCAGCGTATAGGTGGGTTGAGAACACTAACGCCGTGCCTTGGAGCCCGTTAAAGAAGCCTTTGAATCAATGCAAAGTGGCCCTAATTTGCTCAGGCGGTATTTATAAAAAAGGGCAAATTGCCTTTCACTATGAAGACGACATCAGCTTTCGCATCATTGAATCTGATACCGCGCAAAGCGACTTGAGAATCACCCACTTTGCCTACGACATGACCGCGGCGCGCAATGATCCAAATGTAGTGTTTCCCACTCAGGGACTGAAGGCATTGGCTGATGAGGATGCAATTGGCGAGCTTGCGACAAACGCCTATACGTTTATGGGCGGTATCTACTCCAGCCGCAAAGTCAGCAGCCAACTGGCCCCAGAACTCGCTAATCGAGTCATTAAAGACGAGGTGGATGTAGTTGTCCTAGTACCGGTCTGACCCGTGTGCCATCAGTCCGTGGGACTGATTGCTAGACACCTCGAAGACCTTGGCATCACAACCGTTACGTTGAGCAGTGCGCGTTCAATCACCCAATCTGTGAATCCACCGCGGGCCGTGTATTTAGATTATCCGCTGGGCCAAACTGCTGGCCGTGAAGGTGATTTAGCTGAACAGAAGTACGTTATGCAGCAAACCCTTTTGGCTGTGCAAGAGATGACAGAACCTGGTTCGATCAAAGATCTAGCATTGCGCTGGGCTGAAGATGATTCATGGAAAGACAGCGTAATGAGGCCCAAAACCCAAGGCAACTCAGACTCTGGAGATGACCGATTGGGTCGCGAACCTACACCCCAGTATCAGCACCCTGAGGATGCAGACGTTGCCGACCCCAGTTGTTCCAGCTGTGTGTTCTTGAACCCAGACAGCTAACATCAAATAGCTGCCTGCCTCTCACAAAAGTTGGCTTAGACTTTGCCCTGCTCGCTGTTTAACGGGTCTGACGACCCTGACGAACCGGTTAAATCGCTCCAAGAAACCTGCGAAATCACCATACCGCATAGCATCAATGCACAACCCAAAAGCTCTCGTTGGGAGAGCACTTCGTCAAGCAACAACGCCCCGCCAACAGCACCGAATACAGCCTCCAAGCTAAGAATAATCGCCGCATGAGAGGGCTTGGCATTTTTCTGCGCAATGACCTGCAAGGTATAGGCAACGCCAACCGTAATTATGCCAGCGTAAACAAGCACACCCGCCGCGCCGACTACCGCTTCAACAGTTGTCACCTCTAGTACCGCGGAGACGCAAAGCGCCAAAACGGCGCAAATAAGAAACTGCCCAAATGCCAAAAGCAGCGCTGGCGCACGCTTTATATAGTGATCAATTGCCATTATGTGAGCGGCCCAAAATACTGCGCCCAGCAATTGCAGGCCGTCGCCGTAGCCCATACTCAGGCCTTCTTTTACACTCAGTAGATACAATCCTACTGCCGCCAAAAAACAACCTAACCATGTGTTCAAGCCGGTTTGATATTTTAGAATCAAACCCAAAATCGGCACGATCACCATGTAAGTGCCGGTAATAAAACCCGCATTAGATGCAGTGGTATATAACAATCCCACTTGCTGTAGTGAACCCGCGGTAAAAAGTATGACGCCAAGCACACCGCTGCCTAACCACAGAGAACGGCTATCGGATACATCGAAGGGTGTCCGCTTATGCATAAAATAAATCACGGGGATCAGGCTGGCTGCGCCCAATAAAAAGCGCAGGCCAATAAAAGCGTAAGGCCCCAAGTAACTCATTCCCATCACTTGAGCAACAAATCCAAAGCCCCAAATGGCTGCTGTTATTAGAAGCAATAAATTCGCGATGGCAGCTTTGCTCATAACTAAATCCAATAATTTATAAATGAATAGCCATCCGCTGGAAGGTGTTAGCGACCAGTGATGTTCAACAAAGAATTAGCAGCGTTAGCTGATGCGGCGGGTATGGCCGGTTGTTTGCCAGTCTGCTCGGGGCGACTCACATTCGCCAGACGCGAAATGTACAGATATTGCACGCCTAAATCCCGTACTTTTATTGCGCCCTGAACCATGAACTAGCAGAGGGTGAAATAACAACGTATCTCCCGGCTGCATTGCCGCATGCTGGCGCTGGCTTTGGTCCACATCGCAGGCGCCAAAGAAGCCACTATTGAGGAACTCCCAATCTGGCATGTCATGGGACAGCAAACCATTGCGATGGGAACCGGGTATCACACACAGGCAACCCGATTCTCGAGTTGCGGGCAAAATTGCTGTCCACGCGGCCACAATTTTGTTCTCTGGACGTAATTTGAAATAGCGTAAGTCTTGATGCAGGGGGTGTCGCCCGTCAACTTGCGGCGGCTTATTGAACACATTGCTAGTGAGCGTATAGACAGAGGGACCGATGATACTTTGAATCGCACTGATCAATTCTGGATGTTTGGCATAACCAAACAACACCGAATCGTCTTCCAAACAAAACAACTTATTCACGCCATGTAGCTTGGTTTCAGGCGCTACAGCGCCCTTCACAACCATAACGTCGCGCATCACTTTCATGGCGCCAGATAGGGGCGTCTGCCCTTCTACAATGGATAGAAAACGCTGGTTGTAGCTATCTAGTGAGGTGGGATCAATAAGTTTGGGCAACAACAAATAGCCATCAGATGCGTATTGCTGCAATTGTTGTTCGGTTAAATCCACTTTAGTCTCCCACCCTTTTTGATTCCCAAGCAACTATGTTGCCAGCCTCTCGGGAACCATAGTAGGTCAACAGAACCTGCTTGTAGAGGAAGAATTTATCTCCAACGATACAACGTAAATTGCCTTTGATAGAACGGTGATGAGCCACGCGGCGAGGAAAAAGAAGTGAATGCGTTGGAGAAATCTGAGAAAGAACGGATATGGGGGGACGAAAAAGGTCGAGAAAAGACGAAGAGAACAACCGGCAAACTGACTAGGCAGACCTTATTTGGGGTTTAGACCCAGCCAGTTTTGACGCGAATAACTAAAAGTTAGCCACCAAAATCATCGAAAGCGATGTTTTCAGGCTCTACCCCTAGGTCCTCAAGCATATTCTGCACTGCTTGGGCCATCATTGGCGGTCCACACATGTAGAACTCGCAATCTTCTGGATTCGGGTGATTTTTCAGATAGTTCTCAAACACCACGTTGTGAATGAAGCCCGTGTATCCGTCCCAATTGTCTTCTTCCATCGGGTCCGACAGCGCAATGTGCCATTTGAAGTTGTCGTTATCAGCAGCAAGCTGGTCGAACTCGTCTTTATAGAACATTTCTTTTAGAGAGCGCGCACCATACCAATAGCTCATCTTGGTTGTGGTGCCCTTGCGCCTTAGTTCATCAAAAATGTGCGATCTGAGTGGTGCCATACCCGCACCGCCGCCAATCCAAATCTTCTCAGCAGGTGTATCCTTAACGAAGAAATCACCGTAGGGACCAAACACCGTTATCTTGTCACCCTCTTTGAGGTTCGCAACATAAGAGGTCATTGCCCCAGGAGGCAGATGATCCATTCTCGGCGGCGGCGGAGAAACGCGAATGTTAAACTTGAGGATGCCCCGCTCTTCAGGATAGTTGGCCATAGAATACGCACGAATTGTGGGTTCCTTAACGTCTGACTTCAAATCCCAGAAATTGAACTTGTCCCAGTCTTCGCGATATTCCTCTTGAACATCAATACTGGACCACTCCATTTTATACGGAGGCACTTCAAGCTGCACATAACCGCCCGCTCTAAACGCCACGTCCGCGCCTTCAGGCAGCTTTAAGTTCAGCTCTTTAATCATAGAAGCCACGTTAGGATTGGAGATAACTTCACATTCCCAGCGCTGAACACCCAATGCATCGTCGGGCACTTCAATTTTGAGGTCCTGCTTCACAGCAACTTGGCAAGACAAACGCCAGTCATCGCTGATTTCACCGCGATTGAAATGGCCTTCTTCGGTAGCCAATATGCTGCCGCCGCCTTCAGTCACTCTGCAACGGCATTGGGCACAAGTACCGCCGCCACCACACGCACTGGCGAGGAAAATACCCTTGTCTGCTAATGTGCTTAACAACTTGCCCCCAGCCGGTACTTCTACTGACTTAGACGGATCGTCGTTGATTAAAATCGTTACATTGCCTGAACTCACTAACTGCGAGCGAGCAAACAAAATCATGCCTACTAATGCTAAAACCATAACGGTAAACATTAAGACACCAAGTAAGATCGTCGTATCCAGCATAACTAACTCCTAGATGTCGATGCCGCCGAAAGACATAAAGCACATGCTTATCAGTCCAACGGAAATGAAAGTAATTCCCAGTCCGCGCAATCCATCTGGCACGTCACTGTACTTCAACTTTTCTCTAACACCCGCTAATGCGGTGATAGCCAAAGCCCAACCAACCCCTGCGCCTAAGCCAAAAACTACGCTTTCGCCGAAGGTTTGATCTTGGTCAATCATCATTAATGACGCGCCCAAAATAGCACAATTCACTGTAATTAAAGGCAAAAACACACCTAATGCGTTGTACAAAGCTGGGACATAACGGTCTAAAACCATTTCTAGAATCTGCACGATTGCGGCAATAACGCCGATGTATGAGATCAAGCCCAAGAAGCTTAAATCGACATCTGGGAACCCTGCCCAAGCCAGCGCGCCATCGCGCAAAAGCAAATTAAAGATCAAGTTGTTGACCGGCACGGTAATGGCCAATACGGCTATTACTGCGATACCAAGCCCAAAGGCTGTAGAAATTTTCTTTGAGATAGCAATGAATGTACACATGCCCAAGAAAAACGCTAAGGCCATGTTTTCAACGAATACTGCCCGAACAAATATGCCTAAATAATGTTCCATGACTAGATCGCCTCCTTGTATTGCCCATTTGGCGCAATTTCGTACTCAGGTGCTTCTACTTGATCGGTCTTCCAAGCCCGAATAGCCCAAATGAACAAACCAATAATAAAGAAAGCACTTGGCGCTAGTAACAACAAACCGTTAGGCACATACCAACCACCGTTAGCAACGGTAGGAATGATTTCGAATCCCATCAAAGTACCAGAACCTAAAGGCTCTCTAATGAGGGCAACACCGATCAAAATGACACTGTAGCCCACTGCATTACCAAAACCGTCTAGCGCAGAAAGCCAAGGACCATTTTGCATCGCAAACGCTTCAGCGCGGCCCATGACGATACAGTTGGTGATGATCAGGCCAACGAATACTGACAAACTCTTTGATATGTCATAAGCAACGGCTTGGAGCACTTGGTCAACGATAATCACCAATGAGGAAATAATCGTCATCTGGACGATGATACGAATATTGGTAGGTACTCTATTGCGAACCAACGAAACCGCTAGGTTAGACATTGTGGTAACAAAGATCACTGCAATGCACATAACCAAGGTGGTGGACATACTAATGGTTACAGCCAGAGCAGAGCAAATCCCAAGAACCTGCAGTGCAATGGGATTGTTGTTAAAAATTGGGTCGATTAAGACTTCTTTTTGCGATGCCATGATTTATCCCTGTGCCACGCCGTTGATTTTGAGTTTCTGGATGTACGGACCAAAGCCCAACTCGCCACTCCAGAAGTTAACTAGGTTTTCAACGCCGCGCGTTGTAAAGGTCGCACCAGAGAGAGCGTCTACTTCATAGCTTGCCGCAGTGCTAGCGCTAGGAGAGCGCTGCTTAACTAAGCGTACACTCGCCTCGCCTAAGTCGTCATAAAGGCGCACACCCTGCCACCGTTGCTTCCACTTGGGATTATCCACTTCGCCGCCTAGTCCAGGGGTTTCTTTATGTGAATAAAAGCCCAAACCCGAAATCGTGCTCAAGTCACCATCTAACGCTAAGTATCCGTACAACGTGCCCCACAAACCGTAGCCCCGCACCGGAATGACCAGTTTCTCTATGCCAGCGCCATTGGTCTTAATATAAACCAAAGATACGTTCTCTCTGCGGCGTAGTGTCGCTATGTCTTCATCTGAACTCAAAGAGATAGACTGAGCAGCATCGCCAGCTGCCTTAATTGGGTCATATGCTTGCAGGTCAACGCCGTCTACATATTCACCCGTTTCTAAATTCACAGCGCGCACAGTAAATTCAGCAAACAGTTGCTCAATAGATTTGCCGTCCGCTGACTCTGTCGCATTTGAGGCCAACAGCCCCGCCGCACGCAGAATATTTTTCTTCTGGTCTAGCTCTTTATTCAGCTTTTGGATTGGCTTTAGTGCAACAGCCAAGCCCGAAACGATAATTGAACACACCAAGCAGAGGAATATCGCTATAAAAAACGTATTTCCTAAACTGTCTTTATCTAATTTAGCCACGTGCCAGCCTCCTCTTGATATTCGCTTGCACCACAACGTGGTCTATCAACGGTGCGAATAAATTACCGAACAATACCGCTAACATCATGCCTTCGGGAAACGCCGGGTTGACTACGCGGATCAAGATACACATAAAGCCAATGAGGATTCCGTAAAACCAACGACCGTCATTGGTCATAGAGGAGGAAACCGGATCTGTCGCCATAAACACAGCGCCGAATGCCAGTCCGCCCAACACCAAGTGCCACTCAAAGGGCATGGTGAACATTGGGTTGGTTGAGTCAATTGAATTGAACAAAGACGCAGTTAAGAAAGCACCCAAGAACACACCCGCCATGACTCTCCAGGAGGCAATGCGAGTTGCACAAAGAAGGACACCAGCAATCAAGATTGCCAACGTTGAGGTTTCGCCCATAGAACCAGGCATGTACCCGATAAACGCGTTCCACCACTCAACGCCAACGCCCGCTTCACCGTCTAATACCCAGCTGCCTAAAGGCGTTGCTTGAGTCCAGCCGTCTACCGCAACCCATACTGCGTCCCCAGACATTTGCGCTGGGTAGGCAAAGTATAAGAATGCTCTACCAGTTAAAGCTGGGTTAAGGAAGTTCTTACCTGTACCGCCAAATACTTCTTTACCAATTACAACGCCAAAAATAACGCCAATTGCCGCCATCCAAAGAGGGATCGAAGGCGGTAAGGTTAGAGTAAATAGGATGGAGGTAACGAAATAGCCCTCGTTAACTTCATGGCCGCGCTTTGAGGCAAACCATATTTCAAAAATGATACCGGCAACGAAGACGGTAATATAGAGAGGGATAAAGTAGGCAAGACCATGTACGAGACAGTCAAACACACTGTTCGGGTCAAATCCCACTGAGCCATTGAGCAAAATGCCGCGCCAGTTAGCTACTTCGCTTTGCCCCAATGCTTGCATGGCTTCGTTGGCATTTAAACCAACAAAATAACTACCCACAAATACTGGAATAAACGCGCACAACCAAACAGTGATCATGATGCGTTTCAGATCCAGAGAGTCGCGAATGTGCGATGCACCAGCGGTAATTTTACCGGGCGTGTACAACGCTGTATCGATGGCTTCATAAGCCGGATACAGCGCCTCTAATCGCCCACCTTTTTCAAAAGTAGGCGCTAAATCGTCTAGAAAAGACCGTAAACTCATAGGGCTAACCCTCCTTTTCTATTTGTGAAAGCAGGCCTCTTAGCACAGGGCCAAACTCATATTTACCGGGACACGCGTATGTACATAACGCAATGTCGTCTTCATCTAACTCAAGGCAACCCAACTCAATGGCTTTTTCAATGTCCCCTACCAACAAGCTGCGCATGAGCTGCGTAGCGAGTATGTCTAAGGGCATCACTGAGTCATAAGTGCCGATGGGCACCATGCCCCGAGTGCTTCCGTTTGTGCTGGTGTTAAAGGCAACGCTCTTTTCACCAATCCACTTGGATAGGAATGCCGGGAAAACCGAGTGCTTATTTGCGCCAGGGCGTAAATACCCAATCAAACGACGCTCACGGTCTTCGGGCAATATAGATACTTGATTGTGGTACCGGCCTAGGAAACTAACGAGTCCCTTGGCAGTTCGGCCTGCTAGCACAGATCCAGATATGACTCGCTGCTCGCCGTCTACAACTTCACCCGCGGTAAGCTCGTCTAAGTTTGCGCCCATTATTGTCTTAACCAAGCGCGGCTTTACCGCACCAGGACCTGCAATGGAGACAACACGATCAGTATAAATTTGACCGCTTAGAAACAAATGGCCAAAAGCGATCACGTCCTGGTAGCCCACAAACCAAACAGTTTTGTTTGTGCCTACTGGATCAATGAAATGAATATGCGTTCCAGGCAATCCAGCTGGGTGGATGCCAGAAAATACGTGATTGGTAACGGAACTGTCATTTGACGCCGCCAATGCTTGGCTATCGTCTTGGCAAAGATGCACCGGACCATCTGTTAGCTTGGTTAACACCGACAGACCTGCGGAAAAAGCTACCTCGTTTGCTGCAATAACAACTTTGGGGTCTGCTGCCAGTGGATTGGTATCAATGGCGGTAACGAAAATAGAATTTGGCGTAGTATTCGGTGCGGGCACTCGAGAAAAGGGCCGAGTTCGCAACGCAGGCCAATTGCCACTGGTCAGAAGTTGATCTACAACATCTTTGCGCTGCAAGGATTCAATTTCCTCTTGTGAGTAGGCAGGAAAGGTTTCTTCTCCGCCTTCAGCAGCCTCTACCACGACGCTGATAAAGGCACGTTTTTCACCTCTATTTACCCCAGTTACGGTTCCCGCTACTGGCGAGGTATAAACCACACCCTCTGTCTTTTTATCGGAAAAAAGCGGCTGCCCTTTTCTGACCTGATCGCCTACCACTACATTCATGGTGGGCTTCATACCGGGGAAGTCATCTCCGAGAACTGCTATCGAACGAACACCCCGACCCTCTTCAACAACCTGCGCTGGTTTACCAGAAATGGGTAAATCCAAGCCTTTTTTAATCTTAATCATGAGCACCTATTTTTACGCTTCGTTTCACGCTCGCCATTGTATTTCACCCGATGGACGCAACCGCCCATTGGATAACATAACGCTTTAAAAACTATTTATTTTCTACACAAGCTAGACGACTCTACGCTAGGTAAGAAAGGCATCGATTGGACTGTAGGACACAGCTGCGAGGCAACTATCCTATGAAGATTTCTACACACAAAAAGTGCGCGCAAACGAGGCCGCAGGAATTATAAGGATCTGAGGTTTTATTGCCAATGTTCTTATTCCCTTAGGGAACAATTATTAGCTTTTTGACGGATTTTTTTGCGGTAGTAGCCCCAATCAAACACAAAGCAAGTGCTTGCAGCGACATCTTCGGCTGTATTTTGGGGTAACGTAAAAAATGGGCAAGATTTTAGACGGGAGGACATGGCCCGCAATGCCTCTACGTTAGCCTCCAACCTCTCGAGTTCTATGTTCCTTTCGGCAGCAATCCGAGACGCCTAGCAAACCAAAAGTTCACAACTATTCCGCTGCAGCCTGCTTGACCAATATCTCTTGAGGATTGGCTTGGTCGTCTAAGTTATAGCTCACTACATCCCACGCATCATCACAACGAAGCAATGCCCGAGCCAACTTATTGTTCAGCGCATGGCCTGACATGTAGCCTTCGAAAGCACCCACTATTGGACGCCCCAAAAGATACAAATCACCGATTGCGTCGAGCAACTTATGTTTAACGAACTCGTCGTGGTAGCGCAGGCCACCCTCATTGACAACGTCATCATCGTCAATACCAACGGCATTTTCTAAGCTGGAACCCAAACACTTATTAATTGCTTGAGCCTGTGGCAGCTCTTTGAGCAACCCAAATGATCGAGCACCGCTAACAGAAGCCTCATAAGAGGTAGCACCGAAGTCCAATTCCGCATATTTTGGATATCGGTTGAAAACAGGGTGATTAGCTACAAAAGTGTAGCCCGCTTTAAAGCCCGAATAAGGCTTCAACGAAGCAGTCGCCTCGCCTTGGCTTACCGATATTTCTCGATTAATTCTTATAAATTGCTTAGCTTCGTCTAACTCGAGAATGCCTACGCTGTTAATCATATCCACAAATGGCGCGGCGCTGCCGTCCATAATGGGCACCTCTTCTGAGGACAGTTCGATAACTAAATTGTCAATGCCCAGCCCCCACAAAGCGGACATCAAGTGTTCCACTGTTGCGACGTTTATAGGACCTTGAGAAATTGTTGTGGAGAGCGCTGTATCTGAGACGCTTTCAGCGCAAGCGCGGATGCTATTGGGACCCTCTAAATCGGAGCGAACAAATTGAATGCCAGAACCGGCCTGCGCTGGGCGAAGACTCATACGAACTTTAGCGCCAGAATGCACACCTATGCCAATTGCATGTACGGGGCTTTTTATTGATCGTTGTCTCAACATGTACTTCCTAAATGTTCGCTAGACTATTTCGCTTTCATGGAACTGAAGTTTCCAATGAGCTTGCGCCTCGTGAAACTCTATTCTACAGGGGCCTCCAAAGAATATGAAGGAAAAGTGAAGGCAAAAATGGATAAAAAGTGAAACAAAATGTTACAAGAACAGCAAAAAAGGACGCAGATAAAAGGCAAACGTTTCAAAATGTAAGCAGTAAGCGTTTGTCTCCTTTAGTCGCTCCCAAATAATAGCTCCTTAATAGTAACTCCCAAATAGCGGTTCCCAATTATCGCCAAGAGGATAAGTCGTTCCCGAAATTTGGCAGATCTACCGACATAGCATTAGACTACGCCCCACCTCGCAACTACGCACAGGCTCCGAATGAGCGCCATGGATTTGAAAAGCAATAAGTTAGTTTGTGTCGCGCCCATGATGGCGTGGACTGATAAGCATTGCCGCTTTCTGCATCGGCAATACACCCCCTCTGCGTTACTGTTTACCGAAATGGTAACTACCGGCGCCCTGCTTTATGGCAACCAAACTCATTTATTAGACCATGATCAGTGCGAGCACCCAGTAGCAATACAACTGGGTGGTAATGACCCTGCTGCCCTTGCCGAATGCGCGGCCATGGCAGAAGAACGCGGCTTCGATGAAGTGAACATCAACGTTGGTTGCCCCTCTGACCGAGTACAGAAAGGTACATTTGGCGCATGTCTAATGCGCGAACCAGAGTTAGTGGCCGACTGTGTCAAAGCCATGCAAGCCCAATGCTCCATCCCAGTGACAGTTAAATGTAGAACCGGCATTCAAACTAAGGGTGACAATAACGAGTTCGCAACAATGGCATTTTTGCAGAAGTTTATTGGGCACATTGTAGATGCTGGTTGCGAGCGGATTTATCTGCATGCCCGAGTGGCCGTGTTGGGCGGCCTTTCTCCAGCCCAGAATAGAGAGATTCCACCGCTGACTATGGACAAAGCGCAAAATATTAAGGCGCTACATCCAGACTTAGAACTTATTGTTAATGGCGGCATAACCGAACTTGAGCAAGCAGAAGCGCTGTTAAGTTGGGCCGATGGCATTATGATTGGGCGCGCCGCTTACCATAACCCAACGTTTCTCAGTCAGTTGGAACAGAAAATTTACAATCCCGACTTCACTTATAGTGAAGAAGAGATTCTCAACAGTTATCAGAATTACGCCCAAAAGTTTTTACAAAACGGCGACCGACTGCACAGCCTGACAAAGCATCTTTTGCATTGCTTTAACGGCAGGCCTGGTGCGCGAAGATTTAGACAAATACTCAGCGATCAAGCTAGGCTAAAGGATAACGACAGCAGCCTTATCGCAGAGGCTTTTAGTCAAGTGCATTCAATAAATAACTCCAAGGGAAACTATGCTAAGCAGTTTACGCAAGCTCTTTAGTCGCGAAGAAGAAACAGAAGATGCGGCACTAGATCCTGCATTGGCCGCGGCTGCACTCATGTTTGAAGTGGTTTGGGCAGATCACGAAATCTCCCAAACTGAACTGGTCACCGCAAAAGCGTTGCTCAAACAAATGTTTGCAGTGGAAGAGGACGCTGTGATGAGCATCGTCGCAGACGCCGAAGAAAGACTGAGAGAAAGCGTGGGTGTGCATGCATACACCACATTTCTAAATGAATCGTTGAGTGAAGAAGAAAAGTTCTCGGTAGTTACCGCGCTCTGGCAGATCGCCTTAGCGGAAGACGGCATAGACGTAATGGAGGAGCATTCAATCCGCAAAACGTCGGATCTTTTGTACTTGTCCCACTCTAGATTTATTGAGGCTAAGCTTAAGGCTAAAGCCCTTTAGTTAGTGCACTTTGATTAGCGCATTTTAGCAAAGCTCTTTGCAGCGCTAATCGCCGGAAGAGGTACGCTGTTCGATTGCCTCTAATTCCAGCGCATCGACTAACTGCTTGAACGCAGTTTTATTCGCATCGTTCATCGACATCAGTACGCGATGCGCCTCAATCACTTTTTCCCGCGTACCATCCACTGCAAGGTCGGAGAGCGCGGGCAAGGATTGCAACTTCACCGAGCTGTTTTCCACATTTGGCACAATGGCAAAAACATCGTCAAAGCCCATGTTCTGTAAAATGCGCTGAATGTTTGGAGAGTTACAGATAAGTGTGGGCACCTGTCCTTTGAGTGCTTTCACGCCCAAAGACAGCTTTGCCAGACTACCCAGCGCGGTGCTGTCGATCACATTGGTAGCTGTTAAATCCACAATCACTGCACAAAATTTCGAGTCTTCCAGCATGCCCTGACAGTAGTTGTCGAAAGCATTGCACAGGCCAACGCGCACATCACCCTCGAAGCGAATGATATGAGTTCCATCACTATCACCTACGTTGATACTACCCGTCACCTATTAGTCCTTTGTCAGTGGCACGAATTCACCGGCGGCAGCATACTCCTCAGGAGATGCGTTTTACAGCCATTAAACTCATATCATCTAAACCCTCGAACTGAGCTCTTAACATGTCCCATAACGCGGCTGCGCCATTGCTTTGCGCGATTGCCTGCAGCAAGGCGGCCTCTTTTTCCGCAAGGTCGGCGGGCGAGAGACAATCAAGCACGCCATCAGAAAAAACCAGCAGTTGAGCATCGACCGGCATTTCAATAGCGTCTGAATGGTAGTGGGCATCGGGAAAAAGCCCCAACGGTTTGCCACTTTGCTCCAACACACTGATTTCGCCCTGAGCGTTCACTACCATGGCCGGCGGAAATTGGGCACCCGCACTGTAATGCAGCACATTTGTTTCTTTATCGATAATGCCAAGAAACATAGCCACGTGCTTTTCAATAGACTGATCAATCAATGTTGCGTTGATCCATCCGAGCATTGCACCGGGTGAATTAAATGATGGGCTGCCAAACTTTTGCTGAAGCCGCCAAGAAATGTTTTTCAATTGTACGGTGAGCAATGCAGATGACGCACCATGGCCGGCAACATCCGCCAAAAAACAGGCGAGGTATTTGTCCTGCAAAGGAAAGTAATCTACAAAGTCGCCACTTAATATGAGCGACGGAGCCAACCATCGTGAACATAAAAACCGATCAATGATTTTGTCTTGTTTTGGCAACATGCCACGCTGAATCTGTTGACCCTGCAACTGGTCTTGCTCAAGTTCAAACTGCATATCCACAAGACGTTGGGCGCTGTCATCCAGCTGTTGGGCCATGCGCGTGAGTCGGTTTTCAACCGAATCTATACGTTGCACTAGTTCAGCGTCATCCATTTGCGTAAGCCAGCAATCAATGCAGCCCAGCGCAAAAGCCGAATGTAACGTTTCCGCAGAAGGCAGATCTTGACTGAGTAGAACACAGCAATTGAGAAGGTTTGCGTTAGCACACAACTGAATGTCATCAAGGCTAGCGCAGACGACTATTTCAAGTGTCTGGAGATCGCTTGAAGGCTTGGGACCCATCAGACCCTCAACACTTATTTGACTGACACCGCTGATACCCAAGCGAGCCACTTTCTCGAGAAAAGCACGCCCCAGTTCAGTATTTGTGTTCATTACTGCCAGGCTTATTGACACATTAAAGCCCTGTTACCGCTGCTGTGAAGATTGCAGAAAAGTACTCCTCTTACCCAACATGCACAAGCACCAGAGCACGGCGCATATTAACAACCCACTATGCCAGGCCAACGCGTCGTTCCTCTAGCAACAACTTTTCCCCCACGCGTTTCTGGGAAACCTTCCATTTGGCGGGAGGCAGCGGGTGTGCAATGACTTTCTGCCGCGAGACCGGCTCAGCAAAAAATTTCAACCGCAGCTCTTCCAAATAATACTTCAACTCGAGCAAATGCTCTGCGTCATGCAATTCATTGCGAGCAATGGCGGCCAAACGATTCTCGAGGGGCTGTAGTTGTTTAACTAATTCTCGGTCTCTTGGCACGTGGCCTTGGAGGTTTTCTACCCGAGTCACAACACCCTGTAACAAACGCGGCAGTAATGGCAAAAACCGCATGGGCGTAATTTGCAAAACATTGCCGGGTACTATGCGCTGAAGATGTTCACGAATATCCGCAACGCTTTCTGCATATGCACTAGAGCCAAACCTGTCTAACTTATTCACTATCGTGAAGCGAAGTTGGAATGCTTCAGTTAGATACTTAACCGTGTCGCGAAAAATGTCATTCAAATCGCCTCTATGCTCGTCTAAACGTTGCGCAAATTCATCGGCAGTAGCGGGCAACGCTCTGCCCTCAAAATAACAATACCAAGCCACATTAAGCATCAGTTGTTCGCGTAGCACCTCGGCGCTGCCAATACCAGCAAAGTACAACCCAAGCTGTTTTTCTTTGGCCAGTTCACGGCGAAAAAAATTGGCAGGCTTACCGATCTGGAGCAAGGCCAGCTTTGGAAAACCTAGCCTATTTGCCTGGTCTCGAAGTTGCGCTGTTTCAAACAGCTTCAACTGAACACTGCCATCTGCACCTACCAACCCTGGGTAGGCCATCACTGGTGCCATACCCTCCTCTACAACTACATGATTGGGAATCTCTGCATCTGGAAACTGCTGCAGATCGTTTCGCTCATAAACCTGAAAAACTTCCGTAGAGGCATGGATTTCAACTTTAGACAACTGTGCCTTAATGTCGTTTAGGTCTCTTCCTGCAGCAAGAATACGGCCCTGCTCATCCACCACTCTGGCATTAACCATTAGGTGCGTGGGAATACGCTCAGCATCCCAATCAGCGGCATCTACGGAAATTCTATAAAGGTCTTGCAACACTGACCCAAGCGCGGAAAGAAACCTACCTTGCCGGTAAACATTATCGGCAAGCAATCGAGCCACAATTTCTTCAAGCTTGTCTGGCAGCGGCGCCAGTAATTTGCGTTTATTTTTAGGTAGTGTGCGCAGCCACTGTTCCACTAAAGCGGGGAACATGCCTGGTACAGACCACTGCAGTGGCTCGGATCCAACACCATGGAGAACGCCCACCGGAATGGTCATTGTGATACCGTCCGAAGCCTCACCCGGCGCAAAGCTGTAACTCAGCGCTAGATCAACGCCCCCCAAATTCAGCGTGTTAGGAAAATCAGCGTCACTGAGGCGCGTTGAGGCGGTGCGGAGTAATTGCTCTTGCGTAAAAAAAAGCTCTTCCTGAGCACTGCGGTCAAGGCGTTTCCACCAGCGGCCTAAGTCACCTACCCTGCATACGGATTCTGAAACATGTTTTGCATAGAGTTGATAAACCTCGTCATCGCTAATCAACAGGTCTCTGCGGCGTCCTTTTGCCTCACTGTCTTGAATTGAGCCGATCAGCTCTAAGTTATGACGCAAGAAAGCAGGTGGATTATTCACAGCGCCATGCACCAAACCTTCACGAATCAGCAGGTCTCGGCAAAAAGATGGATCCACCTCGTGATAACTCATAGGTCTGCGTTCCGCTAACGTTAAACCATATAAACTCACGCTCTCGTAAGCGACCACCTCACCTCGCTTCAGGCTCCACACAGGGTCGCTAAACCGCTTCTTAATAAGATGTTGGGCTTGGGCTTCGATCCAACGACTTTCTACAGCAGCAACACAGCGTGCAAAAACTCGCTGTGTCTCAACCACTTCAACTGCCACAATCCACTTGGGAGAGCGCTTAGCAAGACCTGAGCCGGGAAAAATACCCAGGCGTAAATTGCGCGGCCCAATGTACTTACCCTTCTCATCATGCTGAGCGATGAGTCCCAGCGAACCCACCAACACTGCCTCATGAATTTGCCGAAAAGACGCAGGCGTGTCGTTAAGACCTAAACGCAAATCTTTACACACTACGCGCAGCTGACGATGCAACTCCCGCCACTCGCGCACGCGCACTGGATTAATAAAACGTTTACGCAAAGTAGTTTGCCAACGATTCTTCGTTAGCTGTTCACGCTGCTCTTCGATCCACCGCCAAAGATTGAGTAGGGTTAAATAGTCTGAGTCTTTGTGCAAAAACATTTCATGAGCCGTATCGGCTGCCTGTGTTTTTTCATGGGGCCGGTCCCGAGGATCCTGTACAGCTAAACAAGAAACTATGATCAACATTTCATTGAGGCAAGACTGCTCTTTAGCCGCAATCAGCATTCTCGCCAAACGCGGATCTACCGGCAAACGCGCCATTAGGCGACCTGTATCAGTTAGACCACCGCCCTTCAAAGCACCAAGCTCGTCTAACAGACGCAGGGCATCGCGGATGGCCCTGGGTTCCGGCGGATCAATAAATGGAAACTTACTGATCTCCCCTAACCCAAATGCTTCCATTTGTAGAACGACAGAGGCCAAATTGACCCGTCTTATTTCTGCATCCGTGTACTCCGGGCGGCTAAAAAAATCATGTTCTTCAAAAAGCCGATAACAAATACCCGGTGCTACCCGACCACACCGGCCTTTGCGCTGGTTAGCACTGGCCTGACTGACGGGTTCAATGGGTAGTCGTTGCAACTTAGACCGGTAGCTATATCTTGAAATACGCGCAAACCCCGGATCTATGACAAAGCCAATATTGGGTACAGTTAGCGATGTTTCGGCAACGTTGGTGGCTAAAATGATGCGCCGCTTACCGCCGGAGGACGGGTTAAATACCCGGCGCTGGTCAGCCACAGACAGCCGCGCATAAAGCGGTAGAATCTCAAAGCGTTCTTGGAAAGCCATGCGCAGTCGCCGCGCGGCCTCAAAAATTTCGCGCTCGCCAGAAAAGAAAATCAGCACATCTCGAGCAGAGGTCATAGGTTTGCGATCAATCTCATGCAACACGTCCAACATTGACCCGAACTCGCCGTCGTCCCCGCCGCGATACTGAACATCTACTGGGTAGGTTCGCCCACCCACCTTGACCACCGGTGCACCATTGAAAAACTCGGAAAACCTATCGACATCAATGGTAGCGCTAGTAACAATTATTTTTAGGTCTTTACGCTTTAAGGTTAGACGCTTCAAATAGCCTAGCAGGAAGTCAATATTCAGACTGCGCTCATGAGCCTCGTCGACAATAATCGCATCATACTTGTCTAGAAAACGGTCGTGCCTAATCTCAGTAAGCAGCAAGCCATCTGTCATGACTTTCACCAATGTATTGTCATTGGTTTGATCTGAAAAGCGCACCGCGTAACCAACGTCTTGACCCAACTGCGCATCCATTTCCTGGGCAATTCGCTGCGCTACCGTGCGCGCGGCAATACGACGGGGCTGGGTATGACCGATAATACCGGTTAAACCTAGGCCGATCTTTAGGCAAAGCTTGGGTAACTGAGTGGTTTTACCTGAACCCGTTTCACCCGCAATGACCACAACTTGGTTGTCTTCTAACAACTTGCATATTTCGTCAGCAGCCTCACTGACAGGCAGGCCATCCATTGGCGTAAGGTTTAGTTTGGCAAGATTGCTTCTGCGCTGTTCTAGCAAAGCATGAGAAGTGTCTTCAAGCGTTTGGCGCGCCGGTCCTTTCAAGCGACGCAGCTTAAAAGCGTCTTTACGCATCACATCGGGATTATTTTGACCGTTCATTTCGACCCTTGGATCCCAGTCACACGCCATGCGGCTTTGGTTAGAGCGGCTAAAAAATTGTTCTAGCGCTTTTCTTTAGCTTATTGATGACCCATGCCATCTCGATGTTGCCACGAACTTTCTAAAGGCTCGGCAGACCGAACCCAATATCTAAATAGTTTAGATATTTTTTTAGAAAGAGGCTTTCAGCGCAAGAGGCCTACTTAGAAAGATTTCCCATTCCCTCTTCAAGACCTTTGATGGTTAACGGAAACATATTTCCGCCAACCAACTCCTGAGTCATCATCACTGAGGATGAATATTCCCAAGTTTCTTGAGGGGTAGGATTAAGCCAAATGACCTTGTCATAAATGGTAGAAAACTTCTCCATCCACGCGGCACCCGGCTCTTCGTTCCAATGCTCTACGCTGCCCCCTGCATGAGTAATTTCATAAGGGGCCATGGTTGCATCACCCACAAACACTACTTTGTAGTCTTGAGAGAATTTATTCAGAACCTCTAGCGTAGGCATCCGTTCCGCCATACGACGTCGGTTGTCTTTCCACACAGATTCATAAATAAAGTTATGAAAGTAAAAACTCTCAATATGTTTGAACTCTGTTCTGGAGGCCGAGAACAATTCTTCGCAAATCTTTACGTGGGCATCCATAGAGCCGCCGATGTCCAAGAACAACAAAACCTTTACGGTGTTGCGTCGCTCTGGGCGCATCTTAATGTCTAACATGCCGCCATTGTGGGCCGTGGACTTGATTGTGCCGGAGATATCCAGCTCATCTTCCGCACCGGTTCTAGCAAATTTACGCAAGCGACGCAGAGCCATCTTGATGTTGCGGGTACCGAGCTCTACCGAATCATCCAGATTTTTATACTGGCGTTCATCCCATACCTTTTTGGCTTTCTTTTTTTTGCCTTTGCCCAGACCGCCAGGACCACTTTGGCCCTGTCTGTCTGCATTGCCTTCGTCGCCGTCTTTGCCCTCTTCGCCGGCTTTGGCTTCGGCCTCTTCCTTGGCTTTCTTAAAGGCTTCGATCAGTTTCTCAAGACCACCTAAAGACTCAATTTCCTTGAGTTGTTCAGGTGACAACGATTTTTCGAATTCGTGTCTCAGCCACTCATCGGGAATCAGACTTTCAAGCAGACCATGCAAATCCTCTAAGCCTTTAAAATAGGCGCTAAAAGCTCGGTCAAATTTGTCGTAATTCTTTTCATCTTTTACCAATGCGGTTCGGCTCAAAAGATAAAAGTCATCCAAATTTGCGTAAACCAGCTGATGCTGTAGGCCACTAATAAGATCCATAAGCTCGCGGATGGTTACCGGCAGCTTATACTTTCTAAGGGTCAGAAAAAAATTGATGAGCACAGTCTAGCCCCTACTATCTCGACGATTCATAAACGCTAGGCGTTCTAGTAGATGCACGTCCTGCTCGTTCTTAACCAGCGCACCGTACAGAGGAGGAATAGCCTTGCTGGCATCCCTGTTAGTCAAAATCTCGTCAGGAATATCGTCAGCCATTAGCAGCTTTAACCAATCAATCAGTTCAGAGGTAGATGGCTTTTTCTTAAGACCAGGTACTTTGCGCACGTCGAAGAAAATTTCCATAGCCTCTTTCACCATGTCCTGCTTCACGCCTGGGAAATGCACGTCAACGATTTGTTGCATGGTTTCGCGATCTGGGAAGTTAATGAAGTGGAAGAAGCAGCGACGCAAAAACGCATCTGGTAATTCTTTTTCATTGTTAGACGTAATGATAACGATGGGGCGGTTTTTCGCTTTAATGGTTTTGCCTAGCTCGTAGACATAAAATTCCATGCGATCGATTTCTTGTAACAAGTCATTTGGAAACTCAATGTCTGCCTTATCGATCTCATCGATCAACAAAACCACACGCTCTTCAGCTTCAAAGGCTTCCCAAAGCTTACCTTTCTTGATGTAGTTGCTGATGTCGTTAACACGCTCATCACCCAACTGAGAATCACGTAGGCGTGAAACCGCATCGTACTCATAAAGGCCATTAACTGCCTTTGTGGTGGACTTGATGTGCCATTCTAAAAGCGGCATCCCAAGAGATTTCGCCACTTCAATAGCAAGCATTGTTTTACCAGTGCCTGGCTCACCTTTAATTAGCAAAGGGCGCTCTAGCTTTGCGGCGGCATCTACTGCCATGCTCAGTTCGTCGGTGGCGATATACGAGTCGGTACTTTCAAAAATCATTCAAAACTCTCTTTTTGTCTGTCTAGTTGTCTGTCTAGTTAGCTATTTGTTAGATGGCTATCACATTATCGATTCAGTCATCTAAATTAGATGGATAAATCTGTCTAAATTCTTAACGCAGGTTAATCGCTATGGCTATTAGTCACTTAATCTACCGATAGTCTACGAATCTGTCCCCCAACTTGTGAGCCGCTGCGTTGTCTCCCCGCCCAACCCTCGCGCTCCATAACGAACTTAACCTTGTGACCAGTTCTCATAGGAGGCGTTGAGCGAACAGCAATCTACTTTAATGGAGCTTAGGCAACCCATGCAACCATGCTGTTACCGAAGATTTCTCAACCCCTCTAAAAATCAAGCCTAAAATCGGCTCAAGAGCAGATAAATATCCCATCGGCGCTAGGCGTTATTTACCGCTATTTTACGCTGGGTCAGTGTTCGCCTTGCGCTCGGTTTCTGAAGGCGCCGCGCCTTGGGTATTTTTGGACCTAAACACCACCAACGCCAGCAAACCAATAATACTGACAACCCCAAGCCCTAACACCAGAATGCCCTGGCTTTCATTCGGCTGACCGCTGGACTGAAACAAGGATTCAAAAATAAGCACGACAAAAGCCGGTGCATAAACGCCCGGATAATTGGGAACGGGGGCTGGCAGAAGGAAAAATACGAATACTAGCGTTACAAAAATATACCTAAGCTTTCGGGGCCAGCGCGCACGTGCCGGTCGTGACCCTCGTAACAACAAATTCAGGCAATAGGCTCCAATGACAGCCAAAACAGCAATGGCAATCCATGCGTTGGAATAAGGCATTCTAATTTTCCCGACCTATCCTTAAAATCTATGATTAAGGTTGATATGACATTTCAACCCAATGAATGATCATGTCTTGGTGATCGTCCTCGTGAACCTGCGATTCAGCGATGACTTTGCCACGCACAGAAATCTCAGCCTCGTGAACCGTATCAGGGCTACCACTCACCAACGGATGCCACCATTGCAAATCTCGCCCTTCAGCTAGGGTGCGATAAGCGCAAGTGGTTGGCAACCAGCCGAACTCTGTGACTCTCTCGGGCGATAACTGCACGCAATTTTCTACCAGCGCATGCCGCTCTGGGTACCGTGTACATTGGCAAACATCCTGATCGAGCAAGTCGCAGACAATAGAGGTATAAAAAACCTCTTCAGTTTCATCGTCCTGTAATTTGATCATGCAGCACCTGGCGCAGCCGTCGCAGAGGCTTTCCCACTCTTCCTGATCCATTTCTGCAAAGGTCTTTTGCTGCCAAAACGGTTTCATTCCAACAACTCTTCGGGCAGCACGGGGGACAAATTCGGCGGCGGAAACTGCAAAAAGAAACCGTCTTTTGCTATGCCCTGCATAACCGTTGCCGCATCAAAGAGCGCCAGTTTCAATGAAGTAGTCAACAGCAACTCCATAACAAAGACAGTTCTACCGAACTGTTTGCGCAGGGCTTCTGGCAGGTCATCAAATTCGACCTCAATGGGCAGATAAATATAGGTGTCCGCCTTTTTACTGCTGCGAAAAATTTTAACTTCAATGTCTGGCAACGGCGCTACGCTAACTTCCTTGCTCGATTCAAGGCTAGCCTTGTTAGTACCATCAACTGTCATCACTTGGCTCCAAAATCAGCAAAAACTCTTGCTCCAACAAACTTTTTCTCCAACCTAGGTAATGTTCAGACAGTTCACTATTTTTCATGTAGTCGCGAAAACAGGCTTCCACATCTTTTTTACGAGCCAGCAATTCTGGCGCCATAGCTAATTTCTTTGCAGCACTTACCGCAACCTCTCGCAGCGCCTTAACCTTTGCACTGGCGCCGGGTCCAAGTGGTTTGTCCAGCTGGTCTAACGGTTCATTATTTTGCGCTTTGCTGTGGCAAGCAAGCAACGCCTGGCCATGGCGCTTAACAATGGGTCCGGGCAAAGTGGTTTGCAACGTGCTCATATCCAACTGGCGCGCCATAGCAAAGGTCATCAAATGATCATCCCACACGACCCTGCTGCGCGGAATATCAAACTGCCGAGCTGCATTTTCGCGCCACTGACAAAGGGCTTGCAACATGGACAATTGCTCAGGTTTAAGCTGCCAAGCGCGCTTAACCTGGCGGTAGTACTGACTCGGCTGAGGCTCCGAATATTGTCCTCGCTGGGCCATATCTTGAGCAAACCAATCACTTCGTCCCAACTGGGTAATGCGCTCGTTGATTAGGTTGTACATGGGCACAAGCAAAGTCACGTCGTCCACGGCATAGGCTAACTGCTCCTCACTCAATGGCCGCTTTAGCCAGTTTGAGCGCGTTTGCTGTTTTTCCAAATCAACTTGCAAAAGATTGCGCGCCAAATTGGCGTAGCTCAAACTGAAATCTTCGCTGACAAACGCATTGGCAAACTGCGTATCAAATATATTTGCAGGGCGTGCACCGAGGTGGTGAAACATAAGTTCCAAATCTTCCTGACACGCGTGCATCACCACCAGGTGACTGGGGTTATGCAAATAGTCGACAAAGGGCTGCCAGTTCTCAATGACCAAAGGGTCCAATAGGAACACCTCATTGCCTGAGGCTATTTGATATAGGCCGGCTAGCGGATAAAACGTGTCTGTGCGGATAAACTCCGTGTCCAAGCCAATCTGGTCTTCCCAGCTGGCCACGGCATTCGCAAGCTCCGTATCGCTATCAATCCAATAAACTGATGTTTCTTCGTCCCTGCAATGCATGGGTCAATGTGCCTCCGTCGGTGTATTCAATTTCACCACCTAGCGGAACGCCATGAGCAATTCGGCTGATGTTCGGTATCTGGTCGGCAACCAGCCGACTGATGTAGTGGGCTGTGGCCTCACCTTCTACTGTGGGATTGGTCGCCAAAATCATTTCGCTGGGCTGAATTGCTGCAATTCTGCTTTGCAGAGCCTGCAAACCAAGCTGCTCAGGGCCCATGCCATCAATGGGCGAGAGACGGCCATGCAATACAAAGTAGTACCCCCGAAAGCCCCCTGCTTGTTCAATAGCCAAAACATCAGCTGGCGATTCAACAACGCACAGCAGGCCGTTATCCCGACGCTCGTCACTGCACAAACGACAGATCTCGCCCTCCGTCAAATTTCGGCATAACGTACATTGCCGCACAGCTTCCATTGCGGCCTCTAGGATTTGTCCCAAATGAGTGCCGCCGTGGCGGTTTCGCTGTAATAAATGCAATGCCATGCGCTGGGCGCTTTTGGGACCTACCCCCGGCAGTACTTGCAATGCTGCAACCAAATCATCAATAAGCGACATCAGGAAGGCATTTTCCCAAATGGCATATTCATACCTGAAAGTAGACCACCACCGACGCTACTCATTTTTTCGCTTTGCACTTTTTCTACACGTCGCACGGTGTCATTGCATGCAGCTGCGAGCAAATCCTCGAGCACTTCTTTCTGTTCATTGAGCAACTCTGAGTCAATGGTCACCCGTTTTACTTCATAGCGCCCGTTCATGGTCACTTTAACCATACCGGCGCCGCTCTCACCTTGAACTTCCAGGTCAGCAATCTCTTGTTGCGCATCTTGCAGCTTCGACTGCATTTGCTGGGCTTGTTTCATCAAATCACCTAAATCTGTCAAAGTGCACGGTCTCCATATTTAGTTGGCATTTTTTCTATCTAAAACTGTTTCATCTCAAGCTATTTTACCCACAACAGCATGCGCTAAGGTTGCCTTGATTCGGCGAGCAAAATTATGCGGGTTTTACCTCGTCGATACTGCCCCCGAAATCAGCCAAAAGGCGTTTCACGGTTTCGTCCTGTTGCAATGACTGTTCGGCAGAAATTTGACGTTCATGCGCTAAGCGAGCGCGGTACACTGAAGGGGTTTCCTCTCCAACGTTACCCACTTCAACAGTCAAATTAACTTTTTGATCACACACTTCGCTGAGTCCACGCGCCAGATTAACAACTTGGGCGTCGCTCAATAACATGTCATGTTGACTGCTCAACAATAACGCAACGTTGGGTAAGGCAAAGGACAGTGGTACCGAATGCTCGGCTATCATCCGCGCGACACCCCCAATAGTGAGGCGCTTTACCAGTTCGTGCCAATCTATCAGTGCATCGCCAGAGATCGTTACTGGCCAATCGCCTTCTTCTAGATTTTGGTCAACTGCTTGTTTCTTTTCTGGCTCTTCTTCTCGTTCTTCTTCTGGTTCTTGTGCGGCTTTTGCAGGCGCTGGCGCTAGCTCAGAAGTTTTTTTTTCAGCCTCAGGCTGTTCTGGCGTTGCCTCATCGGCTTGAGGGGTAGCAGCACCGTCACTCCCACTATTGTTGGTATCTACCGCCGTGGCATTAACACTAGCACCCGTTACCTGCACTGATTCACTGGTCATTGCAGCAGCGCTGCTGGTGTCGCCTTCTGAGACGCCCTGTGTATTCGCTCTAGGCGGCACTTTGCTGTCGCCCTGAGGCGCAAAGGCCAACATGCGCAGCAGTGTCATTTCAAAGCCGCTGCGTTGATCTGGCACTATCGGCAAGTCGCGCAGACCAACTAAAGCGATCTGATAATAAAGTTGCAACTCGTCTGCCGCAAAATCGTTGGTTTGGGGTTTGAGCGCAATATCTACAGCCATGCTATGCAAGGCTTCCAGTAAGCCTTTCAGCACGTCGGCGAAGTCTGCATTGCGCTCAGCAAGCTCTGCCGTAAGCGCTAGAATGTGCTCAGCAGAGCCGGCACTCAGGGCTTGTAGGAGCGCAGTCACTTCATCGCGACCAACAACACCCAGCATGGTCACTACATCTGCTTGCAGTAACTTGCCTTGACCAAAGGCAATGGCTTGATCGGTAAGGCTAAGGGCGTCGCGCATGCTGCCCTCGGCAGATCTAGCGATGACTTCTATGGCAGGTGTCTCAAACACCACTTCCTCTGTCGCCAGCACGCCTGCAATGTACTCAGTGATTATTTGCGGTGAAATATTTTTCAGTTGGAACTGCAAACACCGCGAAAGCACCGTAACAGGCACTTTTTTGGGATCTGTAGTTGCCAGAAGAAATTTCACGTGCTCAGGTGGTTCTTCTAACGTTTTCAGCAACGCATTAAAACTCGCCATGGAGAGCATGTGAACTTCGTCAATAAGATAAACTTTGTAGCGCCCGCGCGCAGGCATGTATTGGGCGTTTTCTAGCAGCTCCCGAGTGTCGTCGACACCTGTGCGTGAAGCGGCATCTACCTCGATCAAATCTATAAAGCGGTTTTCTTTCACCTCAAGGCAAATTGAACATTCGCCGCAAGGCATGGAACTGACGCCCGTTTCGCAATTAAGGCTCTTCGCCAGAATTCTGGCTATGGTGGTTTTACCCACACCCCGCGTACCCGTGAACAGGTAGGCATGGTGCAAGCGACCATTGTCCAAGGCGTGACTCAGTGCTCGCACAACGTGCTCTTGCCCAACCAAGGCGTCAAAACCGCTGGGACGTAATTTTCTGGCTAGAACTTCATAACTCATGACGGGTATCCTACCAGCCTACTGGCTCAGGCTCTAAACAACTTGCACAAGATAATGACAATAAATGATCTTTTTCACCGCTCAGATTTCTTGATCATTGGGCATCGCGGTGCCGCCGGGTTGGCACCCGAGAATACGATAGCCAGCTTTCGCCTAGCGATTGAACTGGGTTGTCCCATGTTAGAGCTAGACGTACAGCGCATTTATAGCGAAGACGGCACCCCAAGGTTAGTTGTATTTCACGACGACAAGTTAGACCGGACCACTAACGCCAAAGGCTTAATCACTGATTACAGCGTTGAGGCGCTAGAGAAAGTGCGCTGCGCCGATGACCTGGCTATTCCAATGCTTGAGGACGTCATTACGTTGTTAGCCGCGCATCCAAATGTTGGCTTGAACATAGAGCTTAAGAGTAAAGCGACGGCAGATTTAGTGGCCCAGACAATACAGGCAAACCCACACATACCCGTTTTAGTGTCTTCATTTCACCACAATGAATTGGCGCAATTTAGAAAGGTGGATAAGGCCACGCCTGTGGCACCGCTGTTTGCTCGGTGGCGAAAAGACATGCGTGAAATTGCCAATAATCTTGATGCGGTAGCCATTAATATTGCGGCTACCGCCCTTACTGCTACGCGCATACAGACCTTGCTTGAGAGCAAGTTACCAATCTTCGCCTATACGGTGAACACCCCCAGTAAAGCCAATAAGTTACAGCAGCTGGGGCTAAAGGGCATATTCACTGATCGGCCAGACAAGTTTGAAAAATATTTATTAAGTTAGATTAAGTTTTTATCTCAAAATATTGATTTATAAGTATTTATTACTCTAACTTGCGCAACTCTTTGTGCAAATAAAACTGCTTAGATGTGACAAAGGATTCCAACCGGCGCAGCCGAGTTTCTAATTCTTTGCTCTGAAATCGAGCCTTGCGCAATGTCACTTCTGGTGCAACGACAGTTGCCCTAGGCCTTGCACCGGCTCCGCCCGGCCTGCCCGCCTGTTCTGGGCGACTTTCGCCACCTTTAGCACCTGCCAAATCAGCATCTGTTGACTCATCTGCGCTCTGTATACCCTGCCAGTTAAGCCAACTACTCGGCAGCCTATACCCTCGGGAACTCATGCGACGAATCTTCTTCAACTGGGCTTTACTCCAACCAAAGCCCTGATTACCGAGTTGGCCAGCATTTCTTGACGTTTGAGCCAGACCACGCATTGCGCGGCGTTCGCGCTTACGCTGCTTGCGCCTTTGTCGCCGGCTTAGATCACCAGAGCCTAGGCGGTCGTCACGTTTATCGAGCATGAAATAGCAGATCCAATAGGCTGGAAATGCCACTTGGGGGATAAAAATGAGGCCAGTGACCGCTAGCATTCTCACCGTGAAGGTATCCATTGCGAAATAGCGCGCTAGCGCCGCGCAGACCCCGGCAATACGCTTGTGATGGTCTAGGTAAAGTTGGGCAGCGTCATGTTCGCGCAGCGAGTCGGCAAATTCCTGCTCAGAAGCAAAGTGTTCCTCGGCAGAACCTGTGTAAGAATTATCCGTTTGTTCCTGCAACGTCTCGGTCGGTCGGCCTTGGGCCTGACTTCTTATACGTTCAGCCGCGTCCTTAATCAGCGGAATGGCACTGTTGAGCGCATCAGCTGAGCGCGCACTGGCCAGCACCGACATACTCTCGCCCAGCTCTTTCATAGCGCGATTGAAAGAGGACTCCTCTTCAGTGTTGTCGAATTTATCTTCACTAGATTGACTCGCGTCTGTACTTGCTTGGTTGCTCTCCTCGCCACTCTGCGCTTCATTCAGATGCTCAAAGGTAGGCCCTTGGACACTAGCACCTTTTGTATCTTTCCGATCGTCTTTGTCTTTTTGTGCATCTGTATCTGTGTCTTTATCTTTGTCGGTCATCAAAACCTCGTATCTATTGTGCCAAATCCACCTCGCCCTACCGGCTAAATCTCTGCCCTGCTGGTCGCGCTACTCGCCTAGTGCTACCTAGCTCGCACTCATTGGACAGCTATTCACACAGCACGCTCAAACTTCACCGCGACGCCAATCTGGGGTCTGCTCGTCGAGTATGGCTTCAAGGGATTCAATGCGCTCTTGCATACGCTCAGTTTGCTGCGTGAGCAGCAGCAATTCCTCGCGTTCACTCTCAGACAGCGAATTTATGCGCTTCTCCTTGCCCCGGTAGTGCATGGTCACCCATATAGGCAACACAACAAGCACGAACAGTATGGTCGGGACCATAAACGCGATCACTATGCCTTCCATAATCTACCCCTTGCTATTGCTTGTCGCTGCTAGAGGAACCCTGCTTACTTTCAGCCTCAGCGTCCCCTTCTGGAGATACGACAGGCTTCTTGCTGGCATTATCTTCGGCAGCTTTAGCGCTTTGTGGTGCCCGCCCGCCCGACAGCCGAGATTTCAGATCATTGAGCAGAACCTCAACATCATCACCGGCCTCTAATGCGCAAATCTCATCAGAAAGCGACCTCTGTCCGAGGTCATAGGCCTCAATGAGCCCCTCAAGGTCGTCCATTTTTCGCTCATACAATTCAAATTGCTGAATCGCGTCGTCTACGCCACTCTCGTGGAGTTTCTTACGCATACTCAGCCGTGAATGCGCCGCCTGACCACGCAGAACGATGGCGTTTTGGCGAGCTTTGGCGTCAATAATCTTCTCTTGCAGGGTGCCAATGTCCGAATCTAGCTTATGCAGCGTGTCATCTAGCAGTGCCACCTCCTTTGCTAGGGAATCTGTGAGCGCTTGCCCACGACTGCCTTCAAGTAACGCGCCTTTAGCCAAATCGTCGCGACTATTGCGCACAGCTACCTCTGCCTTACGCTCCCACTCATGGGCATCAGCGCGCTGCCACTCAAGCCGCCGCAGCAACTCTTTACGGTCGGCAATAATCCTCGCTGATGTACTACGCACTTCAACCAAAGCCTCTTCCATTTCTTGGACAATAAGGCGCACCATCTTTTCTGGGTCCTCGGCCTTATCCAAAATTGCATTAATGTTGGAATTCACAATATCTGTCATTCGGGAAAAAATACTCATCGCTATTCGCCTCCAGTACCTTCAATACAGCGCTCTTACTCACAGCGCCTGATTCAATCACTTTTACCAATTTTGCTTAAACGCCTTATGTCCACCGGTCGCTAACTCATCATGTTCTGTTTAAGAACAACCGCCAGTCTCAATTAAGCACGCTTACATCCTTAGTTGGTTATGTATTTACAGAATCCGTGCCAACAATTGCAAAACGGTAACCTCATGAAATTTGTAAGCTTTTTTACAGGCGGCAAAAATGGAGGGAATTTACTTGGTGAACTTAACCAACTGTTGGTCAAATTATTATGCGCAATGAAGCCGATCGCTTACTGGGCGAGTCCCCCGTATTTCTGCAAGTGCTGGAGGATGTCTCCCGCGCAGCCACGTTAAATAAACCCGTGCTCATTGTCGGCGAGCGAGGCACAGGCAAAGAAGGCATTGCCTCGAGATTGCATTATTTATCCCCCCGATGGGGGCAAGAATTTATCAAACTCAACTGCGCCGGCATCGCCGATTCGCTGTTAGAAAACGAACTATTCGGTCATGAACCCGGCGCGTTTACCGGTGCGACAAAAATCCATCAAGGACGCTTTGAACGTGCCCACAACGGCACACTTTTTCTGGACGAACTCGCGAGTACCTCACTGGCAACTCAGGAGAAAATTCTGCGTGTTATTGAGTACGGGGAATTCGAGCGAGTTGGCGGCAATAAAACCATCACCTGCAACGTAAGATTGGTCGCGGCGACCAATGAAGACCTGCCATTGCTTGCTGAACAAGGCAAGTTTCGCGCCGACCTTTTAGACCGCCTAGCCTTTGATGTGGTAACCCTGCCACCATTACGCGAGCGGGCCAGCGACATACTGATACTTGCCGAGTACTTCGGACTGAATATGGCAAAAGAGTTAGACCGTGACTATTTTCCCGGCTTCAGCGCCAAGGCCGAAGCTGAGTTGCAAGCCTATGCATGGCCAGGCAATGCCAGAGAATTAAAAAACGTTGTAGAGCGCGCCGTCTACAAGTCGGAGCCAGAGTCACTGATAGACGGTATAACCTTAGACCCCTTCGACTCGCCTTTTCGTCCAAACGCTCACGCCAGCGAAAAACCCACAGGTGCGAGCACTCAACGGCACGCACAATTTCCATTAGACCTGAAACAACACTTGAGAGAGCAAGAGGTAGAGATTATCACCGCAGCCTTGACCAAGGCCAAACACAATCAGAGACATGCAGCCAAACTTTTAAAACTGACCTATCACCAATTAAGAGGCTACTTGCGCAAATATGATCTTGTTTCCAGCACTGAATTGGATGAATTTTCAAAAGATTTGAAAGAAGTTTAAGAATAATTGCATCAGTACATCGACAAGTACCCATACGTTCGAGTTACAATGCGCGCTCCGGAGAGGTGGCCGAGCGGCTGAAGGCGCTCCCCTGCTAAGGGAGTATAGGTTAATCCCCTATCGAGGGTTCGAATCCCTCTCTCTCCGCCATTATTTTATACCTCCAAAACCTGTTGTCACAGCTAGCTTTCGAAATGGTGTCTAGTCTCAGGGGACACTCAGGGAACAATCGAAATGGCATACGATAAATGAGAATGCTGTGGGATGTTTACTTACTTAGATCTGACTTTAGTAGCAATCTATAGTCTCCCTTTGAGGGACGATGTTAAAACAAAACATATACCTAGATTAATTTGCATAGTTGTTAGTGCATCCGTAACCATACGCTGATAAAGGTAGATACCAGTGATGTGAATAAGATGTGGATTTTAGAAAAACAGGCTAAAGGCTGTATTTGCGGTTGCAAGGCCTAATCTGACAAGTGTCAGGGAATATCTTAGAAGCTGGAAGTATACAGGCGTGAGAC
>Ga0206682_10000239_pt1 | contig 58830 bp, 68 predicted proteins | sample M240m12015metaG_FD_155444 | JGI IMG/M metagenome (GOLD analysis project Ga0206682, IMG submission 155444) | Ammonia-oxidizing marine archaeal communities from Monterey Bay, California, United States - M2 40m 12015 | ecosystem: Environmental > Aquatic > Marine > Intertidal zone | place: USA... | reverse complement strand
GCACAAGCAGAAGCAGAAAGAATAGCTGCTGAAGAAGCGGCACAAGCAGAAGCAGAAAGAATAGCTGCTGAAGAAGCGGCACAAGCAGAAGCAGAAGCAGCAGCACAAGCAGAAGCAGAAAGAATAGCTGCTGAAGAAGCAGCACAAGCAGAAGCAGAAAGAATAGCTGCTGAAGAAGCAGCACAAGCAGAAGCAGAAGCACAAGCAGAAGCAGAAAGAATAGCTGCTGAAGAAGCGGCACAAGCAGAAGCAGAAGCAGAAGCAGAAAGAATAGCTGCTGAAGAAGAAGTAGACACTCCAGTTATAGACCCAGAGACGGGCGAAGAAGTTATAGCTACACAGCCGGATCAAGTGGAAACTGAGCAAGAACCGCCTGATGCTCCTGAAGACGAACAAGAGCCTATAGAAGTTGATCCCTTTGAGCCTGATATAGATCAGCCTGAACTTGAAGAGCCTACTGAAGCAGAAGCAGAAGCAGAAGCAGCAGCCCAAGCAGAAGCAGCAGCACAAGCAGAAGCAGAAGCAGAAGCAGCAGCCCAAGCAGAAGCAGCAGCTCAAGCAGAAGCAGAAGCAGAAGCAGAAGCCCTAGCAGAAGCAGAAGCAGAAGCAGAAGCAGCAGCCCAAGCAGAAGCAGCAGCTCAAGCAGAAGCAGAAGCAGAAGCAGAAGCCCTAGCAGAAGCAGAAGCAGCTCAAGCACAAGAAACAGTAGATCTTAACGAGGTTGATGGTACTGCGGTAGAAGAAGACGAAGTAAACAAAGACCGTGAAGATGGCTTAGGACGTTACGAAGATAATCCTGAATTTGATCCTGATTCTATGGATAGTTTTGTAGAGAGACAAATTTATGAAGCTATTCTATACGAGAGAGACCCTGTTCTTAGGGAGCGTTTAGAGCAATACTACGAAAGAATGGGTGGAAATCACTTGGATGAAGTGTTAGCCGGTGTCCCTGCCGAAGAGGTGTATGCAGACTACCCCCCAGAACGAATATTCGTAGAAGGAGACTTTGACGCAATAGAGGGCGAAGATGAGTTTAACCAGAGGTTCCCTGACGGATTTCTTGGTGGTTCTTTTAATGAAGTAGATATGAATAACGATGGGACGGTAAGTACTCAAGAAATGTATGACTGGGAGCATGCCTCTGTTCCCGCTGATGATTCTGATGATCCCCTAGAACCTGATTTCGATCTGGTAGATGTACTTGACGGCATAGAGGAGGAGGATGACACTCTAGAGCCTGTAGAAGTTGAAGAACCTGTAGAAGTTGAAGAACCTGTAGAAGTTGAAGAACCTGTAGAAGTTGAAGAACCTGTAGAAGTTGAAGAGCCTGTAGAGGTAGAAGAGCCTGTAGAAGTTGAAGAGCCTGTAGAGGTAGAAGAGCCTGTAGAAGTTGAAGAGCCTGTAGAAGTTGAAGAGCCTGTAGAAGTTGAAGAGCCTGTAGAGGTAGAAGAGCCTGTAGAGGTAGAAGAACCTGTAGAAGTTGAAGAACCTGTAGAAGTTGAAGAGCCTGTAGAGGTAGAAGAACCTGTAGAAGTTGAAGAACCTGTTACTGGTGATACTGGCGATACTGGTGATACTGGCGATACTGGTGATACTGGTGATACTGGCGATACTGGTGATACTGGTGATACTGGTGATACTGGTGATACTGGTGATACTGGTGATACTGGTGATACTGGTGATGCTGGTGATGCTGGTGATGCTGGCGATGCTGGCGATGCTGGCGATGCTGGTGATGGTACTGGCGATACTGGTGATGGTACTGGCGATACTGGTGATGGTACTGGCGATGGTGATGGCGGCGATGGCGGCGATGGTGATGATGGCGGGTTTCAGATACCTAACTTAAATAGGCCCGCTGCAAAGGAAGAAACCCCGCAGGAAAAAGACAGTAGAGACCCAACAGACATAGACTACATGTATGACTTCCAGTCTATATTTGCTAATCCTGAACAAGCTAGGCGTTTCGGGCGTTCCTACGGGAGCGATACACCTATACGTAAGGCTGAAGGTGGTCTACTAGAGGAGAACAGCGGGGCTACAGAGGCCGCAGAGATTCTAGGTAAAAACATAGAGGATATTACCTCCGAAGACATTGATTTTGCAGTAGATTTAGTAGCGCAACAAACGGTTTTATCTGCCCCAAAAATGCAGTATGATAGCAATATTAATGATACGGTTGACTTCAATATGGGCGGTATGCTACGGCAACGCAAAAGAGTCTCCCGTGATAACTACACAGACGAGCTTTTAAAGCTGTTAGGAGAAGGTTAATGGGTTGGTTCAGCGATATAGTAGACGGCGTCGGGTCAGCAATAGACATCGGACAAGATTTTATTGACAGTGAGTTTGGGGGAAACCTATTTAATTTAGGGTTGGGGTACCTAGCTAAAGATGAGTTTGCGACTAAAACTCCTCAAGTAGGGTATCAGGGCAAGATTCCAGAATATACTGCTGTACGAGACCGTGTGCCTATGCCCGCTCCTGTTGCGGGTCAAGTTCCTAGACGGCCCGGCGAATCGGGGCGTAGATACTTTTCTGACACTATATTTGCACAGACGCCCGAAGATAAGGTTCCTCTTACGCTTGAACAAGCTAAAACGCTGAGTCAAGACTACGCACAAGAGTTGTCTACTAATCCGATAGCTACTCAGGACGAAGTGCTGTCCAAAAGATTCTTAGACCCTAACGCCCCTGTACCCGTAGATGCTAACACCCGTACAGACACCAATGATACCGGCTCCCAAGACCCCGTGACTACAGACCCCGTGATTACTATGGCGGCAGGTGGTATAGCCTCCGCGCACAAGGGTTACTACCTAGGCGGTAAGACTGACGGCATGGCTGACGAAGTTCCCGCAACTATTGATGGTACGCAAGAAGCCCGTCTTAGTGACGGCGAGTTCGTTATTCCCGCTGATGTAGTAAGTCACTTAGGTAACGGCAATTCTGATGCAGGTGCAGAGCAGTTACACGGTATGATGGACGGTATACGTAAGGCACGGACTGGTAATTCCGAGCAGGGTAAACAAATAGACCCTAACAAGTTTATGCCTAAGATGGCTCAAGGCGGAATTGCACAGGCATATAACAACGGCGGCCCCGTACAAAAATTTAATACCGGCTCCCAAGACCCCGTGACTACAGACCCCGTGACTACTACTGGTGGTACAGGTACTGGTGGTACAGGTACTGGTGGTACAGGTACTGGTGGTACAGGTACTGGTGGTACAGGTACTGGTGGTACAGGCGGTTCTACTGATAGTATATTTGATACTATCCCTGAAGAAGGCGGCGCTAACGCAGGGTTTGAGTCCTCCCTATCTAGCTGGGCGGGCGACTATGTCACCGACATGCTGGGTAGAGGCGCGGCGCTAGCAGATACTGGGTATGAAGCCTATACAGGGCCACTCAGTGCCGGAGCATCAGACTTACAAGAGCAGGCGTTTACTACCGCAGGAGGGTTAGATGCGGACACCGCTAACATGGGCATAGCTAGTTTCGGCGCAGACCAAGCGCAACAGTATATGAATCCATACCTTATGGCGTCGCTTAACCCTCAGTTGGACGAAGCCCGTAGGCAAGCAGAGATAGACCGTGTAGCTGCCGCAGGCCGACTTACTCGCGCAGGTGGTTTCGGTGGTTCTCGTCAGGCTATTATGGAATCAGAAGGGCTACGCAACCTACAAACAAATCTTGCGGGCATAACAGGTAAAGGGTATGAAACCGCGTACGATGTAGCGCGAGATCAGTATAACAAAGAGCAAGCCGCCCGTAATAAGTATGGGTTTGATGTTATGGCACAGCAGGAGGGGCTTGGCGCTATCCAGAGAGGTATCGAGTCTGAAGGTATGGCCGCAGACTACGCGCAGTTCAGAGAAGAGCGAGACTACCCCTACAAGCAAGTACAGTACATGCAGTCATTGTTGCAAAGCTTACCCCTCGAAGCACAGTCAAACTATTATACTGGGCCTAGCAGTGCAAGCGAACTGGCCAAAGGCACCGCAGGCGTAGAAGATTTATTAAAATTACTAGGGATAAACACATGAGCAATTTCAGTACCAAGGTAGACCGTACCGTTAAGGCGTATCGAGGTAATCCCGAAGTCTTAGATGAAAGATATAAAGTCAGTAAAGACTTGGCAGACTTAATCGCCTACCAGCAATTGATGGAAGAGAAAGAAGCGTTGTCCAAAGCCGTTATGCTTCGAGAGGGTAAGCAGCCCTCGTCAATTAAAGATCAGTACGAAAAAAGCTTAGTTTCTGGTAGTAGGGACAGCATGATGGATAGAGCAGCCAGAGTTGGAAATATACCTCAAAATTTACAGGGGCAGCGTCCCATGCCACAGGGTATTGCCAGTAATCCACGCCCTCGACTTCCTCAACAGGGGCAGCGTCCCATGCCACAGGGTATTGCCAATAATCCACGTCCTAACATGCGGAATATGGCGCAAGGCGGAATCGTAGGGTTTCAAGCCGGTGGGGGTACTAGCCAGTCGGCGCTCCAGATACTTAATCAAACAGCCCAGCCTCAGCAGGGTACTTACGCAGGCCCCGCCCTTACGCCCAAACAAATGACCGCTATGGCACTTAAACAGGCGCAGTCGAAATACGGTGGTACAGGTGGTACAGGTGGTACAGGTGCACGCCCCATAAACAAAACTACAACTTCTACTTCTACCACAAGTAAGAGTGTGGATGATCGCCTAAAAGAGTATGGTGTAGACAAATCCGATATTAATAAAGAGATTTTGCGTAGCGATACTACAGAAGTGTCAGACGCTATGGGGCCAAAGGCAATTGCCGCGCAACGCGAAATGGCTAGTAAGGATATTGAGGAGGAGAAGACCAAGGAACGTGATCGCCTGACAAAACGCTACGAAGGCGTCGGTATCCAAGCTGAATTACAGAGACAGATAGACGAACAGAAAAAACTTGACGCTTCTGCTACAGACCCAGCTAAAATGAAAAAAGATGACAGGAATGCCATACTGCGTGGCATGGCTCTAGGCGGTGTTCGAGGGTCTACTATAGCCCAGAATAAGTTAGCGGCCAACAGAGCAAAAGGCGATCAAGAACGTATAGACCGCGTAAGAAAAATGACTAATGAAAAGAATGTAGCTACGTTAAATTTACTTAAAGATGCAGACGCTGGGGCTGCTGACGCGTTTAAGGTATACGCAGAGATGCAGAGTAAAGCGTTTGATAGCCTAAAAGGTCTGAGTAGCGCAGATATTGCTGCCCGAGAACAGAGGTTTGCTAACGACATCAAGTACGACCAAGGTAAGATGGGAAACATATTACGTGCAGTACAAGCGCAAGTAGCTGAAGATACAAGAAAACTAACGCAAGAATCGTTAACCCTCCAACAGCTCAATAGTATGATTGTAGCGCAAGCAGGCGCTATACAGAAGACTGAGGACATGCTACTCAAATCTCAGGAGCTAACTCGAGCGCGGATTGATTCTGAACTCCGCAATGCTCAGAACCTAAATTCTGATAAAGGTCGAGAGCGTATTGCGGCTGCTAAAGCAGAACTAAAGATATTAGATCAAAAGATATTAGATGCTACTATGCAATATTCAAGTTTAATGGAAAAAATGACTGGCATGCTAGAAAATATGATGGGTCAGTAATAGCCCTTAAACACCATGTAACAACGTAGTGTGGTTACTAGCATTTCACTGGTATACTACTAGCATAAGACAGTGAGTAGTGTGTATGAATCAAATAGACGTTCTAAGCGCCCAGATAAGAAGGGCTAAAGCCGCTAACGACTTTGCATCAGTGCAAGTATTAGAGCAAGAACTTAACAGAGTATACTCAGAAGAGTCTAGCTGGCTGCCGGACGCAATAAACCGCGCTAACGATGCGGGGGACACTGCAAGTGCAGGATTACTACAACAACAACTAGACAGTTTTAACTTGTCTCCCAGCCCCACTACGCCTAATACTTTTGCGCCTAGTACTCTTACTCCCGCGCCTAGTACTCTTACTCCTGCGCCTAATCCTCGTACCCCCGCACAGGCTTTTGCTGACCGCCAACCTCAATCTCCAGACGAAGCAGGTTTACTAGAAAACTTGTTAGCGGGCACAGCAGCGGGCGTAGTTAATCTAGCAGAAACCTCTGCGTTAGGTTTAGCTACTTTACAGGAAGAAGAAGCCGAGCTTCGGTCTCGTGAATTTATTCAAGGAGTTGGTGACGCTTTAACCCCCGACGCGGGTAATCCAGATGACTTTAGTTATAAATTAGGAACCGGCATAGGCTCTGTAGCCGGTGCTATAGGAGTCACTCTAGGTACTATATATGGTGCGGGTGCCTTGGGAGCATCAGCGGTTGCCGCAGGATTGTCGGGGGTTGCTGCTGGCACATTAACGACCGCGTTTGCAGGTGCTGGTGAAGCGAGTGAAAGGGCAAGAGCTTTTGGTGCTAGTGAAGACGAAAGAAACACAGCCGCCCTTAAAGGGTTTGGCGTAGGTACTTTAGAGCAAGTCCCCATACTTAAAATGCTACGTATTCCCGGAGTGTCTGAAGTGTTTAACAAGTTAGACGCAGACACTATAGGGCGAGTCGGTAGTGCCGTTGTTGCTGGTACTGGAGAAGCTGCTCAAGAAGCTGGTGCGGCAATACTACAAAACTTAATTGCTCAAGGGTACGACCCCGATCAAGTAGCGATTGACGCAGGAGTCTATGAAGAGGGGCAAGTCGGCGGTGCTACGGGCTTCTTTGTACAGCTTGTCGCAGACCAAATTACTGGCAGACGCGGTAAGGTACGAACAGGTATTAGTTCAGAACAAATTGATAATATTCAAGCCGAGACACAGGTTGATTCTGAGGATCGTCAGCTAGATTTAGGTTTGGATACTCCTGAGACGTTGGACTCGCCACCCACCGAAGAACAAGTAAACGAGTTACTGGATAGAGAAGTACTCGTAGACGAGAAAACCGGAGACCCTTACGTCATTGACGACGACGGGAACCGCGAGTACTACATAGACCAAAAAGAACTAGCCAAGTTAGTAAATACTGATAGGCGTTTAACAGATGCCGAAGAAAGAAAAGTACTGAAGTATGCCGGTTGGAAGCGTAAAGTAGGGGCTGACAATTCAATAACTTTTGAAACCGAAACTGAAATGGCTTTGAGCCTATCTCCTGAACTTAAAGCATTCTTGGATAAGATGCGGGATAGAAAGACAGATGCAGAAGTAAAGATAGAGGCAGAATCAGACTTAGGCTTTATAGAAGACCTGTCGCAAGAAGAACAAGCAGCCTTGTTTGAAGATATGACCTTCGAGGAGCAGGAAGCCTTCGCCGCTAGAAATGTTCGTAAACAAGAAGCCGCTGAAGCAGAGGCGAGAACTCTTGCCGAGGCCCGAGAAGAAGGCCAGATCACTCCCAGAGAAGACGACTTTATAGATCAAATAGACGCCTCCGAAACCGCTGAAATACAAGAATTAGTAGACGATGACGCCTACGCAGAAATACAAGCGGAAGAAGACATAAAGGCTCAAGAGCGAACGCGCACCGCAGATCAAAGGCAAGAGTTAGAGCAGGAATCAGAACTAGAAAGTATAACTGGTAGGGTAGAAGGTCGCACACTATCCGACACCGCTCGGCGTAGAGAAGCCATACTACAAGAAGTTATAGAGCAAAACCCCACAACTAATTACAACTCTTTGGGTAAAGCCTTCCAGAGTGCGCTAGAGGCCGAGGGCGTAACAGACTCAATAATTACTGAGACAGAAGCAGGTGCTATACAAAAAGCCGTTAACTTCCAACTCGCTGACCGCGACACAGAAGCGGGGAGGTTAGCCGCAGAGCAAGCTGAAGATGAAAAGCTAACCGCTGCGGACTCTGACGTGGCTGAAATGGAAGCGTTAATACCTGAGAAAGGAGCCAAACGTGGACTTACTACAGCAGTTGACACAGAAAGAGGTAGAGACAGCGTTCAAGATAGTCCAGCAGTCGTGGCAGGGGGAGAGACCCTTGAAGGTGCCAGAGATACTGCACCAACTGACGTTGCAGGATTGGACAGCCCTGTCGAAAGCACTAGCCCTGCTAGAACAGGAAAAGGAACTAAGCGTGGTGCATTAACAACTACACCTGCGGTAGAAACAACTACACCTGCGGTAGAAACAACTACCCCTGCGGTAAAGCCGAAAGCAAAGCCGAAAGCAAAGCCGAAAGCAAAGCCGAAAACAGATATGCAGAAGAAGCTGGAAGCGGTCGGGTTTGTCCCTTCTAGTGAGGATACGACGGTAGCACCCACTATTAACCCAGAGACGGGGAAGTTCAGGTTTACTGGTAGGACTCGTTTTACTGTGAAGCCTCACGCAGCTTCGGGTAGAGATACGTCCAGAGCAAACGGATTAAAAAACACCCCAAGAAAAGATAAAGCCCCCGATGGGTACGATGCAGGGCAGAAAGAAGCATACAACGCGAACACTGTTGTGCATAAGTACCTTAATCAATTTGACGATCTTGATAGCGCCTTGGATAGCGCCATATATGACGTGGCTGATCCTGAGAGTGTTGTATACAAAAAACCTAATAAAAAGTCTGGTGAAGTAGACCCGCTAGCACCCAACCTAGAATCTACCGGCGGAGAAAACGGGCAAAAGGTACTAGACTGGGCGACGAATAATTTAAGTGCTGAGACTATGCGACAGGTCAGGGCACGTATGGTTGATACGAAGGCACGTTTAAAGTTAGCGGAAGAAGGAATAATAAAGAAGGGCGAAGCTGCCGCTGCTGATGCAGCTATGCTGGCAGAACGAGAGGCCGATGCAAGGACACAAGAAAGCCTGCAAGAGGTGGGTAGCGCCCAAGAAATAGCTGATGCCGAAGCAGACGCCGCAGAAGCACAGGAAATACTAGACACCGAGGGCAGGGTAGAAACAACTCGTGCTAAGACAGCAGATAAAAGTGCGAGGAAGAAAAAGGAAGTAAGTAAGCGAAAATCCGCCCAAGAATCTGCGGACGCTAACTTTGCCAAGGTTATAAACAACAATAGCTTAGATTACACTTCTACTAATAACAAAGGGTTACTGACCACCACGGCTAAACGGAATGTTGAGCGGGCAGAGTCCTACGCTAACGCTAGCAGTGATCCAGAGACTAACTTAAAACAACTAGCGGAAGTGCTTGCTGTAAAACGCGCTGAAGCTAAAAAGGCTAAAGCCGAAGCTAGAAATAAAGCTAAAAAAGATAGGCAAGACGCCAAGAAAGTTTCAGAAGCAGAGGCTAACTTAGACGCTCGTAAAGACGTTAAGCCTAAACCCAAGACTACTAAACAAGAAATAATAGATGCGGCTGTAGAGAAGTTTACAAAAGTTAAGGGCATAACACGAGAAGACGTTATCGCTGCTTACAACTTAGCCATGCACGACGTACCCCGTAGTAAGAGAGATGCCGAATCCAAAAAGTTCTTTGCGGATGCCAGCCCTGACCTCATTAAAGAAAGCGCAAGAATATATAAAATACAAAAAGAGTTCGGGTACGATTTCCTAGAGTTAGATGTAGATGTTGCAGCAACTATGGATACGGACTTATCTAAAGACGTTATAGAGTTGTTATCCAAAGGAGATTTACCCGGCGCTATGCAGGCGCTTGCTAGAGGAACCAAGAATAACCGCGTTAAGCAGGTAATAAAAGCGTTATCTAACGTAGTTGATGGGGTAAAGGTAGAGGTAGTAAACACCGGAGACCTAGAAAGTATAGGGTACACTCCTAGAACAGATGATAATGTTATAGCAGGGGTATACGACGCGGACTCCAACACTATATTTATCAACTCCGACAACCCCCTTACAGTACATACTCTACTGCACGAGATTACTCACGCGGCTACTGTTGCTACGCTTAATAATCCGTCTGACCCCAACACCAAGAAAATACAAAAGCTATATAACGACCTCGTAGCAAGCGGCAAGATTAAGCAATTCGACAACATAACTAACATACGTGAATTTGTAGCAGAAGCATTTAGCAACCCAGCGTTTCAGCTTCGTCTGGCGGAATTAAACTCTCAGGGTAAGGATTACACTGCCTTACAGGCGTTTTTTGATGCGGTTACTAATATAGTGCGTAGAGCGTACGGCGCGGTAAAGCGTGCAGGGAGTAAGGTATCCGGTATTGGAGGAGACGTAAATGTAGAGTTTAGCGGCTCCGCTTTAACAGCAGTAGACCAAACTATACTGACCATGCTGTCCACCGACTCAAATTTTAGGGGTATGGATAAGCTAGCCGCGATGGAAACGCAATCTGCTGTGAGAGACTTTACGGGGGAGGACAAATGGCGTCCCGCTACTTCTCCGTTGGCCAAGGCTATATTTAGAGGGTTAGAGCGTAAGTCATCTTCTAGTAGTCAGAGACTTGCGACTTTGAGAGAGTTCTTCTTTAAAGGCGTAGACATGGCCAAGCAGCCTACTCAACTTGCACTTGGCGCACTTGACTTACAGACTCTAGGAGATGTAGCCAGAAACACAGGGTTTGGGCAGCTAGGGTATGATTTGTATAGGGCAATTAGTGCGCAAAGGGTACAGATAGGTTTAGGGCAGAAATCCGTAGAGTCCGTACTAGTTAAATTTAGAGATTGGGCAAATTCCGTAGATAGTAAAGTAGTTGATTCGTTTAACACTCTAATATACAGCACTAAGTTTGGCGCTACTATATATGGAGTAGACCCCGAATTAAGTAAAGTAGACGCTAGAACTAGGTATGAAGGTAAAGAAGCTGGTGACGGCAGAGACTTGTTTGACGTGTGGTTAGACCAGCGAGAGCACTGGGATAATATAGGGGAGAGAGGGCAGGCGGAGTTCAGAAGACAACGCAAGCTGTATAAAGGGCAGTTCGATGATCTGTTGGATGTGGTATTCGGGCAAATTGATAGTACTTCCGGCGACAACAAGGAATTAGCCGCAAAAATGAAGGACAGGATAGCCAGAGAGTTGGCGGGGAAAGGTGCTCTAGACGTGTACTTCCCGTTAGTACGGGAGGGAAAATACAAGGTAGCCTACAGTGTTAAGGTAGATGGTAAAGAACAACCCGTGTTTCTTATGTTCCAGACTAAAGGAGAGCAGGAAGCGGCGGCCTTAAACGCGGCGAAAGATGCTATAGGTGGAGTGGAGGGAGTCAGGACATACGATGCCGACATGGACATTAAGCAGTTCAACAAAACAGCTCCTTCTGGATCACTTGTGGCAGACATACTACAGCTACTAAGGGCTAATGATATTTCGCCGGATATACAGACTTCGGTGATGAACATGTTCATCAATACATTACCAGAGACTGCCTTCGCTAAGTCTCTACAAGGACGTAATAACGTGTACGGGTTTGAACCCAATGCAGCACTAGGCTTAGAGAAAAAAGGCTATAGCCTAGCCGCGCAAATAGCTAAGATTAGAAGCGCCGCAAAAATATCTGCTCTTAAAGAAAAAATAATTGAGGCGGCGGGAGACCCTAAGTCTATAGACCCTAAGTGGAAGAGTACTGCGTTACGTAACTATACCCGCAATGAACTGCTGGATAGGGCTGACTTTGCTCTGTCTGGGTCTCCAAACAATATGTTTGAGAAGGGCGCTAAGATTGCTAATCAGATAGCCTTCATATACACCATTGGTTTTAACGCGTCATCAGCACTTGTTAATTTGGCTCAACTCCCCACAATGGTATTTCCCAACCTAGCTTCTGTGTACGGTATAGACGCTACCGTTGGGGCGCTCAACAGTGCTACGGCAAGAGTAATGGCTAGGGGTAACAGGATAGACAGAGACTACGACGTTAAGCAAGTCAAAGTAACACGTAACGGTAAGGTTGCTATAGAGTTGCAAGTCACGCTGAAAGAAAGTAAGCGAAAGCAGTTAATATCCTCCGCTAAGAATCCCCTGTCTTTAGACGATACAGCGCAGGTTAAAAGAGATATAGAGGCGCTTGAACGAGACATACCCCTGATAAAGCACGCTCTGGAGCAAGGGCTTATAGAGACTACAGTAGGTATGGATATATCTGCGGCGGTAGAGGCCAGTGGGGAGAAGAGAACTAAGAAGTGGACGAGCCTAGACTGGTGGGGAGAGACTTCGGCTATTATGTTTAACTCGGCTGAGAGGTTTAACCGGCAGTCTTCTTTACTTGCTAGTTACGACTTACTGTTACAGCAGATGGATTCTAGTAAGCGAGTGTACAGTAAACTACAAGCTAAGTTTGTTGACGTGCCAAGTAATACAGAGGCTAAGAGAAAGTTTGCGGCAGAGGAAGCGGCGTACGTAACTCACGAATTAAATGGCGGCGCGACTCTGGAGACTACCCCCCGACTCATACGCGCTAACTTAGGACGCATTGCAGGTATGTACAAGAGTTTCGGTATGCGTATGTACACTACTATGATAAAGAGTCACTACGACCTAGTCGTTGGAGGCACCAAGGACATGCCGCGCCAAGAAAGGAACGAGATAAGGACGCAAGCATTAAAAGCTATAGTAGGCGTTAACCTGACCGCATTTGCTGTTGCCGGTGTGCAGGGTATGCCCTTGTTTGGGATCGTACAGTTCGTAAGGGACTTGTTTAAAGAAGACGATGAGGATATGACTAGGGCCGAACTACAGCACGCTCTGACAGCCGTCTTCGATGACATTCATTTGGGGCTTATGGCATATAAAGGGCCACTGTCTTACTACTCAGGTGTAGACGTGTCTCAGCGTGTAGCCCTTACAAACTTGCTGTTTCAAGAGAACAGGTACAACCCAGAACCCACAGAAGAAGAACTTGTAGCTATGTTTACGGGTGGCCCTGCATGGAGCACTGTAAAGAGAATTATTAGAGGGATCGAAGACGTAAAAAAAGAGAATTATCAGCGAGCCATTGAAAATTTTCTACCTGCGGGTGTTACTAACCTGTATAGGGTAACTCCTGTAGGGCGATTTTATCAAGAGAGGGGTATGTATACCAAGACAACGCAAGGTAGGTCACGTGCTGCTATATACGAAGGACTAACCAATAAAGATTTGTTACTTAGTGGCGTAGGTTTTCCTCCTATGGGGTACGCATTACAGCAGGAAGTGAACGCTAGGGTAAGTAAAAAGGCGAGGGCCATAGGTAAGCAAAGAAAAGACCTAATGAGCGAGTATATCACGTCGTACATGATAGATGATTCGCAAAGACTAGATAAAATAATGCCAAAAATAATTGCTTTTAACGATAAAAACCCCACTGTCGTTATAACCCGAAGTAGTTTGGCTGAAGCCTTACTGCGTGATGTACAGACGACTGCGAGTATGCAACGTGCGAACGGTTTATACGTAAACCCTAAACTCCTAAACTTGGTAGATGAGGCCGCGTTAGATGCGGTTTACCCTAGATAAAAAACCCCCTGTCGCCTCGGAAACGAGCAGGGGGTTGAGAGGGGTATAACCATAGTGAGTCAGGGGAGATTCCCACTACGTCCCATATAGTATCATATAGTCCGCCAGATACGTATACCTAATTTGCCATTTTCTATGGCTATTTTTGTTTTAACTTGCCATTTCTTACGTTTAAACAGCTTTACGACCTGTTCCTTAGCTACTTGTGTGTTTAGACACGGGATAAACACAGATGCTCCCACGTGCATAGCGCCCCAGTTTGTTACGATTTTTATTCCGTCAGGGGATATGTCATCTACCATTAACACGTTACTGTGTCTCTACATCTACCTTAGAGCAGTCCACAAACAACGCGTGCGTTAGAGGTAACACGGTAGTAGTACCTTTAGTAAGTCGCACCTTAGTGGTCTTAGCCCCAAAGCCATCTTTGAGTTCCTGTATAAACGATCCGTAGTTTATCTGCTGTCGCCCACACCATGCCTTCAGCGGTTTAGGTATTAGGTACGCACGTTTGAGGTCAGTCTCATACCTACCAACTAGCCGCACTTTAGGGTCTAGTTCGGGTATAACTAGGTCGTCCATGCCGTTGCCCTGATTCTTGCGTAGGTCGTCACTACTCTTGATTTTAAGTATGCTACCCCAATGCTCGTGGATATAGTCGTTGAGGGTATCTGCCGCAGAAGAACCCATGTCAGCTACCGCATTTAAGTTCTCACGTAGTAACTTGATAACATACTTAAACAGCTTGTTAGTGTCGTAGTTAACTAGTCCTATCTTCTTAGCCACGAGTACACCTGTCAGGTTGTTTGCCGCACCTGCTGACCAGAATCGGTTCTCAGCGGTGAGTCCTGCCACTTCATCTATCTTTGCCTGCACGGAGTCGCGTAGCTTCTTTACTTCTTCTAGGTTCTTCATAACGTACTGTATGTAAACCGTTCCGGCGTGGCCGTATATAGACACAGCGTTGCGTGCGTGAGCATCAGTAATGCTCTTAGTTCCCGCTTCTTTAAACAGCTTAACTGCCTTGGTCTCTAGCATACGTTGAGCCTCCGCCTTCGGCCCATTCTTGTACATGCTTATCTTTTCGATGATGCTAGTGTTACCTGTAGTGACAGCCTGTAGGCTCCAAGGCTTACCCCGTGCCCGTTCCGTATTTGCTCCACCGCCAGTCATGCGGTTCCTCTGCTTACCCCCAGTCAGTTGGTACACCATGTCTGATAGGTCGTCGCCTTTAGCGTTAGTCATCTCGTCAATGTACAGTGGCAGGTTATGGTACACTTCTCCACGTAGCATCCTAGAGTTCTGCGTATCGTTCTTATCCAGCACTAACTCTTCGGGGTTGCCCCATACAGATGCCCCTACGAACATAGCAGTAGTTTTACCAAGGCCACTCTCCTTACTATGCACGTGGAACCCCGAGCAAGCTACCGGACTAAGTGCCATAAGAGGTGATCCAAACGCGGACGCAACTATGTACTGATGTAGTTCAAACCCGTCACGGTCGTAGAAGTTAGCCATGTCGATCCACTCTTGCAAAGTACCCTTGGGTTCAAACGCATGGAACAAGCCCACCGTGGGGGTGGAAGGAGGATTGGCCTTTATACTATCTTCAAATATTTCTTGGTTGCCTACTACAAACGATGTGTACGAATCATCAGTCCATCCAAACTGCCTACGTGCTTCGTCTGCAACACTGGTAGCCTGTAACTCGTTTACCCAAGTAGTCATATAAGTCATAAGATCGTCCATCCTCGAAACAGCAACCCCGTTCATGGACATCTGCTTCCGTAATTCTTCTTTGGAGGTAACGGAGGTAAGCGGGATTGTGAACTCCCTCACTCCATCTTTAGGTAGGTGTAGCCTAACAACTACAGCTTCACCCATCTCCACGTCTTGTATACGCTTAACCACGTACAGGTCATTGTGGTACACGACCTTCTCGTCAGGGTCGCCCTCGGCATTGGTAGTCCGTATGTAAACACCACCGTTGGTTCCCCTAAAGAATGGTCTAGGGTACGCCGGAATAACGTAGGTAGTAGCAGGTGCAAAGGGGAGGTCTAACGCGGGTACTTCTACGATGTTGTCTGCCTCCGTTGCCTCCACCACGCTACTGCCTAACACTATGGGGGATTTTATCTTGCCCCAGTTAGGACAGTTCGGGCATACGTCAGGGTTAAACTCGTCAAAAGACGTACACTTGTATGGGCCTTTAATCAGTTCCATCTTCTCCCGTGTGTCTTCGGGAGTGTACCCCTCGTGCTTCTTAGATATGTTGTGAGCCGCAGATTCGGAGTCTACGCAGAACTTAGCGATAGACAGCCCCGCCCTCCACATGGGTTCACTGCAATTCTCTTGGTCTTTCCATATAGTTTTTATCTGGTCGCAACCAGTGCCGTTCATGGTCTTAGCTATGATGTCTTTAAACTTGTTTTGCTTGTTACCCATCAACGCATCCATGACAGCATTGCTACCGGACGGGGTCATTTTCTTGGGAACTGGTATCAACCCCCCTCCCAATAGCGTAGAGAACTTGTCAAAGTCTACGTCATCAGGATGGTCATCTCCAAAGAACTCTACAGGTGATGGTGGATCGGTCTTGTAGTTGTGCGTAGTAGGTACACGCAGTACCCTAGCGGCATCGGCGGTGACAGCGGGGTCAGCCAGTAGTCCGTGTTCAGCACATAACTTCTTTAGACGTTCTGCTACAGGTAGCCAGTCGTCCAACCCTATCGACTCCGATAGGAACCAATATGCGTGAACGCCACGGCCAGAGTTAACCAGTTTAGGTTTGGGTAGTGATAACGTCTTACAGAACCCCTGTAATGCTACAAGGGCTTTATCTTGATCTGGATAGTCTTTGGTAGCCCCGCAGTCGAGGTCTAAAAAGAAAGACTTGAGTTGGTGTACGTTGCCTACTTTACGTGAGTTTGATTCTTTAAATGTACTAAGTGCAAAATAAGAATCATATCCTTTGCTATCTAGGTCACGTGCGGCATCAGCCATATCCCCTACGGAGGTGTAAAACTTCTGTACCCTCCTGTCATCTTTTGTACGGAAAGAGAATAGGCAGTAGTGCCCATCTTCCCCCAGTACCCTTCTTAAAAAGTCTTCTACTTGCATAATAAATACCTAAATCCGAGAGGTATTGTAGCAGGGGCGCTTGCACGCCCTTTTCGGAATATGTCCTAGCTACAGTTCAGTATTGCAGGGACTAGTCGTCCCAGTCGGCTACTATATCAGCCAGTGCATCGTCAGATGCTTTTGGTGCGGGTGCCTTCTTCTTAACTACCTTCTTAGGCTCCTCGACTTTTGCGGGTTCATCATCCCCAAACAACTCATCAGTTACTGCTTCCGCAGGGGCTTTAGCGGGGGCTTCAGCTATTTCAAACGGATTTTCTTCCGCAGAGAACTGGAACCCTCCCTCTACAGCACCGAACGGTGATGCGGCTTCCATAGGTACGTACTTGATAACCTGTACTGCACGTAGTCGTAGAGATACACCTGCTTCGCGCATGTTGTACGGAGTAAACGTAACTGCTACATTGACTGTGCTACCTGTGGTAAGCATGAAGTCGTCTGGTAGTTTAACGCTTTTTGCATCGTACTGTACAGGTTTAAACGTAGCGTCTTTACCGTACGCCCCTTTCAGTGATGCTTTGTGCGTGTAAGTGCCATCTTCTTCTTTCTTAAAGGGCATGTCGAACTTGTCAGGCCAGCCCTTTTCTTTCTTGGCTTCATACGCTTTAACCATTTCCACGAACAGAGCCTTGGCTTGGTCTTTAGTCATACGGAAGCGGGTTTCATACTTAGCGCCTTCGTCAAACGCGTCACACGGTACAGTGCGGTTCTCTGCGTTATCGAACTTGTAAGTCTTATTGATACGAGGCCATAGGGCTTCGACGTTTGAGATTACATATTGATTATTTGTAGCCATCTGATAAATCCTAATTAATTAGTTTGCATTTAACTCGAAACCTTCCACCGCACTGAACGGAGACACAGGTTCACTTGTTATAGGGATAGACATAGTGATCGCCCGAATAGTATCTTCGTGGTCAATCATGGCCGAAACCCTCTCAAGTGTGTCTTCGTCTAAGCGGTCTACCGGCTTAAAGCAAAGTTTTGGTACTGTACTACCCTCATCAAAGTAAATCTTGGTGGTGATAGTAACTACAGGTGTGTCATGTTTAGCGAGTAACCGAGCATAGTTTTGCATACCCATGTCTCCGCTATTGGTACTGCCAAATATAGACGTGGCAGGTATCTGTAACTGATACACCTCTTCGGGGTTATCCCCAAATACAACTGCTAGTCGTTGAGAGAACCGACAAGCCCTACCCCCATACTGACCTGAACCTCTTATATTTTGAGGGCAGTCCATACAACGCATTGCTTGCCGTTGCTCTTGGGGTACATCTACTGAAGGTACCTGTGTGTCAGAAGACCAACACGTTGGTACCGCAACCCTATTGGGGTCATACGCATCGCCATAGTAAGCGCGAGATACTGGTGCGGCATTTACTATCACCACATCCATATAGCCTAAGTCCCTAGTAACTTCTTCGCCGTCAGCTATAACGTGAAACTTGCCACCACGTATGCTGATTCGGCGTAGCCCGTTACCACTCATCAGGCGTCTTCATCCAAGTCTAACTCTAACTGCTCATACATCATGTCGCCTTGGGGTGCTTCATCTACAACTACCGCAGGCTTACCCAAAAGTTCGGCTTCTAACTCCGGCAACTTAAACCGATAAGTAGAACCTACCTTTATATAGGTATCGCTTGGGATTTTATTAGTGCGTATCCATGCACGTACAGTAGAGATAGACACTGCAAAGTGCTTCGCTACATCTTCGACTGGTACAAATGCCGCCATTATTTTCTCCTTACTGAGACTACATATTCTGAGTCTACGTTAAGACCTTTAGGTACAAGGTCGGGGTTCTCTTCTAGAAACTGCTTCATGTTCGTCTGGTTGAGTCGCTTATCAAGTAACTCGGGTGCTTCATGCTCCAAAACAAACTCGTGCATGTTGCTCCAATCACTAGTCCAATACCTAGTCTTGGCAGACCTATAAAACAATCCTGCTGAAGTCTTTACACTATCGACGCCCTGCTCCTTGCAGTATTCCAACAAGGCTTTCTTTACCTTGTCCATCTGCTCAGTCAGTTTGCCGTCTTCTTCTTTAAACGCCGCCGATAGTTCTGAACGCTTATCTTTGATCTTGAGATAAACCTTGGTTAACTGTTCAGCGGTAGACTTTACTTCACTCATTATACGCTCCTTTACTAACGGGACGTACACTTTATTGCCTTATTGTTAGCTAGTCAAGTATTTCTTTGTAAAGGTCTATCATTTTTGTGTGAATGTCTATTCTATTGTCAAGCAGTGCGTAAACACGTTTCTCTGCGTGCGAACCTTGTAGCTGCACAACGGTACATTTGTGATCTTGTCCTGATCTGTGTACACGAGCGTTAGCCTGTGCGTAGGTTTCCAAGGAACTTGTCGGTGCCCACCATACCACCGTGTTTGCCGCAGTTAGTGTTACACCGTGCGCCGCTGACTGAGGTTGTATGACCAACACTCGGGGATCATCAGCTTCTTGGAACCGTTTGAATATCTCCGTACGCTTACCGGCACTCACGTCTCCCCGTATTATTTCCGTAGATATACCATCATCACGTAACTTATTAGTCAGTAGGTCAATCGTATGCTTGAACGGTACGAACACCAACACCTTCTTACTAGACTCATCTATTACTTCTCGGAGTACCTTGTAGCGTGGGGATATATCAAACTCAAGAGAGTCCCCATCGTCGGTGTATACCGCACCTGCGGATATTTGTAATAACTTGTTCATGTTAACTGCGGCATTGGCGGCGCTTATCTGTTCTCCTGCCGCCTGCATTACCATCTTATTCTTTAATTCTTTATAGTACTTAGTCTGTTGCCTAGTCAAAGGCACTTCTCTCTTGGTGTACACCATGTCAGGTAAGTCTAGGCACTCTTCCTTGGTGAACCGTATGGCAGGTTGCAGTACCCTATGCACTGTGTTGGTAGCATCTTCCTTCGGCACCCACTTAAAGTTTGTTACCTTACGCATTACTTGGTCGCGGAACGACCCAAAGAACCTAGGCACGCCATTGGGGTTAACGAGTTTGGCTATACCGTACGCATCGGTAGGGCTTTGCGCGGCGGGAGTACCTGTCATCATCCACAACCACGTACTTGGCCCCACTAACTTGTTCATGGTCTTCCATCGTTTTGTTTGTGGGTTCTTGTAGTGCGTAGCCTCGTCAACGATTATGAGGTCAAACCCTCCGTTAGCCACGGCGTCTGCTACGATCTCCACTCCGTCATAATTTATTATCACGTACTCAGCATCGCCCTCGATTATCTTGGCGCGTTTAGCTTTTGCCCCATACGCCACGTCTACCTTGCGGTGCATAGCAAAACTGAATAGGTCGTTACGCCACGCAGAATCCATAATAGATAGGGGGCAGACCACCAACACTCGACGTATCACCCCCTGCTTCATCAGGTAGTCTGATGCCCATATAGCACTGGCGGTCTTACCTGTACCCTGCTCGTTAAAGCAGAAAGCCTTGCGGTTCAACGTGAAAAAACTAGCTGTAGTCTTCTGGTGATCGAACGGAGTGTACTTACCTGTCCAATCGTACTTAGATTCTATTGGGGATGGCGCATTGATATTCATGTTGCGCAGTACCTGTGTCTCTTCTAATCCCCAGTTAACAAGTACTTGGTTGTTTGCTAACTCCCTGCTCTTTGGTATAACCGATGTAACCTTTGCGGGGTTACGTAGCGTAAGTAATAACGCCTTATCATCTACTATCTTCATTTATCGCTCCGATACGAAATAGCATGAAGTGGGTGTCCACGTCACGCGAAAAAGTTTAATGGCCCTGCTTCGTCCATAGATAGGGCTAGGTCTACTTATGATCGGAGCGCGGCAAACATCCCAAACGCGCCCCCTTCGGACTACTCGATTTTATGTCGCGTACCTACCACGGAGGCGCAATAGGTGTCCCAAGGAAAGGACACAACATCATTTAACGACGCATCAAGCACGCGTCAACCCATACCAATAGGGAGTTCTTTACTTAGGCTTTCTACTGCCTTTCTTTTTATAGTTGCGGCTACGGTTCTTTGAGCGATCCTCTACTGTAACACCGTCCTTATTAGTGCCACCTTTGCTCAGTGCCTTCTTGTGACTAACGTCTTTACCTTCACGCTTGTCAGCCTTGCCGTTACCGTTGGCGTCTTTACCTTCTCTGTCCATCTTGCGTCTGGCACGCTGTCGCTCCATCCTAGCCTCGAACGCTTTACTGCCGACAGGGGCATTGACCTGCTTCTTTCTTTTCTTACGCATTAGTTTCTCCCATTGTGTACGCACTCGGTAACAATACAGTGCCTACGACATAATCCACTTTGGTGGGCATTCCACACATCATTTTCAAATGCTTGTTCCATGCGGCTGTAGTCTGATAACCACTTCTCCCATAGCCTAGGCTCATCCGGCTTGGAGTAGTCTTCCTTTATTAACTCACCACACACTACAAATAATAGGCCGCCCTTCACTTTCTCTAGCTTGGGGTACATCTTGAACATGCTCATAGCCATCAGTTCTAACTGGCCTTTATCAGCGTACCTAGTATTTTTACTTGTCTTGTAGTCTACCACATAAGCTGTTTTGGTGCGTTTGTTTAGGATAACTAAATCGGCAATACCACGCCACCACACGTTGTCATCTCGGAACCCGCACGGCTCTAGGTTCTCAGTAAGCCCCATCTCCAACTCGCACAGCTTCTCACCTTCTATGCCATTCAGTACATCAAGTACGTCTTTACAGTAGTTGTACTTTTCGGGTAGCGGAGTGCCATCCCTAATGTATTCCTCTGCGGCAAGGTGTACGGCAGTGCCATATAGCATGGCCTCTGTCTCTGGCTCCCTGTAGTCCTTTGCCACCTTGAGGTGGTAGAACTTCTTAGGGCACTGCTCGAACGACTTAATCTTTGAGAACGACCACGGGGTTATACTCATTCCGATTCTTTACCCTCTATAATACCTGCGGCCACTACTAACTCAGCTATCAACGTGTGCAACATATCCTTATCCATACATATAGTATTCTTGTGCTCCACAGTACCTTCCATCTCGCACTGCTCTATAAGTATTATCTCTTCCCCCTCTTTTGTTTCTCCTACTATTATAGTCAGGTAATCTCCGTCAGTTTCGGGGAAATTAGAGGTTACTTCTTTGGCACGCTTAAACTCGTTAATATCTGTTACGTTACCCAAACCATGCTCCTAGTATAATCAACACAAATGCAACACCTACCGCATGTACCCTACTAATTTCTACAGTACCAAGGGCGTACTCTACAACTTTAGTGCGTAGTTCAGACACGTTGCTACGTGCTTTCTTTAGTTCCCTGTCCGCGAACGCGTGGGCTTCTTTCATTGCTTTTTCTATATCACTCATCCTGCCGCTTCTCCGTATGATTTACCATTATCTGATTCGCACGTGATAGGCAAGCCTTCCGCCCAAGGTGCGGTGCTACTCATACACTCTTCAATGTAACGTGTAGCTTCTTTAAGTTCATCCTCTGGTACACAACATACCACGGAATCATGTACAGTCAAAGCGACCTTATACCTTTTAGCAATCGCTAACATCTGATCGCCAATGATACATCTAGCTATCGCTTGGCATATATTCTCTGTGACCTTACCGCCATATATCCTAGTGTACCCGCGCCGAGTCTTATACTTAAACTCCGGCCCACGCTCACCCTGCTCGTACTGTAAGTCGTCATACCGCATCTTGAGTCCAGACGGTAGTAGTATCCAACCATTACGCCCGTCAGCCCCGTACTTAACTATCCCATTGGGGCCGAGGCTACCCGAGTTACCACGCGACATCTCAACCAGCATGTTCTGACAGTCACGCCATAACGTGTTTATCTTCCAGTTAGCGTCTCGGTAGATTCGGATTACCCTACGTGCTTCCTCTACGTCCATGTGGGTACCAAACGACTGTAGCTGGTCTGCAAAGCGTACCGCACCCATGCCATATCCTGCGCCCAAGATAGTAGTCTTACCTACAAAGCGTTGGTCTTTCGTGACCGCTTCTTCTGGTATGTTGTATATCTTAGACGCCATCTTTATATACACGTCTTCCTTATCGGTAAACGCTTGGACTAAATCATCCTGCCCTGCAAGCCACGCCAGTACACGCGCTTCGATCTGCGACGAGTCACAGTCAACCATCATGTACCCTTCGGGGGCAAGCATACTGTTCTTTAACTTCTTACCATTCACACCACGGCTAGGTAGATTCTGGATGTTGATCTTGTCATCGCCACCCCACCTACCAGTGTGTGCCGCGTAGTATCTTACAGGTACCGGGAGAAGTCCGCGTTTAGCTATACCTATAAACCTCTCAGTACGTGATTCCTCAAGCGTACTCTTGGTGCCTAGCCTAGCAGTTACGAGTGCTTGCACTCTAGGGTCAGAGTGGTTCTCCAATGCCTTGAACTGCTCGTCATTCTTAGCGAACGCGAACGTCTCTTTGTTAGTGGTAAGACTTATCTTTGTAGGGGGTATGACACCTAGCCCCTCAAGCAATTCGGCAAACTTAGGATTACTCATAAGTTCTTTCTTTGTAACACCAGAAGACGTTATCAAGTCTTCCTTTATCTGCTTGGTGTCTTCCAAGTGTTGCTCAAGTAGTCCTAAGTCCAACTCCAGTACAGGCTCCACGAACATGCGTAGCGTACAGTCTATAAGGCGTAACTCCCCCTTGGGGAACCCTCTGCCCATAACATTAAACAGCTTATAGGTTAACTCCACGTCATTGATGCAGTAGTCGCCGTACTTGTCTAACTCCGCATCAGTGAAGTCCAGTCTACGCTTACCTATAGCATCTAGTACTTCCGTCCCTTTAGCGCCGAGGCCGTATCTCTGCGTAAGCGCATGGAGAGAGCCGCCAACTTCAACACCGTGAAGAGCACGAGCAATACAAAGGGTGTCAGTAAGAACGCGAGGATGAACGTCAAATAACCAACTAAGAATAGCGCCATCAAACAAAGTGTTATGACATAGTAGTACAGATGAACCCCAATCGAATGTATGTAAGTATTCTTTAAGTTCTTCGTGCGTACCACTAGCCCATTCTGTAGCATTGTTATTTACCTTTACACCTACACCCACTACCTCAAAACGAGGATCACGTATGTAGGCTTCTGTTGTCATCTTACGGAGAGAGAAGTCCTTGTCATAATACGTTTCAAAGTCAACCGTTATCAAGTCCATCTTCATCCTCCTCTATGTCCACTACTTCCATGTCTGCCTTGTGTTCGGCTTCGGTGATATGCTTGGGGGCTTCCTTATCCCCAAACACCTTATCCCAGTTATCCCTGAACGTAGCGGCTGTAGGGCGCTGACGGCTACCCTTACTCATAGTCCATAACCTCTATTAACTTGTTTAGGTACCACTGCGCTTTCTGCAAGTCCTCTAACGGCTTGCCCTTCCGCTCGTACCTCCAAAGGTATTTCAGACAGGCACCCTTGCAGTACCCTTGGAATGCTTCGGCAGTCATGCTTGCTTCTATACCCTCAATACATTCGATATTGCCATAGGTATAGTGATTGGGGTGGTTGACCATATCATCGGACGTGTCGGCTATAGCCGTGCCCCAATGCTCTAGCCCAGTCTTTTCTAGGGCAGGGCCGAGTCCACGTAGCCTATCCCAATCGGCTGGTGTTGCGTCATTAATACTCATACTATCCTCCGAGGATTTGTTTAATATCGTTCATGTTGTCTTCATTAACTACGTACGCGATTCCGTACGCTTCGCTTATCTCTCTGAGATTCTTCTCCTGTAAAGCTGTTGGTGTGTTCTTACCCGCTTTACATTCGATCCCAAAGAACTTTCCGTTGTAGCAACCTACTATGTCAGGCACTCCGCTCTTACCGTATCCCCCAGTAGCAGGGAAAAAGTAGTAGCACCCTAACGCTTTCAGTTGCTCAACGATCTTCTTCTTAACCTTCCCTTCTGGCGTCATCGCCATAACCCTCTCCTTTTCGTCGAGAACTGGTATCAGTCCCTCTGTTATTTAAATACCCAAAACGTGTGCTCGTCGATACGCCTACCAATACCCTCTACAGGTTCGGTGGGCGGTGTAGGGTCACACATCATCAGCACCGAGAGCCTTTCTTCAAGCCACTCCGGTACATCTTCATCCAGATCATATAACCCCTCACACTCCGAGTCAACACAATTCATACCTAAACACGTTACCTCGATACTGTTAGTGTATCCCAGCGTAGAAACGCGGTAAGCGTTAGGCATCTCTGTCGGATCGTCCCATATTGTATCACTGTGTGACATAGAACAGAGCCTCACTGTGGCGATACCCAACCTGCGGTATGTAGTCTCCCACCCCACATATAGATAGAGTAGACAGCTTACCCAGCACGCCATCGGGTAAGTCACCGTAGTAAGTATCAAACTCCAACAGCCTAGTCCTCTCCATATTGTGCATATCCCCCACGGGACACACATCGAACGCTTGCTTGCCTAACCTCTCGTATACTCGTACAGCATACATAGGCATCTCTGCGTCAGCCTTGGATTGATCTTTCACCTCCTTGGCCACACGTAGAGACGTTAGGTTATCTGGCACAGTCTTATCCATGAACTCATGTCCAGAGTCCAACAGCATGTACATCTCATTGAGTATTGGAGTACACCTGTCTTCATTTGTCTTGTCCCACCTCGCACCGAGCAGTTGCGTCCACGCAGTGCCATGCTTAGTTTCAGTATCATCTACCGCGTGCATTAATGCACTCCTACACTTAGTCCTGCTGGCAAGCACTACCTCGCTGTGCGTACATCTGCGCAAGTACTTCTTTGCGTTCTGCTTGGCCTGTCCCTGTAGGGCAGTGATCTTTGTGCGGAACTCCGAAGAGTAGTTGCTGTGCTTGTTATTGGTTATGTCTCTACTGTACACACGGTACACCATCTTCTCGTTGGTATGACAGAACCCCACGTCTATCCAACCCATAGTGTATTCGTCCTCGGGGTAGTAAACGTGATACACCATGTCTCGACTATTGTCCTCGTTGTCAGGGCGTACCTCACAACCTCTGAAGGCTTTCTTTATCTCATTGATAAACCAATTCAACTCGTAACGGTTTGTCGCGTTACCTACGGGTGAAGGCAGGGCAATCTTCTGTACGTCAGCAACTGTATATAAACAGTACTTCCCCTCCTCGTTGTACGAATAATGTGATTCAGCCATGTTATTTCACCTCTCTGTATTCTTCAAACGACTCATTGAACTCGCCATAGTAGTTGATCCACGCGTTGAACTTGGTGCGGAACTTCTTAGGGTCACTTGTCAGGCTGACGTTTTTGTCAGAAAACCCAGACCAGTATCTGTTACCCATGCTATCTGCTAACTCACACAGGAACGCGTGTACCATAGTGGTACGTTGCTCGTGTTGATCGTCCATTAGCATGTCTCTAAACGTGTAACCCTTGACTGCACTAGCGCCCCGCGTTGCCTCGCGGTTTGAGTCCCAGTCCATAGTGCCCTCAAGTATCGGGGTCATAGTCCACGCCCAGTGCAAGTACTCGTCGATAGCTTTCTTGTACGGTGCCTTGGCTTCCTTGTTAACACGTACTCGTATGACGGGTACAGGGTGCGGATCGGTCGTCAACCCCCATGCCCATGCCCCGTTGTGTCGGTGCCCTGCGACTGAATTCTGTTTACCGTTGGTAAACGCTACGGGCTTATCAACACCCTTGGGTAGGTAGTAGCGGCTCCCGTCATAATGTATGTACTGCTTGCCGCTATCCACAATGAATCTCATGCTCGTAGGCGTACACCGCGCAAGGAACGAGTACCTGCCATTGTGTGCGCCGTCACCACACTCGTTACGGAATTGCACTGTGTCAGTGCCATCGGCATTGCGAGTCCAGACCACTGCTGGGGTGGCGGAGGCATAGTTCACTTGAATACCGTAATCTGATAACACGTACTGGTGTGGGGACACCTTAATGATGCACTCCCACTTACGTCTGCGATCCCCGAGAGGCACTATGTTAGTACCCCTGATTGGTTTGGTGTTGTTATACAAATGTTCCACGTGCGTGAAACTGTCTAGCCCATAATTATACATAGCCATAATATTGCTCCGAGTTGTTTTGTTATAACACGTGTTATAACTTTTAGTTAGTTACCATTTGATTTACTACTAGGTATGCAAAAAGTACACACAGCGCGAGTACTCTATACCCGTAGTCTTCTTTCTTTTTATCGTCCATACCTTACCCCTGTTGTATGCGTTGCCACGCACGTTGCACTGTCCCCACGTCATTGCGGTCATAGTCACTGTCCACTGGTGTATCCCTAACGTGGTCATAGTAGAACTCCAACGCCTCGTCTATAGTGTTGACAGCATCTGCCCACTCCATACGTAACTCCTCCGCAGTTGACCGGAGGCAATCTTTTGAGGCTTGTTTGTAATTGTTATCGCTCATATCAATCTCCTGTTTAACCATTCACCTGATAACTTCTCTGCATGTGTATCGAAAGAACTCTTCAATGGGCGATCTGCTGACCTGTTGATAGCGTTGCCCTCGTAGTCATAGTTCTGATACATAGGGCGCAGATGCGAGTTATACACCTCAAACACTCTGTGTAGCCTAGTAGACATAGCATTTGGTTTGATGTTCGCAACCTTCGCGTAGTCCCTCGCGGAGTACATGTGTCCTGTTGTTAACTCAGGGTGCGAACCCATAAACTTTATCAACCTTGCTGTCATAGCATATCCCTCGACTTGATGTGTACTGCCTTACCCTCATCGGGCACTGCGCTCTTGTTGTCCAGTATCGCCCAGAGTACGGGACAAGTCCAATCACCCCATCCAGAGTACAAGTAGCCATCGGTCAGAACGATACACGCTTGAGGCTTGATACCCTCGGCGGCCATGTACTGCGTGACGCAGTTGACATCGGTACCCCCACCACCCATAGGCTTGGTAGACTTGACCAGATTGTCTAACTCGTGCATGCCGTATGCCTCGTCACCCACAACACTGCTACCCCAGTACAGTAGGCGTAGCTTGTCAGGTTTGACTGTGTCGCATACACCCTTGACCTCAGACAGGAACGCTGTCAACTCTCGTTGTCCGACAGAGCCTGACGTGTCAATGGCAATGACCAACTCATCCACCTTCTCACTGATACCGCTAGGCATGATGATACCCTGACTCATCAACCTGCGATTGGGTCGAGCGTATGTAGAGTAGTCGCTACCTGCACACGTGTTCTGTATGAACTCACGCAACACCTCACGCCAATCAATCTGTGGCTGTAGTAACTCGTCGAGATCGCGGTTGCCTGTACCACCCATCTTACCTGCGGCCATAGCACCCTGACGTATAGCCTCGTCAATGTCACGCGCCAACTCACGCTTGTCCTCGTCGGATAGAGACTGCGCACCCTCCCAGTCGTGCTCGTCAAGTCCTGCGCTACCACCACCACCGGGAGAGCTGGAAGGTTCACCATCACCCCCTGACTCGTCATCCTGTGAGCCATCACCCTGATCGTCTTGCGACTGCTCGTCCTGCTCCTTGCGTAGGATGTTGAACACCTGTGCGCTGTCCATACCACGGAACCGCTCATCGACTAGCCCACCCTCGGGTAGTTCGGCGAACCCATCTTGCCTGTTGTCATCGACGATCTTGATGTTGATAACGTAGTCACACGCGCAGTTAGCTAGATGCGGATCAATCTCATACATCCACTTCCATATCTCAAGGTGGCGGTGTAGCTTGTGCCCCTCGTCCTCGTGCAGTACTAGCCCACGCAATTCGGCATCGGTCAGTCCATCAACGAATGCACGTCCGTACTTCACATCACGCCCGTTGGTACAGGCTGTCGGTACATCGTCCTCGATAGTTTTCTCACCGATCATCAACACACCTGCTAGTGCTGTGTATCTCGGGTGTCCCATGATGGCAACGACTGCTTTAGACAGTCGCTCCTCCGCAGTAAGTTGTTTACCTATAGTCAACATAGTATCTCTCCTATACCTTGTCACTTGCGAACATGTAGTTGTTCTGCATAGCCCACGCGGTGAACTCCTTACTCTGCATCACAACATCGCGGTGCGCATACGAGTTAGCACGTATGCCATTGGCGAACAGACCTTGCGCCTCCTTGTCGAGACGTTGCATGTACGTCACCCACGCATCGACCCAGTCACGTTGCATCGCACCCATAGCACGGAACACTGTCATGCACACGGCTGATGCTGACTCGGGTACTTTGGCATTGAGCGGGTCGTCCTTGATAGACTGTAGGCTCGGTAGTTGGTCGGCCAGCTTCACAAACGCCATCATATCCATAGCGCCACGATCACCGATAGTACCCATAAGTAAAGCTGTCAGGGTGTGATCGTCATACTGATCGCGTAACTTGAGTACGTCACTCGCGGCCTCCAATGATCTTGGGGTGATAAACGCGGCACGCGACTGCTTGGGGTGGAAGATGTACGGGTTGTCATCGGGGTTCTTCACGTCCTCGAAGCCTTGCAACACCTGCGGGAACTCGCGCACGAAACCTAGCACACTGTGATCGACACCGTTGCTGATACCCCAGTCGATAAACTCGTCACTGGTAGACTTGCGTGCTGTGACAACTGTGATGCGATTACGTGAGTGTGGTGGTAGCAAATCGCCCACACCCTCTGCACCTAGATTGGTAGTAGCAAACACAATGCTACCCTCTGGTAACTTCTTATTACCTACCTTATGCTCTAACATAGTAATGTTTAGGGCATTCTTGACTGATGGATTCGCCTTACCTAACTCATCAATGTTGATTATTAGTGGCTTGCCGTGATGTATACCGAACTCCTCATTGGGTAGGTATGTCACGTATCCCTCATCGGTATTGAGTGACGGTATGCTGATGTCACCCAAGTCCTTTGTGGTACAGTCAAAGTAACATGGCACGTGGTCAGGGAATCTATCTGCTAACGTCTTGAGCAGTGATGACTTACCGTTACCCATGTGACCCTGTACGAGTATGGTGCGTTGGTGGCCAACAGTAGCGATAGCGTTGGCGATTTGGTCTAGCGATAATGCGTACATAGCTTGTGTATTCATAATGGTATTGCTCCAATTGTTTTGTATACATATGTATACATTTAGTTTAGTTACAGCGTTTCAACAATGCGGCCATCAACGGCCACGATTTTGTAATACGACACGCGGGGCGTACGTAGCGTGCGTAGGTTCTTGTAGTGCTTGGTGCGCTTGTAGTTGCGCACACGTAGCACCGTTTGACCGTCAAGGTTTCCCAGTATTTGACGGTCGTTTGAGTCATAGGCTTCAACGTAATACATTATTCTACCTCCCATAACTCATCGTCAGTAACGTGTTCAGCTACATACGATAAGTCCATGTTGCCTCCCTCGGTGAATAGCTGGACGTTGCCCTTGTTATCAGTGAGTGGGTTGCCGTCCTCGTCTACTTTGTAGAACTGTATGTCCCACACTGCGATTGAATATTTTTTATCCATGATTACATCCCCAATGATGGTAGTAGGCCGTGCCCAGTTTGGGGCTGTACTTGCCTCAGTACATCGTCCACTGCCCGTTTGGTTTCGGCACGGAACCCCTCGTTGTTGCGCAACCCATCGGGAGTGACCCCGCGTAGTGTGTCGTCTAGCTTACGCGCCATCTCGGACATCTGGCTGTCACCTGCCACGTTACACACAGTAAGTAGTTCTACCATGTCGAGCACGTTCTCCACTAGCGAGTCGCGGAATACTTTCTTCTTGTCATCGCCACCATAGTCTAGTCGCTCGGACATATTAGACAGAGCCTTGTACGTACGATCCCACACATCCTGCATGGCAGACCCCAACTGCTTACTGTAGTACTCGTTATAGTGTGACTCCAACACGTCACGTTGCTCGTTGCCCACGTCCACACGAAAGTCACCGGCCTCGGGTAGCGGTATATACGAGATGTTGAACGCGAACTTCTCACGTATCGACCACTCACTAGGGTAGTCATCGGCTCGAAACAAACTACCGATCCGTGCCTGTGCCCTGCTCACCTCCCACGTGTAGTTGTTACAGAACGTATCGACCATGCGCTCGAACTCGCTTTGCAACTCGGTCATCTGTTGGTGGTACTTGAAGTACTGCGCTGTCGGTAACAGTCGCATACCCAGATCACTCCATGGCATTGTCATGCTGTAGTGGATGTTGCGTGCGTTGGCCACGAATTTCTGTATGGCGGTTAACTCGTCGCAGTTACCCAGTAACTTCTTATTGACTGATGCCGTACCATTATCGGCGTAGTTCTGGCTCGTCACTGATGCGGATGCTGACTTGTCTTTCTTGCGTCCAGTCCAGCAACTGATCTTCAACTCTCCCAACATGGCACTCGATCCGATTGATGGTGCGCTTGCCTGTGGTGCTGTTGTTGCTACCATTTGATTTAGATTGTTCATAACTGTATTGCTCCGATTGATTTGTATACATATGTATACATTAGTTTAGTTTTTCGACCTTCTTGCTTATGTCGTATATGACCTGCTCCAATAGCGCGTCTACAACATCTGCTTTGCCCTTGTGCAATGCAACGACTGCACTTTTAAGTACAAGGGACATTTCTTTCAACTCGCGGGTCTGCTTACCAACTATCTCACGCACCTCGTTCTGGTGGTGAATCTCCGCGTGCCTCAGTGCTTCGCTCATAACTGTATTGCTCCGATTGATTTGTATACATATGTATACATTTAGTTTGTGTTGACACGTTTAGCTGTGTCGCCCCGAAGGCCATAACTCGACCTACTAAAACCATTATACAGGAATGGCGGCTTATGTCAAATGGTACACAAACGTGTTGTTTAGTGTGTAGCGGTGTAGTGTACTACGTTGTACCAGTGTGTACCTACGTGTGGTCTGTAAGTTACTGATATTTATACAATGTTACTTTGTTACCTTTTTGGTGGAAATATGAGGGTATTATTTTAAGGTGAAAGGGGAGGTAACAAAGGGAGAATTTTTTGAACGCCGGATACTATTTTTGTAAAAGGTAACATTATAAATTATTTATTAAAAAGAGTATAAAAAAGGCCATTTTCCGCACATGCCTAGTCATGCACTGTCACGAAACAGCACGTTTAGATACTTTTTGTATTGTTACTTTTTGGCCGAAAAAAAGGTAACATTGCGGTAACATTACAAGAAAAAAAGTAACATTGTAAAAGTAACAACGCGCTACGCAGGTTCTGAACTGGTATCAGAGAAATGTATACATATGTATACAAACCAAAAACGTCCACGCGCTAACGTGCCATGCTATGCGCTACGCAGATTCTGAACTGGTATCAGACGAATACGCTATGCGCTACGCAGATGTAGAACTGGTATCAGACGAATACGCTATGCGCTACGCAGATGTAGAACTGGTATCAAACGACTTTTCTCGGGGCGAAAAAAAGCCCCGCCGGAGCGGGGCAAGGATTGCAGGGGAGTTAAAAAGGATCGAGTCCGTGTATTGCATGCTGGCGATTCTCGAATGCTAACCATTCGTCTTCAAGTGATTTGTCAATATGTTCAGCGTGGTTATAGGTGGCCATATATCTGGCGGTCTCAATTGAGTGCCCTTGGCGGAGATAGTAATCAACCGCATCAGCTTGTAGCAGGTTTAACAATTTTTGATTTTTCATGATGGTTGCCCCTGTATCAGTACCCAGAGGATAGTTAACAGAATGCCTGCCGCCGGAATTAAAACTATCGTGACCAGCGCGGCCAGTATTGCATCAGTGATTTCATTACGCGTCATAACTTACTCCTGTTGGATGGCCATCCTTGGCCGGTGGTGATCAGTGTTTAACTACAATCTGTTGAGCCTTAGCTAGCAGTGCAACCAGTGCCACTACATCAAACTCCGGTTCCTCAATTGCCTGCGCCCGCTTGGCCGCCTGTTGTAGTGACTCCAGTACCTTGGCCGCTGACCCCGCCGCCTTGGCTTGGCCGGTGGGCTGTTGGGGTGCCCGTTTAGCTTTATTTTTCTCGGACTCGCTGGCTTTAAACTCAGGGTCTTGGCGTAATCTCATAGCCGTCCTATCGTCCGTTATTTTCTTATTTACGTCAGTCCTTAACTTATTTTTCTTGGCTATATCCTCATCGCTAAGTGCCGTATTGGGCGTCTTGTATAGCTTCGGTGCCCATGCTCCGAACCCTTTCCGCCGCGCCGCGAGTAGCGCCTCTCTCAACTCCGGCGTGGCCGTTGATCCCTTAGCCTTAACTGGTAAGAAATCAGTCCAAAGCATGCCATCACTGATCATTTGATCATAGGCCGCCTGCGCTTGCTTACGGGCACTTTCCTCCTTGCTGGAAGTCTTACTTAATAAATCAGCCGCTTTCGGGGTGAATCGGGCTGGCAGTGCTGTTGCTTCGTTTACGTTTTTCATAACTTATTACCTTGTAAAATGCGCGGGCTTGTAGCGGTGCCGCGTTAACCGATCAAATCCGTTATTGGCTTTGATGGTTCGCATAATAACAAGTTTACCCCTGTTTACAATAGATAGGCCGCCGACTGTATACATATGTATACATTACTGGTTATCTGGTAGGTTTACCCACGAATGGCCAGAATCCGACCCCTACCCCGCCCCCATGACCCGCTATGTCAGACAGGAGTCCCACCGCTCTATATATTACTAATTTCCACGAATAAATCGTTATTTTATGAGTTCGAGACCCCTACCCCCTCTATATAGGAACACCCCCCACCTCTTTTTCTGACCCCTTGTAAAAAATTTTTTATACTGTACGGTGTACGTTCCTATTAGGTAATACATAGGCGGGACGTGAGTAAAATAAAGGGCAGAATAGATAACGCCGCACACACAGGAAGGATAGGTGAGTTCTTTGCCATGTATGTTTTGGAGCGCCACGGCATAGAGTGCCACCACGTAGACCGTTCCGGCGTAGACTTATGGTGCCAGTCGTACCACGAAGAGATGTTCACGTTACAGGTGAAGGCGGCTAACCTTGCAACACTCAAGCAGCGGTACAGAAACCCAGTACGTAAGTACCTGTACAGCCTAGCCTCGCAGAAAGTGGCGGACTTCTATATGTTCATTGCTTTAGACGAGCAGAGAGTGCTTATAAAACCTACGGAAGAGCTGGGGAGTAAAGGGTGTTTGCAGCTACTCCCCGACAAGTTTACAGAAGAAGCAGAAAAGGAGGGACTAAACCTCCTACGTAACTTTAAAAGGGTAGACCATCCTCTAGGGCAATAACACCAAGCCCCACAATAACAACAATACACGCCGAAACAATAAACACAGTAAGACCAAACACAAAGAAACCTCAGAACAGTAGGGGGTTGAAAGAGGCGCTATTATATTAGTGATCCGATATGATCGGAAATGTATAATAATCATGTAGGATATACCATAAATGGTATGGGCAACTCCCTATGCTTGTCTTGTGTAAACAAGTATGGTACAAAGGCACTCCGGTTTAACAACCTGCGATTACAATATGACGATTAAACTCGAACCCGAGACAGGGGTTCCGCTATTTGATGACGACCCCGCCGTGGACTTGAGTGTCCGTGCGCGAGCAGCGAAGACGACGGCCTTAGAGCTGGCAGAACACGGGCTAGAATTGAAGCCCAGCAAAGAAGATGAAGACGTGGCAGCTAAACTTGCCATAGCGTATGCCGATGATCCTGAAAAGACATCGAAGAAAGCAACAAACAAACGTATGGCTAACTTGACCCCAGCCTCGCTGGTGCTAACTAGTAACATACTCACGGAATTTGGTGCCTCTGTAGTGGAGTCAGCCGTTTCTGTGCGCCACTTGGTAACGAATAAGCTGATATTAGAGACAGAGAACCCCGATCCACGCGTTCGTATTCGAGCGTTGGAGTTACTGGGTAAGATTTCGGACGTAGGACTGTTCGCAGAGAAGTCGGAAGTGACCGTTACGCACCAGTCAACGGATGATCTCAAGGCAAAACTGCGCAAAAAGCTAGAAAAGCTCGTAAATCCTGCGGATGAGGTGACACTGGACGGAGAAGTTATAGACGTAGACGCAGAATTGGGGGTAAGTAAGGATGCCTAAGACGTATATTCACGTGAATCAGCACAAAATCCGCGCCAATCTCAAGAATGGGACGAACGAACCTGTAATTACCGTAAAACAAGGCAAGAAAAACACGTATTGTAACTCTGTAACTATAAATGGGCCGTCTGAAGTCCTGCAAAGTACCACAGATAAGCCGATTTTGAGTTGTGGGGCGCGAGTAGTCATGGTAACTACCGCTGATGTGACGATAAATGACTGCGCCTAGCACCACTGAAGCGTTTACCCAAGAAGAAATCCAGCACATGTTGGATAACATTGACGAGTTCAGCACCGACGAGGTGGTGGAGATAGAGAAACTTGTCGATGAGCTAGACAAACGGCGTACAGTTAAAGCCGCACACGACGATTTAATAGAATTTTGTAAACTTATGCAGCCTGACTACTTAGTTGGGAAGCATCACCGCATGTTGGCCGACCTCCTAATGGCCATTGAGCGAGGAGACAAAGACAGGGCGTGCGTAAACATACCGCCTCGTCACGGTAAGTCCCAGCTTGTATCTATCTTCTACCCTGCGTGGTACCTAGGGCGTAACCCTGACAAGAAGGTTATGATGGTGTCACATACTACCGATTTGGCGGTGGACTTCGGGCGTAAGGTACGAAACATCCTAGCCAGTGAAGTCTACGCAGACATCTTTCCTACAGTAAAACTCGCCAGTGACTCTAAATCAGCCGGACGCTGGAGTACGAGCATGGGCGGGGAGTACTACGCATGTGGTGTTGGATCGGCTCTAGCGGGCCGTGGTGCGCATTTACTACTTGTAGACGACCCTCACTCTGAGCAAGACGTGATTAATGGCAACTTTATTGTCTTTGAGAAGGCGTATGAGTGGTTTACGTTCGGTGCTCGTACTCGTCTGATGCCCGGAGGTAGTGTAGCTATTATCCAGACACGGTGGCACATGGACGACCTAACGGGGCGTGTGGTCAAGGATATGGCCCAGAACGACCGTGCTGACCAGTATGAGGTCATAGAGTTCCCCGCTATATTAGATGTGGACGATAAAGAGACGGGCAAGCCCATACAGAAACCTCTGTGGCCTGAGTTCTTTGATCTTGAGGCGTTATTGCGTACCAAGGCATCAATGCCTACGTTCCAGTGGAACGCCCAGTATCAGCAACAACCCACCGCCGAGGAAGCCGCCCTAGTAAAAAGAGAGTGGTGGAATGAGTGGGAGAAAGAACGGCCCCCCGCCTGCGAATATATAATCATGTCCTTGGACTCCGCAGCAGAAAAACACAACCGAGCGGATTACACGGCGCTTACTACGTGGGGAGTGTTCCTTAATGAGGAGACTTCAGCGTATAATATAATCTTGCTTAACAGCATAAAAGAGCGTATGGAGTTCCACGAGCTAAAAGAATTGGCTATGGATCAGTACACGGAATGGGAACCAGACGCTTTTATAGTAGAGAAAAAGAGTTCCGGTGTAGCGTTGTACCAAGAAATGCGACGTATGGGCTTACTTGTACAAGAATATACCCCCCATAGAGGTTCTGGTGATAAACTAGCACGTCTAAACTCTGTATCAGACATTGTGCAATCTGGGTTAGTATGGGTTCCACAGACTAGATGGGCAGAAGAAGTAGTAGAAGAGATCGCAGGGTTTCCCTTTATGAGCCATGACGATCTGGTGGATTCCACAGTTATGGCACTTATGCGGTTCAGACAAGGCGGATTTATACGATTACCTACTGATGAGCCAGAAGACATTAAACAGTTTAAACATCGCGGTAGCGGGTTTTATTAAGAGGTTACAGAATGGCAATTGAGAAAGGTATCTACGCCGCACCAGAAGGCATAGAAGACGTAGAAGTAGAAGAGGCCGAAGTGCTTGAGGGAGACTTATCTATTGAGATAGTCGATCCTGAGATGGTTACTCTGTCTGATGGTAGTATGGAGATCACCCTGATCCCTGATGCCAACGAGACCGACCTAATGGCGTTTGACGCCAACTTGGTGGACGCACTTGATGAAGGACTCTTAAACGAGTTATCAGGTGAGTTAATAGGTATGGTAGACGCAGATGTGGACAGCCGCAAAGACTGGGCAGATACCTACGTCAAAGGACTGGACATCCTAGGGTTTAAGTACGAAGAGCGTACAACTCCTTGGCAGGGCGCGTGTGGCGTCAACTCTACAGTCCTAGCCGAAGCAGCTATACGGTTCCAAGCAGAGACCATGAGTGAGACTTTCCCTGCTCAAGGGCCAGTAAAGGTAAAGGTTCTAGGTAAAGAGACTAAAGAGAAGTTAGAAGCAGCAGAGCGTGTAAAAGCGGACATGAACTATGAGCTTACAGAGAACATGGTGGAGTACCGTCCAGAGCACGAAAGAATGCTATATAGCCTAGGACTCGCAGGATCGGCGTTTAAGAAGGTTTACTTCGACCCCAATATGGGTAGACAGGCCGCCATCTATATTCCAGCAGAAGACGTTATTGTGCCTTATGGCGCATCCAACATAGAATCTGCCGAACGCGTTACCCATGTAATGCGTAAAACCAAGAACGAGATAATGAAGCTACAAGTGAGTGGTTTCTACTCTGGCGTAGAGTTAGGAGAACCTCGCCCGTTCCACACCGATATTGAGGAAAAGAAGGCCGAGGAAGGTGGGTACGACATCACTGATGATGATCGTTACACTATATATGAGATTCATGCAGACCTCATCATTGAGGGTGTAGACGACGAAGACGGTATCGCAAAGCCCTACATTGTTACTATAGAACGCGGTACTGAAGAGATATTGTCGATCCGTCGTAACTGGGAAGAAGAGGACGCCTTAACGCTAAAACGTCAGCACTTTGTACACTACGTATATGTGCCCGGATTTGGCTTCTACGGCCTAGGACTCATCCACATAGTAGGTGGGTACGCTAAAGCAGGAACGTCGCTCATACGACAACTGGTGGACGCTGGTACCCTGTCTAACCTTCCCGGCGGCTTAAAGTCTCGTGGGCTACGTATTAAAGGTGATGACACTCCTATCGAGCCGGGCGAGTTTAAAGATGTAGATGTGCCATCAGGCAGCATCAAAGAAAACATCATGCCCCTACCTTATAAGGAGCCTAGCCAGACTCTGTTAGCATTGCTTAACCAGATCACTACTGAAGGCCGCCGTCTAGGTGCTATCAGTGACATGAACATATCTGATATGTCCGCAAACGCCCCAGTGGGTACTACGCTAGCATTGCTAGAACGTACGTTAAAGCCTATGGCTGCGGTACAGGCGCGTGTCCACTACGCTATGAAGCTAGAGTTCAAGATGCTCAAAGCTATCATGGCCGAAGAAGCATCTGTGGAATACGACTACATGCCTAACAGAGGTGAAGTAGCCGCCCGCCAAGCTGACTACGCTATGGTCGATGTAATCCCTGTTAGTGACCCTAACAGTTCTACTATGGCGCAACGTGTAGTTCAGTACCAAGCAGTGTTGCAGATGGCACAACAGGCACCTCAGATATACAACCTACCTCAATTACATCGCCAGATGATTGAAGTGCTCGGCGTCAAGAACGCTGACAAGCTAGTACCTACGGAAGATGATGTGAAACCTACTGATCCCGTAAGCGAAAACATGAACGCGCTAACAGGTACCCCCATAAAAGCGTTCATCTACCAAGACCATGCAGCACATATAGCGGCGCACCAGTCGTTTATGAAAGACCCCATGATTGCACAGACCATAGGCCAGAACCCACAGGCGCAGAAAATAATGTCTGCGTTACAGGCTCACATAGCGGAGCACCTAGGGTTCTTGTACCGCTCTCAGATGGAAGAGAAGTTAGGAGCACCCCTACCAGCGCCTAATGAAGAGCTTACAGAGGAAACAGAAATACAACTGGCTAGACTAGTAGCGGAGGGCGGTAGGCAGCTTACACAGCAGCACCAGCAAGAAGCGGCGCAAAAGCAGGCACAACAGAAGCAACAAGACCCCGTTGTACAGATGCAGCAAGCGGAGCTACAAATTAAGCAGCAAGAAGTGCAGCGTAAGGCTCAGAAAGACCAAGCCGATGCGCAACTCAAACAGGCTGAATTGCAACGCAAGGTGCAGAAAGATATGGCTGATGCAGCTATAGATCAGGGGCAGCTACAGTTAGAAGAGCAAGAACTACAGTTAGACACCGAAAAAACCGTTGCTAAGATGGCTGCGGACAGGCGCAAAGATGCGACTAAATTAAAGCTAGACGCTATAAAAACAGCAACAGATTCTGCAAACAAACGTAGGGAATAAATCATGGCTAAAACCGTCTTTGACGTGCTCAAGAACAAAATCGAGGAAGATATGTCCTCTGCAACAAAATTTCTAGGTAATGGTGGGGCTAAAGACTTCGCTCAGTACAAAGAAATAACAGGAATGCTACGAGGTCTCACTTCCTGTCTGAATCATGTAAATGACCTCTCGCGTAATTATTTGGAAGATGATAATGACTGATCTAACAATAGTACCAAAAGAAGCAGAAAGTGAAGAAGAACTAGACCACCAAATTCCTACTCCTGTAGGGTACCGTGTTCTAGTAGCCATGCCGGAAGTAGAGGATACATACGGCGAAAGCGGTATCATCAAGTCTAGTAAGGAAATCCATAACGAATACATCATGTCTACTATCGGGGTTGTCCTTGATATGGGTGAGCAGGCGTATTCTGATAAGGATCGCTTTCCTACAGGTGCTTGGTGTAAAGCTGGCGACTATGTGATGTTTCGTGCCAATACTGGTACGCGTTTTAAAGTAGGTGGTGTTGAGTATCGTTTAATGAATGATGACTCAATTGAAGCAGTAGTAAACGATCCTCGTGGCGTTACACGAGTGTGAGGAGTAAATAATGGGATTTCAAAAAGTTGAGTACACCTTCCCTGACGAAGAGAAGGATGAGGTAATAGAAGTAGAGGACTCTAGCGCAGTAGAGATTGACTTGTCTGGCAAATCAGAGCCTGTCGAGGAAAAACCTGTTAAGCAAGAGAAAGAAGCCGAAGTAGAAGTCGAAGTAGTAGACGACATACCGAAGGCGGACAGAGGGCGTAAAGCATCTAAGCCCCCCGAAGACCTTACTGATGAAGAGTTAGAAGATTACTCAGATAAGGTACGCAAACGAATACAGCACTTTAGTAAAGGTTATCACGACGAGCGGCGTGCCAAAGAAGCGGCGCATCGTGAACGTGTGGAGTTTGAAAACTACGCAAAAACGCTTGTTGAAGAGAACAACAAGTTAAAGAGTAGTGTCGAAAAGAATCAAGCAGCGTTACTGGAGCAAGCTAAGAAAACTGCTAGTGGAGAGATGTTACTAGCTAAACGGGCATACAAAAGAGCGTATGAGGCCGGAGATGCAGATAAACTGTTGGATGCGCAAGAAAAGCTAACAAATGCTAAGATAAAAGCGGATAAGTTAGCAGATTTTGAGCCAGAGGCTTTACAAGAAGCTGAGATTCCTGTACAAATACCGCAAGAAGCTCCGATTCAGCCAGATACCAAAGCGTCCGAATGGGCAAATGAAAATTCTTGGTTCGGCTCTGATGACGAGATGACAGCTTATGCTATGGGTGTACACAGTAAGCTGGTTAAGCAAGGTGTGGACACCACTAGCGATGAATACTACGAGACTATTAATTCTCGTATGCGAAATACCTTCCCCGAAGAGTTTGGGGAAACTGAAGAATCAGAGGTTAGGACAAGTAAGAAGCAGGCTAATGTGGTTGCACCCGCTACGCGGAGCACAGCACCTAAGAAAATTAGGTTAACGCAGACACAGGTGGCTATCGCTAAAAAACTTGGAGTACCCCTAGATTTATACGCCAAAAAGGTTGCAGAAGAGATGAGGAAAGTATAATGGCTGAGAATAGAATCAAACGTGAAGAAGTTACCCGTGAAAAAACGGCCCGTAAAGCAGCTTGGACTAGGCCAGAAGTATTGCCTTCGCCTCACCCCGAGCCGGGCTACGCATTTCGCTGGATTCGTGTAAGCACGCAAGGTAACATGGACGCCACTAACGTATCCTCAAAACTACGCGAAGGTTGGGAGCCAGTAAAGGCATCGGATCACCCAGAGATTACTCTTGTGTCTATCGAGAACGAAAAGTTCAAAGACAACTTGATAATCGGTGGATTGATGCTGTGTAAAGCTCCTGTTGAAATGGTTGACGAGCGCAACACGTACTATAAAGATCAGAGTACCGCGCAAATGCAATCAGTTGACAACAGCCTAATGCGAGAAAACGACCCTCGAATGCCGTTATTTAATGACCGCAGATCGAAAGTTACCTTTGGTAGCGGGTCTTAATCAAACTATTTTATAGGTGAAATAAATGGCAACTACAGCCTCTCCATACGGGTTTGTTCCCGTACGTAAAGCTGACGGTACACCTTATGCTGGTGCCCGCGATGCTTTTCTTATTACTCCTGCTGGCGTAGCTCAGAACATCGGTTACGGCTCTCTCGTTGAGATTAATGCAGGTTATGTTCAACTAGCTTCTGGCACTGGCACAGACGCAACTACTAACAACCTCGGTGGCAACACTATCGGTGCTCTGGGTGTGTTCGTTGGTTGTGAATATGTTAACGCTGAAGGTCAATTGATTTTTGCTCAGTACTACCCATCAGGCACTGCTAACGCTACTGCTTATGTCATTACTGATCCGGGCGTAACTTTCCAAGTACAAGCTGACGGCGCTATCGCTCAGGCTGCTCTTGGGCACAACGCTCCTTTGACTGCGGCACAGAACGCCACTACTTCAGTAAATACTGCTACTGGTAAGTCTAATGTTGCATTGGACGCTACTACTGCTACTGCTACTAAAGCGTTCAAAGTGATTGGCTTTGTAACCAAAACTGGTTCTGCCATTGGCGACGCTAAGACTGATGTCTTGGTTAAATTTAACCTACCGTACCACCAGTTTGGTACCGGCATCGTAGGAGAATAACTAGATGGCTATTTCAAGAAGTCAATTACTCAAAGAGTTGCTACCCGGACTTAACGCACTATTTGGTCTGGAGTATGCAAAATATGGCGAAGAGCACAAAGAGATTTTCGAGACTGAAACCTCTGACCGTTCTTTTGAAGAAGAAACTAAGCTGTCTGGTTTTGGCTCTGCCCCAACTAAAGCTGAAGGTTCTGCAATCGAGTACGATAACGCGCAGGAAGCATGGAGCGCACGCTACACGCACGAAACTGTTGCAATGGGTTTCTCAATCACTGAAGAAGCGATTGAAGATAACTTGTATGACTCTCTGTCATCTCGTTACACCAAAGCACTGGCTCGCGCTATGGCATACACCAAGCAAGTTAAAGGCGCAGACATTCTGAACAACGCTTTTGCTGGCACTACCTACGGCGACGGAAAAGTACTTTGTGCTACCGATCACCCTCTGGTTAGCGGTGGAACTAACTCCAACCGTCCTACTGTTGCGGCTGACCTTAACGAAACTTCTCTGGAAGCAGCTATCATTCAGGTAGCAGGCTACACTGATGAGCGTGGTCTCTTGATCGCGGCCAAGCCTAAGAAGCTAGTTATCCCACCTGCCTTGCAGTTTGTTGCAACTCGTTTGCTTGAGACTGAAGGTCGTGTAGGAACTGCTGATAACGACATCAACGCCATTATGACTAACGGCGCAGTACCCGGCGGATATGCAGTCAATCACTACCTGACTGACACTGACGCTTGGTTTATGATGACTGACGTGCCAAATGGTCTGAAGCACTTTGTACGTAGCCCAATGGCTACCTCTATGGACGCTGATTTCGATACTGGCAACAGCCGTTACAAGGCTCGTGAACGCTACTCGTTTGGTGTTTCCGATCCACTGGGTATCTACGGATCGCCCGGCGCTTAATAGCGTAGTAACATGCTGTACTAAGGGGGCTTCGGCCCCCTTTTTTATGTTTGCGTAAAATCACACACTGTGGTATGTTCTCATATATCGGGAAACAATCCGGTGAATCTGACAGACCCGACTGACGACATGTAGACAGATTTGCCTTAACCTCACATGTGAGAACTTTATAATGGCTAAAACTACTTTTTCAGGCCCAGTCCGTTCGGACAACGGCTTTCAAATCCCTGTTGTAACTACTGCTAACCTCCCAGCTTTTGGTGATGTAGCTGTAGGTACTGCTTATATGGTCAGCGATAACGGCTCTGGTAACGATGAATACGCTATCGTAATTAACACTGGCGCTGCTTGGGTAACTGCTATTGGCGCGGCTCTTAGCTAATAGGAGGCATTTATGTCTAGTTCTGATGTTTCCGCAAAGCGGATTACTGGCGCAGGCTCGGTAGGTGTAGGGCCAGCGCGAGTAAGGCAAGTACAAGTACTGACTAATAACTCTGGCGCGGGGCGGCTTACTATAACCGACGGTAACGGTGGAGCTACCCTATTAGATATTGATTTTGAAGCTAATGACTCTCACTCTGTTAATATTCCCGATTACGGGGTACGTTTTCAAAGTGATGTCTTTATTACTGCTTTTACCAATATCGACGCTATTACAGTGTTCTATAGTTAATGCGTAGCTATTACAAGTCCGGCGGTAAAGTCGATAAAAAGGCTATGGCGTGCAATAAACCACGTCGGACTCCCTCGCACGCTAAGAAATCTCACATAGTTAAGGCATGTGAGAACGGCAAAGAGAAAATAATACGTTACGGTGAGCAAGGCGCATCTACAGCAGGTAAACCTAAGAAGGGCGAGTCCGCTAAGATGAAAGCTAAACGTAAATCTTTTAAAGCCCGTCACGGTAAAAATATAGCCAAAGGCAAAATGTCTGCGGCGTATTGGGCAAATAAATCTAAATGGTGATATAGATGGAACCAAAAGTACCTTCTAAAGAAGAGTTTGACAAGATGACCCCCGCACAAAAGGCCGCCCGTCAGCGGGAAGCTATGATGCAGAACTTAACCCTTAGCCCCGAAGAGAAAAAAGCTAAGGAAGCTATGGAAGCCAAAAATAAGTCTGCCAAGAAGATGATGGCTGGTGGTATGGCTAAGAAGTATAAAGCTGGTGGCAAGCTAGACATGGTAGAAAAAGGTGGTAAGAAAGTCCCTTTTTACGCTGCGGATGGTAAAGGCAAGATGAAAGCTGGTGGTAAGGTTCGTGGCTGCGGTATGGCTCGTGGTGGTAGAGTCTGCAAGATGGTCAAGATGAAAGGTGCGTAATGCGACGCTACTACAAGAAGAGCGATTGCGGTTGCGGCAGTAAACCCCGAAAGATGAAAGAAGGGGGCACTGTAAAAGACGCGTGCTATAAAAAGGTCAAGAAGCAATATAAGGTGTTCCCGTCTGCTTACGCGTCGGGAGCCATTGCTAAGTGCCGGAAGAAAAAGGCTGGTAAGTAATGCGTACGTATTACAAGTCTGGTGGAGGAGTTCGCAAAACCGAAAAGGGTGCGGCCCTAAAGCGTTGGTTCAAAGAAGATTGGAAAGACGTTAAGACTGGAAAGGCTTGTGGTAGAAAGAAGGGAGACGGTAGGGGAACACCTTACTGCCGCCCTTCTAAGCGTGTATCTGAAAAAACCCCCAAGACTTCTGGTGAGATGTCTAGCGCCGAGAAAGCAAAGAAGGTAGCGGAAAAGAAAAGGCTAGGACAACCAGCAGGTAAGCCTAGACGAGTATCGGCTACTAAGCGGAGAAAGAAATAATGGGTATGGGTGTTAAGCACTACTTCAAAGACGGTAAAGAACATAAGGGTGGTATGCACAAGCACCCTGACGGGACTCTTATGACTGGCAAAGCTATGTCAAATACGTCTAAGAAACTGTATCACTATGGCGACCTATCTAATAAAGCTAAGGTCAAAGCTAAGGCAGGGTGGGGTAAATAATGGCTACATCAAACTCTACAGCGTTTAACATGGAGTTCACTGAGATCGCGGAAGAAGCGTTTGAGCGAGCGGGCCGTGAGATGCGTTCTGGGTACGACTTAAAAACCGCTAGACGTTCCATGAACTTGCTTACTATTGAGTGGCAAAATCGCGGCATCAACATGTGGACTATCGACGAAGGCACTATTAACTTAGTTAAAGGTAAGACCACTCCCTATGACTTGCCCGCAGACACCATTGATTTGTTGGAGCACCAGATACGCACGGGTAGCGGGAATGCAGCGACACAAACTGACCTATCCATAAGCCGGATTAGTGTGAGCACGTACGCTTCTATCCCTAACAAGTTAACACAAGGCAGGCCCATACAACTATATATTGAGCGTTTGCGGGATAACCCCAAAGTAAATGTATGGCCTCTACCAGATACTAATGACTACGTATTGTACTACTGGCGTATGCGCCGCATACAAGATGCCGGTAGTGGCGTAGAAACAGCGGATATGAACTTTAGATTCTTCCCGTGCCTAGTAGCAGGACTGGCATACTACATAGCCATGAAGCTACCCGAGATGACAGAAAGAGTGCCCTTGTTAAAGTCTGTGTACGACGAGCAGTTTGCCTTGGCCGCAGGAGAAGATAGAGAGAAGACCTCGGCTAGGTTTACCCCCCGCATAGGGTATATGTAAGCATGGCTACTCAGTTTGCTTCTGATAAGAAAGCCATCGCGTTATGCGACGTGTGTGGGTTCCAGTACAAACTAAAGGAACTGAAGAACCTAGTTGTAAAGAATGTAGATACTAATTTAAAAGCGTGCCCTGAGTGTTGGAATCCAGATCAGCCTCAGAATATGCTAGGAGAGTTTCCTGTACACGATCCACAAGCGTTACGTGATCCTAGACCAGACCAAAGCCTAGGAGAATCAGGAAACAGTAGTAGTAGGGACATACAGTGGGGTTGGAACCCTGTAGGTGGGGGAGTCGATCCTTTTGGATTAACCCCCAACATATTGTTAATAAATGGTAGTATAGGACAAGTTACTGTAACTACCTCATAGGCCCAATGGCATAAGTTATGAACTACACTGAACTGAAAGCTAATATCCAAGACATTTGTGAGAACACGTTCACAGATGACCAACTCGCTATGTTCACGGAGCAGGCGGAGCAGAAGATATACAATTCAGTACAGATACCTGCCCTGCGTAAGTTAGATGAAGGCCCAGTAGCTCAAACCAACAAGCTGTATACCTTACCTAGCGACTACCTGTATACGTACAGCATAGCGGTAATAAGTAATAACACGTACACGTATCTGTTAAACAAAGACGTTAACTTTTTACGTGAAGCGTACCCAGTTAATACTGCCGCTAACTACGGATTACCTAAGTTTTATGCTTACTATAGCGACACTAAACTAGAGCTGGCTCCCACCCCCGATGCTAACTATGAAATAGAACACATTTACGGGCATTACCCTACGTCTATAGTAACTGCGGGTACTTCATGGTTAGGTAATAACTTTGACTCTGCACTGTTAAATGGAGCCTTGGTAGAAGCTATCCGGTTTATGAAGGGTGAGCAAGATATAGTCGCTAAATACGAGAGTATGTACTTACAAAGCATGGCTCTACTAAAGAATCTCGGTGACGGTAAGTTGCGTCAGGATTCGTATCGGTCTGGACAAACTAAGGTAGCTGTTAAGTAAGGAATTAAATTATGGCTATAGCTCAAGCAATGTGTACTTCTTTTAAAGTCGCTCTATTAAACGGAGAGATGGACTTTAGTAGTGATACTGCGCAGACTTTTAAGGTAGCCCTGTATACAGGAGACGCCTCTTTAGGCGCAGATACTACGGCGTATACAACTAGTAATGAAGTAGCAAACGGTAACGGATACACTACTGGCGGGTATACTCTGACCATTAGTACAAACCCTACAGACGGGGGTTCGGGCACTACAGCTTTTCTGGACTTCGCAGACGCTACGTGGGCAAACTCTACAATTACTGCTCGTGGTGCGCTTATATATAAAGTAGGAGGAGGCAACCCTTCTATAGCAGTACTGGACTTTGGGGCGAACAAAAGCACTAGTAACAGTCCTTTTACTATACAATTTCCTACGGGTAACGCTACAAGCGCCATAGTGCGTATAGCCTAAACAAACAGAATAGCCGTGTGAGGCCAAAGAAATGACAACGCAATACACTTCGATTTTAAAACTAGCCCTACCTGTACAGGGAGAACTAAGCGGTACGTGGGGTGATGTAGTAAACGATAATATAACCTCTATGGTAGAACAGGCTATAGCGGGGCGTGCGGTCATTAATTCGTGGACTGCAAACGCACACACGCTAACCACTGCTAATGGAGTTACGTCCGAATCTAGGTGTGCAATGCTAGAGTTTACTGACTCAGGCACCCAGCTAACCGGAGCGGGTAGTGTAGTATGCCCAACCCTATCTAAGATATACATAGCTAAGAATGCTTCTGGACAAAACGTAACCCTAAAAACATCTGGCGGTACCGGCATTCTAGTCCCTAACGGACGCACTATGTTCTTGTTTTGTGATGGGACTAACGTAGTTGAGGCGGTAACAAGTACTACTTCTTTGCAGTTGGGTACTAGCACGACGGTAACAGCGGTACTCGATGAAGACAACATGGCCTCGAACAGCGCCGTGTCTCTCGCTACACAGCAGTCGATCAAAGCATACGTAGATGCTCAAGTAGCCACATCCGATACCCTCGCGGAAGTACTAGCTAATGGAAATACCACTGGCGGTACAGACGTATCCGTATCTACTGATGACAAGGTGCAGTTCCGCGACGCAGCTATATACATTAACTCTAGCGCAGACGGGCAACTTGATATTGTTGCTGATACAGAAATACAGATAGCCGCTACTACAATTGATGTAAATGGCATCCTAGATGTTTCTGGGAATATAGTAGCGGGCGGTACAGTTGATGGACGAGATGTCGCTACTGATGGAACTAAGCTGGACGGTATAGAAGCTAGCGCAGATGTAACAGATACTACTAACGTCACCGCCGCAGGCGCGTTAATGGATTCTGAGGTTACTAACCTAGCACAAGTTAAAGCCTTTGACTCTGCTGACTATGCTACCGCTGCTCAGGGTACAACTGCTGATGCGGCACTTCCTAAAGCTGGCGGGGCAATGACTGGTGCCATTACAACTAACAGTACGTTCGATGGGCGAGATGTTGCTACTGATGGAACTAAGCTGGACGGTATAGAAGCTAGTGCAGACGTTACTGATACTACTAATGTTACAGCCGCTGGCGCACTAATGGATTCTGAAGTAACTAACCTTGCACAGGTTAAGGCTTTTGATTCTTCAGATTACGCTACAGCAGCTCAAGGCACTACAGCAGACGCTGCACTACCCAAGTCTGGGGGTGCTATGACTGGAGCTATAACCACTAATAGCACGTTTGATGGGCGAGACGTAGCCACTGATGGCACTAAGCTAGACGGTATTGAAGCTAGTGCAGATGTAACGGACACAACTAATGTAGTAGCTTCTCTAACCGCAGGTTCTAATATTACTATCGCTGCTGACGGAACAATTGCAAGCACTGCTTCAGGTGGTAATGAAACCCTACAACAAACTCTAGCTATTGGAAATACTACAACTACTGATACTAAAATTCAGTTCCGTGACGCAGGCTTGTACATTAACTCTAGTGCTGATGGACAACTTGATATTGTTGCTGATACAGAAGTACAGATAGCTGCTACTACAGTTGATGTAAATGGCATTTTAGATGTGTCTGGTAACATAGTAGCAGGCGGCACGGTTGATGGTGTTGATATTGCAGCAAGAGATGGCGTACTAACTACCACTACAACTACTGCAAATGCGGCGCTTCCTAAAGCCGGTGGAACCATGACAGGTACTCTTGCGCTTGGAGACAACGTAAAGGCTACGTTTGGTGACGAGCCAAATCTGGAGATTTACCACAGTGGTTCACATTCTATTATTGAAGACGTTGGTGGCGGCAGTTTATTTATTAAAGGTGGCCCACAACTTAAACTGTTCAATGATGATGAATCTGCTATTCTTTGCCAAAAAGACGGCGCAGTAACTTTATACCATAACGCTGTGGCTAAGGTTGCAACGGCTGCAACGGGCGTTAGCGTAACTGGTGACGTTACAGCAACGGGTAATTTAACACTAAGCGGCACTGATTCTGTAAAAGTACCTAGCGGAACAACAGCGCAAAGAAATGGTAGCCCAGTTAACGGTATGTTTAGATACAACTCTACAACTGCTGAGTTTGAGGGTTATCAGGATGGTGCTTGGGGTTCTATTGGTGGAGCGGCGCAATCTGTTGTAACTACGGCACCTACCAGCGCCAGTGGCTTTGCTAATGGGCACATTTGGTATGTAGTTAGTTAAGGGCGACCAATGACAATTAAAGTAAATGACAGTGGCACCTTAAAAGAGCCTACCCAAATCTTTGCAAAAGGAGATCAGGGTACACTGTACGCCGTGAACTATGTTGTCGCTAACAATAACGGCACGTTAAGCACAGCGTGGAGTGCGATCTACGAAACTAGTCGTGACACTTCAACAGCATTTTCTACGACTACTTCTTCTAATACCACAACAACGTACACGACTACGTTTGCTACTGGGACATCTAAGGCAACGACAACGACCTACACGACTTCTTACAATACGACTAGCGTAAGAGGCACTTCTAAAGCGACTACGACTTCTTACAATACGACTAGCGCAATAAGCACAAGTCGAAGCACTTTATCGTCATACAATACGACCCGCGCTACTGGCACAAGTCGAAGCACAACAACTTCATACACCACAACGTATGGAACTAGCCGCGCAACAAGCAAAAGCACAACGACTTCCTATACAACTACCTACGCGACTAGCAAGACGACTAGCAAAGCGACCACTACAAGCTATACCACGACATTCAACACGACAGGGACATCTAGTAGCACAACTTCGCCAGCATATAGCAGTTCTTATAATGTGATGAACACTGCTTTTTCAGCTATTTTCACTTACGGTGGTGCAACTGTAGGCACAGGATCGTCTGGTGCAACGTCAGTCACATCTGGAAGCACTACCTACAATCGCGGCGCGTTTGTCAGTTCTTCTTTTAACCCATACACTGGAACTATAAGCAATTATAAGATTACTAGGACTGTTACTTCATCGTCTACAACTAGCACCAGCCGCACAACAAGCAAAAGCACAACGACTTCCTATACGACTAGCTACAACACTAGCAAGACGACTAGCAAAAGCACAACAACTTCCTATACGACTAGCTTCAATACATCGCGCACTACCGCCCCGACCACGACAACCTCGTTCAATACGACAACCACTTTCGGTACATCGAATTCTACGACAACGGTTTACGATACGACCACTACTTTCGGTACTTCTAACTCAACGACAACGGCTTACGATACGACGGTTACGTTTGGCACATCAAACTCAACATCGAACGCTACTACAACATCGTTTAATACAGACACAACGCGCTCCACTAACCGCTTGACAGCAACTAGCTTCGCAACAAGTGCAAGTCGTGACACGGCAACAGTAGTTTACGAGCGCCTGACAGCGACCGGAAATCAGACTGAAGTAACTAGCGGAAGCGCTCACAACGAACGCTACTGGGACGGCTCTCAGTGGACGGAGGATTAATGGACTTCAAAGAAATTAATGGGAAGCTAGAAAATGCTCTGGAAATAATCATGGAGCATTTTAGCGAAACAGAAGATCGAATCACGGAACTTGAAGATGAGGTTTTAAGGCTGACAAATGAGCTTAAAAAAATTAGCGAACAATGACGAACTTGGGAATCCTGTAGCGCATTTTTTCAAGAGCGGGAATGTTCTACGAAAAGCAGATGATCGCGGCTTGGTTGGCCTGAAAAGTTTCCTGCCAAAATCTTGGGAAAAAGGCACGAGGGTTGAGTATGACGTATGGTACAGTTTTCCAGACAATAAGATACATGGGTATGTTTACACAGACTTGCTTACGAATTTTATATATCTGAGAGTAGCCAGTGAAAAGTTTGCCACTGAAGCCATGAGTAGAGCGGCTGAGTCTGAAGTGACTGATGAAGGCGAAAGACTTTTTCTTGAGATAGCGAGGAATTGTGAAGACAAGTATCGTCTAAGGCCAAGCAGAAGTTCGCATGACTTTGTAATTTTTTTGGCAGGAACTAACATTCTGAACAAAGTTACTGATTGGGCAAAAGTGGATGACGCTGTTAGGCAGGGGGCAAAGCTGAAGTGCCACCCTCTTACCTCAGCACCTGCTTATCAGCACCTAGTTCACAAATACGGTGACGCTGTAATACCAAAGAAAATCAGTGGACACCAGTTATTGCAAGAAGCGAAAATTGTTGGGTGTTGTGATAACTCTGAAATGGGAATTGCGGCATTAGCTAAAGGGAAGACAGTGTATAGGTTTGGCAAAGATAACCAGTGGTGTACTTACAGTGCCATTTACAAATCTCTTCTGCATAACGGACAGTTGAGCGCGGAAAAACTGAAGGCGATTTTGTCTTGCAAAACTTCGGGACTTGTTCCCGCGAGCATTGATGAACCGCAAGAACGCATACAACAATTTTTTCTGCAATACGATCAGGAGGAACATCTTGCGCCTAAAAATATTGGTAATCAAATGCAATCAGTTAAGCGAGCTTACGCTTAATAGCATTCGTAAGAATATGCCTGATTGGGAGTTTGATGTAGTTGATTATGATGGTGGGTTTATAAGAACAGCCCTAATGAACTCTAATGAGATTTGCTTGGCTGTCAAGAGTGGAGTAATATTGGATATTCAAGACGGCGATTTGCCAGAAAAATCGTTACTAGAGCAATACGATATATGCGTAAGTCGAGATGGAGTGTTCACAGACAACGCCTACAACAAGCATATATACGGGCTGATCGGTAGCAACCTTAACAAAAAGTCTATTGATTTATCTGTTTTTTGTATAAACCCAAGGCGCTGGATAAAAATACCAGACGCTGATGCAGGTGTCCTTGGCCGCGTGAAGAGGTTAAGAATGCCTCGGCACATGAACCATAAGTGCGATGTAATTATTTCAGAGGCTGTCAGCGCAAGAGTCGCTATGGATTACGGAATGCTGGGAGAGCAGGCATCTGTGTTGAATTACACCTCTGTTTATGAAAAAGGGACAGCTAATGGCAACGAGATGTTTGCCTATAGATTGGAAACAGCATTAGAGTTTTCAGAGGGATTACCTGATGATGCCCGTAAAAAGGTTGAGGCAGTAGCATTAAAAACATCGCATAGAGCCGCCAAGCTAAGAAAAGGGCTGGCTGAAAATTTACCATTAGGAGTTACCAGATGAGCATGACAATTGATTACACCTCAGAACTCAAACGAGTAGGGTGCGTTACGACTGAGGGCTTCACTGATATTGTAAAATATGTCGAGTGGGAGATTCATTTTTTTGAGACTAGCTTGCCAGATAATCACAGCATTGGACTTGTTAAAACAGAACTAGATGTAGACGCTATCACTGCTGAATCTTTTGTAGCGTTTTCGGACGTGACAAAAGCCAACATTGTTGAGTGGGCGCTAGCTAAACAAGGCGGTACAGATTTTTTAGATTCACTGCTAGAGGGCGGTCACTCTGGGAACTTAGAAGAAATGTTTAGAGTTTCACAGTACACACAAAAAGACATTGACCTGATCCCCACGGACTAGAGATATAAACATGGCATTTTATTCTCAGCACAGACATGAATTACGTGACGATGTATACGTAGACGGCTCGATTGTCAGACAAGATTTCACGGTCGGTGCAAACGAAAGCAAAGCTATACTAGAAGAACTTAGAGAAAAGTTTCCTACGTATAGTCCTTTCGGGGTAAGCCGAAATAATCTTGTAGGTCGGTATGACGGATACAGGGAGCCTTATACAAACCCAAGCATTAGTTGGTATGGGCTTAATGCGTTTCCATCAGAGGCTCTACAGCTTTCATTTGGAACTAGCTATCCTAATAGTAACTTAAAACATTGGTATGGTCTTAAATTTGATTTGGTAACTAAAGCCGTACAGCTTAAAGTTGTAATAAGAGAATACGATGGCGCTAAACCTGTGTTGCCAATGGACAACTGTTTTTATGCTGTCACGCACTTTCAGGACGGAACGTCTTCAGATTGGGTTGATGTTTACTGCAAAGCATCCCCATCAACCATTATTAATTTCTGTAGAGACAATGATCTACAGTATCCGCTTGCACCGACAACACATAGGGAGGCTGATGAAATAATTTTTTGGGGTTTTGTTTTTAACAAGAACACACTTGAATATAGCGTAGCGAAGGGTTACGCAAGATACGGTCTAGAGACCTAAAAGGAAAATATAATGAAATACTTAATAGCACTAGCAACAGTAGCCCTTATGGGCTGTAACACATTTAACGGGACAGTAGATGGCGCACAAGAAATTGTAGGTACTACTGTAGATTCTGCTCAGACTATGGTCGTAGATACAGCCAAGGGCATAGGCTCAGGGTCTGCCACTGCTGTCGAAGGCGTTGCTAAAGACATTCGTTCTGCGTCTGAGTGAATAGAAGGGCTTTTCGATGATTGATCCAGTCACAGCAATGTCAGTAGCCGTAAATGCGTTTGGCACTATCAAGCGTATGGTGTCTGCTGGCAAAGAAGTAGAAGATACCTTGTCACAGATCGGGCGATTCTATGGTGCTGTGTCTGATCTTTCGGAGGCAAAACGTCAGGCTGATAATCCCCCGCTGTTTAAGAAGATCATTGCCGCCAAGTCTGTCAACGAAGAAGCTATGGAGACATACGCTCGGACTAAGCGTACACAGCAGATGGAACGCGAACTCAGGGAACTCTTGATGTATCAATACGGCAAGGATGGCTACAACGAGCTAGTCCAACTACGTAGGTCTATTGCCGCGCAGAGAGAAAAGACAGTCTATTTGCAGGCAAGAAAGCGAAAGGCATTCTTCTGGAATAGTATCCAGATCACTGGGATAGCTGTACTTGGCTATGCCGTTTACTTTGTGTTCGCACTAATATTAGGAGCCATAAATGGCAACGGTTAAGGAAGCACTTTTAAAGCTGGAGGCTCACGAGCGTGAATGCGCAGTAAGAATGCAGGCTATCGAGGAAAAGTTTGAGCGTATAGAAAAACGACTCGACGACGGCTCTGCTAAGTTTGATCGTTTTGATATGGTCGCTAGAGGTATGTATGTACTTATTATTGGCCTGTATTGTGTGGAGAAAATGTACTAATGCTTAAATTACTACTTGGCCCCATTGCAGATTTAGCTGGCGGGTTCCTAAAAAATAAAGCTGAACAGTCAAAAGCAAAGCACGAAGCCAAAATGAGCGTTATTCAGAATGATTCTGACTGGGAAGCTAAAATGGCTGATGCTTCTGCATCGAGCTGGAAAGACGAATTTTGGACAATTGTGTTAGCGGTACCCATCTTTATGGTTGGGTATGCCATAGTGGTAAATGATATGTCGGTAATACATAGAGTTGAGCAAGCATTTGCCGCCCTCAATAATCTGCCAGAATGGTATCAATACTTACTGTTTGTGGCTATTTCCGCTAGCTTTGGCATCAAAGGTGCGAGCAAACTAATGGGTATGCGCAAATGAGATACTTTAATCGGGCTGACTTTGACTGTCAGGAGACCGGCAACAACGAGATGAGTGACGATTTCTTGGTAAAACTTGATGAGCTACGCCACATGTGTGGTTTTCCATTTATTATCACCAGCGGGTATAGAGACCCCAGCCACAGCATAGAGGCGCGAAAATCAAAGCCGGGCACGCACGCACGCGGGATAGCCTGCGACATCAAAGTATCCAATGGTAGTCAGTCGTATGCTATCATTAAGAACGCGCAAGCAATGGGGTTTAATGGTATAGGTGTAGCAAAAACCTTTATCCACGTAGACACTAGAGATACTACCCCCGTAGTCTGGTGCTACTAGAACGTATATAGGTGTTATATGCCACTAAAGAAGTTACAGCTAAAGGCCGGAGTAAACCGCGAGAATACTAGGTACACCAGTGAAGGTGGATGGTATGAGTGCGATAAAGTACGGTTTCGTCAAGGTACGCCGGAAAAGATAGGTGGGTGGCAGCGTATATCTACGTCTATATTCGACGGAGTATGCCGTTCTTTATGGAACTGGGTAACTCTGAGCGGCCAAAACCTTGTGGGGGTAGGTACGAACCTAAAGTTCTATATTGAACAAGGCGGGCTGTACTACAATGTAACTCCAACACGCGCTACTAATACGCTGACTAACCCGTTTACCACCGTATCTGGTTCGGCTACTGTGACTGTTACAGATGCAGTGGGGGGTTATACTCTTGGGGACTTTGTTACGTTTAGTAACGCTTCCGCAGTTGGCGGGTTGACCCTCAATGGCGAGTTCCAAATCCAAACAGTGGCTTCTGGTTCATACACCATAACAGCTTCTAGTACAGCTTCTAGCGCGGCTACGGGTGGGGGTACTGTAACTGCTGTTTACCAGATAAATGTCGGCCCTGCGCAAGCCACGCCTCTAGTAGGTTGGGGAGCGAATACGTGGGGGTCTGGAGCGTGGAGTACAGGTTCAGCTTCTACAGAGTCCATACGGATATGGAGTCAGGCTAACTTTGGAGAAGACTTATTGTTCTCGCACGACGATAGCCCCATATATTTTTGGGACGCTAGTGGCGGAGTAAGTGGTGTGGGTGTAGAGTTATCTACCCTATCGGGTGCGTCTAATGTACCCACTACGCAAAAGTTTATTTTAGTGTCTGATATAAACAGGTTTGTATTTTGTTTTGGCGCTAACACCTTGGGCAGTGCTACCCAGAACCCTATGCTTATCCGGTGGTCAGATCAAGAAGATGCTACTAACTGGACTCCCGGCGCAACAAACCAAGCAGGCGATCTCGTACTGTCTAATGGCTCAAGAATCGTGGCCGCCAAACAAGCACGTCAGGAAGTACTAGTGTGGACTGACTCAGCCTTGTATGCACTACAGTACGTGGGCGCTCCAGTGGTATGGACTGCGCAGTTGGTAGGAGAGAACATATCTACCGCTTCTCAAAACGCTGTGGCATACGCCAATGGCGTAGCATACTGGATGGGCAAAGACAAATTCTACATGTATGATGGCCGTACTAAACCCCTAAAGTGCGACCTACGTAAGTTTGTGTTTAACGACTTTAACGAAGAACAGTACGACTCCGTGTTCGCGGGGACTAATGAATCGTACCACGAAATATGGTGGTTCTACTGTTCAAGTGATTCTCTGGTTGCTGACAGGTATGTAGTGTATAACTACCTAGAACAAGTATGGTACTACGGCACCATGACGCGCAGTGCGTGGCTTGACTCTGGACTGCGTACCAACCCTCTAGCAGCTACGTACACCTACAACTTAGTAAATCAAGAGCAGGGCGTAGACGACAATGAGACAGGTGTTACAGCAGCTATTCCTGCCTATATTACCTCCGCGCAGTTTGACTTAGACGATGGGCATAAGTTCGCGTTTATATGGCGTCTAATACCTGACATACGGTTTGATGACTCCGAAGCAGGGTCTCCCAGTGCTACTATGACATTGCTCCCGTTAACAGATTCTGGTGCAGGGTATAACAACCCCACGTCCGTAGGAGGGTCTAACAGCGGCTCAATAACGCGCACCGCAGTGCTACCTGTAGAGCAGTTTACAGATCAACTTTATACTAGAGTGCGTGGACGGCAGCTATCAATCAAGGTAGAATCTAGCGATATTGGAGTTACTTGGCAATTAGGTTCTCCCCGTATAGATATGCGACCTGATGGCAGACGATAATGGCTGTAGACAATACTAGGTATGACGTACCGTTTCGTGCTCCGGCGCTACCGTATCCTCCGCAGGTATACGACCAAGAGTCGTTTGAAGAGTTTAACAAAGTACTGCGTATTTACTTTAACCAGCTAGATAACGCACTGAGAAACGCTATGGCAGTTCAAGAACCCTACGAGCTACAAGTATCAAAAGGTCAGGTAGCTGGGGCTAGTACCGTATACAAGTTTGGGTTTAATCCTGACATAAATGGCACTGAAGAGACTGTGTGGGGTACTGGCGGTAACTACCCTTACCTTACATCTGCTTCCACTGTGTACATAAGTAGTTCTAGCACTGCCGATTCTAACGGGGGTACGGGAGCTAATACTGTAACTGTGGAAGGTGTGGACGGCAGCTACAACGCCAAGAGCGTAACTGTTAATATGAACGGCCAGACTCAGGTGCAGGTAAGCGATGCTAGCTCGTGGTTACGTGTTAACAGGATATTTGTAGCTACCTCTGGTAGTGGTGGCACGGCTGCGGGAGACATATACGTAGCTAACAGCGGAGTAAGTTCTGGAGTACCTACAGGAGTTACGTATGCACACGTCATACAGGGAGATAACCAGTCTCAGATCGCTGCTTATACAGTCCCTGCCGGATACTCTCTGTACCTAGACGACGTTACGTTTACCTCTGCAATATCTCTAGCAAACAAACACGTTACTGCAAGTTTCGTTACACGAGACTTCGGTTCTAATACGTTCCGCACGCGCATAGTACAGACCATGCAGAGTTCCTTGCTAGTGCTACCACTCACGTACCCGTTCAAGGTAGAAGAAAAGACGGATATAGAGTGCCGAGCGTTTTCCGATACCACCAACGTAGAAGTGGGGGCGTCTTTTCAAGGCATCCTCATAAAGAACTAAGAACGTACAGAGATAACGATAATGGCTACTGCATTTAGACCCGGTAGGGGAGGTAAAAGAAGTAGAATTAAAAAAAGACAAGAAGCAACTGCTGCTGCTGAAGCGGCTTTAGCTAGCGGTTCTGTAGTTCTTCCTGAAGTTAGTGTAGAAGAGTGGTTAGTTCCTCCATCTGTTGATAATCCTGTAAACTGGAGAGAAGTAAAATACAACCCAGATAAAAGTGATCGTTATTCTGATTATGGAACAGTTCTGTACCAAGAGCGTGCTGTTACTCCTGAAGAAGCTGCTTTACAACGTATAGCAAATGCAGAGCAAAGAGCCGCTAATCGAGAAGCCTTTGCTAACGCTACTGAAAAAGAAAAAGCACTAAGAGCGCAGAACAATGAGCTAGAAAAGTATGGCGTTAGTTCTGCTGACTTTGGTAATAAAGTCTTAACAGATCAAGAAATGTTTTCATTAACTTCTAGGCTTGATAGAGAGGTTACAAATACCCAAACAAATAATCTTGTTGAGTTAGCTAAAGACAGTCCAGAAAAGTTTACAGAAGAATACGGAAACCTCGTAAAATCTAGTCAGTTAAAGTTTTTAAATAAACTCTATAATCAAAACACATTAAGCAAAGATGACTACCTAAACTCTGCTGCTCAGACATTAATGGCGGCAGACGGGTTTGATAGGAACGTCTATACTATACAAAACGGTCAGTTATACACAGCTCCTTCTCACATGGCTGACAGTGCTTTTGCTTACAAAAAAGTAATATTGTTTAATGACCAAGTAACAGGACATAACGAATACAATACGTTTGATTATTTAATAGGGCAAGACCAATCAGCAGGGCGTGACCTTACAGGCAGCAAACTAAGTGGGTTTTTAAACAGTCTTCCTATTAAAGCTGCTGCTTCTTCTTTAGGGTTTGCGGGGGTCGCGGGTTTAACAGCTTTACGAGCTGCTACAGGTGAAACACTACATGCAGAAGATTGGACTGCTTTAGTTTTATCTGGTTTATCAGAAGTTGCTAACACCACAGGAACTACTGCTGCTGAAGCAGAGGCCACAGCTAGAGCAGCAGTAGACGAAGCAATAACTAACGGCACAGTAACTACGGCTACTGAAGCACAGGCTCTTTATGAAAGCACATTAGCTTCTATAGATGTTTCAGGAACATTTATGGGAGTAGACTTAACAGATTTTGCTACAGACGCAGATGTAGTTACTTCTGCTGGGCAAGACATAGCAGACGCTATTAGTTCTTTAGAAGCCGCTGCTGAAGGTGAAGGTGATGGTGTTGTTTTAAATCTGCTTGAAGATACAGTAGATAGTCCTGAAGACGCTGTCTCAGACACAACAGGACTTGATGTTGTAAACGAAATTGTAGATATTATTTTAACTGACGATGAAGAAGAAGTTGTAGAACAAGAAGCAGAAGCAGAAGCAGCCGCCGAAGCAGCAATAATAGCCGCTCTGGAAGAAGAAATAAGGCAGGATATACTAGCTGCTGAAGAAGCAGCAGCACAAGCAGAAGCAGAAAGAATAGCTGCTGAAGCAGCAGCACAAGCAGAAGCAGAAAGAATAGCTGCTGAAGAAGCAGCACAAGCAGAAGCAGAAGCAGCAGCACAAGCAGAAGCAGAAAGAATAGCTGCTGAAG
>Ga0206682_10000237_pt1 | contig 59017 bp, 45 predicted proteins | sample M240m12015metaG_FD_155444 | JGI IMG/M metagenome (GOLD analysis project Ga0206682, IMG submission 155444) | Ammonia-oxidizing marine archaeal communities from Monterey Bay, California, United States - M2 40m 12015 | ecosystem: Environmental > Aquatic > Marine > Intertidal zone | place: USA... | reverse complement strand
ACCCTCCAATAATGTATAGCCTGACAACGCAATACCAGTTATATGATCACCTTGTAAAACAGTAATATTAAAACTATTATATACAGTATATAAATTCGTCGGGTCAGAAGCCAAAGTAGTCCCCCAAGTATGATTTGGATTACAATTAGGATTTCTCTCAGATTTGATCATTACATTATAAGTACCAGAGGATAACATACTAGAGGTTACAAGCTTAGTTCCATTAATTTGAAACGAACTAATATTAGTTCCTCCGGTAATAGTATATTTAAAATCGTCGCTATTTATTCTACTAGTAGAAAAGAGACCTACAATTGTTCCAGTTGGTTGACTAGGACCTATAGTATTATTTGATAAAGATAAATTAGCTGACGATAAACTAGGAGGCCAAAGAGAAGTAGAAGTGGTCTCAATACTAATAGTACCTTTATTTGGTGTAGATTGATTTGTAGGTTTCATAGCGAAGCTAAGACTCTGCAAGCTGGGGTCGATTGGATATAAATAAAGTATATTACCATTAGTAGCGGAATTACCACTAATATCTACAATAACTTGTTTAAAATCTCCATAATTAGTAAAAGTAATTAATTGATTAAATCTATTTATATTCCCATTACCAGATATAAATTCTGAACAATTTCTATCACTTTTCAATCCTTCTGTCCATGTTTTACCAGCATTTTGATTACTGTTATTGAAATGAAAGAATGTCCCATCATATCTTCCATAACTACTACCATCAAAAGGACCCAATCCGTGTCCTGCTTCATCATATAATTCGGATAAATCCCATTTAAAAATATAACCAGTCATTTATTATATACTTATTTAAAAAATAAAATTGAAACTATTTAAATATTAAAAATAAATGTATAAATACAATATGGCTACTCAAAGTTCACTCTCTAAATATCAAAAATTAACAGATAAAGAACATATTTTAAAAAAACCCGACACTTATATTGGGTCCATTGAAAATACTGACCATGATGATTATATTTTCAATGATGATAAAATTATCCAAAAACAATTTCAATATATTCCTGGCTTATATAAACTTTTCGATGAAGGAATAGTAAATTGTCGTGATCATGTTATTAGACAAAATCAAGCTCTAAAAGACGGTATTGCTAATGCTCTTCCAGTTTCTAACATAGAAATAACGATTGATGAAGATGGAACTATTCATATGTATAACGACGGTAATGGAATTGATGTGGCAGAACACCCTGAATATAAATTATGGATTCCTGAGATGATTTTTGGACATCTAAGAACATCTACTAATTACGATGAAAAGAAGAAAGAAAAAATTGTAGGAGGCAAGAATGGATTTGGATTTAAATTAGTTTTAATTTGGTCTACATGGGGAAAAGTAGAAACAGTAGATCATGTTAGAGGTCTTAAATATGTTCAAGAATTTAAAAATAATTTGACTGAATTATGTAAACCTTCCATTACAAAGTGTAAAACAAAGCCATTTACTAGAGTGTCTTTTAAACCAGATTATCAAAGACTAGGTTTATCTGGATTGACCGAAGATATGATGGCTTTATTTAAAAAGAGAGTTTACGATATTTCAGCTGTAACAGACAAATCCATTAAGGTAAAATTTAATGGACAATTAGTTCCTTGTAAACATTTTGAACAATATATTGATTTGTATGTAGGGTCTAAAAATGATACGAAAAGAATTTATGAAAAAGCTAATGATAGATGGGAATATGCTGTATGTTTAGCTCCTAAAGAAGAATTTCAACAACTAAGTTTTGTAAATGGTATTTATACTTCTAAAGGAGGTAAACATATTGAATATATTATGAATCAAATCATTCGTAAATTATGTGCTTACATTAAGAGTAAAAAGAAGGTAGACGTGAAACCAAATACTATTAAAGAACAGTTGATGTTATTTCTAAGATGTGATATTGAAAATCCTTCGTTTAATAGCCAGACGAAGGATGAATTAGGAACATCTATCACCAATTTTGGATCATCATGTAATGTTTCAGATGGATTTATTGAAAAAATAGCCAAAATGGGTGTAATGGCAGCTGCATGTGCATTAACAGAAGTAAAAGACAATAAAGCAGCCAAAAAAACAGATGGTTCTAAAAGTAAAAGTATTAGAGGAATTCCCAAATTAATTGATGCGAATTATGCTGGAACAAGTAAATCAGATAAGTGTATATTAATATTATGTGAGGGAGATTCAGCAAAGGCAGGAATAGTATCTGGATTAAGCAAAGAAGATAGAAATATAATTGGTGTATATCCGATGAAAGGTAAGATATTTAATACAAGAGGAGAAACATTGAAACGGATTAGTGAAAATAAAGAAATTATAGAAATGAAACAAATTTTAGGTTTAGAAGCTGGTAAAGAATATACACAAGAAAGTGTAGGTAAAAGTTTGAGATATGCTTCTGTTTTGTTTATGACCGACCAAGATTTAGATGGTTCACATATTAAGGGGTTGGGCCTTAATTTATTTCAAGATCAATGGAATTCGCTTTCTACATTATCCAACTTTCTTGGATTTATGAACACTCCAATTTTAAAAGCCAAAAAAAATGGACAAGAAAAGTTGTTTTACAATGATGGAGAATATAATTTGTGGAAAGAACAAAATGATACAAAAGGATGGAATATTAAATACTACAAAGGGTTAGGAACCAGTACATCTAAAGAATTTAAAGAATATTTTGCTCACAAAAAGATTGTATATTTTAATCATGAAGGAACTAGTAGTGATAATGTAATTGATATGGTATTTAATAAAAAGAGATCAGAAGAAAGAAAGGATTGGTTATCTGGATATGATAAAGATAGTTATTTGGATACAAACAATACATGTGTAAGTTACACAGACTTTATAAATAAAGAATTGATACATTTTTCGAAATATGATTGCGAACGTTCTATTCCAAATTTAATGGACGGATTAAAAATTAGTCTAAGAAAAATTTTGTATAGTGCCTTTAAAAAGAATTTAACTAATGAAATTAAAGTGGCTCAATTTAGTGGTTATGTTTCAGAACATTCTGGATATCATCATGGTGAGGCTAGTTTAAATGCGGCTATTGTAGGAATGGCACAAGATTTTGTAGGAAGTAATAATATTAATTTGTTATTACCAAATGGTCAATTTGGAACAAGATTGCAAGGTGGGAAAGATTCAGCAAGCGAAAGATATATCTTCACACAACTTAGTACAGTAACAAGATTAATTTACAGAAAAGAAGATGATCCTATTTTAGAGTATTTAGAGGATGACGGTTATCCAGTAGAACCAAGATTTTATGTGCCAATAATACCAATGATATTGGTAAATGGAGGCAAGGGTATTGGAACAGGATTTAGTACAGATATATTAAGTTATGATCCATTAATGCTTATTGACTATTTAGAGAATTTATTGAAATTAGAGGAAAAGGAACAAATATTTACTCCTTATTACAAAAATTATCAAGGAACATGTGTACCTTTTGAAGGAAAAAAATATATTTTAAAAGGAAAATATAGTAAAATTGCTAATAATAAGATAAGAGTAGAAGAGTTACCAATTGGTCATTGGACAGAAGATTTTAAACAACATATTGAAAATTTGATGGAAGGAGACAAAACAAAAAAAACAAAAGGTATTGTAAAAGATTATAATGATATGAGTACAGATAAAAAAGTAGATATGGAAATAATTTTCCATGATCCGATTGATGAATCAATGGATTCAAATGGGATGTATAATAAATTAGAAAAGACATTAAAACTATATACAAGTCAAAGTACAAATAATATGCATTTATTTAATCATGAAGAGAAATTAAGTAAATATTCAGAAATAGAGGATATATTAAATGCGTATGTTCCAGTTCGTTTAGATTATTATCAAAAGAGAAAAGAATTTCAAATTGATAGTTTAGAAAAAGAATTAAAATTATTATCAAATAAAGCAAAATATATTAAAGAAAATTTAGATGGAACTATTGATTTGAGAAATAAAAAGAAAAATATTATCATTAAAATGTTAGAAGATAAGTTATATGATAAAATAGAACAAGATAATGATTACAAATATTTGTTAAAAATGCCGATGGATAGTGTAAGTGATGAAAATGCTGAAAAAATAAACCAAGATAAAATAAATAAAGAAAAGGAGTTAGAAGAATTAAAGGGGACATCAATAGAATATATTTGGTTAAAAGAATTAAATGAATTAAAATCTAATTTAACCTCATCTAAAACAATTAAAATTAATAAAAAGAAAATGTAATTGTTTGAATAGTTATACAAAATTTAAATTTTTTAAAAAATGTTTTTTATTTGATATATGTGTTTTAATTGATAAATTTTTAATAGGTATATTGTTTGATATTACTAATTGGTTATTATTAACCATAATAAAATTATTATTATATTGTCTTTCCATTAAGTTTTCATAAATTAATTTTAATTTATCTACTTCTTCAGAATCATAATTTCTTTTTGATTCTTTTTTTTCTAAATTTAAATGACCAATATTGAATAATCTAGACAGGTCATCTTGTTTATCAAATATTTCTTCATATTTGATGCAATAAATTTTATAATTTCGGTTTTTATTAAAAGTTGTATAGTTATTATAAAAATCTTCGATTTCATATAAATCTTTATTTTGTTCTATAACTTCTTCTAATGTGCAATTAGGAGATTGAATATGTTTTAAATGCCATAGATTTTTGAATCGTGAATAAATAGCTTGAATAGGATTTTTATAAATAAAAATAACATTATATTTATGCAATTCATTTTCAGGTATTTTTATTCCATTAAACCATTCCATATAAGTATTACCACCTTTTTCTTTTCCAATATATTCTAAACTGTCTGGAGGATTTCTGCTATGTATATGTTTTGTTTCACCATACTTGTTCAGTGCAGAACATAACATATTGGAACCAGAACCACCGTAAGAGCATACATAAAAAACTTTACTCATTTATATATTATAATGAAAAAATATATAAATTAAAACCATGGTTTAAGCTCTAATGTCTTATTATCATAATCAGGTTGTGTTGGTCTATCAATAGGAGTATACATAGTGCTAACATCTTTTTTATAAATAATATAAGATCTAGCTTCACTATAAATATGTTTAACACAATATTCAATTACTAAATCATTTAAAGCTTGAATTTGTTGCATAATATTATTAGGCTGATTCGTAGAAGATTGCAAGAAAACACTTCTCATAATAACCTTTAGAGTATCACAGTTTTGATTATCAATTACATATTCTCCATTAGACATTTTATAAACACCCGCTCTTACACCATTTTGAACTATTTGGATATTTTCTTTAGAGAAAAAAGCTCTTGATAAATTAGATTCAGTCATATTTCCAATCATAGCATCATGAAAAGTAGAAGATTCATTATTAGTAGGGATTTTATCATATAATTGAAATTGGTCCATATTTGGACCAGCTATATTTATTCTTCCGTTTGTTGATGAACAATTCATTATATAATATTCTAAAAGAAAAAATAATATTATTTTAATTTATATAATGGCTGCTGGTTTTCAAAAAATTGTATTAATTGTAGCAATAATAGTATTTATATTATTGTTAATATTTATTGGATCTGTATTATATCAAAATAAGTATAGTACAGCCTTTCCTCCGTTTGTTTCTGATTGTCCAGATTATTGGTTAGATATGGAAAAATCAGGAACTAATGTAAATAGCGATGATTCGGATAATACTAAAACTAATGTAAAGTGTTATAATGTTAAAAATTTAGGAAAATCATCTTGTCAAAAAGAAATGAGTTTTAATGGTGACTTTTGGAGTGGATCTGAAGGAGACTGTAGAAAATATAAATGGGCTAAAGGATGTGATTTAACATGGGATGGGATTACTAGTAATGATGATATTTGTAATAATAGTAGTTCTAGTGATTAATATTATATTTAACAAATATTTATTAAATATAATAGCAATATGACAATATTTCAATATTTACCAGATGATTGTTTAAATATAATTAAGCACTATTTACCTAATAAATTCAAAATTATTTTAGAAAAAAAAGATTTAGTTAAATATATTTATTCTTTCTTACCTATAAAAGATAGAATGCTTATTAATAGATATTATTATTATGATATATCATCACAAATTATTATTCCATATGAAAAAGAAGATAAATTAATGATAGAATTAGTAAAAAAGAATACTATGATAGGTGTTGAAAAATATATAACTAGAGAGAAAGTAGAGAGATTAATAAAAAAAAAGAAATATTACTATAAGTCATTAGTATTTTCAAACCTATTTTCTCTCTTAGAATATATTTGTATAGAAAAGCAGTATAATATGTTACGTGAATATTTATTAAAAATACTGGAAAATAACAAGTTACATAAAAATAAACATAAAAAGAAAATATATAAAAATATAATATGGAAATAATAGATATTAATAATATTTTAAATAGAAAAAAAATATCAGAAAATATTAAAAGTTTCTTTAAAGACTTCGATAAAAATAAACATGATTTATCAGTAAAAAGAGGTATTTATGTTTATGGAAATCCAGGAACAGGTAAAACAACTTTTATAGAGAATATATTAAAAGAAATAAATTATGATATTATTAAATATGATGCAGGTGATATAAGAAATAAATCTATAATTGATACTATAACAAAACATAATATGGCTGATAAAAATGTATTATCATTAATGCAAAAAAATACAAAAAAAATAGCAATTATTATGGATGAAATAGATGGAATGAATAACGGTGACAAAGGAGGAATAAATTCATTAATTAAACTTATTAGACCTAAAAAGACTAAAAAGCAAAAACTTGAAGAGATCACACTTAATCCAATAATTTGTATAGGTAATTATCATATGGATAAAAAAATTAAAGAACTTATGAAAGTATGTAATAGCTATGAATTAAAAAATCCAACTAATAAAGAAATAGAAATATTAATTAATAAACTAATGCCTACTATTGAATCCAATATTAAAACTAATTTATTATCATATATTCAAGGTGATTTAAGAAAATTAGAATCAATTGTACAAATTTATAATAAACAAAATATTATATTAAATAAAGAAATTATCCAAAATATTTTTCAACCCAAAACTTACAATGAAGATAGTAAAAAAATAACTCAAAATCTAATTAATAATAATTATCCATTAGATAAACATAATAATATTATGAATGAAACTGATAGAACAATAGTCGGTTTGTTATGGCATGAAAATATAGTAGATTGTTTAAGTAAATTTGATTCAAAAGAAGCCTTTCCATTTTACAATAAAGTATTAGATAATATTTGTTTTGCTGATTATATTGATAGAATTACTTTTCAAAAACAAATTTGGCAATTTAATGAAATGAGTTCATTAATAAAAACATTTTATAATAATAAATTATTTAATGAAAAATTCCCAAATAAAAATAAATTTAATCCATCTGAAGTTAGATTTACAAAAGTTTTAACAAAATATAGTACAGAATATAATAATTATATATTTATTCAAAATCTCTGTTTTAATCTTAATATGGACCAAAAAGACTTATTTTCTTTTTTTATTCATCTAAGAGAAAATCATGAAGAGGATGAATTATTTACAATATTAGAAAATTATGAAATCAGTAAACTAGACATTAATCGCATGTATAGATATATTGATAAATTTAATATAAATAGTGATGATATATCTGATGATGTTTCTATTTCATCTGTTTAATAAATAATTAAAATATAATAAACTTAATTATTTATTATTAACTCTCTTGTCCATTTTCTCCTGCTAATCTTAATAATAACTTTGTATTTAATTTTTGTAACTCCGTTATTGATTCATTTTTTTGTTGCAATTCACTCTTTAATACCATATTTTCTCTTGCTATTGCTTCATAGGCTTGTTTTATTTGTTGTAGTTGTCCTCCTTGTTGTTGTAATGCTGTTTGTTGTTGTTTCATTACTTCTACTATTTGTTGATTATTTAATGGTATATTTTTTTCGCCTTGTTGTACCATTATCTGACCTCCTCCTCCTCCTTGGGAAACCATATTTTCTGCATGTTTTCTTCTAGTTTCTTCTATTTTTATCATTTGCTCAAGTACATCAGGTTTCATTTTAGGTAAACCTGGAGAATAAAACGGTAACAATGTATCTATATTCATATAAAATTCTTTGAGATCTTTCTCTTTTACAAACATATCCACAGTCTTATTTGATTCTTTACAGAATTGTGGATGTGGATTATCTAATAGTTTCTTTTTATCAAATGTATTATGGTTATGAGAAAAAACTAAAATTACTTTCAACGGATCTAATTGTACAAAAGGTACACTATAATCATTTAAAAACGATTTTTCTTCAGCTAGACATGCTTCTTCATCATATCTATTATTTTCTAGTAATTTCCTTTTAAATGCAAAGGTTCCTGCTGTTGCGTGTTTCTCTCCATATGGACCAAATTGATACATTTTATTAATATGTTTAAACCATATATATATCTCACTTGAACCCGCACATAATGCCTCTTTGTTGTCCATTAATTTTTCTACCGCATGACTTACACGTTCAGGAGGATAATAATCATCATCATCCATATAAACTAATATTTCTCCTTTACTTTTTTCATGTAATAAATTTCTCTTCTTACCTAAAGACATTTTTTCATCATACTTGAAATATTTCACATTTGGATGATCTTTTACCAAATCTTCTATTTTATCAGTTCCGTCATCTATAATTATCCATTCCATTTTGTCTTTTGGATATAATTGATGATTGAAACATTTAATCATTCCTTCTATAAAAGGACGACGGTTAAATGTCGGCGTACATACACTAACAAATGGATATTTCTCATTATTAGATATATCATTTGTATTTGTATTTTTATTTGCATTTGTTTTTTTTGTAGGCTTCTTATTTTTTTTATTATTATTTTTTCCCATTAATAATTATAATATTTATTAGTTTTTATATTATAATTATTATTACTTTTATTTATAACCCTTTTTCAATTTATCGTACTTTGTATATTTAATTTACTTTATTTGATTTGGTCATTGGATTCAATGATGGGGGAATAAAATTTAAGGCAAATATTAATGACATAACAATAGCTACAGTCAAATTTAAATTAGTAAATGCAGCTGATATACACAAAGCAAAAAATACAAATCCCATAAAATATATATTCCATTTGTGACCCATTATTTCTATTAGTTTCTTTGAATCTAACATTATAGGTAATAATAATAATTTAAACATTAAACCAATGCTTTGTGCAAAACTAGTAAACAATGGAACTATCCATGTCCAACCAAAAAATAATCCTACTATAGACCATGCTAAATTCCATCCACCTGTAGAATATACAAATATAGAAATTAAAGAAGGTATATACCACATTGAAGCTATTGAAATTAATAACATTAGTACAAAAGGACCTATTATAAAAGGTATTATATCCTTTCCTTGTTCTGGCATTAACTCACAAAAAGAACTCGAAAAAGATATTACTGTCTGTATTACAGTTCTTAACCATATATAAGAATATTTAACAGCTCTCATAAACCAAAAACTTACTATTTCTCCAAATGATAACCATTCTTCATCATCATCATCTTCAGCAAGAGTATATGGCCATCCATGATCAAACATACCTCTAAAATATTTATTACTCCATAATTTACTTTTCGTTGTATCTATTGGAATACCACATCCTCCTCCTTTTGGTAGTCTATTAAAGAACTCTGCTTTCTCTTCTAATGTTGGTTTTTCTTCATAAGGACTTAAGGAACTTTCTACAGGAAACCATAAATCTAAGTCTATTCTGGTTAAATATACAAAGTTTGCTCCTAAAAATCCTATTATTAATACAGTTATAAATGCTCTCAATACCGATTTTAAAAAACCACTCCAATTATTATCTTCTGATCCATAAGTACTATCATTTTTATCTTCATTATCATCACTCATTTATATATATATTTAAAATATAATTATAAAAATTTATATGTATAATATAAGTTCATGTCTTCTACTATTTATATAATAGACGGTGGAGTATTTTCTCCTCCAACAAAAGCTACAGGACAATTAGCATTCAATATTTCATCATTTATATCATCTAAACATCCTAAAAAAAAAATACAATACCATTTTCTACCTTCTAATAAATATTATAATAAACCTTGGGTTAGATGCGTTTCAGAAGAAGATAGAATAATTATGCTTGACAATTTAGTAAAATATATTACTTCCAATTATAAAATTCCATCTAAAATTTCATTTATAGTTGATGATTCCGATATAAAATGGGGTAAAATAAATAAAGCACCTTCTACTACTATCAATACGTTGAAAAATAATTTCTCAAAAAAACAATTCAGTTCTATTTATTTAGCTAATAGTATTGATAATATTATTCAAAGAATTAAAGGTAATTGGGATAATTCACTAGAACTTTTTTTTATGGTAAAATTTATTGTTTATGATATATTTTCTTCTCAAATTATTGGGGATAATACAAAAAATTATTTATTAAAAAGTTTTGATTTACCTCAATTATTAAAACAAGGCAATGGAAATTTCCCTGAAAAAATAAATAAATTCTTTAAACAAAATAACATTTCAAAGCAAGATATTATTGATTTTATTGATTATAATAAAAATCCTGAAAAATTTGAAGAAATTAAAAATATTATTATGGAAAATATTATTATTCTCCCAAAACATTTAGTTCCCGATTCATATAAATCTATGGCAGGAAATCGCGTTAGAGAAGAACTTGACGTATTTTATTCATCTTTAGAAAATTTGAAAAAATTTATTACTCCTAAAACTGAAAAATATATTTTAGATAATAAATTATATCATCATTGCAAGTCTACTTATCAATCAAAATTAATTTCAAAAACTAAAAAATCTAAATCTAAAAAATCTAAATCTAAATCTAAATCTAAAAAATCTAAATCTAAAAAATCTAATTAATTTCTTTTTATATATTATATTTATGAGTAATACAATAGAAGGCGTTGTAAAAATAAATCCATCAGCAATGAATTTATCAGGAGAGATACCATTAATATATCAACCAATTCAAGGAAGGAGTGAATCTGTTGCTGAAATAGAAGATTTAGTTCCAACTAAATTAAATGATATTAATAGTATTATTCAAAGATTAGTACCACCTGGAACAACTATTACACTTGTAAAAGAAATTGGCAAAGGAGCAAATAACAGAATAAAAATTTGGAAAATAGGTAATGATTTTATTGTTTCAAGAATAGCAATAGACCCTACTTTCCAATTAACTAATAGAAATAGTAATGAAATTAGAGTATTAGGTAGTAATAGAAATGCTCAAATAAATGAACTAGAAAGGGCTATTCAAAGTAAAAAAAATTGGTACACTGCTAGTGAAAAGGGATTAGCCCCCCATATGTATGATTATGGATACATTGCGGATAAGGATGGTCTATTTTATAATTTTATTATTTCTAATAATATGGATTCTGATTTACAATCATATTATAGAAGTGGCCCTGGTAAAGAGAGTATAGCTACTGGGTCTTTACAACCAGCAGATTATGAAATAGCAAAACAGTTAGTAGAATTATTATATTCTACTACTGATGAAATTGGATTAATTTGTTTTGATATTAAACCTGCAAATTGTTTGATTAATTATTCTGATGGAAACATTGTTGTAAAACTTATTGATTGGGATGGTGATTGGTGTCAAGATTATTCCCATGTAACATTTAAAAGAGAGTTAAAAAAATATATTTCGGTTTTAAGTGTAATGGTAATGGCAGCACATTTTTATGTGTTTTTAGATTGGAATATATTTTATACTTATTTTGAAAATCCAGATGAATATGGAAATATTATTCGTGATGATAAGGTGATACTAAAAAATTTATTTTGTGATAATATAAAAGATAAAAATGGAAGGAAAAGTAAATTTGATTTTTTCCAGAAACATTATTTTAAAATGTTAGATATAAATAAGAATCATCTTCCTTGTCCAGAAGCGTTTGAATTAACATTTGAAAGAGTACATTATTTAAATAGAGAAGAAAAAAGAAAGGCTAAAGCAAGTAAAGGAGGAAGAAAAAATATAAAATCAAAAACAAAGAAAAGAAAAACAAAGAAAAGAAAAACAAAGAAAAGAAAAACAAAGAAAAGGAAATCAAAAAAATAAATTTTTAATTAAATATATAAAGATATTAATCAATATATATTTATAATGAATAAGATTGAATCAGGTGAAAAATTAGATTTCGGTCATGTACTTATCCGACCTAAAAGGTCTACTATTAATAGTCGTTCTGAAGTTACATTAGATCGCACATTTAAATTTAAACATGCAAACCAAGTATGGTCAGGGGTTCCTATAATTTCTGCCAACATGGATACTACAGGTAGTTTTGAAGTTTATAAAACCTTGTCTAAACACAAAATTGTGACGGCCTTACATAAATTCTATACAAAAGAGGATTATGTAAATTTCCATTTAAATGATGAAAAATTAGATCCAAACTATTTTATGGTATCCACAGGAATTTCTGATAAAGATTTTGAAAAATTAAAAGATATTGTAAATAAAGTACATGTCAAATGGATATGTATTGATATTGCTAATGGATATATTTCCAAATTAGTCGAATTTTGTCAAAAAGTTAGAAATGAATTTCCAGATAAAATTATTGTTGCTGGTAATGTTGTTACTAGAGAAATGGTTGAGGAATTAATTTTAACTGGAGGTGTAGATGTAGTCAAGGTTGGAATTGGACCTGGTTCGGCATGCACAACTAGATTAAAAACTGGAGTTGGAATGCCACAATTGTCTGCAGTATTAGAGTGTGCTGATGCTGCACATGGTGTAGGTGGTCAAATAATTTCAGATGGCGGAATAACTTGTCCAGGTGATATGGCAAAAGCATTTGGAGGGGGAGCCGATTTTGTAATGGTGGGTGGACAATTTGCTGGACATGACCAAAATCCAGGAGAAGTAATTGAAGAAAATGGGAAAAAATTAAAAATGTTTTATGGTATGAGTTCAGATAAAGCACAAGAAAAACATTATGGAAAAATGGAAAAATACAGAGCTTCGGAGGGACGAGTTTTAAAGATTCCTTATAAAGGAGATTTAAATGATACTGTATTAGATTATTTAGGGGGCTTACGAAGTACATGTGCATATATAAATTCGCCTAATATTAAGCAAATGGCAAAATGTACTACCTTTGTTAGAGTATCTCAACAAGTCAATTCTTTTTTTGTTTAAACAAAAATATAGATATAAAATATATATGAATGAATATTTATTTTATATATTTGCGATTTTAGTATTTTTATATTTTTGTTATATGCAATTTGAATTTCAAAGAGGATTATGGTTCCCATTTTCTTATAAAGAAAAATTTACACCTATGCAAGTTAACAAAATTATTCAAGAACCTGGAACACAACCTATAGGAAGTATGGATGCAGGTGATAGTGCAACATCTCAAATGATAACTGTAAGTAACGGATATTCAGAAAAAACTATTAATAATTTACAACCCGACAATCCAGAACCAAAAAAAGAGTATGATGATTTTTTTGGTGATTTCCCTGCAGCAGAAACAGAAGATTATCCGCTTCCTACAACAGAATTTCAACATCCAAATAATTATAATTTCAATGTTAAATACCCTTGTAGAAGAACCGCTACTGGCATGTTTACTGAATGTGGTGTTTGGTCTGCAAATACAGCGTGGAGTGCTAATCCTTTTAAAGGATTAAATTGTCCTCTTACAAACACCAAAACACCAAAACATTCCAATACAATTTCCAGATCTAGAGAGATGGAAAATAGGCATAATCATAAACGACAAGCTGGAATAAGTTCAGTTGGAAATTCTATGTTAAGATAACCAAAATACTTGAATTTAATTTAAAATTGAAGTGTTTTTTTACAATAGACAGTATCTTATTAATTAAAATTGTTAAGAACAGTTTCAAAATTGGCTTCTAAAACTATCGATATGATGAGTAAAGATTATGAGAAATGGATTGAATCTATGTCACCTATTACACCAGAAATTCAAGAACATTATGAATCTTCTATGTGTCTTCAGGCTACCAGTTTTGGTCCAGACAATTCAAAGGCAGAAAGTTGTTCTCATTACCTTTCTGAGAGTATTAAGCTCCCTGATAGAGATAATCAGAAACATTTATGTGTCCTTCCAAAAGGACATCTAGGTAAGTGCAAACACAAGTTTACATCTATTTTTAAAAAAAGCGATCAAGCAAAAAAAATTCTTTCAAGTGTAGATTTGGCTATCTATTCTACACCTGGAAATGATGACTATGTTCATCCAAATAGAGCCAGTAGGTTACATGCTAATGTATTAAGTAGTATTGAAGCAAAAAAAATTCGCGACAAGACTGTGAAAAAAAAATGTGCTATTCCTTTGAAAGATGCCACTTCACCTCTCTTGATGGCACAAGCTGCATTTGACTGGATTGTTATATTGTTAGGAGTTCCTGGAGTTAAAGAGGAATTACACGATGACGCTCAGAACGAGCTATGGCAGAACTATTTTCAAAGTCATAAATCGTTCCTTCAGAATTATTATGATTCCTTTAAACGTGTCATATTTGATGACAGTGGAAATACAATCTGCTGTATAACTAGACATAAGCTTATGATGGAAGATGTTGCTGATATGGAGAGAGATGTGAGAGTAGATATTAGAGATACAGACTTGCAAATGGGACACAATATTCCAAGAAACGATGATTACATCACAATTAGAGGATGTAATCTATTACCAATGACACGTAGAGGAAATCTTATCATTGGAGAAAAAAAATTTACAGAAGACGTATGGATTGATGAGTTGAAAGCAATAGTTAGTATTTATTAGATAGAATTTTATAATTTAAATAATTAAATCAAGTTTTTTTTAATTCTTCTTCAATATAATTACAATATTTTTCTTCTTTTTCAATTAAAATACATTTTCTATTTGTCTCTAAGCAAGCAAATCCCATTGAACCTGAACCTGCAAAACAATCTAATACCATATCTCCTTCATCTGTAGTATGATTTATAATATTTTTTAATAAATCAATAGGCTTTGGTGTAATATGAACAGGACATCTTTTTGCCATATCATAATTCCAAACACTATGATCTGTTTTCATATTATTAAATTTGGGAACAATATCTTCATATGTTAAGTGGAGATGTTTTTCAATCGGTTTAATAGTTTCTCTTGTAGGCATATTTTTTCCTGTTTCCAAATTACTATACCATCCAGTATATCCACCTGTTTTACTAACAATTTCCCTAGATATAGTCATTTGTGATACTTTATGATTTGTTCTTGCTTCTTTTAATTTATATGTATTATCAAATGTATAAAATAGTATATATTCAGCCATTTTATTCCAATTATGCATATCATTTTTCACTACATATCCATCCATAAAACCTTTTTTTTTTGATTCATTGAATCTTTTATTCCAAACAATCATTTGTTTATATACAAATTTAGTTTGTTTCCTTATTGCTACCATTAGTTCACTAATAGTTTCCATTTCATTATGAAACATAAAGAAACTTCCATTATCTTTTAATTTTGTTTCTAATATTTTAATTATAGATAATAACCATTCAATATAATTATCAATGTTATCCCATGTATCTTTTCCAATATTATAAGGTGGATCTATACATATTAATTGTATTGATTTATCTGGAACATTTTTTAATTCATCAATACAATCACCTTGGAATAATTTAATATTTTCATTATCATACTTACAAGTAATTTGACTCATTTGTTTATAAATAATATTTTTATCATTATTAACAATCAATTTTATTGACATAAATAAATTAAATAATAATCTTTTAATTTATTTATATTTGTATTAAAATTTTAAATATTTATCGTGCATACATTAATCCAGCATTTCCTCCTACAAATGTTATCATATTATATCTTTCTTCATGAATAGTTAAATCATAATTATAATTATAGATTCTCCAAGAGGGTTTATTTACACCAATAATATTTCCACATGGGTCACAAATATTATAAAAACTTGCAGATGGATCTAAAGGAGGAACATAAGTATTAAATTCAAACTGAATATCATTAAATTTACTTAAATTCATTGCACCAGACGGTTGAAAATCAAATGGATCAGTATTTAATTCAAAATTATAGCAATATAATCCATCAGGAGCATTTCCTGCAGTTCTCACATATTTTTCAATATAATTGTAAATACCCGAATCCATTACATTTTCTCTATACTTTCCATCTAATAAAATACCCATATCTAGTAAAATTAATTTTTGATTCTCTACATTGTAATCTCCTGTGATAAATAAACCATTATGAAATCCATTCATAGGATCTGTATTAGGTCCTATATCAAACTGATTACAATCTGGTAAATTCCAGCTTCCTGAGGTGTCTGCTAATGTTATAGGTTGAGGAATTATATTATTATAAGCCCAATTAGTATAATTACTCCATTCATTTCTTAAATTAATATCACTTCTTCTAAAATAATACATCCATGAAGCAACCATACCCATAGTGCTATCTAATTTAACCCTTTGACTACCAGTAACATTAAAATACTTCCATTCATAAATAGACTTGAATAAATATTTCTGCTCTCTAGCTGCAAACACTTTGGATTCTTCTTCACTTAAAAATGCATAAGTGCTAATTAAATGTATGTCTGAATTCCAAGTCGTTCTTTGATCAACATAATTTAATGAAACATCCGGAGGTGGTTGTATAAATCTATAAAATTGTTGCTCAGATATATTAAAATTTGGTTGAATATGTGGATGATTATTTTCAACGTCAGTAACATCCCGAATTTGTATTAAATCTTGAACCGGTCTCAGTGTTATATTTATTTCTAATTCATTATATTGAAGAGCAACTAACGGAAATGCCATCTTAGATGCTAATGTAAACCAAAAATTTAATGGTATATATAGTTTTCTAGCTCTAATAGATGGTTCAGGTCCGACAGAATTACTAGTATAATATGCATTAGGATAAGCATTCACATTTCCATTAGCATTCGCAGGATCATTTAATTCTACTGTATTTCCAGTCATATTATTATAAAGATCAGTTTTGGATTTATTAAAATCTCTTTGAACCAATGATAATAAATATTCACCAGAAAATCTATTTAAGGTGCTTCCTCCAACATTTATTTCTACTTCTTGTATCATTTGTGTACCTAAATTTTCAATCCATTTAAATTCATATGGGACCCAATTATCATCACAAGTAAAAGGAGGGTAAATAGGACTCCAAATAGTAGGTAATTGAACGACTAAATATGTATCCATCAATAACTCTGCATATCGTTTTACCCTAAAAGTAAATTTAGATGGTTCAGTCATTCTTAAATTACGTAACCCATCAAAATCTATTCTAAATTTTTGTAATCCAAAATTAGTATATTTTTTATAAGCTGTTTTGAAAAATGTTTTTGAAGGATTCCCATTTAAATATACATTTTGATTACCAAATGCAACAATATTTAATAATCCACCAGGCATATTATATATTTAGAATACAATATTATTTAACTTTTAACTGTTTATAAGGATTAAATAATAATATATATATTACTTAATTTTATAAAATATATACTACAATTGTGTTACAATATTATCTATATGGTATAATCAATATTTTTTACTTAGTTTAGTGGAATCAAACAAAAGGTATATCTTATTAATTATTTTTTCATATAATATTATAAGATAATGGATCAAAAGTTTGATAAAATTAAGCAAATGTTTTCAAAAGTAAATATAGAACAAAATAAAGCTACTGTTATTAAATATACTACTTATTTTATTGCTACTATTATGATAATCGGATTGTCTTCATATATTTATAATAAAATGAAGTTAAATAATCAAAATTGTGATAATCTAAATAAAATATATACATCATATCCAAAAATTTCATCTTTTAATCCGGCTGATGCTTCTTATCAGTATTTATTGAGAGATTATTATGTTAAAACTGCTTATAACGCTTGTTCTGCAGGTCAATTTAAAAATGATTTTGTTAATACATGTGCTTTAAATACTTGCATTGGACAAGGTGCAAGAGTTTTAGATTTTGAAATTTATTCTATTAACGATAAACCTGTTATCGCTACTTCTTCTGTAGATAATTTTCATGTAAAAGAAACTTATAATTATGTTTCACTCCCAGATGCATTACAAATTATTAATAATAATGCTTTTAGTGGAGGTTCATGTCCTAATCCAAATGATCCATTAATTTTGCATTTTAGAATTCAAAGTAATAATAAAAATATGTTAGATCAAATGGCAGATGATATTTATAATAACATAGAAGATAAACTTTTAGATAAAATATATAGTAATGAATATTATGGACATAATTTAGGAGCTGTTCCATTAAAAGATTTTGTCGGAAAAATTATTATTTCTGTTGATAAATCTAATACTTTATTTGAATCAACCAAATTAAAAGAATATGTTAATATTGCATCTAATTCTATTTTCTTAAGAGCATCTAGATTTTATGATGTTAAATATACACCTGATTCAGGTGAATTAATTGAATATAATAAAAAACAAATGACCCTTTGTATTCCCGACTTAAGTGCTTATGATACTAATATTGAAGCCGCTACTGCTTTTAAATATGGTTGTCAATGGATTGGAATGAGTTTCCAAAATTTTGATGCAAATATGGAATATTATGACTTATTTTTTGATAAAACTGGTAGTGCATTTTCACTTAAACCTGAAGCTCTCAGATATATTCCTCTTACTATCCCTACACCAACACCCCAAAAACCTGAAAATTCATTTACAACTCGAACTACTTCTACCGATTATTATACTTTTAGCGTTTAATTTTATTTATATAATTTTTCTAACATAATTATATAAATGTCTACTTGTAAAACTAAATTAACATTAGAAGAAAAAGAACTTGCTATATTAAGAGATGCTGTAGATGTTGCTGAAAAAAGAAAAGGACGACAAATTACTAGAGATCCTGATGTTAAAAAAATTATTACTATATTAGAGGAATTCTTAAAGAATAAAAAACTTGTTTGTTATGGCGGTACAGCTATTAATAATATACTCCCATTAGAAGATCAATTCTATGATAAAAATATTGAAATTCCTGACTATGATTTTTATAGTCCCAATGCTTTAAATGATGCAAAAGAGTTAGCAAATATTTATTACAAAGAAGGATTTAATGAAGTTGAAGCAAAAGCAGGTGTTCATCATGGAACCTATAAAGTATATGTTAATTTTTTACCTGTTGCTGATATCACTTATTTAGAAAAACCACTTTTCAAAAAAGTTCAAAATCAAGGTATCAAAGTTTATGGTATTATATATTGCCCTCCTAACTTTTTAAGAATGAATATGTATTTAGAATTATCTCGCCCTGCTGGAGATATATCAAGATGGGAAAAAGTTCTGAAACGACTTATTTTATTAAATAAAAACTTTCCTTTAAAGGGTAAACATTGTGATCCTAAGTTATTTCAAAGAGAATTTGAAAAAGAAGTTGGTTCTGAAAAAGAAACCCAACTTTATTATGCTGTTAGAGATTCTTTTATTGATCAAGGACTCGTATTCTTTGGTGGATATGCTAGTTTCTTATATTCTACGTATATGCCTAGTAAACTTAGAAAACTTTTTAGAAAATCACCCGATTTTGATGTTTTATCTGAACAACCCGAACAATCTGCAGTTATGTTAAAAGAAAGACTGCAAGACTTTGATTATAAAGGAGTACAAATAATTAAGCATTCTGGTATAGGAGAATTAATTGCCCCTCATTATTCTATCACTGTTAAAATCGGTAAAATTGAAGAAACTGTAGCATTTATCTATAAACCATTAGCTTGTCATAGTTATAATACTATTAAAAAAGGTAACAAAACTATTAAAGTAGCTACTATTGATACTATGCTTAGTTTTTATTTCGCCTTTTTCTATAGTGATAGAGAGTATTATGATGATAATAGAATTTTATGTATGGCTCAATATTTATTCGATGTACAACAAAAAAATAGATTACAACAAAAAGGATTATTAAAAAGATTTAGTATTAATTGCTACGGTCAACAAAATACATTAGAAGAATTGAGAGAAGAAAAAGCCAAAAAATATAAAGAATTGAAAAATCAAAGAAATTCAAAGGAATTTGAATCATGGTTCTTACGTTATGTTCCATTTGAAGATGATATGGAAAAACAAGATAAAAAATTAAAAACTGAAAACAAAAAACTCAAAAAACAAACTCAAAAACGTAAACCAAAGAGAGAAAAGACGAAGAAAAAAAAATCAAGAAAGATCCTTACTGATTTATTTAATATTATTTAATTTATTTCTTTCAATAAAATATATGAACTATAAATTAATTCCTATATTTTTACTTTTAATTTGTATTATTTTATTTAACGCTTCAAGACATTCATCTAAAGAAGGTTTTGAATCATATAATAACTGTATTGAACAAGGATATCCTATGGATTTTTGTATTAAAACACCTATCCAATCTAAAGTTGATAATGGATATTGTTCATGTGCAGATGGTTATTTTGGTTCATGGCATATGGGTGAGGGTAAATGTTATTGTTATATGTTTAATGGCTTATTGCCTCATAAAATTACAAGACCTTATGAATCTTCCCCATTTTAATTAAAATAATTTCTTTCATTTAACTCTTTTTCTCGTTCTTCACTTATAAAATAAAGTAAAAATAATTTTATTATTATTATCCCTCCTATTATTCCTAACTGTTTATAAGTTTTTATATAAAATAATTTCATTATTTCTACAAATACAATTCCAGATAAACATATAGATATTGTATTGTTTATTAATATCTTCACTTCATTATATTGATCTAATTCATTTCCTTTTCTTAAAAAAATCAATAGTATTAATCCAATACTACGAAATATTGCAAAAAATACTAATATATAAATTACTATTTGAACTAAATCAACTCCTATATGTAAATAACTATTAAATAACTTTATTAAATCTTTGTCCTCTAGTGATTTCATTTATATATATTAATTATATTAAATTGTTAAATACATTATTAAATCTCTCCATATGTTTTTAAAAATTGATAATAACTTTATTATTATTTTTTCTCTTTTCCATGATTCTGGAATAAATTTTTCTATTTGTAATCCTAGACTTAATATATAAATTATTATTGTATATATTATCTCTCGTAATCTAAATAATAATATCTCTTTCATTCCCCATTCATTTACATAACTACACATATTTGTTGATTTTTTACTATTAAAAAAATTATGTATGTCTATTAAACCATTAAATAAACGGGGAAATAAATTTTTCTCCTTTTTTATGTAAATCATATTAATAAATTTATCTAATGATTGTAAATTAATAAATAATATTTTCTTATTTTCTCTCTTCTTTTGTTTAAATATATAAGGAAATGACCCATCTACACATCCTTCATTATCAGTTATTTCTCTATCAAATAAATAAGGTACATGCATAGATTTTAATATACTCTCTCTCAATTCATTTACACAGTTATATCTTTTTTTTAATATTTGCTTTCCTTTTTTTACATCAAAATAGGTTATATATAATTTCCCATTTATTTTGTCTAAATCTTCTGTTTTTATATTTTTTTTCAATAATTCGTTTAATATTTCTTTAAATTTTTTTAAATCTTGACTTTTTCTTAATATTTTAAACGCCCTATTACATAAATTTATTGACAATTCCAATTTATCTATCAATAAAAGTAATCCTAATACTGAACCTATACTACATCCTGATACTCTTTTTATTTTTATTTTCTCTCTTCTCTCTACTTCTTTAAGATAAAATAATGCTCCTAACATATAAATTCCATTAAAAGCTCCACTATCTAATACCAAATCTATTTCTTCCGGAAATTCCTTTTTTTCTATATTTTCTATTAAACTATTTACATAAGCATTTAAACCCATTATATTAGTTTAATATTACAAATCTTATTTCTTTACTTATTATAATGGATAGACCATCCTGGACAGAATATTTTAAACAACTTACTTTAATGACTTCTTCAAGATCACCATGCGACCGACTAAAAGTTGGTTGTGTCTTGGTTAAAAATAATAGAATTATCTCTCAAGGATACAATGGATTTTTACCTGGTGCTCCTCACCAATCTAAAGTTGTTAATAATCATGAACAAGCTACGGTTCACGCTGAACAAAATGCCATTACTGATTGTGCAAAAAGAGGAGTTAGTAGTGATCAATGTGATGCATATATTACTCACTATCCATGTGTAAACTGTATGAAAATATTATGTGCATCTGGAATAAAAAATATTTATTATATTCATGATTATAATAATGACCCTCTTGTTGGTTACTTTAAATCTATTTCTAATATACAAAATTTATCTAAAATTTAATTTTAATTTGTCTCTGGAACCACAGGGAGTTGATTAGTATGAGCATTCACTTCTAAATTCCATTCATCCATATGTGTCAAGAAATATTGACAATTTCTCATGGTACATGCATAAGAACAACCTGAATGACCACCATAATTTAACTTATTATTAATCTTTTCTATATTCGGACTATTACAAAACATAAACCCTGTATTCGGATCATCAAAATTTTTTACCCATTCTTCACATTCAGCTAATTTAATAGCATTCATACCATCTAAAACCATTTCAAACCAGTGAGTTGATAACTTAGGATATTCTGTCATTTTAATTATTTATTATTCTATTTTTAAATTTAAAAACTTCAATTTTAAATTTAAAATCAAAAAATAATATTTTACTTTATATTTGATATGAATAATACCATATTTAATAATTTTTCCGCATTTCATCAGTATTAAAATATAATTCCACATCTATCTTGTTATCTTCTTCCAGTTTAATGTTTACATCTAATTGATTCGTAATACTAAAAATACTCGGTGAAATATGTTCTTTTAAAGAATTAAACAGAGGATTATCAGGAAGTTTAATTATCTCACCAATAGTATTAAATTTATATGTTGTACCATTAATATTCTTTTCTATATTTGTTACACCTTTTATTTTTAAATTTTGTAAATATTCAAATCCCATCCCTTCTTCTTTAGAAAGACTATATTTATAATCATTAAATAAATTATTTATTATTTTTAGTCCAACTTCCTTTCCACTACTTTCATACCCGACTGCCCAGGCTAGCCAATCATAGGCATAATCAGTTAAGTCCATATTCGAAGTTCCTAGGTCACTAACACTAGCACTACAACCTGTTCTCTCAATTGCTTCCTCAAATGACTCATTAATAACTGGTTTGGATTTTTTTGGCTTTGTCTTGGTAATACAATCTCTTATTTTATTAATATGCTCCATATATGTATCCGTCAAACCAAGTCGATCACTTTCATTGTTCACAAAAGTAAAAAAATTATTCCAGTTCTCTCGTTTCGCCTCGAAGTGAATTTTCGTAAAATATTCATCTAGTTTCTTCACAAATTCATCTTCATCAAATTCCTTCACAAATTCATCTCCATCAAATTCTTCAAATGTAGATTTATAATATTCTAATTCAGGTTTAAAAATGTAGTAGGGATTTTTCCCTTCCTCCTGTATTTTGGTATAATATGTCTCGACAAATGTATCTAATTCTGTATCCTCTCCTTTTTTATAAGCATATAATATTGTTGGTGGCAACCCATTTGATTTTAGGCCCTTAAATTGAGGCAATTTAATTCTACTATCTTGAATTTTATTAATATATTTTCCAGCTACTAAACCTTTATCTTCAACATTCAAAAATATACCATAGTCATTTAATTTTAAAATAGAGGCGGGAGCATTAAAAGCATCTTTAAATGCTTCTCTAGTCTTACTAGTCTCCTTCTCACCATTACCTTCAACTTTAACTTCGAACTTATTCATTATGTTAGGTTCTTCAATTTTATTTTCAATTGTAATTTGTGTTTCCTTCTTTTCAGGAATAATATAAGCCAAACTATAATATTTATTTATTTCATTTTTATTAAAAAGAATACCATATAAATTATTACGAAATTTTTCTATGAATTCTTTTTTATCAGATAGATTATTTATTTTTCCAAGTATTTCATTTAGTAATGTATTATCTTCTTCTATAATCCTTTTTGGTGAAATGTCATCTTGGCCTAGATCAGGAAATTCTTCTTTAGACTTTAAATTCATTTTAAAATACAAATTATAAACATTATTAAGATCCTCATCAGAATAATCAGGTCCTGCAATTCCATTATAATGTAATAATAATACCACTAATTCTGTGTCAGTGATGTCGCGGTTTTCTAATTTCTCCTTAAGAAAATTATTAAAAACTACATCCTTACTTTTAATCACATCCTCCTCAAAACCCCTAATTACAGGTAATCTTAGGCTTACACTTATTCTCTTCTCCTCCTCGACAAATTTTCGCATCAGCGCGAAATCACCAGAACCAGTAATTATTTTTTCACTATTAATATTATTAATAAAAATTTCGAATAAATTATCAATATTTTCACCATCTACGAGTTTCTTTATAATTTCATTCGAAACATTTTCTATAATGGTTTCTATACTCTTCTTATCCTCTGAATTATCTCCAGACATCATCTTCCTTATAGCATCTTTGACGTACTCATCTTCGAACAACTCTTCTTCTAATAGTTTTCTTAATTTTTCTTTTATTACATTTTTAAAAGCTGGATCCTTTTGAAAAAATTCTTTTTCTTCTTTAAGGAAAGACTCTGATGCTTTTGCGAAACCAATATTGTCACCTGTATCTACAATATCAATACATTTAGGCTCGCCAATAGTTGGATCAATAAATAGAAATTGGCTATCGTTGCATGGTTTTATTAAATAGTTTATTGCTGTCTCCTTCAACGACTTAGGATTTGAAAATATGCTTAATACATTAGATACAAAGAAAGACATAGGTGAAATATCTTTATCATCGGCCCTATTCTGTGCCATCTGTTCGACTTTATCATTGATTTCATATGACTTTTTAATATAATCTAAAATTTGTGTTGTCTCAAATACATACTCATTTATTTGTTCGTTTATTTGTTCGCAAGTATATTTATACCCCATGTATCCATATGTTTTTTCTTTTACATCAATCGCATTTCTTCGTACTGCGTCTACGTCTACGTCTACGGGAGCTTCGTCATTTTCAGGTTTTAATTCACAATAAAAATTTTCTTTTCTCCCTTCTACATTCTCGTATTGTTTTAAAGCTTCCAGCAACTTGGTTAAACATGTCGATAATTCTTGTTCATAATATTCTTTTTGTTCTGATCCACTCTTGTTTTTCCATTCCCCCACTTTATCTTTACAATTTGTTAATGTCATATTCAATCCACTTTCACGGGTGTTAGTATCATTTCTATAATTAATAAATGTAATCTTTTCATCTAATTCATTAAATAACTTTTCTAATAAATCTGAATTATTACAACTATAGGACGCATTACACTCTTTATAATTATTTAAATAAACATCTAGACTCTTCACTGGAGGCTTTCCTTCACCTCCAATCCAATTCAACCCACCATATAAATATATTAATTGTTGCTGAATTCCCACCCAAAAATTCAAACCAGTGTCCAAAAATTCTTTATTGAATACTTCATTATTATATTTTCCTTCTCTGAGATCCTTATCTAATTCATTAAGAGCATCCTCCATAATATCTCTAATAGGATTTATTCTTTTTTTTTCTTCGTTTGTTTTTTCTCCAAAGATATAAAATAAAAAAGCATTTCTAATATCAATATTATTAGCTATTATTGTTATAAAATTTGTTAATAATTTGATACCAAATCCATTTTTTATGAAACCAATTACCATTTTTCCAATAAGTGCGAACCCTAGGATCGCATTCCATAGGTCCAACAGCACGTCCTTAAACGCTTGCAAAATTTCATACCCCATACCTCCCATACCTGACCATCCACCTTTGAGTATTTTCAGGATTGCGTTAAACAATTTCTCACCAGCGGTATATATACTTCCCACTAACTCGTTAATATCAGAAATAAATTTATACATATTAAAATCAGAATATGGCATATCAAATAATTTACAAAAGACGAAATTCAAAAATTCAGTTGGATTTCCTCTAGAAATTATTATTTTAAGAAAATTTGCAGACGGATGCTCCTTCAGTAGGTTATCATAAAAATTGCACTCATCTATTATACCTTCCTTTTCTTCGTATTCTGTTATATATTTATCACGTAGCTCTTTTTCACTTTCATTTAGCTCACTAGCTAATTTTGAAATACCTAAGTACAAATTTTTCAATATTTCATCTTCGTCAGCTATACTATAATTTCCATAATAATTATAGTTATATTTATCCTTTCCCCTAATCCCTCCTGGATAAAATTGCGTTTTATCAAATTTCTCTTTCAATTGATTATCTAAGTGTTTTTCTAATATATTCCTTACCGTTTCATTTGCATCGCCGCTTATCTTAAGAGTGCTGTATATGGCTCCACATAACATTGGAGAAAGTTTTTGTTCTTGTAATACGGATTCAAGACCGTTATGTGCTTGAGCTAGAAAACAAGTTAATATTTTGTTAGAAATATTTACAGGTTCTATCAATATATTGTCCAATGCTTTTGCCATACAATAATATAATACAATTAGAAAACATTGTGGTGTATTATTGAGAGCTGTCAACACGTATCCGAGTAGCATAGCGATAGTTGTTGTCGCCCCCGCCGACAACCCGCTATACGCCTTCAGAGCTAAAATCAATAGACTAAGAGGAACACCCAAATAACGAAAAAAAGTCAAACCGGTGGCATTTATTTCTTTAAAAATCCATACTATGTAATTTTTTTTAGTACAATTATTTTTAATAAATGTTTGTATTTTTAAATCATAACTACTATCTTCAAATTGAATAGTAAAATTTCCTCCTGTCCCCCTCACCCAATGCCATTTATTATATTTTTTACACTCTTCAGAAACCTTTGAAGGATTATCCTGTTCTAGGTCTTCCTCAAATTGGTTTGCTCCTTTATTAATTCCATATCTAGATAATCCCCCTTTTCCAGACATGAAATTTGAAAAAGCGCCCCCTATATTTGAAAATGCATTTGCAAACATATTCATTAGTTTTAATCCAGTACTTTCAATTGATTTAATAGCTTCGTCTTCGGTTGATTCAATAGATTCACCAACATCTTCTCCAAGTCCTTCTTCTTGTGCTTGTGCTTCATCTGATTGTAGTTTTTCTGCTTGTGCTCTTGCAGCTGCTTCGACCGATGGTGCTGATACTGGTGCTTGTGCTGGTGCTGGTGCTGGTGCTGGTGCTGGTGCTGGTCCTTGTCCTTGTCCTTGTCCTGGTCCTTGTCCTGGTCCTTGTCCTGGTCCTTGTCCTTGTCCTTGTCCTTGTCCTGGTCCTTGTCCTTGTCCTTGTCCTTGTCCTTGTCCTTGTCCTTGTCCTAATTGTTGGGTAGTTGTGATATATTCTTTATATAAAGCATCAATATCATTAGTATAAGAAGTATAAAAATCCCATATATTTTTATTATTATTATTTATATTTGATCCAAAATAAGTATATTTGTTATTAGCATTATATAAAAGAAAACTAATGCGCATTTTTTCTTGTGTTTCATAAAAATCTTTAATAGAATCAATATATTCACCAAGCCCTCCTTCACCTTGACAAGCATTATCTTTTGTCAGGTCTGTCCGATCTCCTACCTTCTGTATATTTCCTCTCAGTTCTTCGAATTTTTTATTATACATAATATACATATTTTTATTATTACTATTATATTCGTAATATGGAGATCCATATTCGATATGGATAACTTCCTCGTTATAAATAATGTGTTCTGCAATCTTACCCCCAATATCGTTTAGAAAAACCTGTAATGTAGTTTCACTTTTTTTGTCACAAAAACTATTCCATTTTTTCATTAGATTTTCTGTTCTATCATTCGTTTCCTTTTTAAATGATGCAAGAGTAAAAACAGCACTAATATGCTGCTGTTCCCCATCAAAGACAAATCCATTAACATCCTTTACACCACTGTCAATTAAATACTTTAATAATTCCTCTTTTATATTAAAATCTAGTTTTGCCTTTTCTTTTAGTGCTTTGAACAAGCTTTTAAAATTTGTAATACAATCTATTCTTTGAGAATCAAATTCATCATCACCAGCAACAGGCTGCAAATCTTCTTCTAATGTAGAATCTATTATATCAAATAAAGTTTCACTATTTATATTTAATTTGGATATAAAATTCTTTATGGGACCTTCGCCGAAAAAAAACTCCCATCCTTTTTCCAATGTTGTAGGTGTATTATATATAATATTAGCCAATGTTGTAGGTCTATATAATAATTCTTCCCATAAATCAACATCGTCTACTAATTTATTAATATCAATCAGCTCATTGCAAGAGATTGGATCACCTGTATTAGCATCTATATATCCACCATCATAGTTATATAATAATTTTTTTTTGCCATCATCATTACATATTTTGTTAATTTTGGATTTTTCAATTATAAACTTTTGCACATCTGAATTTTTCAAATCTAAACCTTCTTCTTGTTCTTCTCCACTTTTTTTTGTTTTACATTTTTCTACAAATTTTTCAAAATTAAATCCTATATATTGAAGAGATATTGAATTATTATTATTAAAATCAGCTTTAAATTTGTTAGAAAATTTTACGAGTTCATTATTTATTCCTTCTAATTCTCGTTTTTTACTACTTTCTAATATATTTAATACATATTTCAATCTTGGATTATTCTCTGCCTCACTATTTAAATCGGCTATTTTATTAACTAAGTCAGTAGCATTTTCATCATTTGTTATACCACTTAAAATATTAGCAACTGTGAAAAAATCAATTGTTTTAAATTTTATAGGTGTAAAATTACTACCACTACTATTCATACTCCAATATTCTAATGGTAATGTAATTTCGTCTGTCATATTTGTAATTAGTTCCTGTTGTGAAATATTTACTATATCTTTTTTGTAGTCATCATGTTTAACTTCGGACAAAAAATTGTCAAAAATTCCTACTGTGACAGCATCCATTTGAAAATTTAATGGAGGGGTCTCTTTGAATTTTTTACTCATATTCACTGCAACATTATTAATTATAGCAAATTCTATATTATTTACATTTGGTTCTTGTTTTAGTTCTGGTATTTTTTTTTCTAATAACCATTTTTTAAATTCATTGTAACTTGTCTGATTATTTTTATCAGTTGTAGGATCTTCTCTGAACAAATGATAATAATAATCAAAAAACAACTCATCATCATCATTATCAGATAGAATATTATTTTTATCTTTATCATGAAGTTGTTTAAATAAATTATCAACTGAAATCATTTTAAATTGTCTATTATTTAAATCGCTATTTACAATTATATATTTACCATTTGGAACATCTGTGCTTTCTTGTGTTGTTTTGTCTTTGGGTTTGATTTCTATTATTGCCCCTGATAGATTGTTAATACTATAATTTTCCCAATTATAATATCCTGTTGTTAAATTAAAATATGGAATAATATTATTATATATTATTTTATCCATATCAAAAAAATCTTGAAAATTATATACTAGTTCGGATACATTAATATTACCTTTTAAAATATTACTAGGAAAACCTATCATCATATTGTACAATTTATGATTTAAAAATAAAAATAAATTTCTACATTTTGTTTCATCATTTAAAATATCTATTATATCAATTTCAGTAATTCCATGCTGTATTACATTATTTAATTTAATATTTAATGAAGGTATTAATAATACATGGTATGTCAATGTAACGCAATTTTTAAAAAGGTTAAAATAAAAATTAGAAAAAATATAATCAACATATTTTTTTATTTCTGCATTTCCAGTTATGTTATTATAAATTAAATTTTGAATATCTGAAATAAATAATGATAAATCATCTAGAAATGTTCTGATAAAATTATCTTTTACTTCCCTCAACATACGCTGAAATACTGGATTACCACCATATCTGATATTTATAATCATAGTTAGAATGTTCATAATTTGAACTTTGAACTCTATAGGCCAGGTTATTTCAAAAAAGGTGTAATGAAAATTACCAGCTATAATGAATTCTGATAATAAAGAAAACAACCTCCCTCCAACCAAACTTAAAATAATATTATATAATGCAGTACAATTACATAAGGCAGATGCTATTAATTGTGGATTTTTTGAATATTTTTTAAATGTTTTATAAAAATATCTGATCCCTTTAAATATAAAATTTTTGTACTCATTTTCTTCAATTTCGGGATTTAATATTTCACAAATTTCTTCATTTGTATATCCTAATTTTTTATATTTTACTCTTTCTTTTAACTCAAATTCAATATCATCTATTATATTATTTTTTTTATCACTATCATCATCATCGCTAGGCATTGCTAATTTTATTTCTTCCTCCATAGGTTTAAAATATCCATCTATCTGACCAGTTACTTGTGCACTTATTAATGAACTAATACTAGCAACAAATACTTGTTCTACATTTTTTCCATTAATTATACCACCTATAAATGGTAAATTTGACAAATATTCATCTCCATACTTTAATAACCATTCACCGAATATAGTATTAATAACATTAACCCCTACATCAGTTGTTCCTTTTGATAATAAATAACTAATATTTTGAAATGCGTCCGAATTTTTAATTGCAGTTGATACACCTCTGTACATAAATGTTGAATCTATGTTAGAAACATTTTGTATAACATTAATAGTTGTATCAACATAACCATAAATAGATCCTCCTATTTTTAAAGATGATATTATAACATGGACGTATGGAGAAGATACCACACTTGTAACTAAAGATAGCCAGTTATCTCGAATTAATGGTGTCGCTGCTTCATTAAAAATATCTTTTTTATTTATAATTGTAGTTATAAATGTAGTAAAATTATTTAATTCCCCATCATTAAGAAATTCTATTTTTGTTGCATCCAAAGGGTCTTGAACAATAAAATCTTTAAACTTTTCTATCATCTCTCCATCAACATTTCCAGGACTTATTTTTTCTGTAAAATAAAATTTCATAAATTCTGCATTTTCATAAGGAATTCCTGGGTCTGATAGAGGATCCGAAGAATTTTTCCTCCCATCTATTTGATTTTTTAAGTTATAAAATAAACGTTTTAATTCTAGTTTTTCAGTTGTATTAAAAATATCTAACATATTCATTAAATCTATAAATAATCCAAACAATACTGGATTATCATATATTTGTAAAGCTAGATGTATCCAAACTGCTGGATTAGATAAATTGCTACACACAGCGATATTTAAACCTATAACAGCACCTGTTCCTATACTTGACCATAATAATTTAGATGATATTATACTAAAAAAAAAATTTTTTTCACGTGATTTATCGTATTTTTGTTTTCTTAATTGTAATGCTATTATTTTAGTTTTTAATGCTTGATATTTATTGTATGCAGTTTGGATTTTTTTTCTTTCTATTTTATTGTAATCTACAAAATTAATATATTTTAATAATTTCTTTCTTTCTTCGTCTCTATTATATGCGTCATCACCACCATCATCATCAGGAATACTATCATTAAATCCCTTTCTTTTTTCCATTGATATTACAAACTCATTATCATTTATTGTATCTGTAATTGTATTTTTATCATCAACGAAATATATTATTTTTGTTTTAATAATTTCATCCTTGATTAAATAATCTTTCATCAAATTATCACTGTCTTCTGATATAAAATCTACCATATTAATTAAATTATTATCGAATGAATATGGTTCAATTAATCTATCTCTCTTCTTGTCAAACGAACCTATAGATGTATTTTGATAGTTTGTTGCTTGTGCCATTAATTTATTAATACATTATATTATTTTTATTATTATTTTTATTATAAAATAATAATAAAAATATATTATTATTCTTTATTATAAAGAATGAGTATAAATTATTGTAATACAAGTGAGTATACACATTTAGAAAGTTTCACTAAAGATTCTACGACTAATAAAGTGTTAAAAGAAGATATTGGCCAAGCAATTCAATTATATAATAATGCTAAATTTTATTTACAAGCAGCAGAATTGCAAGGAGCTTTAGTTAGCTATTCTTGTGCTGCTATTCTATTAGATTCTATTAGACGTAATTTAGAAAACCTATCTGAATCTAAATCTACACCACCACCGTTAGAGAGAGGAGTATCCTCAGTAACACCTGAGAATTCTCCCAGACAATCGGATACACAAGATACACAAGAATCAGGTATAACAGATCAAGACAGTGTAGATACAACGTACCTATCCACAGACGAAATCAATAATCCCGCTTTAAAAGAATGTGAAAAAATGTTAAATTGTTCTTTAAATGCGGTTGAAGAATTGCAAAATAAAGTAAAATCTTTAGGTGGAAGTTCAAATAAAAAAGATGATGAGGAAGAAAAAGATTGGGATAAGATTTGCGTAAAACATAACCCATTAACTTTTAAAAAAGGTAGTGCAAATTGTCTTTTTTATAACGATGTAATTGGTTTGAATAAAGAGAAAAAAATGATAGAATCATCATTAATTTACCCTCTTGTATATCCAAATTTATATCCGAAAGCTTCAAAAGGTATTCTTATTTATGGACCTCCTGGTACAGGTAAAACATATATCGTTAAAGCTGCTGTAAATGAATTACAAATCATAGATCCAAATGTAGGAGTTCTATTTTTTGCTCCATCTCCAGGTGATTTAAAAGGTAAATATGTAGGTGAAACTGAAAAACGGATAGAAGAGGTATTTCATTGTGCTTCAGATGCAGCATGTAGATACGAAACAACGGATTGTGTCGAAACAAAAAAGAAATATATTTCTATTATTTTTATGGATGAAATGGATGCAATTGGCCCTAATCGTGATAGAGATACTACTGGATTAGCTGCCAATTCCGTTAATACATTACTTCAAATGATGGATGGTATTAATTCTTTCCAAAATGTATGTGTTGTAGCAGCTACAAACTATCCATGGAATTTAGATGATGCCATTCTTAGACGTTTTGATACTCAAGTTCTTGTAGATGTTCCATCTGAAAACGATTTATTTAATTTGATGAAATATGATATGAAAAACTATATTAAATTAGAAGCTGATAAAACTAAATTTAGCTATTGTGAAGGAAAAACTGGAGATAAAAAGGAAGAAAATAAAAAAACATTATGTCAATTAGAATGTGAACGTAAAACTGTTATAGATTTATATAATACTCCTCCTTATGATAAAGTAAAAATTGATTTTTTTGAAGAAATTAAAGAAAAACAAAATATTATTTCTGCAATTGCTGATAATTTAAAAGCAATAAATTTCTCAAATTCAGATTTATCTCGTTTAATGAAGGCGGCAGGTACAAATGCAGGTGAATTAGCTATTCAATCCAACTTATTTTATTCTACAAAATTAATTGATGATTATAACACAGACAAATTTATATCATGTTTAGCTAGATTTAGAGACGAGAATGTTGGTATAGAAAAATCAATTGAAATAATAGCTAGTTTTTTAAATAACAATGATTTAGGTGATGATTTTTATCAAGCTAAAAAACCTAAATATGCTTATATTATAGGTGCTAATAATTATTGTTATGTTAATATAAAATGCTTACTTTATAAAAATAATACTATTATTCTTAATGATCCAATGTTGAATAATATTTATATAAAATTTTGTCCATTAAAAGAATTGCCTAATCTAAAAAATGGTAATTGGATGAAGGATAAGAAGGAGAATTGGAGAAATTTATACAAAAAAAATATTTTGGGTTATGCTACCAAGAGGGAAGTAACAAACCCCATGGATATAAAGGAAGCGGATTTTTATGTAGAAAAAACGGTTCTTGATACTTTGGATATAATTATAACATCCAATTTAAATTTTATCCAAACTTCAGGTCAAACTACTAGTGCAATATTATTACCTAAATCTACAGATTTAATTACATCTGTATTAGAGCCTATTTATAATTTATATAAAAATATTGATACTAAATATAAACAGTTTAATGAAAGTATTCAAGGTTCAGGTAACACATGGTTGGCAACTAATTATGAAATCAATATGCAAGGCGAACAAACATTAGATACTCCAATTTATAACATTACACAAGATAATAAGGCTGATATAAATTTTTTATCTGATAATTTAAAAAAAATTATTAAAAAAGGCGATGATATTAAAGCGAATATTTTAGTTAAAAAATATTTTACAGATATTCGTTTTCATAATTTAGATTTTTATAATTATTTATTATTAGAGAGTATTACCGATCAAAATGAAGAAGCTGGGGGACGAAGAAAATTATATCAAGACTATGAAAATATTTTTTCTCCTGTAGAGGGAAAGAAAGATATTACATCTATAAGCATCCAATCTATAAATATAACGGAGCCCAATAATTCAATTAATTCACTCATAAACACTGGCAAAATTACCTATATCACCTTGACAAAAAAAAGTAAAGGTATAGGTAGTGACAAGGGTAGCTTTACTGAAACACTATTATATGATCTTACAGAACCACAAGACCCAAAATATTTAATTAGTGTTGATGAATTTGAAGGTTTAATTGAAAATAAAGATATTTATAAAAGTTTAAATTATAATAATACAAATACATTGCCCAATCCAAATTTGCTTAGTAGTATAGATGGTCCTGATAGTACTCCTGAAAGAGGTGATGCTGCTGCTGATGCTGCTGCTGCTTCTGCTGCTTCTGCAGCTTCTGCTGCTGCTCCAGCTGCTGCTGAACCAAACACAAAAAATTATCTTAGTATAAGCAAAGAATTTTTTGAAATAATCTTTAAAGATACTTTTGAAATTAAATCAGGATTTTTTGATCCATATACATTAACAAATGTAGAATTTTGTAATTCCGAAATCCAAAAAATGACACAATTATATATAAATGATGTAATTAATTTATTTAATTTTAATAAAAAGTCCGGTTTTAATAGTGATTTTGATTCAGAAAAATTGTTAAAAATGTATTTAAATATGTTATGTATAACACCTGATAATGTTGGTAATGATAATGACACAATTATTATAAATAATATAGCTTTGAGAGTTTATGATAATTTTAAATTATCATCTGATATAACAAAGCAAGAATATTATATATTAGGTCAAAAACAAGAAAACCCCCAACTTGAGCAGCAGCTTGGACAGGAGGATCCACCTGTGGTTGATATAGCAAATTTTTTGAATGATCCAAATGCAAATAGCTCAACTATAAGGAGAAGAAGGACTGACACTGGTCGAACAGGAGGAAAAGGAAACAAAAAAAATAAATATTTAACCAATAAAAGTTTAAAATCGAAAAATTATTATGAAAAACGAAGAAAACCAAAAAATAAAACATTTAAATCTAATATTACTTATGGAGGAGTTAAAACAGAAATATTATCTGATATGTTAGAAGAAGATCTAACTGAAAACGATTTAAATAACAATATTAACTCTAATATCACTTATGGTGGCGTTAAAACAATAGAAGCATCTGATATGCCTGGTTCAGATGAATATAAAAGGTTTATTATTTTTTGTATTAGTAATGTTTACAAACCACAAACTAGTAATAATATGATCGATAAAGAAATCTTTTTAGAAACTAAATTTGATTTAAAAGAATTAAAAGTAATTGTAAGAACAGGTGGATTCGTAGATTTATTTAATGTAACTTATAATGGCTTTAAATATTTATCAGATTCATTTAAAGGTTTGTGGGAGAGTGGAGCCAAAGCACTTGAAAAAGAAAAGGCAGATTCATTTCTACAAAATCTTAATAATATAAAAGAAAAAAAGCAATATGTAGCCAGATTATTTAAAGAAATATATGCTATAGGGTTTTTAATAGATACGGAAGGAATGACACGATCTCTAGGAGAAGTCGAATTGACACGAGAAGAATTAGGTAAAAAAGGAACAATAGAAGATTCAAATATTAAATCTGCATCAATTATGTGGGCAAAATGTGATAAATTGGGGAATATTATAAAAACACAATATAAAGCTTTTCTTACCATATGCCAAGTTCCTGCAGTCAATGCATTTATCATAAATTCAACAGCAGTTAGCGCGGTTTTATCGGCTTTATGGACAGGTTTATCAGCAAGTTCCTATACATTTAGCGCATATTTTATATTACAATTATTAATGCAAATTAGAGAATCTTTGTCGGGTGAGGTGGTTGCGGAAGATATTATTGATAATATATTCTTTTCTCAGTTATATACTCTAATATTTGATGTTGGATTTTTAAATGTTGAGACATTTGAAAGTAATCCTATACAATTATTAGTTGAATCGATTGAAGAAAATTACAAGAATTCTTACAACTGGTTGATGAGGTTTATACCGGGGGCAAGGGGGAGACAAAGCATAGCAGGGGATGATAAAATTATTAAATCTAAGATAAACACATTGAATAACCCATTGAGTATGTACCTTTTCGTATCTGATGAGATTCTTGCTCAGGGTTGGCTATCTAATGAAGGGTTAGGTCAGGACGAGAATGGCAATCCAGTAAAGTTCACCGATGTATACACTGTTATAAATTACAATGATAATCCAGATACAAGGTCAGATATTAAAAATAAATTAAAAAATATTAATATACCATTAAGTTCATTTTATTATGCTTTATCAGTAGTTAAATCAACATATAATCCAGAAACAGGGAAAATGTTAAAAGAATATTATGCTGATAAGGCTAAGTTTATGAAAGATTATGAAGCTAAGTTAAAAAAACAAAACTAGATGAGAATTAAAATAATTATATAAGTTAACTTTATTTAAAATATATAATTATTTATATAAAAATGGCTGAAATTTATATATCAAAAATATCAAAGTTACTATTAAAAAAATATAATACTGAATTTGATGAAAAAAATGAAAACATTAAAAATATTGAAAATAATTGTGAAAAGAGAGATATAAAAAAAATAATGAAATCATATCTTACTGATTTAAATAAATTAAATAATATTGAATTACAAACATTAACAAAAGTAAATGTAAATGACACGCATTTAAAGCCTATAAAATGTAATTACAATAAAAATATAAAAAAAATTCAAAATTTTAATTTTATTCAGGACGTTGAATTAGTAAAAAAAATAATAAAATATAGAAAATATGAAATAATAAAAGAAGTAACATTAATAAAATGGTATTTTTCTGTATATGTAAATATCATTACTAAAATAATATCTATGCAATATAAAAAACATAACAAAGTAAATTATAATGAGATTGAAAATTCTTTAGATAGTAAAATATACGAAGACACATTGAAAAAATTATTCGAATATAAAGAAACTTTAGAAAATATATTAACACAAATTTGTTTAGAAAACAAAAACAATTTATTAAAAAATACATTATGCAAATATAATTTTTTAGAAACTAATATAATAAAAATAACTGGTTATATAAATTAATAGAATGATAAATCCTTCCGAAACTGTTTTAGACCCAGCATTCCAATTTAAAAAAAAAATGGATATATTATTTAGTGTAAATAATTATAGTTGTGAAACATTAAAACCTGTTATGGTAGAAGAAAACTCTGATTATGGATTAATGTATACTACAGATAAATTAGAAGGTCCAACAGAGGCTAATAATACAATAGTAACAAGAAATATAGATTTTATTACAAAAAAACCCAAAAATATGTTTAATTATTTAGTAAATGATTGTAAGAAAGAACCTGAAATAGAAGAGCCAATTAATTACAAATATAATAGAATAATTATTGACAAAAATTATGGTAATGATGATGATGGAGAATCACAAGACGAAGATATAGATAGTATGATTAAAGATATAAAAAATGATATTAAAAGAATAAATAAAAACATAACATATAAGAAAAAAGATACAATGATTTTAAATACAACAATGTTTAAAAATTATGAAAAAAACGAAGAGTGGTTAAATAATAAATATGATGAATTAAATATGAAATTTTTTTTAGATCAAAGCAATACTGTATTAAAAGATTTAAAAGATATTGACGATTATATTTTTGCTGATAATATTTTTAAACGTATTTAATTTTTATAATTCACATAAAAATAAAATAATAAATATTGAATATAATTATTATTTTACACCCTTAAATAGATTGAAAATGATGCATTGATTTGGATAAAACATAATAACAAATTCCAAAGAATATACTTGAAATAATATATCCAGTTAAATTAGGATTTCCATCCTTACTATGTAAAGCAGGTAAAACAGTGAGAAATTTACTTCTGACAACAGGTAAATTAAATATAAAGAATAATAATCCAATAATAATAGGTATTTGAAACTCATCATATAAAATTTCTAATGAATCTTTTGAATTTTGATTTTTCATTCTTCTTGCTAAAATTTCTTGCTCAGAATCAGTATTTTGAATATAGTCAGATTGTTCTTTTTCTGGAACAAAATTAGCTTTGGTTTGTTCATCTGCAAAATGAACAGTGTTTTGCGGAATATCTCTGGAGGGTAAATTAGTGGCTCCACTTGCACTAGCTTGTTGAATACCAGAAACAAATTCATTCATCATTTTTTGTTCATCAATTTTATTCATTTCCGTACTAGTACTGGTTGTTTCCATATTAGGATTATATTGACTAGGTTTTTCAGTTGTTTGTAAAACAACGTTTTCGCTTTTTCCACCGACCATAGGATCGACGGGTAAATCATCTAAACTAGTAGTATCAGCCATATCTAATATAAAGATAAGATTGATAGAAATATAAATTTACGCAAAATCTACATATTTTTTTTTATTGTCGCAAGGAATACTTGCCATTTCATATTGAAAACAAGTATTTCCATATTTATATTTTTTATTTTTAATATCTTCTAAATCAGGCCCTCTAAAAGAGAGGCAATTTCTTCCTTCACATGTTTTTCTAAAAAATGTAGCTAAACCTAATCCTAAAAGAATGGATACTATAATTTTTCCTGTTTCTGTATTAAAAAAACGTTTTAATTCCATATATATATATTAACTAGATTTGAATTGGTATTTCTTCAGTATCATTAGAACATTTTACAATCTTTTGATTTAATTGAAAGCAATTATTTGTTTTATCTCTAAATTGAAATAAATGTTTATTATCATCAGTCGGGTATACTGTAACTATTTTTGTATCTGGTGCTGTCCAATAGACTAATAATATACCTATAATTAAAGTGACAATAAATACTGGAATATTAATAAATGACAATTTCATATTAGTATATAAATTAATAATATTAATATTTATTTCAATCTCCTATGTTTCTCGTTTCATCACTGTTATAAACAATTGTCATTTCATCGTCGTTGAGTGGTGATGTAGATGGTGTTTTGGGAGAATTATTATTTTCCTTTGCACGATCTATTTGAATTTGGGGTGGTGTTCCCGAGGGTGTTCCTGGAAATTCATTATTTTCTTTTGATTCAGTTCTAGGGGGTGGAGGAGGAGTATCATCATCATCATCACTATCTTGTTCTTGTTGTTGTTTTTTAACAGCAACGTCGACTAAATAAATACTACCATTATCAGGATCAATTGCAAATAATATAGGATGACTAGGTCTAATATAAAGCATTTCAAATTTATATCCCTTGTTATGAGCCATAACAGGTGATATTTCTTCTTGACTTTCCATTAGAGATTTATTAGCTTGAAAATCCATTTTATTAGCAATAATTTTTTTATTAAACATAAGATCATTACCATTTACAATAAAATTTTCTTTATCTGTATTTTGTTCTTCAATTTCACCATCTTCAAGAATAGGTTTTTTAGAGTCAAGTTTACTTAAATCGAGTGATTTATCTTGAATATCAGGAATGGCTTTTTCTCCAAATTCAAAAGAATCGATTTTAGGTTCTTCGAATGCAACTAATAAATCTTGAATAGTGAATTGTTTTTTAATAAGGCGATAAATAGAGACTTTATTAGTATCAGATGATTCTTCAATAGTGTAGTATTTATATTTTAAATCTCTTAAAGTTGTAATTAAAGGAATAAGTTGATCTTTATAATTAACTATAATGTCTTTAATGAACTGTACTTCACCAGTTTCATTAAATTTTGTAATAGAATCACGAATAACATCTATTTGTTCATATAAAATAATCATTTTAGACTGAATGATACTTTTATTAGAGATATTTTCAGTTATATCAATAAACTTTGTTCTATATTCTAACAAAGCTTCAAGGTCATTATTTAGTTCTTGTTTAATACTATTAAAAATAGTAATAATTTCAGATTCAGAATTAAAATTAAATAGAAGATCAAGTTTGCTTTGAATAATTTTAATTTTATTTTCATCAACACCGGATTGAAAAACACTAATTAATTCGGATATAGGGACAAATAGTCCTCTATTAATTTTTATATTTAAGTTACATTTATTTGATTTATTGCCGCAATAAGCATATAAAAAATGGTCTTTAGATTCAAAAATGGTACCAACAGGTCTTTTACATGAAACGCAATTTTTTTTAATTTTTTGAATTTTATTTTTCTTTTGTTTAATATTAAGTTCAGGATTGTTAATAATTACTTTTTTTTTATCATTATAATTAGCTTGATACATTTGTTTAAGACGATAATATTCATTTAATTTTTCTAAAAACTCTGGTGTTTGAGAATTAATTTTAATTTTAGGTGTTTCTGAAGAACTAGAGGCATAATCAGGAGATATAGTATTATATTGAGGACTATTAGATTGTTGTGAAGTAGCCATATAAACTAACGGTATATTTTTCTATTATAGAATTGAACTTCAGGATTATTTTGCCAGGTAGGTAAATCAGTCATTAAATTACTAACTTGACTATTTTTATAATCTTGCATAAATCGCAGTTTATTTAATACATATTCTTTTTGCTGCCTTTTTTTTTCTTCTTGTAATTTTTGATTGTTCTTAATTTTATATTTATAATAAAGTACAATGGAAATAACAATAACAAATGAAATAAATAATCCTAAATTATAAAGAAAGTTGTAATGTGTATGTTTAAAGCGATGGCATTGTTCTAAAGATGCATTGATAAAATATTTCATTCCAGGTTCAATTAATCTAGGTCTAAAATATTTAATTGATTCCATTAAAATAGGTAATTATAATTTCAAAATATATTATACCTAATTAATATAATGGCAGCAGTAGACCCAACAGCTTCAATATTATTTTTTTTAGCATTAACTTTAGCCTATTCTATATTAAAATATTACACTAAATCTTCAAAAACAATGCAAATATGGACAATTATATATTTTCTAGTATTGATTGTAGTACAATTTTTTATAAATGTAGGATTAACAGATGAAATATGTGGTTTTGTGGAATATGGAACTGCATTACAACAAACAGTAATACCATGGGTATTTGTATTTGGATTATTAAATATTTTACTGATGGCTTTTCCTAATTGGCTAAATCCATTTTCAAATACAATTGGATATTTATTTGCATCTTTAACAGGTGTAAATGGGTTTTTAAAAAGTATATTAAAAGATAGAAACACATTAAATTTAGGACCAAAACAAGCAGATATAATTAGTGCGATTAATAACGTATATGATAATAAATCTTTATTGATAAATTCAATAACAATAACAAACGCTCCACTGTGGTGGGAAAGTATGAAAAAAGGTGGATTATTAAAATCAGGTGTAGGTGATGAACAATTTGTAAAATTAGAACAATACGTTAAAATGAAACAAATTATAGCAGAATTTATATGGTATGCGTTAACAGGTGTATTAGTTACATCTATTAGTTATAATTCAATGTTAAATAGTGGTTGTACACAATCAGTAGAAGAAATGGAAAAGAGACATGATGAATATACTGATAATGAAAAGAAGATACAAGATGCACAATCACAAAAAGAACAAATAGTTTACAAATCATATGAGTAAAATATTTATCATCTAAATTTAGGAAGTGTAATATAATATAGAATAATTAAATAAGAAAGAATTCCTAAAATAATACTTATTAACCAAATTGGTAAAATTGTTTTTCGTCTATGGCCTAATCCAAATGTTCTTAAACTACCATCATTGTTATAAATAAATCCAGGTTGAAGATAGTTTAATATAATAAAAGTTATAAGAAAAATAATTATAGCGAATGTATTAATATTTTTTCTAATAAATGCGTTATTCATTATATATATAATATGAATAATATTTCGTATTATAAATTTATTTTATTTATATAAAATATAATGAATCAAGGTGACTCATTTTTAAAAAGCCCATTTGCTCCTTTAGGCAGAATATATTGTGATTATTTTTATTGGTTATCTGTAATACAATTTATTGTCCTTTTGTATATTATATTTTCTTTATTATTTTCATTTTTCTTTGATAAGAAAAAGGAAGGATTATTCCAAATATTCTTAATTTCTCTACCTACATTTTTAGGTTATTTTACAAATAGATTATTATATTCTATGTGTGTAGGATCTACACAAATGTAACTTATTTATATACATCTTTAATTTGATTTGTTAAATATGTATTTCTACTTATAGCTCTAATAATTTTTTTACATTCTTTTTGGTCATTTTCAATATCAGTCATAGAATTAAAAACTAAACTAGTCATTTTAGTTTGGAGATTTTCATCAGATTTCCATCCGTCATTTGCTAGTTGCCATTTATTAATCATAGTTCTTTGTTTTAAAGCAATCGTTTTTATAGAGACTAAAATTTTATTGAATTCGGTATCTTTTTCCCAGACATCATTATCTTTTACATACATAGTTTTTCTAGAAGGATCTGTACAATGTATAGGTCTTTCTAATATATCCATATTATTTAAACCATCTGTAATCATATTAGTTATTGTTTGTGTTAAACCATTTTCAATAGTATGATCGTATGTTTCATTAGTTATAGGTAATGAATCAATAAAATCTGTTAAATTCATGGCATTTTTACAGTGTTCATTTAAAAACATATTAATATTAAATTGATTATTGTTAGTGGTATTATTAGTAATAGTATTATTACAGTTAGTATTGTTTCCTTGAATATGGGGTATCAAATCTACAAAATTTTTTTGAATTTCTTTGTTTTCTTTTAATAGTAGTACTACTAATTCTTTTAAATTACCTACATCTGGTTCATTATTTATTGTTTTTGTAACAATTATATTATTAGATTCTTCTAATAAAAAATCTTCATTTAAATTACAAATTTTTTGATGCTTATGTAAACCTTGTCTGTATACATATTTTTTGCCACAATGACATTGAAAATGCTGCGGGGATTTTTTGGGATTTTTGGGGATTTTTGGGGATTTTATCCCCTTACTGACAGTTGGTAACAAATTGATATCATTATTGGATTTTATTATTGAATATGTGGCGGGGATTTTTTGTAATCCATTTGTCATCCATTTGTCATCCTGAAGGTGTTTTCTAGTGTGTATGTGTCTAATAAAATCTTTTTTATTATTTGAGCCATGAAGACATTTTTCACAAAAAAATTTGAAGCCATATTTTTGTAATCCTTTGTCATCCATTTTGTCATCCATATGTATTACTTGTATATAATCTCTAAATACTTTCCTAACAAAATAATTTTTTTTACAATAACAAATTATAAATTATTTTTTTTGAATTTAGACCATTATGGTGTAAATCACTTTTTTGCAACTTTTTCAATTCTATTTTCCAAAAATCAAAAATCAACACAAAAACCTTGTGTGTTTTTTTTAAAATCCCAAATGACTTTTGAAAAATTGTTAAAATGTAAAATACCTACATGTATCGATTACAGTACTCTTTTTTTAGTAGATATTATTCACTACATAATGTAGTATACCAACTACATAATGTAAATAAAGAATATGAAATTATTGTTTAAAATGGTTGCTTGACATCAAGGTGAAGTACATAAAAGATCCTCCAAAATCGGAAAATCGAAAAATGGAAATTTCAGGACCTATATATGAGAGGATCCAACACCCATTAGTACCTTTTTTAAAGTTAATATAATATTTTATACAACTTAAATAAAAATATTATATTTATTCATCATAATCGTCCTCATTATAAACTAAATGATATGCATCATCAATGCCTTCTTCATAATCATCATCCTCAGGAAGATGTTGGAGTGAATAAACATCTTGGTCAATTCTATTTTCGACTAATTGAACTTCCTCATGTTCTAATCTAGCAATCTCTCTATCTGCTGTTAAACCTTGTCCTAATAATTCTCTTTCCTGTAGTTGTTTATCTAATATTTCATCTGCTTCTCTTTGTTCTCTTTCTTCATCATAAGTTTTTCCTACGTATTGTGTTAACCCTTTTTGTTGTCCTTTGTTCCATCTTTCTAATCTATGATTTTTGAATAAATTTTCAATTTGTCTTTGTTCTTTATCCATATCATGTAAAGCAGTAGTAATTTTATGCCTTTCTTTATCTTTAGCCCTATTAATTTGTTCTTTAATCATCATTCCATTTAAATTAATTTTATTTTTTTCTTTGCAAATTATTTGAAATAAAGTAGTAATTAATGCTGAGACTTTTTCTTTTATATTTTTTTGTTCACCTCGAACAATGTCAATTTCAGTTATTTCACCGGTTAATTCTTCTTCAACGACCACATCTGTAGTAATTAAATCTTCAACTTCGCGTTTTTTTAATTGTTCACTTGAAATTAGAGATAAGTCATCAGTTTTGTTAATGAGGTTATTAATTACAAATAATAAATAATATTGAAATAATTGCTTTATTAACCGATTATCTAGAATAGACTTTATTTCATCTCCATTTAATTTAATAATATTTGCATATAAATTAGTCAATTCAATTAACTTAAACAAATCTTTTAATTCATTTTGATTTTGTATAATTAATGGAAAAATGTTAGTATCATTGTAAAATTTAATTAAAGGATTATATATATTTTTAACAAATTCTTTAACATCTGAAACGTGTTTATCAGATAATTTCCAGTGATCTGGAATCTTAATTGAACTATAATCAACATTATTAATTATTATATCTGGAAATACATAAATAAAAGAGAAAATAGCATTTTTTACAAATAATATTGCTTTATATAATGTTTCATCTTCTTGATCCATAAAATAGTTATTACTAATTAAATTAAAATCTAACATATTGATTATACAATCAATAATTTTATTATTCTCTCTTTGAGTTTCGTAGCTATACTTATATATAAAATTTTTAACATTGTTACTTAATAATTCAATTTCATTACCTAACCAATTTTTTAATTCTCTTGAACTAGTGTTATCTTCAAGTGATATACTGTAAGAATCCAATGTATCGTTTAATAAATTTAAAAATTTTTTATCTAAAAAATAATTTGTATCTATCATATTTTTAATTAAATCTCTCATTTGTTGTATATTTGAAGTATCATTATGAATTAAATCTAATTTAACTATATTCATTTTATTTACTTCATTTATAAGTTCGATAAATGTTTCTAGTGAATAATTTGCACCTTCTTTCTTAAGTAATTCAATTTTATCATTTATAGATGCATTTTTATCATATTCGTCAGGTTTGTTTAAACAAAAACTAATAAGCTTTTCATTAATAGGGAAACTGTTATTAAAATTACAATATTCAATAAAAGCCTTGTAAATAGTATCTTCAGAAAATTCATTTGACAATGGTGGAAATGTAATATTTGTATCTTTTATATCTAACAACAAAGCGGGTTGTGTCATATTTCTAACATCAAATAATATATTATATAAATAGTTAACTATTCCATTATAAATATTAATATTTTTATCCTTATTATTAAAATAATCTATTGTAACAAATTCTCCTGAATTACAGCAGGCATTTTGTAAAAATGGAGTATTAGAATTATTAGTTAATAATAGTTTTTCTTTTTCTACAACACTATTAATTGCTTTAATAATTGCCATTGAGAAATTAATTACCTTACTATTAATCGTTGAAATTTTTTCAAATTGAATTTTAGAACCAGATTTTAAGTTTTCTTTAAACTCATTTTTGAATTCATTTGATAAATTAGATGGCGTTTTTTGTTCTATTTTTTGTAAAGGTGGTAAAAAATTAATCCATCTTTTGATATCAAGATCAATAGGAATAGTATCATCTTCATTTTGTAATAAATAATTTTTTTTTTGTTCAATAAGAGCTTGTACCTCTGTTTTTCTTAGAATATATGCGTCAAATGTTTTTTTAAGAGATATTTTAATCTTATCTTTGTTTTTTGGTAAAGATTTCCAGGGATAAGTTTTACTTTCTATTGAAGCAGCAATACAAGCAACATATTCTATATTCGATAAATCTTCATCTCCAGTAACAGGATATCCTTGAAAAGATTTTTTACAACCTGGAAATGTTTTTTTAGATTGTAAAGATGGTATACTAACAGAAATATAGAGAGAAATGTATGATAATGTAAATGTTAATAAAGAAGCATTAAATACATCTTCATATGTTTGTTTCTTCTTTTTTGTTTTTTGTTTTTCTTCAAATACTTCAATTGAATCAACAGTTTCGTCTAATGCTAATAAAACATGATTAATTATATTTTCTCTCTGTTCATCCAAATTCAATCCAAGTTTTTGTGCTAAAACAGTAATAACATTATTAATAAGTTTTGCTTTAGGATTAGATAAAATTATTGGTTGTGTAATATTTGCGGATTGTAATAATGCTGCTCCCGCATCTGATTCTAATATTTCTCTTGAAACCATTTTAAATCCTGAGTCTTCATATTCTTCATCAGTATTAAGAGCAATTTTTTCAATCATATAACCAGTATATTTACACCATGTAGTATCATCTATATTAGCACCTTGTTCCTTTTTAATAATATTTAATGTTTCATGATAATCACCGTTCATAACAAAAACATTAGCTAAGGTTGCAATAAAAGTTGGTAATAACTGAGTATTTGTTTCAACACAATATAACCAATATGGAGACTCTTCTAATGATTCATTATAAGGTCTTGTCGCTTTAGTAACAAATTTAACAATATCAGTATTACGTTTAACTATATCTGATTGTCCTAATATGGCATCTCTTGCCTTAATAAATGGAGATGTAATAATATCTTCTTCTTCAACATCTTTAGAATAAGCGATATGCTTTAGTTCATATTTAAATAATAAAAAATTATTAATAGTTTTTAACTTTTTAACTTTTTCGAATTGATAACTAAATTTCTTATTAATTTGTTTTTTATATTTATTTAAATCAATTTCATATTGATTATCAAATTCATCACTCATTTGTTTTAATAAATCAGCTCTTACCAATTCAGAAGCATATGAAGTGTCTGCACATGTATTATTAATATTTATACATTTTTGTTGAACATTACAGAATAACTCATTTGTTCCATAAAACGAATTAGCTGGAATAGTTTCATCTTTTACCCATATATTATTTTCTCTCTTATAATAAAAAAATTTAACATTATCTATACTATCAATTTCTAAAACAGCATATTGATCATCAATAACTTTTCTTTTTCCTTCAATCATAGATGTAGCTTCATATTTAGCATCATTTTTATTTAGACCAATATTTTGTATCAATTTTTCAGTAAGAAAATTTTTAAATGTTTTGTCATCCATTTGTGATTGTTCAGTTTGGTATTCATTAATAATATCATAGACAGTTGGATCATATTTTTTATCAAAATATATAGGTGTCTCATTATCTTCTAATAAATCAGATAAATCTATATATCGTTTTGTTAAAACATATTGTTTACATTCATTTTGAACATCTTCTTTTTTTAGATTAATATCAAATTCATTTTTTTTTTGTTCAAATAAAGTATCAAAATCGAATGGTGTGTAAAGATCTAAATTTAACAAAGACAATGTAGTATTATAACTAGATGTAAAGTCAATATTCATCATTTTTCTTAAAATTTCAGAATTAGACAATATATAATTGTCTTTGGTAGAACCTTTATATTTATAATTGACATCAAAACCATAGTTATCCATAATTAATCCTGAAAGCTCCATTCTACCTTTAAGTATTTTATACAAAATGGATTCATATTGATAATCAATAATGTTTTTGGAAATAGCTGAAAATTGGTTTTTCCTCTCCAAGTAATTTTTTTTATATTCAAGTATTTTTTGTTCAATAAAACCAATTATTTCTTCATATTGTTTAAAACTAATATCATCAAGATAAATTAGAAATGGTTGTAAATAGTTAACAATTGAAACTAATGTTAATTTACCATCAATATATTTTTTAACCAAATTAAATAATACACGCGTTTTTGGAATAATAGTATTTAAATACTTTTGATATTTATCAGGATCGTTATTTGATTCAGAAAGTAGATATTGAGTAGATGTTTTTAAATAATCGTGTTCATCAAATTCAATAGACTCATTTAAATTATCAATATACTTAGTTTGAATAAGTAAATTTTCTCTAAAAATTTTCCAATATGATACAAATGATCTGTTAAGATTAGATTTATCATAAATAGTTGTAGATGGTAAATTTACATTGGAAAATGTCATTAATGGACTAGGTAGTGTTAGAAAAGCTTTAATTGAAATAGTATCGTTATTTGTTAAAGGAACCTGTTTAGTCTTTAAAACACTAGAAGTAACATATGTAGTTTTCAATTTTTTAAGACCAAGATTATATTTTGTAATTAAAAATTTCTTGGTTCTGATTTCACCTCTGGTATAAACAGATGAATAAAAATCATTTAAATTATCCATAACTGCTTCAATATTATCATTAACTTCTTGATATGTTAATGAATCATTAAATTCGAATGACGAAAAAGGTGTCAATAAAGGATTTAATTTACGAATATAACTAGTATAATTATCATTATTAGATTTATAATTCTCTCTAACATCATAAAGATTAATTAAAGAGTTAGCTACTGTTAAGTTAATAACATCTGCATTTTCACTAGAATATTTTTGCTGTAAAGTATCCAAATCGAGTGGTTCGTCATGATATATTTTCTTCTGATTTTGAGCTATAGGTAAAATCCAATATAATTTTTGATTTAATTCTTGTAATTGTTTAACTAATGGTTTATAATCTGCTCCTTTTTTAATAGGTAATACAGCATTACCATTAGCATCAAATTGAGAGAAATATTCTCTTAATTGTTTAAACCTTTCAATTTGTATATGAATATTATTTAACACTTTACGAGTTCTTTCTGCAGATGGAACTGATGATAATAATTCATCAAGTAAATCATTTACTTGAGTATCCAAACTATATCTTTTTCTCTCTTCAGATACCTCAACAATCTGAGTAAAGTCGCCGAGTGAAGGTCCAAATTCAATTTGATCAGCATCTAAAATAACATCTCTAAGTTTCTCTTTAATACCTTCAATTGGTACAGAAATGATTGTTTCGTCAATATCGTCATCTTTAGATTCTTGAATAATTTTATCATCTGAGATAATAACATTTTCTTTAGATTCTGGTTTTGGACGAATAATAATTTTATCAATAGGAATATCTTCAGGAATACCTTTATAACCGAAATCAATGTAAATAAGTTCTCCATTGTCATAAGTCTTAACTTCAATCAAATCTTCCTCTAAATTGGTAATTTCACCAGTAATAGTAATAGGAAGATCTCCTCCAAAATAAATATCTATATAAGTTTCAGGAAGCAATTTATTTTGTCTAGCATAACTATTATTTTCAGGTCTATCTAATATAGATATTGAATTTATGCTTTCATCAGATAGAATACCATCTTCATTGATTTTCAAAGTAATTTTATCACCAGATAATTCATCAATCATTTTAATTTTTAGAGAATCAATATAATCTATTAAAAAGTTATGTTGATTAATATCTGGATTAGATGGAGCATCAATTTCAATAATATCACCTAATTGTAAATAAATAGAATTATCTTTTTCCATTACTTTATAGTAACAGTAGAAATTAATATGAAATACGAAAAAAAATTGATTTCAAAATATATTAAAGAAATTAATATATAATAAGTATTATGGCCAGTTACAATCTGAATAGTATTCCGAGAATTAATGAGTTGCTCTCTAATAGTGAGCAAAGAGATGATATAGCAAAATCACTAAATTTGAAATTAAAAACATGGAAATTTGGAGGTGTAAATTATCATATTCTAAAGTATGATAAGGAATGGTTAGCTAGAGAGAATGAAAATACAATTGGATTATTAAGATCTGTAATTTTTAAAGATGATGGAACTATAGTTTGTTTTGCTCCTCCAAAATCACAAAATAATGAAAATATAAAAATTACTTCTGAGGATCAATATGTTTCAGAACAGTTTATTGAAGGAACAATGATTAATATGTTTTATGAGAAAGAAAACGATAGTTGGCAAATAGCTACTAGGACAAGTGTAGGAGGAGTTTTGAACTTTTATATGGAAAATGGTTTTAAAAGTGAAGATACCTTTTCAAGTATGTTTGAAGAAATAGTTAATGAATTATGTCCTAATTTGAGAGACAAATTAAATAAAAATTATATGTATAGTTTTGTAATTCAACATCCCAATAATAGAATTGTAAAGCCAGTGGTAGAAAAGAGATTGTATTTGGTAGAAATATATAAGATAGAGGGACTTGCAGTAACAATTAAGAATGATAATATGGATGAATTAGTAAAAGATCTACCTAACATTAGAGTACCTAGGCGTATTGTCGTTAAATCAGAAACAGAATTAAATGAATGTAAGGAAACTTGTGCTTCAATGAACACGAAATATAAAACTGTGGGTGTAATTATTAAGGATAAACATGGAAATAGATATAAATTTAGAAATCCGAATTATGAACATGTAAGAAGGCTGAGAGGAAATCAACCTAAATTACAATATCAATATCTAGCTTTAAGACAAGAAGGTAAGATAGGAGAATATTTAAAATATTATCCAGAACAAAAGAGAGTGTTCAATGAATATAGAAATTTGATGCATGATTATACAAATCAATTATTTGTAAATTATTTTAAGTGTTATGTAAAGAAGGAGGGAGAATTAAAAACATTTCCAGAAAATTATAGAACTCATATGTATAAGTTACATCATGAACATTATATTCCTGAATTAATGCCGAAAAAGGAAGGTATTAATAAGACCTTTGTAATTAACTATTTCAATGCAATTCATCCCGCAAAGCAAATGTTTGTATTAAATTATAGCAAGAGAAAACAGACAATACAAGAAATGAATCCGTCACGACAGATGCCCGAACTTGATAGAGAGGAGCGAATGCGAGAGATAGCAGAAGATAGGTGCAAATACGCAAATAAATAGGGATTATATGATAAAGATATTTATAAAAATAAGAAGAATATACTAACTAATAGTGATGTTAAATAAAAAATAAAAATTTTATAAAATTTATTTTTTATTTGAAATAGAATTATTTAAAATTTGTTTGAATGTTTGAAAAGATTTCAATAATTTTTTGACATGAGTTAGTTAAATACTGAATAACAGTAGTGTTAGTTTCTGGTGTATTGAATGCCATACGGATTACGCCATTAGGAATATGAGGGTGTGGAACCCTAAATCCAACAAAAGATAAAGATTTATCTTTGATAAAATAATCTTCATAAAGGAAGTAAACAATAGCATTACCAATAGTATAATCTTGATCTTTAAGAGTAACAATAAATTCATTTGAAATTGTAGTATTGTCACTAGATTCAATTTTAATTTTAGAATCAGGAGAATTATCTAATTTTTCAAGAAGTTGCATAATATTTTTACAATTATCTACCATAATAGCACATGCTTTATAAACAATAGCAAAATTACTAAAAACTCCGACACTTTCTATAATAAAGTCATAACTATTTGGAATAGTAATTCTTTTGGCATCTAATAGAAACCAATTACTCTTTTCAAAATCGATTTCTTCTTTAGATAGACTTTTTTGTGTTAATTCTTTTTCAATATCATTCCATTTATCATTTGCATTAACAACATCCATAGTTGCTGCAAAAGCACCAGTAGAAACAACATTATACATACCATCTTCTTTAGCATTAGAATAAGATAGGTTTGCTACCAATGAAAGTGATTCACCATCAATATTATCTGAAAATTTAGGACGAAGTCTACAAATAGGAATAAAATCATTAGTGATAGAATCTGGTGGAAATATTTGTCTAACTGCAGAATCGGAAATATATTTGTCGGAAGTAATATTTTTAATTTTGAAATCTTTAGTAGTAACTGTAATAGTATTATCAGTATCATTATTAATATCTAATTCAATAGAATATTCTTCAATAGGAAATTCGCTGTCAGTAATATGAATAGGAATACATCCAATTCTTTGTTTTAAAATTTCATTATTAAATCTAGAAGTATTTGTAATAATGTTTACTTTGCTTTCAGAATAAGGGAATGTTTTAAAAACGACAGTAGGAATATCAGATAAAATAATTCTTCTCAATGAATTTGCTAAACAGGTAGGAATATTACTAATAGTAAAGTTCAAATTGTTATTCTCTTCAGATGTGATTGTAATCTTAGGCTGCATCATATTGATTTATATATTAATAATAAATTATTTTAATATCAATTTTTTTATAAATTAATAAGTTTAAAGAAAGGTAAAATTATTAATAAATAAATATAAATGAGTTTAGTATTATATTATAGTAATTATTGTGAAAATAGTAAAGGAATATTAAGAACACTTGCTAAAAGTGATATTAAAGACGATATACATTTTATTTGTATAGATAAAAGATTTAGAGAAAATGGAGCGATATATGTATCACTAGAAAACCAGCAAAAAATATTAATACCTCCTCAAATTACCAAAGTTCCAGCAATGTTATTATTAAAAGAAGGGAATTCAGTAGTGTTTGGAAAAGAAATAGAATCAATAATAAAGCCTAAGAATGACTTTAGGAATGCTTCAGCTATGGGATTTAATGGTGAACCTACGGCATTTTCTTTAGGTTCCGATCACACAGGATCGTATGGTGTAGCTAGTGATAATTTTAGTTATTGGGATCAAGATAGTGATGAATTATTAGCAAAAGGAGATGGAGGTTTAAGACAAATGTATAATTATGCGCCAGTAGAAAATAATTATAAAATAGAAACTCCGCCTGATAATTGGAGTCCAGATAAAGTAGGAGAAACAGCAATGAAAGATATGGAAGCAGAAAGAAATAAAGATATGCAAATGCAAAATATGAATAAACAAATAATAAATTAATATATTTAAAAAGAATTGTTTGTATAATTATAAATGGATAAAAGTGCTATCCTAAAAGGATTTAATAATCAATTTGAAGAATTTTTAGAAGATGTTGAAACATTATTTCCAGAGAATAAGGACATTAAGACAACAAAAACAGGATTATTAATGTTAAGAAGGGCAAATCCTAAAATGATAATAGGTGTATGGTATAAATATGTATGTGAAAAATATGAAAGTTATATAGAAGATGAAGATATCGAATATTTTTTAGAAAAAGATTATAGTGAAGATTTACAAAAAAATCCAAATTCATCGCAAGTATTACAAGGTATTGATAAAATAAGAGAACCTTTAAGACAACTGGATGAAACTAATAAAAAGAAAAGTGTTCAATATTTAAAAAATTTAAATCAGTTATCAAAAATATATATTAATTAATTAGTTTGATTTAAACAAATTTTATTTATAAAATTTATAATGTCTAAATCAAACGAGAATAAAGACGCGCTTCCAGAGGATTTTCCAAAATTGATTTATGATTTAATCAATGATATTTTATTTACTTTTCCAGAATATAAGGACGGATTAGATAATGATTTACATAAAATAAAAGAACAACAAGATAGTGAAAGTATTAAAAATATTTATGAACATTTTAAGAAAGTATTACCAGAGAGATTTTTTGATATTTTATATAAAAATGAGGATATGTTTCAAAAAGAAAATGTAAATACAGAGTTTTTACCTGGAATTGATTTTAAGAATATATGGAAAGAAGATATTTCAACTAAAACAAAAGATACTATTTGGAAATACTTACAATTAATTTTATTTACAGTAATAGGAAAGGTAGATTCTCAAGATTCATTTGGAGATACAGCAAAATTATTCGAAGCTATAAATGAAGATGAATTAAAAGATAAATTAGAAGAGACAATGAAAAATTTACACAATATGATGGGTAAAGATGGAGATGAAGATATTATAGATGTTTCTGGGATAGATATGGAAAACTTACCTAGACCAGAGCAAATACAAGATCATATAAATGGTTTATTAGATGGTAAATTAGGTAATTTGGCAAAAGAGATAGCAGAAGAGACTGCTGAAGAATTAAATTTAAATACTGAAAATGCTCAATCTGTAAATGATGTATTTAAACAATTATTCAAGAATCCAGGAAAATTAATGGGATTAGTAAAAAATGTTGGAGGAAAATTAGATAGCAAGATAAAGTCAGGAGAAATAAATGAGAGTGAAATTATGAAAGAAGCAAGTGATTTATTAAGTAAAATGAAAGATATGCCTGGTATGGGAGATATTCAGAGTATGATGAGACAAATGGGTCTGAATTTAGGTAAAGGTCAAAAAGTTGATTTTGGTGCAATGCAAGGTAAATTAAATCAGAATATTAAGGTAGAACAAATGAAAGAGAGAATAAGACAAAAAACAATGCAAAAACAAAAAGAAAAAGAGGCACATGAAGCTTATATGAATAGTTTACCTCCAACTGTACCCATGACTAATGAAGAAATTGAGCAACTAGTATTTTCAATTGAGGGAGATAAACCCGAAAAAACACAAAGAAGTGATGTTCCAAATAAAAAAAAGAAAAAGAAAGGAAAGAAAAAATAAATAATTAAGAATATATATATAAATGGCAAATGAATCTACAAGTATCTGGTTTCAAGATCCCACAGTATTATTTAAAAAAGACCAATTAAATCAAATATGGCCTAAAGAAGGAATGTCTCGAGATCAAAAAATTAATGCTATTACAAGATTAGTAATTATATTAACAGTTTTAGGATATTTAGTGACACAATCATTAAATTTTTTTATAACTGGAGCTATTACTTTAGGTGTAATAGTGTTTTTATATTACGCAAAAACATTAAAAGAAGGTGATAATAAAAAAGAAGTAAAGGAAGCATTTACCAATCCTAGTGTATATAATTCAGTTAAATGTAATTTTACAAATCCAACTGAAAAAAATCCTTTAATGAATGTATTACTACCTGAAATCAAAGATGACCCAAAGAGAAAAATGGCAGCTCCTGCATATAATAGAGCAGTTGAAAAACAAATAAATAATGATACACAAGATTTTGTTATATCAAACTTTAATAATGATAAAAAATTAAAGAAAAAATTATTTTCAACTTTAGGAGATAGTTTTGAATTTGAAGATTTCGCACAACATACCTTTTTTGCTACCCCTAATACAACTATTCCTAATGATCAAAACGGATTTGCTCAATTTTGTTATGGTGATATGGTATCAGGTAAAGATGGAAATGATTTTGCTCTTATGAGAAATAACCCTAGAATTGGATCTATTACGGGACAAAATTAAATATATATTTTAGAAATATATTATTTTAAATATATATATAAATGGCTGCTTACACAAAAGATTTTACATTTGATCAATTATCAAGAATCGGTGATGATAGTTGTTCATTAAGTCAATCCAATATTCAAAACGCTGGCTCTGCTAATTATTTATTAACTAATTATTTTGTTCAAGACTGCGGATTAAAAAGACCTATTGATTTTGGAACTAGTCAACCAGGTATTTTTGTTAGTGCTCCTGGAACTCAAGTCGGTTTAGGTGGATGCAATGTCGATGCTAACTCTGAATTATTAATCGGAACTATTAACACTAATCCTAAGTGCCGTATTAGTTTATATGAACGACCATTCAAAACTGTTCCTTTCTTAGGAAGAGGACCTTCTAATCCTGTATTAGAATCTCATATCCAACAAGGAGATATGATTCAAAATAAAAAAAGTATCAATACTACTACTGAACAATCATATATTCCTTACAAAAATTATCCTTTACTCCCTTCAATTGAAAATTCTATTAGTAATCCTGCTAATTTAGTAGAAGGTGTTGCTGCTGACGGATGGATTAGAGGCGGAGTTCCTTCAAGAGAATTACAAAAAGATAAGGATTACAAAAATGCACACACTATGTATCAATATTAAAACTTAAATAAAAAATTATATTTAATATATGACTGATTTACAATTAAATCAATTATGTACTTATAAATTAATAACGGAAGACGATCAAGAAGAGGTTGGATTGAGAGAAATGTTGTATAAAATTCAATTATTACAAATATTTAATATGGAAGAATTTGAAGATAAAATAATAAATCAAAAAATAGATGGTTTATTCGACTCTATAAAAAATGAAGATTTTATAACACAAATTATTGAAAAACACCCTTATAAAGGCACTTTATTTAATGATTTAATTTTTAGAACTTTATTTTCATTTGATTATTTAGATTTATTTCAAAAATGTCTATATTGTCATTTCAATAATTTACCTTTAGAAACATCATTGCAGAATTTAATAGATAGTTTTCAATCAAAATAATCTCATTCTATATTAATATATGGCATCTACTAGAAATAATAATACTCCAGGTGATTATTGTCTCCAACAAAAAAGCTATCAACATTCTTTAGAATATAATGAATTTAAAAATTCTCAAGTTGGTAGTGCATATAAAAATTCTTTACCAACATTAGGTATTACACCAAGTCATATGCCTAGAGAAGCTTTCTCTCAAAACTCTGTTGAAATTGAATCTGCATTATTTGGTATTAACTCTACAAATTTAGTAAATCCTCAAAAACCTGTAGTACCTGAACTTAAATATTTACCTTCAGTTTCTTATTTTGAAAAACTACCTAATTTTATGCCTGAACCGTTAGTAGTTGAAAAAAATCAACGACCTTTCCCTGTTCCAAAATAAAGTAAAATTTATATAATTTTTATAATGTAATTATATAAATGTCTACTAATACAAACTTTACATGTAGAGATAAATACTATAGTTATGGAAGTTATTTAAGAAGTAGAGGATATGATAAAGAAATTTGTAATCTTGTATCGGCTATTGAAGCAGGACAAATAGTTATTGGTCCGATTACACCAGGTAAATGTCCAGGTGATCCAACTACAATTAATAATTCTGTTAATATTAATGGTTGTCCTAGTGGTAAGGATTCAACTACAGGTATTTTAAAAGTCACTGGGGGTAATAGTGGTCCCACATTGATAGATGGATCAGGCAATATTACTTCTTTTTTATCAAATTCTAAAAATTTTGGTATTCAATCTAATACAGGTATTAGAAACTTAGGACCAATTTATTCTTCAACTGATTGTAGCCATTCTAATTATTTTGGAGCAAAAATTCATATATTTGATGGAGGAACTGGCGGTGACTGTAGCACTAATGTAATTGTTCGAGGTAATTTATTAGTTGATGGTTCATTTGTAGAACTCGGTGGATTTTTTGGAGAAACTTTGACATTAGTTACATTACCAGGAAATGATGCTTTAGGAACATTAAATTTATTTAGGTCACCATTAGCCAATGGTAACACAATGACCGTATATAATGATACATCTGACAATATATTATCTGGATTGTGGGAGACCGGTTTGACATTTTCTATTGATGGAAATCTTGATAATACTACAACAGGTACAGGAATCGATCGAATAGCTGGAATGACAGATACACAAGGACATGTTAGAAGTTTTAGAGGTATTACTGTTTCTAATCCTCCACCTGCAGGACAACCCATTGATATCTGTTACAACAGAGATATAAGTGGTTCTTCCTATGCTTTACAAGTTTATGGAGATTTGCAAATGAATCCTGGAAATAATGACGCTTCTGGAAATATTGACTTATCTGGAGGAGATATTAATTTTTATTTAAATAACAATTTAAATTCTTATATTCACGCTAATGGGGATGCTTCTTTCAATGGACATGTTACTGTTTATGATTTAAGTGTTATTAATGTTATGACAGTTGGAACAGCCACTACATTTGTTGATACTTCTAATGTTAAAACCAATAATCTTACTATCCGCTCTACAATTAACCCAACTAACAATTTTTCAATATTTTCAGAATCACCTTCGGGATTATCTATTACTGCTGGTACTAATGGTACTAGAAATATAAAATTAATTGCAAATAAAACAATTATGAATGATGCATCTATGTTAGATGTATCAGCGCAAAATTTAGATGTATCTAATACTATAAAGACTCCTATTTTAAATGTAGATACTATTGCAACTATTAACGAAGCAATAATTGATACTTCTTTAGTTACTAATTTTATTAGATCTAAACTAAATACTGATTTAGAAATTAGAGGAGGTTTATCAGGCAATACAAATGTAGTATTTGATGCTAGTAGAGTAATTATTAACGACTTAAGTGTAAATACACATGCATCTATTAATGATTTAAGTGTTGGACTAATTGATGTTGCTACAATTAATTCCTCTACTATTAATAATTCTGCAACAATAACTACTAATGATTTAAGTGTTGTTAATTTTGCATATATTAATGATTTATCTGTTAATGATTTAAGTGTTGTTAATTTTGCATATATTAATGATTTATCTGTTAATGATTTAAGTGTTGGACTAATTGATGTTTCTACAATTAATTCCTCTATTATTAATAATTCTGCTACAATAACTAC